>Ga0224553_1000959_pt1 | contig 11342 bp, 9 predicted proteins | sample 714S21014metaG_FD_179897 | JGI IMG/M metagenome (GOLD analysis project Ga0224553, IMG submission 179897) | Peat soil microbial communities from Stordalen Mire, Sweden - 717 S2 10-14 | ecosystem: Environmental > Terrestrial > Soil > Wetlands > Peat | place: Sweden: Norrbotten County, Stordalen... | reverse complement strand
TTGCGAGCCATCTGTCTCATCCTCCTTGGAAATGTCGTCTTGGTAAACAACATCCTAAGGAATCGAACCGATGGCTCGCTCACGCTCACCAATCAGACGCTTCTACAGAACTTTAAGGACTCAATCTTCGTGGTCTCCCACCCTAGAGCAAAACCACAATTTCCATGCTCATAACGGCCTCATCAAGGGTGTTGATTTCTTAAGGAAATCAACACTTTAGAGTCGTAGCCTTGGGTACACCTATTGTGGTTTTGCTATAGCCGCCAAAATAATGCGTGGATCGAGCTGCGCTGATTCGCAGCTTTCCTCATTGCATTCAGGCAATGCGGTTGCGCTCCCAGACGGTGGCGTCGAAGCTGTGCGCGCAGCCATAGCCCTCGGCGCGGTAGAGGCCGATGGCATCGGTGTTGGCTTCGGTGACGGTGAGCGAGATTTCGCTGACGCCCTGGCGCAGGAAGCAGGAGGCGGCCAGGTTGATCAGGTTGCGGGCCAGGCCGCGGCGGCGGTACTCGGGATGAACGCAGAGCTGGGTGATGTGGCCGCTCTCGGGGCTGACGCGCGAACCCAGGACCAGCGCCACCATCTCCCGGCTGATGCGATCGATCACCACATGCGAGACAGGCGGGGAGAAGACGCCGCAGCCGGAGAAGCGGACGATGTTGTTGAGGAAGCGCAGCGATCCATGCACCGTGCGGTACTGGTCGTTGACCACGCTGTCGGGATGCCCGCGGTAGGCCGCGAAGATCAACTGCGCGGCGGCGGACAGATCCTCGTCGCGCCAGGGGCGCAGTTCCAGCCGGACGGGCAGATGCACGCGAGGCGCAGCGAAGTAGCCATCGAGAGAGCGCCTCATCAAGAGCCGCCGGTAGTTTTGGAAGCCCGCATCGAGGAAGACGCCGGCGTGGGAGCCGGAGGGGTGCAGCAGCAGTTGCGATTCGATGCGATCCACCTGAGGAGAGTTCACCAGCAGCTCAAGAAGGTGGCGCAGCAGCGTCTCCTCGACTTGGTGCGCTGAGCCGCCATCGGCGCGCAGGGCGGGCAGCGCGAAGACGTCGCCGATGACCGCCTTGGTCTCCTCGTAGACGCAGAAGACAAAGCCGCTGACCTGGCCAGCCTCCAGGGCCGCGTAGCCGGGCAGCGTATGGCTGTCGAGGTACTGCATCAGCACCCGGGCGGAGACGTTATAGTCCCAGTGCAGGCGCTGCTTCCACAACTCACTCTCCGCCTCCAGCACGGGGCGCAATACCGGCGCCGCAAAGTGCCGCAGGTCGAGGATCTCAAGGTGAGCGCCCGATGCCATGCTTCTCCTGTCAGATTCCCTGTGTGTGAACCTAATACTACAGTTGTATTTGATTAGAGTTCTGGAGATGCAGCAAAAGCCCGGGCCTGAAGGCCCTTCAAATTTGCACTCATTCAGGGGCCTGAAGGCCCCTGCTCCCTCTGGAAACTCTAATTTACAACTGTAGAACTAAGAGACCGTTTCCACCCTGGCGATTGACGGCAACTGGTTCAGACTATAGCAAAACCGGGACGGATGTATTCTGGGGTTCATTGCTTTGCGCCGGCCCTGAGTAAATACTGTGCCGCATTTGTGCCTTCTTCCTCTTTGGTGGTATTGTGGCGAAAGACTGTGTGGCTTTGCGCAACGCCGCTTCAGGTCCGTGATTGCGACGGCGCGCGAGTTTTCTTCATCATCCAGGCAGGTTATTGATTCCAATTATTTTGCTTCCTGCTTCATGTTCAGTTTGGAGTTCGAATCTCCGCGGCGCATCCTCCTTTTTTATCAATACTGCCGGCCTTCCGCTTTTATACTCTTGCCTTACGGCGAAATGAGGAACTATGGCTAACTGGAATATCGCCTACAACTGGATGATGGACAACGAAGATGCCGCGCGCGCTTGCGCGCAGGTTCCAGTCGCGCCCCCCGGAGCCTTTGCCATCAGCGGCATCAACAGCGCGGCGTGGCCGGAGGAGTACGAGGCCATCGCGGCTCTTTCCCAGGACCAGCGCAAGCCGCTCGTCCAGCAGTTTTACGAGGACCACTTCTGGAACAACTGGTACGCGCAAATGGTCTCCGACGACCTTTGCAAACGGGTCTTCGACTTTGCTGTCAATGCCGGCAGCGCGGCGTCGGTGCGCTGCCTGCAGCAGGCCCTGAATACACTGGCCGGTTCGGGCGCGGCGCAACTCGTGGATGACAGCGACTGGGGCCCGATGACGCTGGATGCGGCCAATTCGGCCGATCCCGCGGCGCTGGCGGCGGCCTTCCAGGCTGAGCGGGCCGCTTTCTACCAGGCCATCGTGGCTGCCAATCCCAGCTTGTCGATCTACCTGGCCGCCTGGACCGCCCGCGCCCAGAAGTAGACGCGGGCGGTTAAAATGGAATAAGACCGGCGAAGCTACTCAAGCGCGGCCTGGACAAGGTGCAAATGCTTCTCAGCTTATTTGTTACTCCTCTCCATTCGGCGCCCCCGGGGCAAATCGTCGAACGGGTTCTTTGGACGCTAACCTTTGCCGCGCAACTGGTTTTGCTGGTGGTATTGATGGGTCGCGACCGCGCGCGGCGCTTTCCGTGGTTCACCGCCGGCATCGCGCTCTATGCCCTGCGGCTGATGGCCGAGATTCTGCTGGCGGGCCGGATGGCGCCGGTCCCTCTGCAAGAGACGCTGCTCACGCTGGCCGATCTGACGGCGGTGGTGGGTCTGCTGGTCTTGATTGAGCTGGCGCGGCGGGCTTTTTCCGGTCTAAAGCGCTCGTTGTGGATCGTGAATGCCGTGGGGCTGCTGGTAGTGGCCAGCGGCGTGCTGGCGGTGTGGGGGTCCTGGCCGGCCAAGAGTGACCTGGCTCTGGACACGCTGCTCGGCAAGCTGCGGCTGATGCAACTGCTGGCGCAGAAGGGTGATCTGCTGGTGGCTCTGCTGACGGTGGGGCTGGGGCTGCTGGTGGTGCTCTTTGGCCGCCGCTTCAAGGCCGGGTGGCGCAGCCACGCGCAGATGATTGCCATCGGACTCTCGACCGTGGCCATCGCCTTGCTGGCGTTGCAGGCAACGGTGCAGTCCATCATCCAGACGGCACATCCCCACTCCCAGCAGGAGTATGAGCGCATCGTCGGCCTGGTGGGCAATCTGGTGAACGCCAACAAGCTGGTCTATCTGTGCGCACTGCTGTGGTGGATCGTCTGGCTGTGGCGCGACGAGCCGGGAGCGGCGCAGGCAGTTCAGATTCCTGCCGATTCCACAGACGCTTCGGCGGAAGAAAAACAGTAGCACCGTTATCGAGGTGTCCCACCCTTGCGGCAGAAGACAAAACGCGGGGCCTTCGACACCGTTGCGCTTTGCCCAGAATGACAGGGGCAATGGATTTGATTCCCTGTCCCCTGACCACTGTCCACTAAATGTGGCAGCTCGCCTGACCGCGCTTGGCGAGGTACTTCTGGTGGTACTCCTCGGCGCGCCAGAAGCTCTGCGCCGGCTCAACCTTCGTCACAATGCGCTTTGGCTTGAAGCGGCCTTCGCTCTCTAGCTGCTCGATCTTGGCGCGAGCTTGCGCCTCCTGCTCGGGCGAGTGGATGAAGATGGCAGATCGATATTGTGTGCCCCAGTCGGGGCCCTGGCGATTGAGAGTGGTGGGGTCGTGGAGGGCGAAAAATGCCTCCAGAAGCTGCTCGAAGCTGACCCGCTCCGGGTCGAACTCCACCTCGACCACCTCGGCGTGGCCAGTCTGGTCGGTGCAAACGTCCTGGTAGCTGGGCCGCTGCAGTGAGCCGCCCTCATAGCCGACGGCCGTCGCCGTCACGCCGGGGATGGCCGCGAAGGCCGCCTCGACGCCCCAAAAACACCCCGCTCCAAAGGTTGCCTTTTCTATGCTCATGGTAGTAGAGATGCGCTTCGCTTGCTTTGGGAAGCAGATTTTGCTCGCCGCGGAAAAACTGTGCGTTAAAGTGAATTCAAATTCAACCGGTGGTGAGGACGATGGCCTGGCGCTATTTTCATGCACAAGAGACGGCTCGTGAGGAAGAACTGTTTGAAGACATGGGAGAGAGCCAAAACCGCCTCCGCGAATCTGATCCTGACCCTGGGAAGAGCTGCCATCCCAATCTGGTCCCGCGCAAACGGACGCTTCGCATCCAACGGTGATCGATTGCCGTAACCTTATCAAAACACAGGAAATACCCAAATAAGGAAGCAGATGAATGAGCGCTTGGCAGCCCCCGCCTTCCGCCCCGTGCGGAAGCGCCTGGCAGCCCCTTTTGTAAGTTGACTAATACGCCAACCGTTGCTAATCTTTAGTTTAGCTAAATGGATTTGCCGATGAGGCGCAGGCTGATTGTATTATCCTGCGAGCGGAACGGATGTCACGCGCCGTTTTCTGGCGTGAGCGGTCTGTGGAAAACTCCTCCTGCCAAGTGAGGATAGCGAAGCTTTGCTCAAAACATGAGCGATGTGGTAACTATAGATAGATCCCCTGTAGTTGTGACGGATTCGCAGAACCCTCGGCAGAAGCGTTATGCCCTGCTCCAGGATGCGCCCTCCGAAGAGAAGACCGGAGAAAAGGAACCCACTTGACAGAACAGAACGAAACGCAATCGGGCAGTCCCAGTGGCCGACTTGTTGAAGACAGCCGCCTCTTAGATCCCGAAGACCAGGTATCTCTGCGCGAGATGGCGCTGGTTCCATGGAAGCGGAAATATCTTGTCGGCGGCTGCACAGTCTTTTGCGGGCTGTTGGCGGTCCTTGTTTGCATCATGATGCATCCGAAATACAGAGCCACCGCCATGATTGAGCTCAACGAGGAAAAGTCCAGCGGATCGGATATGCTCGCCAGCATGGCCTCCATGGAGGGAGATAGCTCGGATGAGCTGAAAGTAAAGATTGAAACTGAAACCGCGGTTATCAAGGACGACTCGATCGCTCTGGCTGTACTCGGCAAGATGGGAATGCTGCGGCTGAAGAATCCTGACCGGTTCAGCAAGGAGCCGGGACCCCTGGTAAAAACCTCGGAAGACCTGCCCGCCGCGCAGCGCGAAAGCCTGATTAGCAGCTTCGAGGGGCATCTGAAGGTTGCCGAGGTCGGGAGTTCACGCCTCATTGCCATTACCTTCACCAGCAGGGATCCGGTCCAGTCCGCGCAAGTGGCCAATCAGGTGGTTGCAGAGTACAAATCTTATCTGCTGAACTCGAACTTCAATTCATCCAAAGAAGTCTCGCAATGGCTCTCTGCCCAGTTGGGCGATCTTTCCGGCCAGGTAACCAAAACCCAGCAGACCGTTGCGGATTTCGAGCGCACCCACAATCTTTCTGCCGCGATGCTGGGACTTGCGACCTTAGGAGGCGGCTCTGCATCTACATCCGGCGGCGGCAGCGGTGGCGGCGGCGGTGTGTCGATCCCGGAGCTGGGGCGTCTGACAACGCTCAATGACGAGGTAACACAGGCGGAAGCCGCGCGCATGGGGCGCGAGGCGATCTATCGCATGACGGAGACGCAGAATCCAGATCTGATCTCCTCGATTGGCTCCGGTTCTCTGGCGGGCGCATCCGGTTCGAGCGTCATTTCCCAGGGGGGCGGCCTGGATATTCTCAATTCACTGCGCGAGCAGGAGGCGACGGCGCGGGTAGCGTATGCCAGTGCGGAATCCAAGTATGGCTCCAAAAATCCCCGTCTGGCGGACCTCGCCAATCAAGTGAAGTCGATTCAGGAGCAGATGCAAAGCGAGATGGGGAAGATCAAACAGAGGGCGAAGAACGATCTCGTCCTGGCGCAGCAGAACGAACAGGCTCTGCGCGCCGCCTTCGAAGCGCAAAAGCTCGTGACCAGCAAGATGAACGATGATGTCGTGCAGTTGGGCGTTCTCATGGCGCAGGCCCGCTCCAGCCGCGACTTGTATGACCTGCTCTACGCCAAGCTGCAGGGAGCGAACATCGACGCCGGCAACAGCGCGACCAATGTCACCGTCGCCGATCCCGCGCGGCCGCCGGGCGGCCCCTATATGCCGCAGCCTGTTCTGTTTATCGTTATCGGTATTTTTGGAGGCCTGTTCCTGGGCGTCGGCTTGGCCTATCTGCTGGAAAGCCAGGATGACACTCTGGCGGACAGCTTTCAGGTGGAAACGGTGGCCAACCTGCCGGTTCTGGGCATGGTTCCCTTCCACCGCATGGAAGCCCGACCGCGGGAAGGCGCCATGGCAGCCGAATCCAGCCCCTTCCTGATCGCTCCGGAAAGCGCCACGTCGGAATCCTTCCGCAGCTTGCGCTCCGGGCTGACGCTCTCCGGCGTGGGGCGAAAACTCCGGGTTCTGGCCATTACCAGCGCTCTGCCCGGAGAAGGCAAATCTTTCACCGCCTATAATATGGGGCTTTCCTTTGCCGCCACCGGTCGGCGCGTGCTCATCATCGATTCCGATCTTCGCCGGCCCCGGCAGCACTCCCTCTTCCGCGTGGGGCGCGAAGATGGGCTGGCGGATCTCCTGGCCGGCATGAAATCGTTTGACGAGGCTGTCAAGCCGCATCCCATCGAGCCGAATCTCTTTATCATGCCCGCCGGCCGCAACTCCCCGCTGGCCTCCGAGCTGCTGGGAGCGGGCGAGATCGAAAAGGTCATTGAAGCCGCCCGGCAGCGGTTTGATCTGGTATTTATCGACAACCCGCCCGTCTTGCCGGTCGCCGACGCGATTATCGTGGGAACGCACTGCGATGGAACCATCGGCGTGCTGCGCGCCGGTCGAACTTCTCGAAAGGCGTTGCGCCGCTTTGTCCAGACCCTTGCCCGGAACCACATCCATATTCTCGGCCTGGTGATTGAAGCGGTGGATATGTCTGCAACTGAGTATCGGAGTGTGTATGGCTACAATGTGCAGAGCTATTATGGCGAAAAATCAACCTAAGGCCGTTTTCAGCCGCGGCCTTCTGCTTCTGCTCGGCGCCGCCTTGCTGCCGGCGATGATGGCCGTGCGCGGAAATGCTCAGGCGGCGGGCGGCTCAACCTCTTCGCTAAGCACGACCGGCTTGGCTTCCTCCTCCGGCAAGACCCAAACCCCCTCTCAAGGGCAGGGGCCCATCGTCGTTCCCAAGGACTTATCCGAGTTGCGCATCGCGCCGGGAGACTTGTTGAACGTCAGTGTTTACGACGCTCCCGAGTTCAACAATTCATACCGCGTGGACCCCGCGTGAGACCTGACGATGCCCCTTTGCGGCAAAGTGAACCTTCTGGGGCTGACCATGCCGGAGGCGGCCAAGCGCCTGGAGGCGGCTCTCAAGGACGGCCAGATCCTGGTCCAGCCGCAAGTGAATGTCGATGTAGTGCAGTATGCCGGCCAATACGTGACAGTCATGGGCGAAGTCGTCACCCCGGGGCGAGTGCCGCTGATCGCCCCCACCATGCTCGGTGAAATCCTTGCCGAAGCCGGCGGCGTAACTCCATTGGCGGGCGCGCACATCAAGATCCGCCATGGAGCCAATGACGCCGCGCCGGAGGAAGAGGTTCCTTATTCTCGCTCTCAGAGCTCCCGGGAGGCAGCCTCCATTCTCGTGCGCCCCGGCGACTCGGTCATCGTTCCGCGCGCCGGCATCGTCTATGTGCTGGGCGCGGTCTACCGCCCCGGCGGCTACGTGATGCAGGAAGACGGACAACTGAATGTCGCCCAGGCCCTGGCGCTCAGCGGAGGGACAATTCTTCAGGCCAACACCGGCGGCCTGCGTGTGATTCGCCGCAATCCAGACGGAACCGTATTGGATTTTCCCCTCTCCTATAGCGCCATTACCAAGGGAACCCAGACGCCGCTCCTGCTGCAAGCGCAGGACATCGTCTATGTGCCGATGAGCAAGGTCAAGGCTACGTTCTCCTCAGCTACGGGGATTATCTCGGCAGCTACCTCGGCGGCTATCGTCCATTAATAATTTTACCGGCCGGATGGCCCGCTTTCCGTCGTGCCTCTACCGCGCTTCCTGCATTCAGGCGCTGCTATAACCAATTCTTCCCAGGAGAAGGATGAGCGCTGAATTTACGCTTTTTGAACGAATTCGGAACGGTTTTTTGCGCCAATTCCTGGGGCGGGAAACCTGGGCGCTGACAGACCAGGCGGTGGTCAGCGCGACGAACTTCCTCACCAGTGTAATGCTTCTCCGCTTCATGGGCCTGCGCGAGTTTGGAGTCTTCACGCTGGCCTGGATGTCGGTGCTCTTCGTCAATAGCATCCAGACCGCGCTGATTGTCGCGCCGATGATGAGCATCGGCCCCAAGCAGGAAGAGAAGGACAGGCCTTTCTACTTCGGCGCCGTCGTCTTCCAGGAGCTGGTTCTTGTCTTCTGCTGCTTCGTTCTGGTCTTCCTCGCCCTCAAGGTCTCCGGCAGTTTCTTCCCCCATCAGAATTTACGGCACCTCGCTCTTCCTTTGGCGGTCTCCGCATTCGCCTATCAGATGCAGGACTTTGTCCGGCGCTATTTTTTTGCTACCCGCCAGAACCGCCGCGCTCTGGCCGATGACTCTCTCAGCTACCTCACCCAACTGCCCATCCTGTTATTTCTGCATAAAACGGGGCATATGAACAGCGCAACCGCGCTGTGGGCGATGGCGGGAACCTCGATCCTCGGCCTGGCGTTGGGATGGTTCTGGATGGAGCCGCTCGATTTCCGTTGGGAGTGGATCAAGTCGATCTCGCTGCGCCACTGGAGAGTCTCCCGCTGGCTTACCGGATCGGCATTGCTGGTATGGACCTCCGGCAATGTCTTTCTGCTCTCCGCTCCGATCTATTATGGCGCCGCCGCGGCCGGCGTTCTAAAGGCCTCGCAGAACCTGATGGGCGTAACCCACGTCTGGTTTCAGGGGCTGGATAACATCGTTCCGGTGGAGACAGCGCGCCGCCTTCGCCAGGGCGGGGTTCCTTCCATGCTCGCCTACACCCGCTCCATTTTGATGAAGTGGGGCGGGCTGACCTTATTGTTCGCTATCGTCATGGCGGCGGCGCCGGGCTTCTGGCTGCGGTTGATTTACTCGCCTGAGATGGCGCAGTACGGCTACATCCTGCGGCTGTATGCCTTGCTTTATGTCATTGTCTTTGTGGGCGGCCCGCTGCGCGCCGGCTTGCAGGCGCTGGAGTTTACCGCCCCCATCTTCTGGTCTTATTTGACCATGACAGCTTTTGCCTTTGTTTTTGCGATGCCGATGGCCAAATGGCTGGGCATTAGCGGTTCGTTATTCGGTCTGATTGGGGCGCAGGTGGTCTTTCAAAGCATCGTCGGCGTTGCCTTGTTCCTGAAGTCACGTCATGTAGCAATGCAAGCAGCCCTCCAGCCGCGATCTCCCGCTGTAGTGGGGTAAGTTGATCCATTGAATAGAAGTGCCGTAAGTCAAATTGCGCCGAAGGAGATCGATATGCCCGTGATTCCCGCAGCCGTCTTGAGCAACAAATTGGGCGGCTCGACTACAAATTCCGGCTTTCACGCCAAGTGGTGGACGCCGCGACTCGCTTGGCCGGTCGTAGTGGCCGCCGTAGTTCGTCTAACGCTGTTGGCTGTCATGCTCGCCCGAGGCGGGATCTCTGGCCTTTTCCAAGGCGACACAATCAGTTATCTCGAACCAGGACGCAGCCTGCTGCTGCACGGCCGCTTCTTTGCAGACGGTGTGCCGGACTTGGTACGCACGCCGGGGTATCCGCTCTTTTTTGCCATCACCAGTCTTGCAGGCTTGCCCGCTGCGGCTGTGGCAAATGTGATTCTCTCGGTGCTCTCGGTGATTCTCGTTTGGAAGCTGGGAAGGTCGGTCTTTGGCGATGACCGCATTGCACTCGGTGCAGCCTGGATCTTCGCTTTTGAGCCGATGGCGGTCTGTCTTTCTGTCATCCTGTTGACGGAGTCGCTGTTCCTGGCATTCCTTCTCCTCTGCATGGAGCGATTAGCTATGTTCTTGCGCGGACGCCGTTTGCAGGTGCTTGCAGCGGCTGGACTATGGCTTGCCGCGGCAACCTTTGTGCGTCCGGTTACCTATTTCCTGCCGGTTGCACTGGCTCTGGGATTGTTTCTGGTGTTGGCGCGCGAACCCGGCCTGCGCTGGAAGGCACCTGCCGTGTTGTTGATTAGTGTGCTGCCGTGGTTAGCCGCGTGGCAGATACGCAATCGGGTTGAGACCGGCTATCGCGGGTTCTCGAGCATCTCGGATGTAAATCTCTACTTCTACAATGCCGCCGCCGTGACAGCCAGCGTGCAACACCAACATTTATCCGACGTTCAAGGCGAGTTAGGCTATACAGGGTTTCTCAATCGCGGCGGGCAAAGTTACCTTTACCAGAATTATCTCACACGGAATCCTGAGCAGGCAGGATGGAGCCAGGGGCAACGCTTGGCCTTCATGCACTCCGAGGCTCTCGGTGTCATACGAAGGCATTACGGGGTCTACCTGCGTTCGTGTCTTACGCCCTTGCTCAAGACGGTAGTCGAGCCTGGCACGGCGTATTTTAACCGCCCGCTTCTGCTGTATCCGGAGGACCCCGGCAAAGCCAATGCCTTGTTTGTAAATGTGGGCCTGGTACGATGGGGGACCGCGCTCTTTAAAGCACATCCGTGGGAAATGGCGGAGAAGGCCGGTTTTGAGGTAGTGCTGTTGGTTATGTACTTGCTCGCGGCTCGAGGAATTTTACTTGCGGCGCGGGGAATTCTCCTCGATGGCATGCACAACACTTGTCTATGGTTGCTGCTTGGGACATCACTATATTTTCTTGCCGTCTCAGCGGCGGTTGGAGGATTGGGGGCTGATGCTCGCTATCGGCTGCCGATCATGCCATTCGTATGCATTCTTGCGGCCGCGGGCGCCCGGAGAAACGATAGTCTGATTCAGCAGTCCCCGAATCGGCCTGACTGAACGCAGCGTCAATCCGCCATCGAAGTTATTCCACTGGCGAGAAAGCCTTCATGAACTTACCGAGGATCTCTATCAAGGCGCACTGCAGCCCGCCGCACGCACCTGCAGGATTAAAGAACCGCGCATACAAATTGCTAATGACAGAGCTATGACCACAAGGAGATACGAATGCGAGTCTATTTAGCGGGAGTCGGCGGAATGCTTGGGGAGGCCCTCCATAAGGTGTTGGCCGAAAACCATGAATTGAAATGCACCGACATCGATGTCAACGAGCCATGGCTTGAAAAGTGCGATTTTCGCGACTTTGCCGAGTACGAAAGGCAGGTTTCCGCCTTTGAACCCGCTATATTGATGCATATTGGCGCGCATACCAGTCTTGAGTATTGCGAGACAAACCCCGATGACGCTTATAGAACGAACGCTTTGTCAGTGGAGCATGCGGCAACGCTGGCGCAAGCCCACGGCATACCTCTCGTCTACATAAGCACGGCCGG
>Ga0224553_1000957_pt1 | contig 11353 bp, 6 predicted proteins | sample 714S21014metaG_FD_179897 | JGI IMG/M metagenome (GOLD analysis project Ga0224553, IMG submission 179897) | Peat soil microbial communities from Stordalen Mire, Sweden - 717 S2 10-14 | ecosystem: Environmental > Terrestrial > Soil > Wetlands > Peat | place: Sweden: Norrbotten County, Stordalen... | reverse complement strand
TGGTCGGGCGACATTCAGGGCAACTGGGACGTGTTTCGCAAGCAGATCCCGGCGGGCCTCAACTTCTCGATGAGCGGCATTCCGTACTGGAACACCGATATCGGAGGGTTCTTCGGCGGGAATCCCAAAGACCCGAAATACCAGGAGCTGTTCGTGCGCTGGTTCCAGTTCGGCGCCTTCACGCCCATGTTCCGCGTGCACGGCACCGGCGCCGGCAAGGAGTTCTGGCAATTCGACCAGCCCACACAGAAGACCATCGCGAAGTTCGAACGGCTGCGCTACCGCCTGATGCCGTATATTTATTCGGTCTCGTGGCAGGTGACGAACCAGGGCAGTTCGATGCTGCGCCCGCTGGTGATGGACTTCGCCGGCGACCGGACCGCGCTCACCATCGCCGACCAGTATCTGTTCGGCCCATCGCTGATGGTGAATCCAGTGACCGAGGCGGGAGTTTACTCGCGCTCCGTCTATCTTCCCGGCAAAGCCGCCTGGTATGACTTCTGGACCGGCAAACGCGAAGCCGGCGGCGGTCCCGTGGACGCCGCTGCGCCCATCGATTCGATGCCGTTATATGTTCCGGCGGGCTCGATTCTGCCGCTCGGGCCGGACGTCGAATATGTGGATCAGAAACCGGCCGATCCGGTTGAATTGCGGGTCTATCCGGGCGCCGACGGCTCGTTCATCCTCTACGAAGACGCAGGCGATTCCTACGACTACGAACACGGCGCCTACACGACGATTGCGCTCCGCTGGGACGACGCAACGAAAACGCTTACCATCGGCAAGCGCGCCGGCGCCTATGAAGGTATGTTGCGGCAGCGGACCTTCCGGGTTGTGCTGGTGAACCAGCAGCGCGGCGGCGGCCTGGATGAATCTGCCGGGACTCGGTCCGTGACCTATTCGGGCGAAGAAGTTCGCGTGAGACCGCAATGAAACCCGGTAGCTTGGAACGAGTTGTGGCTGGCGGAGCGGGCGGCGCGCCATACCTGGATCCGGCCGAAAGGGCAATGGGCGGGTCCGGCTCGAACCGCACCACGAGTACACCATCGCATTCGAATAGGAGTTCGACCGGGTTGGCGAAGTCATCGCTTGGAGAAAGGGGATACCGCACATGAGCCGTGGATCTGGAAGCTTCGGCCGGAGGAAGTTTCTGGCGGGCAGCGCCGGCCTGTTGGCCGCCGGAAGCGCGCCAGGTGCGCAGGGTGGGTATGCGGATGGCAGCTTCGCCGGCGGCGAGATCACTGGTCCTTTTCGGCCCTACTGGGAATCGTTGAAGGCTTACCGGTATCCCGATTGGTTTCGCGACGCCAAGTTCGGAATCTGGGCCCACTGGAGCCCGCAGTGTGTCCCTGAACAGGGGGATTGGTACGCCCGTGGCATGTATGTACAAGGCAGCGGCCAATATAACTACCACGTCAAGACATACGGCCATCCGTCGAAATTCGGCTATAAGGACGTCTGCCACATCTGGCGGGCGGAAAACTGGAATCCGGAAGAACTGATCCGGCTCTACGCCAAGACCGGGGCCAGGTACTTCGTCGCGCTGGCCAACCACCATGGAAACTTCGATTGTTGGGATTCGAAGTATCAGCCTTGGAACTGCGTGAACGTCGGGCCGAAGAGGGACATCGTGGGCACGTGGCGACAGGTCGCGCGCGCGCACGGGCTCAGATTTGGGATCACCTATCATGGCACGCCCGGACGAGTTTGGCGGGAGTTTATGCCGGTCCGGTACGGCAGCGATGAGACCGGGCCCATGAAAGGCGTGCCCTACGACGGCGTTCTGACGAAAGCCGATGGCAAGGGCGAGTGGTGGGACGGAATGGACCCGCAACAGCTCAATGGGCGTCCGCACGGCAAAGACGATCCCTGTCCGGAGTTCGTCGAGAGTTTCCTGCTGCGCGTTCAGGACCTCATCGATCAGTACAACCCGGATCTTCTGTATTTTGACGATAACTGCGATTGGGACTTTGACCGAGGAGCGCCCTCCGGCAGAGTCCTGAATGTATGGCTGGGCATGCCCGAACTTACGCCGCATATCATGGCGTATTACTATAACGCCAATATCCGCCGGAACGCGGGCAAACTGGACGCGGTGTTCAATATCAAGAACGTGCCAGCCGCGGTGTTGAGTACATTGGTGCGCGACTTCGAGATGAGCCAGGCGGCCGCGATCGAACCAGATCCCTGGCAAACCGATACCTGTATCGGAGGCTGGCACTACAGCCGGGCGATTTTCGAAAACCACCGGTACAGGACGCCCCAGTCGATGATTCACCTTCTGGTCGATGTCGTCAGCAAGAACGGCAACCTGCTGCTGAACATCCCGCTGCCCGGACATGGCAAGCCAGACGACGATGAAATAGCTTTCCTCGACAAGTTCGGTGGCTGGATGGCGCTCAACGGCGAGGCGATCTACTCCACCCGGCCCTGGAAAATCTCCGGGGAGGGCCCGACAAAGAGTAGCGGCGGTTCGCTGTATGGCGGTTCGACGCCGCGATTCGTTGCCAGCGATGTGCGGTTTACCATCAGGGGAGACGCTCTTTATGCGATCGCGCTGGCTTGGCCCGAAGACCGGAAATTGACGATCAAAGCGCTCGCCGCCAATTCTCCTCATTACCGCGGCGAGATCGCCAGAATCGGACTGCTGGGGTCGGAGTCCACCCTCGTCTGGTCGCGGAACACGGACGGAGTGACGGTCACCTTGCCGGAACGGCCGCCGTGCGATTACGCCCATGTGTTGAAAATCAACCCTCTGGGAGCGTGAGCTATGAACCGCAGAGCCTTTATATGTTCGACCGGGGCTACCGCCATGGGACCCCTGCTGCCTGCTCTCGCCGTGACCGAGGCGGAAGCCGTGGCACTGGAGCCGTTCGAGTGGACAACGCCGGATTTGACGTTCTCCTTCAGTTTCTCCGCCGGCAAGCTGCGCCAGAAATTCCTGCTGCCGGCAGGCTATCCGAAGACGACGCCGCAGCCCCCGGCGTCTTCCGGGGTCGAGACTGCGATCCACTGCAGCGGAGAAGACTCGCCGGATCCCGGCATGAAACAGGGAATGGGCCAGCCTGGGGAGCGCCTGGTTTTTGTGGACAAGAAAGAGGAGACGGCCGGCAAGGGCCGGCGCCTCACGCTTACACACTTCGACCCGGTGACGAAACTTCGGGTGGAATCGTTTTACGAGGCCTTCGATGGTGTGCCGGTGGTTCGACGCTGGACCAGGGCGACCAATGGCGGGAGCGCAAACGCTGGCATAGAGTTCCTGAGTTCCGCGATGCTCCACGGCCTGGGCGACGGTCAACGTTTCGACCGCGAGCTGAAGATCCATCTAGCCGTGAATAGTTGGATGTCGGAAGCTCAGTGGCATGCTTTCCGCCCGTCGGAATTAGGCTTCGTGGAGAACGAGCGCACCAGTTGGTCGCAGGCTTCGGCTGGAAGCATCGGGAGCTGGTCGACCGAGAAGTATCTGCCGATGGCGATGGTGGAGAACACGCGGCTGGGGCTGACGTGGTTCTGGCAGATCGAGCACAACGGGTCGTGGTATTGGGAGATCTCCAACAACGCCGCCGTCGGCCAACGAGCTGACGATGTGTATGCCTGGCTGGGCGGGCCGGACGACCTGCATTCCGCGGCATGGAAGAACCTGGCTCCGGGAGCGAGCTACCGCTCGGTACCGGTTGCGGTGGGCTGCGTCGCCGGCGGCTTCACGGAAGCGGTCGCGGCGCTCACGGCATACCGGCGGGCCGCCTGCCTGCTGCCGCATCCCGATAACAAGCGGTGCTCCGTCATTTTCAATGACTACATGAATTGTTTGTGGGCCGATCCGACCGAGGAGAACGAACTGCCGATGATCGAAGCCGCGGCGAAAGCCGGCTGCGACTACTATGTCATCGACGCGGGGTGGTACGCCGCACTGCACGAGGACTGGAGCCAGACCCTCGGAGCGTGGCAGGCATCCCAAGACCGATGGCCGCATGGCCTCGCCTACGTGCTGGACCGAATCAAACAGCTTGGAATGACGCCCGGCCTGTGGCTCGAACCCGAGGTCGCCGGCCTGCGCTCGCAGTTGGCGCAGCAGCCGGACAGTTGGTTTCTGATGCGGCACGGCAAGCGGGTGCTGAAGAATTCGCGGTATCTGCTCGACTTTCGGAATCCTGAGGTGACCCGCTATCTGGATGGGGTAATCGATCGCTTGGTCCACGACTATGGCGTCGGGTACGTGAAGATGGACTATAACGTGGATTCGCTGCAGGGCACCGATCAGAACGCGGATAGTCTCGGACAGGGCCTGCTCGACCACAACCGCGCGCTGCTGGCCTGGTTGGAAGGACTCCTGAAGCGCTACCCGGCGCTGGTGATCGAGAACTGCGGCAGCGGAGGTGGGCGCATGGATTACGCGATGCTCAGCCGTCTCCAGATTCAGTCCATGACCGACCAGGAAGACTACCTGAAGCTTCCCGCAATTCTGGTGGGGGCGTCCGCGGCGGTCTTGCCGGAGCAACTCGCAATCTGGTCGTATCCGCTGGCAAAGGCGGATGCCGATCAAGCCAGCTTCAACCTGGTCACTGCCATGATGTGCCGCGTTCACCAGAGCGGCCGTCTCGACGCAATCTCCGCTAGCGCGCTTCTTCAGGTAACCAACGGCATCGGAATATATAAGGAAGCGATTCGCGACCACATACCTCACGCTGTCCCTTTCTATCCTTTGGGTATGCCGGATGTGACGAATCGGAATGCCCCGGTGGCGCTCGGAATGCGCGCTCCGGGCTGGACCGCGTTGGCGGTGTGGCGGTTGGAAGGGGCTGACACCGTCGAACTTCCTGTGGAGGCCGCGAAAGAGATTCTCTATCCGGTTGACCTCGGTATCGAATTGGGCACAGTTGAGGGCAAACTGTCCGTTCGCTTTCCGCGGCCGAAAATGGCCTGCATCCTTCGCTTGTGACGCTCCACAGCGCCATCCAACGCAGATCTGGAGGGCCCTTCCTCAGGCGTTCCACGATAGACCACCAATAGGAGAGCTTCGAATGATAGATCGTTCCCGCCGTAATTTCCTAAAGACGAGCACCGTCGCTGCTGGCCTCAGTCTCATCCGTTCCCTGGCGCAGACGGAAGTCTTGTGTGCGGATGCTCCCTCTTATGCAAGCGCAAGGCTAACCCCCTTTCCGCTGGGCTCGGTCCGACTCGCTCCCGGCATCTTCAAGGAGCAGGCGGAGACCAATGCGCGCTACCTGGATTCACTTTCCGTCGATCGGCTCCTTCATTCATTTCGAGTCACGGCCGGCATCTCCTCGAGTGCGACGCCGTACAAAGGTTGGGAAGATCCTGCCTGTGAATTGCGCGGCCATTTCGCCGGGGGGCACTTCTTGTCAGCCGTCGCTCTGGCTTCAGCCACCTCCGGAAACGAAGTGCTCAAGAGGAAGGGCGATGAGCTGGTCTCCGGCCTTGCACAATGCCAGAGAAAGATCGGGACCAGATATCTGAGCGCCTATCCGGCCGATTTGTTCGAACACCTCGTTCAGGGAAAACCGGTCTGGGCGCCCTTCTACACCTACCACAAGATCATGGCCGGCCTGCTTGATATGTACGTCTTGGCGGACAACTCCGAGGCGCTTCAAATTGCCGAAGGCATGGCCGAGTGGGCTGGAGACTATTTCTCGGGAATCAGTGCCGAGCAACGTCAGCGCATGCTGCGCACCGAATACGGAGGAATGAATGAGGTCCTTGTCAATCTGGGATCGCTAGCTAAGAAGAGCAGATATCTCGAAACCGCGCGCCTTTTCGAACAGCCAAGCTTTCTCGATCCGCTGGCGGAGCGCCGGGACGAATTGCAAGGCCTCCATGCAAATACCAACGTTCCGAAGATAATCGGCGCTGCCCGCATGTACGAAGTCACAGGCGACCGCCGCTACAGGCAAATTGCCGAGTACTTCCTCGAAGAAGTGCTGACCGCGCGCAACTATGTCATCGGGAACACAAGTCTCGATGAGCATTGGAAAACTCCACCCGGACAACTCGAGGGGAGCCTAGGCTGGAAGAATGCGGAATGCTGCGTGGCCTACAACTTGATGAAGCTGCAGCGGCTCGTCTTTGGCTGGACCGGGGACGCACGCTGGATGGATGCGTATGAACGTTCGCTTTTCAACTGCAGACTGGGGACGCAAAATGCAAGTGGTCTGAAGCAGTACTTCTTCCCGCTTGCTGCCGGGTACTGGCGCGCCTATAACTCGCCGGAGGAATCCTTCTGGTGCTGCACGGGAACTGGCGCGGAGGAATTTGCCAAGTTTACCGACACGATCTTCTTCCGCCGCGGCAGCGATGTTTACGTGAACCAGTTCATCGCATCAACCCTCGACTGGAAAGAGGAAGGCCTGCTCATCGACCAGGTCACTCAATTCCCACGAGAGCAGGGGGCGACTCTCAAGATCAAAACCTCGCGTCCCATCGCCCGCACAGTTCATGTGCGGATTCCGAGTTGGACCACAGACGCTGCCCAGGTGAAGATCAACGGCCGAGCCTCGGAAGCCGTTGCAGATTCAGGATCGTATCTAGGGATTCGAAGAGTTTGGCAGGACGGCGACACCATCAGCATCACCTTGCCCATGGAATTGCGGCAAGAAGCACTGCCGGGTGATGACTCCGTCACTGCCGTCTTGTATGGCCCGCTGGTTCTTGCCACAGATCTGGGACCCGGTCCGGCAGACGGTCCGAGCAAGGTAATCCACAGCGGGGCCACCGCCCCGGATAACCTGCCTTCACCGGATCCGCTGCCGAAGACATTTGCAGATCCAGGTATCGGGCCGGACCAATGGGTCCAGACTGAATCCAAAGCGGAGCTGCGTTTCAAGGTCGCCGGAGAAGGCGCCAAATACGAGCTTATGCCGATGTATCAAATTCGCGATCAGCGGTACGCGGTTTATTGTCAAATCGGGAACACTAAAGAGCGGCCCTAGCGTGGGGTTCCTCGCGGGATTTCCTAAAGGAAGAGTGCGAGATCCCTTACATTCTCGAACGCCGAAGTATGTGCGGATAGAAAGGTGCAATCCGATGATGTTCCGGTCTTCTTGTAGTAGGCGCGATGCCATTCGTGCCGTCTGGCGTCTTTCGAACCATGCCAATCTTGTTCCTGCTCTGGGCCGCACACAGTTGTATGGCCCAGATGCCTGGCCAACACCTCCCTGGTTTGGAGCCAACAGCCGGGTATTCCGCTGATTTCTTGCGGATTATGCCTCGGTGATCACCGCAAAACCGGCCATCTGTGATCACTTCAAAACCGGCCAACGAAGCCGCGGCCAGGACATGAAGTTGTTTTACCGCGCCGGTGCCGGTTCGGGCAAGTTTTGTTTTGGCTTGCCCTGACGCGTCCTGTTCGATCCCGACCAACGGGAGGGCATAGGCTGCTTCTGGGTTTTCCTTCTCAGAGAGGTTTTGGCCTTGGTTTTCAGCGGGGTCGCAGGGGCGAAGCCCCCGCAAGGTGCAGGGCGGCGCTCTGGCCAGACGCGTCCAGCAATCGGACTCACTGGGTGCCTCCCGCAGTGGCGGCGGCCGTTTTCGTGCGCCAACTGCGCGGGCCGCACTTGAGTACGTGTCCATGGTGGAGGATGCGATCGAGCATGGCGGTTACCGCTGCCACGTCGGCCAGCAGTTTTCCCCAGTCTTCCACCGGGCGGTTCGATGTCAGCAGCGTACTGGCGCGCTCGTAGCGGCGCATGATGATTTCCAGCAGATCTTCGGCAGCGGTCAGCGGCAGCTTGCGCATGCCGAAGTCGTCGATGATGAGCAGCGGCACGGTTGTCAGCGATTCCATAAACTCCTTGCGCGTGCCGTCGGCGACCGCGTCGGCCAGATCATCCAGCAGCACATGCGTTTCGCGGTACATCACGCGGTAGCCCTGCTGGATGGCGGCTTGCCCGATGGCCTGGGCTAGATGAGACTTACCCGTGCCGCCGGGCCCGAGGAACAGTGCGTCTTCCCGTTTGCCGAGAAAAGCGCAGGTAGCCAGGTCGAAAACCAGACTGCGATTCATCTTCGGATTGAAGGTGAAGTCGAAGTTGTCCAGGGTCTTTTGCGGGTCGCGGAAGGCAGCCTGTTTGCGCCGCCGTTCGAGCAGTCGCTCGCTGCGCCGGGTCAGCTCATCGGCGACCAGGCACGAGATCAGATCGATGGGCGCCATGGCTTCAGCTTGCGCCTGGTGCAGTCGGGTTTCCAGCACGGTGGCGATACCACCGAGCCGGAGTTGTCGTAAGGCTCGTTCTAATTCGATGAGATTCACAGTTCACTCTCCTTGGTCTTGTCTTGAATGAAGTCGCGGTACAGGGTAAGTTGGCGGATCAGAGGATCGACCTGACGCAGGCTCAGTGGCATCTGGGGCCGCCGCTCCAGATAGCGGCGCACGAAGCGATATTGGTAGACACCGACTTCCAGAGCCGCGGCGCAGGCATCATCGACGGTTGCAGCGCCGTACTTCTTGACCAGCGATAACATGCCCAGGATGTGGCGTACCGCGATCTCTCCGTTGGCCTGATGCATGCCTCGGCAGAGTGCGCCGATCTGGGAGCCGGCTCTGTCGGCGCGGCTCAGCAGCTGCTGCGTGCTGAGCGGGGTTTGTTTGGGCCGATCCTCGTCCTTGATGCGATGGCCGCCGCGCGCATGGCGCAGGTGCTCCCGGAGTAACTGGCCCGTGCGCGGGTCCAGCAAACGAACGTTTCGCGCATCCCACTGCACATGGACGCGCCGGCCGATCCAGCCCGGCGGCGCGCCGTAGTAGGCCGCCTCGACCTCTACGCAGCCATCCAGATGCACCGTGCGCTCGCCGTATAGGTAATAGCGAAAGGGCTCCACTGGCAGCGGCAACAAAGCCGGCCGCTCTTCAGTGAACATGGCCGCAACCTGCCGCTTGGTGGTGCCATGGATGCGGGTATCGGCCCAACGCTCTTCCCAGTGGTCCAGGTAGGTCTGCGCTTCCGCCAGACTTTCAAAGCGCATGCCTTTGAGCGGCGTCCTCTTGGCGTGGCCGACGCCGCTCTCGACCTTCCCTTTCCGATCCGGATCCCGGACACGGCAAGGCAGAGCGACGGCCCCGTAGTGCGCCAGCACATCACGGTACAGAGGGTTCAGCGTGGGATCGTAGATATCCGGGGCGAGGACGCCTTCGCGGAGATTGTCGAGCACGACGACTCGCGTGGCGCCGCCTAGCCGGCGAAAGGCCTTCTCATGTAACTCGGCCCAAATCTGAGAACCGGAACGGAACACCAGCAAGCGGACCGATTTGCGGCTGCAGCCCAGGGTCAGTACGAACAGCCGCACGCGCCGGTACTTGCCGGTGTGCGGGTCGCGCACCATCGGCCCGTCACCGTAATCGACCTGGGCCTCCTCACCGGGAGCGGTCTCGATGACCGCACAAGCTTCCGGCGACGGACTGCCCTGCAGTTTCCGCACGAAGCGCCGGACGCTTTGATAACCGGCACTGAAGCCGCACAGGTCCACCAGGTCCTGCCAGATGGCCATGGCGTTGCGGCCTCGCGAGAGCCCGACTTCAATCGCGTCGCGGTAGGGCGCGCAGGCGCTGGCCGAGGGACTGCGGCCAGGTTTCGGTTCGGCCGCGGCGGGTGCGCGGGCGGCCAACTTAGCGCCAAAGTCGGTGATCACTTCTATGGCCGGTTTTGCGGAGGCCGGGTCGTCGCCGCCCGCCGGGACCGGTTTCGCGCCGGCCGAGTCGGTGATCACCTCTATGGCCGGTTTTGAAAGCGCCGGGTCGGTGATCACCCCGTTAGCCGGTTTTGCCGGCGAAGCCCGCCCCCACCCGCCGGGTGGCCGCAGGGCGATTCCGGCCTCTTTCAAATAGCCCGAGGCCGTCTCGCGGCGCACACCGATAGCGCCTTGAATCCGTCGCAGCGACCATCCCAGCCGCCCCAACGCTATGACTTGCTGTTTCTTCTCGTCGCTCAAGACATTGCTCACATTGACGGAGGGTATCGCCCTCGCGTCGAGATTAATGTCCTGAACGCTGCTTATCGTTGGCCGGTTTTCAGGTGATCACGTATGGCCGGTTTTGGGTGTTCACCGAGGAGGTTCGCATGGCGGTTTTCGCCGCTCGGCGGTAGGCTTCGTTGTTTTTGAATTGAGCAGGAGTAAAACGACCGGAGCCTGCTCCGTCCCACGTCTCCTCGCTGGTGCGCAGAAATCGTTCGATGGTCGGCACCGCCAAGCCCCCGGTTGCCGCAGCTTGCTTGGCCGCTTCTCGAATGCACTGATTGACCGTTTCGAATCTGTCGTGTTCCATTTCTCTTACCGACGAAACTGCGCCCAAAACGAAGTTATAGAACTTCCCGCGACCCTCTGCAACTCACCGAGTTCATGGCCTGACCGCCAGGACCCGGGGACGCTTGTCGGCGGCGGCTACGTTTCTGGAAACGTCGCTCTCCCGAACGTCAAAGAAGTTGACGGCAGCCTGCAAGGATCGCCGCGCAAGGACCCTTCGATCTGATGATCGACCGCCTCCTGCTGAGAACACTACTGAGAACCTGGCTCCGCCTGCTTCATTTGAATCTACTTCCCGAAAGCCATTCCATGTCAGTTCCAAACTCGATCCACGATTATCTGCGCATGTTCGCTGGCGAATTGGGCGAGCGAATCCTGCAAAGCTTCCCCGCGCTGCACAATGCACACGATCCGTTATCGCCACGGCTGACCACCTTGCTACGAAAGCCGTTCCCTGCTCAAGCTGTCGCCGCGATGGGTGTTGCGAAAAAGTGGGAGAGGGAACGTAGTGCCGCGGTGATCGCGGAATGTGGGACGGGAAAAACTCTGATATCGCTGGCGGCGCTACAAATTCACAGCGACGACCGGCCGTTTACCGCGATCGTGATGGCGCCGGGTCATCTTACATTGAAATGGTCCAAAGAGGCGCTGGAGACGATTCCCCGCCTGAGGGTATTTCTGATTGACGGTCTGCGGGATCGAGTTCGGGACAGCAGCACGCCATGCGGTGTCAACGAGGTGAAACTGCGCCGCGGGCAGATCGTCCGCGAGGGGCTGCACACCACCCTCACTGATCTCCGCTTGCGTAAAAATCACAAGAGCGCCCGTGCTCGCTGGCAGAAGGAGATATGCTCAGGACCGGCGCTGTTCGTGGTCGGGCGGGACAAAGGGAAGCTGTCGCACTTTTGGCGACACGCGTACCAGATAGCCCGCTCCGGACGCTATCTGGGGAGCGTGGTCAACCCGGACACAGGCATGCGGGTGGAGTTGGGCGATCGCTGGCTGATCGCCTCCGACTTTCGAAAGGCGCGCCTCGGCGAAGTGATCGGCGGCGCCGTTGAGAAGGAAGAGGGCGCCGATTTGAAACTCCGACGGTCGA
>Ga0224553_1000955_pt1 | contig 11361 bp, 10 predicted proteins | sample 714S21014metaG_FD_179897 | JGI IMG/M metagenome (GOLD analysis project Ga0224553, IMG submission 179897) | Peat soil microbial communities from Stordalen Mire, Sweden - 717 S2 10-14 | ecosystem: Environmental > Terrestrial > Soil > Wetlands > Peat | place: Sweden: Norrbotten County, Stordalen... | reverse complement strand
CGGCGCGATTTGCCATCCCATGATGCCAAGCTGCCCGCCAGCCCAGAGGACGGGAATGAACGTGAGCGCAGCACGGCGTTATGTCGACTTTGCCATCCACGACATCGCCAGCCGGCTGGATTCGCTCGGTGCCGTTCGCGGAGAGGTGCTGGTAAAGCTCTTTGGCGGCAACGATGTTCTGACGATCAACGGCAGCGATTCTCAAAAGACTATCGGCAAGCAGAACTACGAGGCGGCCCTTCAGGTGCTTGCCGAAGAGGGATTCACCGTGGTTGCGTCGTGCCTTGGCGGCACCGCGGGCGTTCACATCTCATTTGAGACCGTTCATGGGGAAGTGCGGCTGCGCTGGCTCGATTCCGGCACACCGAAACCGGCGCGAAATAAGCCCAGGACAGCTCATCGCGCCAATCGCCGCCGATAAGGGAATGGGAGATTGCAATCGTGAAAACGGCGAAAGTTCGCGTACTGATCGTGGACGACTCCGCCGTCGTCCGTCAGACGTTGTCGGAGATTCTCTCCTCCGACCCGGAAATCGAAGTGATCGGAACCGCCGGCGATCCCTATGTTGCTGCCGAGCGCATCGCAGAAAACGTGCCGGACGTCATCACTCTCGATATTGAAATGCCGCGCATGGACGGGCTCACATTCCTCAAGAAGCTCATGAGCCAGCATCCCATCCCGGTGGTCATCTGTTCCAGCCTTGCCGACGAGGGTGCACAGAGCACTCTCCGGGCTCTTGAGTATGGCGCGGTGGAAATCATAACCAAGCCCAAGCTGGGAACCAAGCAGTTTCTTGAGGATTCGCGCGTGATCCTCTGCGAGGCGGTGAAGGCCGCGTCCGCCGCTCGTCTGCGTCCCCTCGGTCCCATGCACACCGTAGAACCCAAGCTCACCGCCGACGCCGTCCTGTCACCCGCCACTCACGCCATGGCCGAAACCACGGAGAAAGTCGTAGTCGTCGGCGCATCGACGGGTGGAACTGAAGCGCTCAAGACGTTTCTCGAAGCATTGCCGGCTGATTCGCCCGGTATTGTCATCGTGCAGCACATGCCGGAACTCTTCACACGCGCCTTTGCCAATCGCCTGGACGGCGTTTGCGAGGTCTCCGTCAAAGAGGCGGAGACCAATGACACTGTGCTCCGCGGACGCGCGCTGATCGCACCCGGCAACCATCATCTGCTCCTCAAGCGGAGCGGCGCCCGCTACTATGTCGAAGTCAAGGACGGCCCTCTGGTATGCCGGCACCGTCCCTCGGTCGATGTGCTGTTCCGTTCCGCTGCCCGCTACGCAGGCCAGAATGCCGTCGGCGTCATCATGACCGGCATGGGCGACGACGGAGCGCGCGGCATGCTCGAAATGATGCAGGCCGGCGCCTACACCATTGCGCAGGACGAGGCGACTTGCGTGGTCTTCGGCATGCCCAAGGAGGCAATCCGGATGAACGGCGTAAGCAAGGTGCTTCCCCTTGGCGCCATCGCCGGGGGAATTCTGAGTCGTTGCAGATAGAGCGAACGCGTCGCGCAAGTTCCGGTGGCAGCAGGGATGAAACAGCCGCCGCGATCTCGCGCCTCAAAAACCGAATGGAGAGGTCCGCTGCTTTAAGCAGTCGCACTTCCCAGAGCCAACGGTAACGGTGCACCTTGCCCGCGCACGGCCTGGCAGCAAAAGCGGAGCCGCCTGATGCGACCCCGCAGCAGATTCAGCTCCGGATGAATGCCAGCAAGTCTGCGTTGATCACGTCGGCGTGCGTGGTCATCATGCCGTGGGGGTAGCCGGGGTAGATCTTGAGCGTACTGTTCTTGAGCAGCTTCGCTTGCAGCAGGGAAGCGTTTTTGTAGGGGACAATCTGATCATCGTCGCCCTGCATTACGAAGGTCGGCACCGTGATCGCTTTCAGATCGTCCGTCTGGTCTGTCTCTGAAAATGCTTTGATGCCGTCATACTGGGCCAACGCGCCGCCGATCATCCCCTGGCGCCACCAATTCTGGATGGTTCCCTGCGATATCTTCGCGCCCGGCCTGTTGAAACCGTAAAACGGACCCGAAGGCAAATCGACGTAGAACTGCGCCCGGTTTGCAGCCAAAGCGGCGCGGAGTCCGTCGAACACATCGATCGGCGTGCCGCCCGGATTGTTCTCGGTCTTGAGCATGAACGGAGGCACGGAGGAGATCAGCACGGCTTTGGCCACACGGCCTTGCGGCTGGCCGTATTTCGCGACATAGCGCGCCACTTCGCCACCGCCCGTGGAGTGGCCGATGTGGACCGCATTCTTCAGGTCGAGATGCTCGGCCACTGCTGAGGCGTCTGCCGCGTAGTGGCCCATGTCGTGGCCAGTGTCCACTTGCGAGGAGCGGCCGTGACCGCGCCTGTCATGCGCGACGACGCGATAGCCGTTGGCAAGAAAGAACAGCAACTGATTGTCCCAGTCGTCGGCGCTGAGGGGCCAGCCGTGATGAAAAACGATGGGTTGTGCGTCCTTCGGGCCCCAGTCTTTAAAGAAAATCTGCGTACCGTCTTTGGTCGTAATGATTGGCATTCCGTTTCCTCCTGTGGTTAGTAGTGCGTTTGATGAGGCCGCCTCACAGAAAACTAGAGATTTTCAATGGGGTCCTCCAAGAGCAGGATCACCAGTTCTCAACAGCCTGCTCTTCGCCGCGATCGGCCAGCATCACATGGTCAGAACGACACGAAACTCTGCGTTGCCGCTTAGCATGCGCGCATACGCCTCGGCCGCCTTTTCCAGCGGATAGGTTTCAATCATGGGACGCACGCTGCTAAGTTCGGCAAAACGCAGCGTGTCCTCGGAGTCGGCTGGAGTGCCCGCAGCCCAGCCCTGAATGGATTTGCTTCCATTGATGAGCTGGATCGGTGTGACCTCTATCGGATCGAAGGCAGCGCCAACAACAATGAACTTGCCGTTTGGCCCCAGGCCATCGAGCAGCTCAGACATCGCCTTTGAGTTCGGCGCGGCACCAACCGCTCGTGCCTATCCTTATACACGAGCAGATTCCAACCGCTCCTGCAACGATTCGTAAAAATGTCCGAATCTTGTGGAAAAATTCTGCCTGTGTCAATTCACGCGGATGCCATGCGCGCAGTTTTTTGCTGCTTGTGTCGATGCCCTCAGGTTCTCGATCGCCCACGAACGAGCTCCCGCGTCAATGGATGGGTCTGGGCTTTGAACAATTAGACGATGGTATCGGTTGAATCTTGCTGTGGGCATCCTCGCCAACTTGATGTAGCTGGTGTAGCGCGATTTTTCTGGCGTGATCAACGTCCGCCAGGAATTCGCACATCGAAGTCTCTGGATTTTTATGGTTGCTCACGGCGAAGAAGTGAGCTTACATGGCTTCCTAAAACATTCATTCTAATGAGGAAATATGGTGGCGGGAGGCAGGATCGAACTGCCGACCTACGGGTTATGAAAACGCAAATAACCAATACAATCAACTACTTACACGTCTTACAAGGCCGCCTAAATACGGCGAAATACGCGTAAGACGGGTCAATCACGGGTGAGGAATCACGGGTGAGTACAGTGTCATCACCATGGTGCGGCGCATCAGGTTCTCTGCTGAATCAATCAGCCGCTGAACTTCTTCGGGGCTGAGTACAACGGGCAGTTGCCGGTCATGGTCAACCGGCATGCGCTGCTCGGAGCTTTGCCATCTGAAGGTCTCCGATGTCGACAGCGACCGCATGGTCATTCGCGTCCGCAAGGGCAAGGGCGGCCGGGACCGCGATGTTCTATTGAGTCCCAAGCTGTTAGAGACTCTGCGTGAGTACTGGCGCTGGATGAAGCCCAGGACCTACCTGTTCCCAGGCACGGTGAACAACTGGCGGGCCGATAAGCCCATTACCCCGAAGGTGGTGTGGAAGGCCGTCAACGAAGCTGGTAAGCGGGCCGCCATCAACAAGCGTGTCGCGCCTCATTTGCTTCGACACAGCTTCGCGACGCACATGCTTGAAGCCGGTGCTGACCTGCGCACTATCCAGGTTCTGCTTGGCCATGCCAAGATCGGCGACACGGCACTCTACCTGCATCTGTCCCGCCGCCATCTGCAGGCTGTCGCCAGTCCTCTGGAAGCCATCGAGGTCTCGAGCCCCGATGAAGTGAAGCGGTCCAGGAGGTTGATGAAGCGGTGAGCCCGCCCACCCTCGAGGTGGCCGACATCGTCCGCGCAGCGGGCAACAGATTCTGGGAAGGGCACAAGTCTCACCTTGCATGGGCGCATCGCAAGGTGCTCGATGCCATCGTCCGGTGCCGCACCGCGGCGCTGGGCGGTCATCGCGACCAGTGTGTTCGCTGCGGCCATCAGGCCATCTCCTTCAACTCATGCCGCAATCGGCACTGCCCCAAGTGCCAGGGGAACGCGCGCGCAAAATGGCTCGCCGCGCGCTCGGCAGAGCTGTTGCCCGCGCCGTACTTCCACGTCGTTTTCACGCTGCCACACGAACTCTCCGCGCTTGTTCTCCAGAACAAGCAGCTACTCTACGATCTGCTCTACCGCGCCAGCGCCGCGACGATGATCGAGTTGGCTCGCGATCCCAGGCACTTGGGAGCTGACATCGGATTCCTCGGCGTGCTACATACCTGGGGACAGAACCTCGAGCATCATCCCCATGTCCACTACATCGTTCCCGCCGGCAGTTTGGCTCTCGATGGCTCCAGATGGATCGATTCTTCGCGCCGATTCTTCCTGCCCGTCAAGCGACTCAGCCGTGTCTTCCGCGACGACTTCTGCGGCCAACTCCGTGAACTGTTCAACCAGGACAGACTGCAGTTCCACGGCTCACTGCGACAGCTTGCTTCACCTGACGCATTCAGTCACTTCCTCTGGCTGCTCGGCCAAAAAGACTGGGTCGTCTACGCAAAGCCACCCTTCGGCGGCGCCGAACATGTCCTCAACTATCTGGCTCGCTACACGCATCGCGTTGCCATCTCCAACCACCGACTTGTGGCCTTTGAGAACCATCGCGTCTCCTTCCGCTGGCGAGACTATGCGCACGGCGGCAAGAACAAGGTCATGACGGTTTCCGCAGATGAGTTCCTGCGCCGATTTCTTCTTCACGTCATGCCCAAAGGGCTGGTCCGCATTCGCCACTTCGGACTGTTCGCCAACCGAAGAAGGCAGACCGCCCTCGCATGCTGCCGCCAGTTGCTGGGCCCAGCGCCCGGCACTGATCACCCTGAGACGGCTAACCTGATGCGCTGTCCGGTTTGCGCCGGAACTATGTTGGTCATTGAACGGGTCACCAGCGCTCAACTTTACTTCCGCTCCGACCAGGGTCTCGCAACCCCGCAGAGGCGCAGCATCGACAGCTCATAAAACATCCATGGCACACCATTCATCTACTCCCGTCGCCCCGTGGCACGCTCACGCATGCAACGCCGTCCCATGCCCGCAAGCTGCTCACGCGCCCTGTTTTCGGCACTCGCGCACACATTGCGGCACTCAACTTCCCTCACTGAAGGGCTTCTCCTCGCTCGGCTGGCTCAGTTCCGTGCTCACAATAGCCACGATCGGCGGGAAGGCGCCATTGAAAGTACATAGGTAGATCACCGCATCCGCCGCAAACACCGCAGGCTCAGTTCAAACGATCCTATCGAAACTGCCCCGGACCAATGCAGCAGGCTCGACCTCGCCTCGCCTGCCGGGGCAGTCCCGATAGGAACCTAACGTTTTCGAGGAGTGATCCTGCTCGCTGGACTAAAACGGTCGATTTTGGGCGGAGGTGAGCGGAACCTCCAAGGAACGCGGCGCTGTCGGCTTCACAGACCTTGGCGGGCTATTACTCAACCAGTTACTGACGGGTGGGCGACCAACCGACCGGAGCTCTGGAATTCGCGCAGCAGAACCATCAAGTCCCGTACGCAAGGAGCCGTGTTATAAATGGCCGCCGAGGGACGACGACGTAAGGCTTGCGTCGCGTGCGGAGCTGGGAATCGCGGCTTCTTCGTGCAGGGCTAATCGCACAAAATGCGTCTTGACCGGAGCGCTCCTCTGCAATAAACTCGGTGCCTCGCGAGGATTCGATGAGAATAGTCAGGACTTCCACCTGGATTGCGTTGCTGTGCGCGATCCTTCTGCAGTTGACCAGGCTTTCCGCCCAGTCCGGCGGCGGTTCGGCCGAGTCGAACCAGCTTTCATGGGGCGCGGGCGCGCTGGTTGTGCAAGCGCCGCCCTCCTATTCCGATAGCGGTAACTGGTCGCCGGAATCTCTGCTGGATGAGTTGCCCAGCACAGGCTGGGCCACCAAATCAGGTGACTTGACGCCCAAGGTCTTCGTTTTCGAGATGGCGGAAAAGAGCGCGATCACCAGCCTGGCCTTCGACACCGCCCAGGTGGAGAACCCCGGGCGCGGGGCCAAAGATGTGAAGGTCGAGATCTCTGATCGCGAGGACGGAGGGTTCACCGTGATCGCCACGCCGTCTTTGGCACAGACCCGGGACCACCAGAAGTTCATGCTGAAGACGCAGGCGACCGGGCGGTATCTGCGGCTGACCGTTCTCAACAACTGGGGCGATGCAAAGTACATGGAGATCATGGATGTCTACGCCTATGGCAAGCCCATGGAGAAACGTCCGCTGACTGATAACTCCGGTACGTTCTCTTCCTCGTATGGAAACTTCCACATGCAGCAAACCGGCGCGGCTGTGAACGGTTGTTATGAGCATAACAACGGCCTGATCGAGAACGGCGGATTTGAAGGGAGAGTGCTGCGGTTCAACTGGACTGAGGGCGAAGTTGCGGGGCCTCGGCATGGCGGCCCGGCAATGCTGATCTTCTCCGATGATGGGCAGTCATTTACAGGGTACTGGTGGAATGAAGCTGACAAAGGCGCGCCCTCAGGGGATTGGCGCGGCAAGCGCGTTGCGAAGGATGTTGGCTCGTGCCCGCATTGGAAGCCTGGGGGTGCGAACGGCGTGGTGGAGCAGTTGAAGAGCGAAGGGCGTGCGCGTCTTTACGGGATTCTGTTCGACTCCGACTCCGACCACCTGAAAGCCGAATCCAAGCCAACTTTGGATGCTCTGATCGCTGCGGCTCGCACCCAGCCGACGTGGAGCTTCGGGATAGAAGGTTATACGGACAATGTGGGCGGGGACGCGCATAATCAGACCCTCTCGGAGAAGCGCGCACTCTCAGTGAAAGCATACCTGGTGGCCGCAGGCGTGGATGCGAGCAGGCTGACAACCCAGGGATTTGGTGCGAGCCATCCGGTCAGCAGCAACGACACCGAGCTTGGGCGCTCGCAGAACCGGCGCGTTGAAGTGGTGAAAAAGTAGGTGGAGAGGCTGGTGGGTTTGAGTTGAGTGAGCCGCGCGGAAGTAAGGAAATCTCAGGATTCAAAGGTGGGACCCGGAGTGCTCGGCCAGGGACGGGGCTTGCGATTGGTCTAAGGGTCCTGTTCTCACCATAGAAGAGACGGAATGCGTGTTCTCAGTCTCACTCCCGTTACTCCAGAGTCGCCGTCCAACCGGACCTTAATCATTTTTGGGGAGGCCGATCCGGTTTCGAGGCGAACAATCGTCAAAGGGAAGAGTAGGCGACCATACATCCAGAACGGCGAGGATACACTAGGAGCGTCTAAGCTGACGTCGAGCAGCTGCGACGGTGCGGGTACCGTTGATATGAAAGCGTCGTTTCAAAAGCTCAACAATGGTTGGAATGCTCAACCCAATGCTCCATTTCCTTCTGTTGAGGTTCAGGCCGACGATGTCTTGCTTGATTCTGGCATTCTGGTTTGGCCCAGCAACGGCAGTTAAGTTTGGCCCACTTGGGCAGCACTGGCTAGGCTTCATGGATGGAGCGACAGAAGCGTAGCTGGCTGACCAGGAGGGAAAAAGTGGAACTATTTGAGCAGATACGCCGTGAGATGGAGTTCGGCGTCGGGACGATCGCCGGAGTGTCGCGGAAGTTGGGAGTCCACCGGCGGATGGTGCGAGAGGCATTGCACAGCGCAGAGCCTGCCGCGAGCAAGCCACAGCGAAGGCGGCTAAGGAAGTTGGTGGATGCGTCTGCGTTCATCGACCGAGTTCTGACTGAAGACCGGCAGGCTCCGGTGAAGCAGCGTCACACAGCTCGCCGCATCTGGCAGCGGTTATGCGCGGAGTTGCCGGGTTTCACGGGAAGCGAGCGCACGGTCCGCGGCTATGTCCACAGCCAGAGGCGACTGCTGGGACTCGGCGGCCACGAGGTATTCGTTCCGCAGAGCTACGACTGGGGCGTGGAAGCGCAGGTGGATTGGTACGAGTCGTATGCCGATCTCGATGGCGAGCGCACCAAGCTGCAGGTCTTCGAGATGCGTTCGATGGCCAGCGGGGGAGCTTTTCACCGGGCCTACACGCATGCCACGCAGCAGGCATTTCTTGAAGCCCATGAGCTGGCGTTCCGCTACTTTGGTGGGGTTTTCCGACTCCTCCGCTACGATAACCTTTCGAGTGCGGTGAAGAAGATACTGCACGGCCATCGGCGGGAAGAGACCAGCCGCTTCATCGCCTTCCGTTCTCACTGGCGCTACCAGAGTGAGTTCTGTAATCCGGCTCGTGGCAACGAGAAGGGCGGCGTCGAAGGCGAGGGTGGCTACTTCCGCCGCAACCACTGGGTGCCTGTGCCAGAAGCTCGCAGCCTCGATGAGTTAAATGGATATCTGGAGCACTGTTCGAACGAAGACCGGCGACGCATTCTGAGCGGGCACACAGAGACAGTTGGCGCCGCGATGCTGAACGAACAGCCGCATCTGTTGCCACTGGCCGCTGAGCTGTTCGACCTGGCCGAGGTCAGCTTCCCAACAGTCGATAGTCTGCGTTGCGTGCGGGTGCGGACCAACCGCTACTCGGTTCCGTTGCCGCCAGGCACGAAGGTAGAAGCCAGAGTTCATGCCGACGCGGTTGAGCTATGTCATGGAGGCAAGCGCGTTGCGTGGCATGAGCGCAGCTACAGCCGCCAGCAGAAGATTCTCGATCTGGAGCACTATCTGGACGTGCTGCGCAAGAAGCCTGGCGCACTGGCCGGCTCGACGCCGTTGGCGCAGTGGCGGCAGGCAGGGCGCTGGCCGGCTTCCTTCGATCAGTTGTGGCAGGCGTTGAACCTGCGCCATGGCCGATCCGAGGGCACACGGCAGATGATCGAGTTGCTTGAACTCGGCACCGGCCATGGCTGGGATCGATTGCGTGTCGCCGTCGAGCAGACGTTGTCGATGGGTTGTCATGATGGCGCTGCGATCCGCCACTTGCTCACTGCCGAGCAGTTCAACAGGCCTGTGATTGCAGCCATCGAGATCGGTGACCTCGCTCGCTATGAACGACCACTGCCGGTGATGACTGGCTACGACCAGTTACTCACCAACACCATGGAGGTGCACTCATGAAGCCCTCCACCGACAACCTGGAACAAGCCGCCGTTGCGCAACAGTGTCGTGTCCTGCGTCTGCCTGCCGTGGCCGACCAGTGCGCATCGCTGGCCGAAGAGGCCATCAAGCAGCGACTGACTTATCTGCGCTACCTGGAAGCGCTGCTGGCAACGGAACTGGAAGAGCGCGAGCGCAACACCATCGCACGGCGGATCAAGGATGCTCATCTGCCGCGCATGAAGACGCTCGATGAGTTCGACTTCAGCAAGGCTCCGCAGATTGCGGCCACCAAGATCCATGAACTGGCGCAAGGTGGCTATATCGAACGCGCCGAACCAATAATTCTGATTGGCGATTGCGGCACGGGCAAGACGCATCTTCTGACCGGACTGTGCGTGGCTGCGTGCAGGCAGAAGCGGCGAGTACGCTTTGCCACCGCCGCCGCGTTGGTCAACGAACTGGTCGAAGCCAAGCAGCAGTTGCAACTGCGCCGCGTTCTGGCCCGATGGGAACGCTACGATCTGATCGCCATCGACGAAGTGGGCTATGTGCCGATGGCCGATCTGGGAGCGGAGTTCCTCTTCCAGGTCATCGCCGAACGAGCCGAGAAGGCCACCGTCATCCTGACCACGAACCTGCCCTTTTCCGAATGGACCCAGGTGATCCCCAACGCTAGGCTTTGCAAGGCGCTGTTGGACCGCATCACCGACCGGGCGCACATCATCGAAACCGGCGCCGACAGCTTTCGCTTCCGGCGAACCGTCGAGAAAGGCAGGACCAAGACCACGGGCTGATCGATGCCCGCGCTGTGCTCCGGGCTTTCGCTACGCTCCAGCCCGGAGCACAGCGCATATCCATCCCTCTACCTTGTCCAGCGAGCTGCCACAGATGGGCCAGAGTTAACTGCCACAAGTGGGCCAAGATTACTTGCCAAACCCATTGCTCAAGTTCTGCGTTAATCCATTCCAGTTCCCTGAGTTTCAGGAAGATGAAATTGGCATCCTTCGCTTCGTCCGATGCGAGCGGTACCGTCTCGGCTCGACCAACGACCACGGCTGGTATTTGGGTCAATGCAGATTCAGCAAACTTGCACCTGAATGGGGTGAGTTCTATCTAGTTCAAGGTGACGCTGCGTTGCTGGATGCACCCAAAGACTGGCGATCCGTTCGCTCGCCGAACGGTGCCGGAAGGCATTTTTTGTTCTACTTCCGCGATGAAACTTTCGAGTGCATTGCCGAGCATTGCACTATCGAACGGTCAGAGGTCAACTCACTCTTCCGCACGCGTAAAGTGCTTGCTTTACCGCGACAAGGATCGGCAATCTCGCGAGTTGCGCCCGAATGACCGGCAACTCGGACCCAACGTGAGCCAAATCACGTCGATTTAATGTGCAATGGCGTAAACGGGCCATTGAACCAGCCATCGCGAAGGGCTTTAAATTGCATAGAAGTGTGTTGCTCAAATAACAAAGGGCCAGCAACGGGAAAATCTGGCCCTTGTCTTGCAATTATTTGAACCAATAGGAGATGACCAAATGAGCGAGCTGTCTCTGAAGCTGTATATGAAATTCCAAGGGCTGATGAGCGGCGAACAGGGCCAGGATTTGGTCGAGTATACCCTTCTAGTTTGCTTGATCGCCCTGGCTGCGATCGCCGGTGTGAACCATGTCGCTACGGCGGTCACAAAGGTATTCGGCAACATCAGCAGCTCATTGGCATAGTCAAAGTGTGCTAGATAAGCAGAAAATGAAGACCCCGCTTGCCAGGGCGGCGCGAGCTTCTTCTTCGTAGCCATGCCCACTGTCTAGCGCCATTTTAATCCCCATGGAAATTCAAACCGCACCACTACCATCATCTAGGGTGTAACCCGCCCGGTATTGTGAGTTACTTCCGGATTGGCGACTTGAACGAAGCCGCTGCGGCGGCGGACGCATCCGCGTGCGGTTGAGCCAGCCTTTGTGGCTGCCGGGGTAGTTTGGGACGCAGAGAAGGAGGATTCTCTGTGAAC
>Ga0224553_1000952_pt1 | contig 11375 bp, 12 predicted proteins | sample 714S21014metaG_FD_179897 | JGI IMG/M metagenome (GOLD analysis project Ga0224553, IMG submission 179897) | Peat soil microbial communities from Stordalen Mire, Sweden - 717 S2 10-14 | ecosystem: Environmental > Terrestrial > Soil > Wetlands > Peat | place: Sweden: Norrbotten County, Stordalen... | reverse complement strand
AGAACTGGCCGGGCATCAAAGAGTGGGATGTGGAAATCATCTCGTCTGACATTGATACGAGCATTCTGCGCCGCGCGCGCGCCGGACGCTATTCGGCCCGCTCTGTGCAATATATTCCCGATCCCTGGTTGAAGAAGTATTTCAAAAGCGTGGGCGATGAGTATCAACTTTGTGACGATCTGCGTCAGGCGGTTGAGTTCACGCGCGTCAATCTCGCCGAGCCAGCCGACACGCTCTCTGCTTGCAACACCGGCGTCGGGCCAGTCGGAGAAGAGGGCGTCGCCAGTATCGTCAATGCATTCATCGAGGCCGGCTCGCAGAGCGTTGTCTCCACTCTCTGGGAACTTGAGGATCACGCAACGGCGCACCTGATGACCGTCTTCTATGACCACCTCGGCCGTCGCGAGGAGAAGGCCGTGGCTTTGCGACAGGCACAACTTGAAATGCTGAACTCTGGAGCGCCGCCGTACTACTGGGCGGGCTTCGTGTTCGCCGGCAATCCTCGCGGCAGCCTCTTTTCAGCGCCAACGGTCAATCTCACTCCAAGGAGTTCCCGATGACGGCGAGTCATTCTGCCACGACAGCGCCTCCACAGCTTTCCACTAGCGAACGCCGCGCGATCCTCGACAAGGTACTGGCCGCCCTGGAGAAGCGTTTCTATAAACCTGAAAAGTTGAATGACGATTGGCGCGCCGCTGTCGATCACCACCGGCCATTGATTGAAGCAGCCAGCACGCCAGATGGCTTTGAGCAGGCCATGACTGATTTGTTGGCAGAGTTGCACGCCTCGCATCTGGGCTTCTTTCACGGCAGCGCCCGCAGAGCTTCCAGCCGGGCCGCGCTGAGCGCAACCTACCTTGCCGACGAAACGCCTTTCGGCAAGCGCTGGATATTTCAGGATGTTCACTCAGGCGGCGCCGCATCGAATGCCGGAATCAAGCCAGGAGACATTCTTCTCAACGTAGATGGGCGGGAGATTGTCCCGCCTGAGCATCCAGTCTTCGCGATGGGCAAGCAAACCAGTCTGGAGATTGTTGGCGGCGACAATCAGCGGCGCGCCGTCGCGGTCGATGTGGCGCGGCCCAAAGGAAAGAAACTCCACTTTATCGAGCCGACGCTGGTTGAGGCGCGCCATCTCGAAGACGGATTGGGCTATCTGAAGGTTGCCATGTTCCCTGGGCTGGTCGGCGTCGAAGTGGCCAACGAAATCTCTCGCGCTGTCGAGGGGCTGGGAAAGATCGACAGCCTCATCATCGACCTCCGTGGGAATACCGGAGGAGGGATCGGAGCCCTTCGCGTCATGAGCTTGGTCACGCCCGGCATGATTCCGGTAGGGTTCGCCCTCGACAGAAAGCGCGTCACGCCCGATCTCGATTCAGAGAAGCAGCGATTTCGGAGATTTCATGCCATCCCTGCCTCCAAAAATGCGCTCTGGTTGCTCGCATTGAAGTTTGCGCCGGCAATGCTGGCCAAAACGCCCATAGTGCTTGAGACGGAGGGGTTGGGCCGCAAGGAGTTCCACGGAAGGGTGACTCTCCTCGTGAACCGCCACACTGCAAGCGCCGCCGAAATGATCGTCGCGTTTGCTCAGGAGAACAATCTGGCCAGAATCATCGGCGAGAAGACAGCCGGGAAGTTGCTCTCCGCCACTTCAGTCAAGGTCGGCCAGGGATTCCGGTTGGCACTGCCCACTGGAGCCTACCACACATGGAAAGGCGCAGTACTTGAAGGAACGTCCATCCAACCCGACGAACTCATTGAATTCGATTGGCAAGCAGCACAGGCAAACAAGGACAGCCAAATTAAATATGGCGTCGAATCTATCGGGAATCGGCAAAATGTATGAGGTGGTTGAATCTCCAGGAAATGCTGTTTCCACAAACCCGAATGGAGTTCCCGACGAGCGCCTCTGCAATTTTGCATAAGTCCAATAGCCATTCTGGCCACATCGGCGTTTACCAATACTAATCCGAGGTTAGTATCGGTGGTGGGTGAATTTCAGCACGGTTTAGCTTATCAGCGTGGCGTGCTGGATATTTCGCAAACTGCTTGAGTCAGTGCAATAAACGTAGCTTCCAACTGCGCTGTGATCGTCGTGTAAATGTTATCGAGGCTGGCATCTTCGGGCAGGTTCAGCCGACTCCGACAGCTCTTCTTCATCTCTTCTGCCCTGCTTTGAGGGAGCAGGTGCTTGTAAGCGACGCGCAGATCGTAGAGGACAAACAACGGTGCGAGTATTTCTCCTGCCGACGACATGCCAAGACGTCTCTCCGCCCAGAGCTGAAGCGTTTTCAGTTCTCGGAGCCCTTCCATCTTCTTACGTTCGTCTTGGTTGAGGAGACTCCTCAGCATGTCTTTCAGAGGGCCAACGTCAAGGCGCTCGATGAAGAGCTTTGTCATTCGCTCCATGGCATCTCCGAACTCTGATTCTGTGAATAACGCCGGCCTACAGAGTGCCTTAAGTAGCGTTGCGGCTTCGGCATCCATCTTGAATATTTTCAAAAGCTCGAACTTCTCGATCAGAGCGGCGGCGAACTTGCCAGAAACGCGTATCAGTCGCCGCTCCTGAGATGCCCCAGTAAAAACGGCTTCGATTTGCCCATCATAGAATTCGCATCCGATGGCATGATCAGATGGTACGTTGTGCGCGGCGAGCAACAACTGATCCCGAGAAGATAGTTTATCCAAATCTCCGAGCCACATGATGAGCTTGCCATTCTCGTTGACCCCAAACGATATATAACCTTCCTTTGTATACAGCGTTCCGTATGTGTCAGAGCCGAAAGAAACGGCGTAATTGGGATGGTTGTAGAAGTACGTGAGAATATCTCTGTCGAAGAAGACGGGGGTCAAGAAGCCCGCTCCGCTATGACTGAGGCCAGGAATGTAAAGCCAGTCAAGCGCTTCATACGTCAACGGCACGCCTTTGCAAAAAGGAAACTTTTGTTCGGCTGCGGCTGCTGCAGGGACGTTGATCCGTACTTGGGATGTCCCTCGTCGAGCTGCTTCTTGAGCTAGTTCATGAAGGGCCATCTTCATTCGATGTGGAAGGCGGACAGTGTCGCAGCTAGTGCACTGAAGGGTCGGCATCGGACCGCAGATCGTTACCCCGTTCCGTATTACCTCCGTCGATTCCAAAGAAAGCGCGGCCCATGCACCACACGAGCAGCGAAGTTGTTCTAACGAGTGGTCTCCAATCGCGAGAGTGAGCTGAGGCAAGTTTGTGCTCCTGATATTAAGGAAGTTCATCTGATGAGGGCCGTTTTGCCGTGCATCATTTGTAGCTGAATTTCCATTGGTAGTAGGCTTACCCGGCCACTCGGACCCTTACGGGCCCGAGTAGGTCCTCGACCGTCAGCTCCCATATCAATGGGTGGTGGAAGCTCCGGGAGTTGCGTCGTGGGCATCGCCCTTCCACAAGTTTACAATGAAAGACAACCGAGGATTGAGAGGGCCAATTCCTTGACAACACTTGCCGCGTGGATCTCCGTCGATTCGCGCAGACCTTCTGCCTGTTATCTCGTCAGCGACAGCAAGATCACTTGGCCGACCGGAGCCCAATGGGATGCCGCGCAGAAGCTGTTCGTCGCAGAGAAATCACCAGACATCTTTGGATACTGCGGTGATGTGCAATTTCCCACACTTGCCCTTCGCCAAGTTGTGGAACAAGCCGACAGAGGGTTGCTTTTTGCTGAGGGAGCATCCTCTTCAATTCGCCAAATGGCTATCTCAGATGCGCTGTCGGCGGCATCCGCGGCATATCCAGCGCACGGAGATAAAGCCTCCACCATTGTGCACTTTTCTCGGGACGGCGAAGGCAGAGATGCTCGTTTCCGACTCTGGAGGATTGATTGGTCGAAGACGAATCCTCTTTCGAGTGTTGAATTGGCGCTTCCCACGGAATCCGTCCTGGTGGTGAGTCTCGGAACTGGATCTCGCGCACTAGTCGAACGCAATAACGATTGGAGAAGGGTTCAGGGACGTACGGCTCGAGGTATCTTTAGTTCATTCTGCGACGCCCTTTCTGGAGGAACTGATCCACACAGCGGCGGTGCGCCTCAGTTGGTCGGCCTATATCCGAGGTGGAACGGCTTGACCTTTGGGATTGTGTTCGATGGTCGTCGTTTTATGGCTGGGACGGAAGTGCAGGCAATCGCTAATGTGCATCCGTTTGAATGGCGCAACGAACTATTTGAACGTGTAGATCCACTCTCCTTGGCAAGACTGCAAGATGCGCAACCACAACCGAAACCGCAGTTTTCACGTCTGTCGATAACGGCAGCAGAACGAAGGAACGATTAAGACCCTAGGTCACTGAAAGTCGCCCAGCGTCAAGTCGCCAGCGTCAATCCATATTGCTTATCAGGCGATGTATTCTTCGATTGTTGCAGCCCAACTCACGATTCCAGGGCCACATCCGCCGCTCGACTACTTGATTTGTAAAGGGTAGTAGTACGACGCTTGATCCTGCTCATGGGTCGTCGAAAGAAAATAGGCCCCGGGTCTGGATTGCCGCAAATCAAGATCAACGAAGACCTCCTCTTGGTCTCCACCACCGTTTGCGGCAGCGTTGCCGTGAGCCAGCGGGTCATTGACCGTCTGATCGCGCGTGACAGCAACCGTGTACTGACCAGGTCTGCTGAAGCGGGGGAGGATGATCTTCACCCTGACCAATGCTGCCGGTAACGACACAGATTGCAACGGACTGGGTTCGGTTGAGTTGGATGGAAGCCCCCGAAGCGTCCCGGCATTCGATAAGTCTATGGTCTCCGGTATCGCAGCCATATTGTCGACTGGGTGCAGCGCATTCGTTCCGCGCCACGACACCGCGACGAATGCGGCGACAATTAGGAGACAACAACCAACTGCGACGGTGACCACCAGTCTTCGCCGACGCGACTGATGTTGGGGCCGCAGTTGGAGCAGCCTTCTCATGCAGACAGGACAATTGGCTGCATGATTCACTCTCGGGTCCGACAAGGCGATCTGCTTGGATTGTGTGGCAATGCCTTCCAGGAACTCTACGTCAGGACAGGGGCCGACAGGCGCAGTTCTCCCTTCAAGGACACGTTCCTGATGTTGCCTTGTGACCCAAGCATCAAGGCGATCTTCCGCACGTGAGAACCAACGCAATCTCATATCCATTGAAACAATTCTCCAGGCTGGGAGAGATCATGGAGCAACGACTCCACCTCCCGAAAATAGGCTCGCCTCACGGCGGTGTGGTCCATTTCGAGATCCTCCGCGATTGTCCGCCACGAATACCCCATAGCGCGCCAGTTTACAATCGACTGGGCAACAGGTGACAGCCGCTCCAACAACTCTCTCCCATAGACCCTCTGCTCTGCCTCTGGTTGACCAATATACAACTTTTCCATATCGATCAACGACTCATGTGGAATCTCCAACCGCTGCTTTGCGAATTGCTGCCGCGCACGGCGTTTGATCACGCTCTTGATGCGCGCCGCCAACTTCATCTCCGGGCATTCCGGATGGCGGAGGACGTAGCCCGACGCATTTTCTAAAGCTTGATCCATGAGGTCATAAGCGGCGGCGTGATCGTAGAGATATGTCCAGGCGCAGCGGATCGCATAAGGCCAAGCTGCCTTCGCAGCGGCCTCCAGTTTTTCATTTGAAACTGGGCTTCCAGTCGAATGTGCCCAGCTCCATGTTGGCTCTTTCCAGTTGCTGCCTTGTGGCTGCATATGAGAGCGTCCGTCACACTGGGGGATAACCACCACACATCTTGAGATGTTTGGACCGCGGCCAGATTGTTTCGGTAGCAATAAAAGTTCACCGGCCTGCCCCAAACACCCAACGAAAGTGCCTTTAGTAGTTACAGGGAAAGATGCGACAGAACGCCCCGCAGCAATCAAGACATCGCTTCGCAGTTGAGCCACGGTGAAGCATGATCCAGATTCTGCCACAACAGGAGGCGCATTTCAAGTAGGAATCGATGAAGTTCGCCGCGTTATGTTCGCGAACACGAGACGATAGATGTCCGTTGGAGATAGAGACTTGCCAAGCTAACTGCGACCTGCAGTGGCGCGGCATAACTGTGTAAGTGTTGCCTGCAATCAACCTGACTCAAGGAGAAAGAAGATAAGGCGGAGCATGACTCCGCATCTCGCTGTTCGCTTCAGGATAGATCAATAGGGATAGGGGTTTCTCTGCATCTCCCCACTGCCGAGGTGTCCCCATGACTGCTGAACACAGACCGAGATCGTCTGATGTTTGGGGCCCAGATGCCACAGCTTTGGCAATCCAGGCCCGTGTGCTTTCAGGCCATAAACTCGATCAACTGGTTCGCCGCTTGCAACGGCAAACCGGCCGGTCGAGGGAGGCGTGCTGGCGTTTTGTACTCCAGGCTGGTTTGAATAGCCGGGACGAACACCGGCGCTGGACCGAAGAAGAAATCGAGTCCCTACGCGAGCAACTTGCCTCGCATTCAGTCGAGGAGGCCGCCAGCATCCTTGGCCGCAGCCCGAATGCCATCCGCTGCAAATTGCGCCGACATGACTTGAAAGTCAAAGAAATCCGCTGCGATTGCTTTTCGGTCGAAGCTTTGGCGCGGACTCTTCACGTGAGAAAGTCCGAAATCCACGCCTGGATCAAGGATGGTTGGCTGGAGGCAACTGCGAAACTCGCCGGCAAGCGGTTGACGCACATCATCACGCCAGAGGCATTCCGCGCCCTTTACACGCATCATCTCCGCGACCTCTTGGAGCAAAAGAGGGTTCCGAACGTCGCGCTGTTCGAGGCGTTCTACAACTATTGCTTCGTACCGAAGCACACCATTGGAACGCAACTGCTTACCGTTCGCAGGGACAAACGAGAGAGGGAAGCATTCGCGGCAACGCAGGAAGGCAGCGAACTTGATGAGGAGGAGGATGAGATAGAAGAAGGATACCGCGTCAGTCTTGGCGGTGGCGCCCAATCCGCAGAGTGAATGGATCCCTATTCGGAATGAATGATTTATGCAACGCCGCTCCATGTTGATGAGGGCACTCCTCGTGTGCGGCACTGGCGGTGCCTTTGGATCTTATTTCACGCGTCCAACAGCACGAACTTGGTCTCTCTTTGGTCACAACGCCCCCACCGAATACGCAGGTTGGTGAGCGGATATGTGCGCACCTTCATGAAGCGAGTTGAAGAGCAGCGCGCGCCCTGCAACTGCAATTGCCGATTGTGTTGAGAGGCAATGAGGCAGTGCAAGAATGAACCATGCATCAGTTCTCACTTCCACAGATTGAGAGGAATGGGGGATCTTTCCAGCTACGCGGGTGTCCAAGGGTGCGGGTCCCGCCATTGCCTCGAAAAGCATCGCGGAGTCTGCCAAGGTCCGAACCATCCAGGGGTCCATTGCGATCACGATGAAAAAATCCGATCCGGCGCATTTCAGGATTGCGTTCAGGCCGGTAGTCAGCGTTAAGATTGATGCCTAAGAACGGATGCCTGAAAACTCTGGAAATGGAGGAAAGAGCCAAGAATGGACTCAGAGGACATGGACCGCACTGTATCGTCAATTCCCTTTGTATACGACCAACTCAAAGGGTTGGGAGTGAGCGCGAGCGTTTGGGATGATGTCCTTGACGAGATGTTCGATGAACCGTTCGGAAACATTCCCGGACCGTTTGGTTTTCTCTTGGATGATTTGAACGGAAAGATTGGACCACAGCGGCTGGCTTACTCCCGGCCTGAAGCCATTTCCGACCATGACTACGTGCGGAACCTGTTGAGGCAATCTATCGAAGAATTCGCTAACGACCCCGAACTGCCAAACGATGATGGTTCCGATTGCGATAAAGCGATAAGGGAGTATTGGGCCTTCCGCGCCTCTCTCAACTGAGGCTTACCGCGACTTTGAAGGAAATGGAGTTGGTCGCCGGAAAACTTGTCAGATCGGCATTTCGTTACCGATCCTTGATCGGGTCTCAGATCTCCCGCATTTTCAAAGTTCTTGCCAGGGCTAAACTTAGTCCCTACTCTTTCTCCTCAACCACTGTATGAGCACCGCAGAAAAGTCGAGTGAGGGTTGTACCATTAGCGATTATGAAGGGGTACATATACATCGCAAGCGCCTTCGAGACGGTCAATCGTTCTGTTTGCGGTCAGAAGGGCTCATGGATCGATAACGATCCTCACTTTTGGACTTCTCCGCCTACCTGGGGAATCTGTAGGAACGATCTCCGCGCAAGAGTTGAGCCAGGGGATGTCATCTTCTTCGTCCTTCCTCGTCGCGGTCGCCATCCGCAGATGATATTTGGTTTTCTCACGATTGCTGAAATCATCAGTCACAGCGAAGCCTTTGGTAGACGAGAGCTGCGGGCTAAGCGAATGGCAAACAAAACGCCAAATGGAAACATCATCGTTGACTCCAATGGTGTATATAACCGGTACGATGGGGGCGCTCATCGCAGCAAATTCGAAAAAATCAGACTTCACTACGCGATTGGCAGCGAGTCTAATTCACGAATGCTTACTGCCGCAGAGATAACGCGATTGGCACCGGCATTAGTTCCGGTACTTAGTTCCGTCATCGGACTCGATGGTACGCGAGCGATCGATCTTATTTCACGCTACGGACGGCGTCTTAACGAAACGCAGGTGAGGTCATTGCTCAAGTGGCTCAACGGCCAATGATTGAACCTGTGCTACAGCTCTCGCGCACTGCACGGTTGTCGTTTCGCTGACCAGAAACAGATCAATTCCCGGTTTGGTGAGAGCTGTCTGTGTCCGAGCAATCAGCTTTGTGAACACTGGAAATTTGGGTAATGCGATGGCGATCTCTGCGGAAGGATGTTCCGATTGCCGGAGGAGCGCGTCGAGGAGAAGGTGACTATACCAGTGACGTGCCTGGACCCCTGGCTTGGTCGGCTAATCCTTACCCTTTTTCGGCCCGCGCGCATAGACCGTGGAAGGGTAACCTTTCACTTCCACGATCAGTGTTCGACCGTCTTTTTGTGCCAAGATGTCGGCGCCACGAGCACGACTTTCGGTATCGGCAATGCTCTTGATGATCCAGCCGTCCCGCTTCAAATAAATGACAACCGAAGCCACGACGTTTTGCTCACAGAACCACTCGGATTTGTCGACAACGAAATCGGACATGGAAGCAGTCACCTAGACATTTCCTGGCACCCGTACCCACTTGCCCTTCCGTGGCCTGATGAACCGAGTGAATTGAACAATTGCCGCCTCGTCCATAGCGATTTGCGTCTCTGGAGAGAGCGGGACAGCGTTCTTCTCAAAATCATCGAGCGCCTTAATGATTTCTTTCGGGTCGGAGCCTGCAGGAGGCACGTAAACGGTTTTGCCTTCATATTGTGAAGGGTGTTGTTGCGAAATACAAGGGGGCGTCATGTGCTTTTTTCAGAGCCGCGTCACGAGATATGAGTCGTCATCAGGAGGATAGGCGGCGAAGCTGTAGACACCCTTTTTCTTCTGTTCTTCAGGCAGCGCATCGTAATGGAGGTCCAGTTTCTTCAAGTCGGCCTTCAGATCGTCACCGTGAACGAAGCTCTGGTCCGGACAAAGGAAGAATGGAGCGGATCGCACCTGCAGATTGTCGCGTGAGGTGAAGACCATGCAGAACGGCAAATAATAGAGATAGGCAATGTCAGCCTTATTGCTCTTTCGCTGACCACTGATCTGGCTCGCCGCCATCGCCAAATAGAAGAACAAATCCACGGTCAGGACGTGAGTGAGATAAGGCGCATAGTCTCGTATCTTCGGCCGCCCTAGACTGTTCCAGCGGGCCATGATCTGTTCGCCCCAATCGCCGAATCCGATGGTCAGTTCCAACCCTAGCCGCAGAACGGCCTCCTGATCGGTGCCATCGACGATGGAGTCGGCGAGCGCCTTGATGTCAGCGAGTTCATGTGGCCTTCCGGCGCTTTCATGGATGCCCTTGAAGCTGGCTGCAATAGCCTGAAGATCGATAGATGCCAGCTCTCGACGCCACCGTTTAGCCATTCCTCGTTCTACTTCCAGAAACTCACCTTGCTGCCAGCGATTGAGCGCCTCGGCCTCGGGGGACTGTTTATAGATGACTCCTGTGGCTCCTTCGAGCGTCACAAACTTGCCGCCTCCAAGGATCGGGAATCCAACCATCTTGATCTGTCCCTCGCCGACAAGCTCGCCCCATACAAGCGTGAGGTGGTGGATGTTGGGATGAGCCTGCATGTCGGGACTTTTATATGCGATCTCGCCGACCACTTGTTCGGGCGATTTGCCTTTTCTCACCTCCTTCTCAAGATCTGCGAGCGTCTCGATATAGAAGAGGGGTGTGATGTTGGACATAAAGAAGTTGTCCAACCAGTGGGCCTCGTCAGGATTGAGGGCCTGAAGCGTGGATTTGTCGAAAATCAGGATAGGCCCCTGGGCCATGAGTCGTCTCCCATCGCTGATTCAAACCTATAGAACCAGTTTCGCGAATTGCAAGCAAATTTTATCAGCGCCCATAAGTCGGCCAGTGTTCACCGATTTGGGTACATATGAATCTCAGTTGTTGCCAACAGCCCATCCCTTTATGAGAACTGGAGGACTTTGAGGTCCAGGAGCCAGAGTGGTTTCCAACTTTGTTTCAAAATCCATCCGTCAACCCGGTCACTCGAAAAGCACTGACTGCGCGCGCGCGTTTTCAGGTTCGTGGAAGTTGCTCAGGCCGACGCCAACCAGGCGGAATCTTTGTCGCGGACCAAGGCTTATACGCTCTCTAAGCGAAAGAGCGATGCTTGTCAGCTCATCGCACGACGAAGGCGGATGAGGCGACGTGTGACTGCGAGTGAGGATTTTGAACTCGCTGGTTTTGAGCTTTAGAACCACTGTGCGCGCTATTCGCGACTCCTTGCGAGAAGCAGCCCACGTTTTCTCCGCAAGCCGGCGGATCATCGGCTCCGTTTCCGAAAGCGGCACATCGCGTTCAAAGGTATCTTCAGCGGATACCGATTGCGTGGGCCTGTCGGGAACGACGGGATTCTCATCAATTCCGCGAGCCAACTGATAGAGACGCAGGCCATGACTGCCGAACGCGCTTTCGAGGGTCGGCAATTCCATACCCTGCAAATCCCCAACAGTCAGTATTCCGAGCTTTGCGAGCCGCGACTCCGTCACCTTGCCTACACCGGGCAAACGCCCCACAGAGAGAGGGGGCAGAAAGCTATCCACTTCATCCGGTTGGATGACGAATAGACCGTCCGGCTTGCGCCAATCGGAGGCGATCTTTGCCAGGAACTTGTTGGGCGCTACTCCGGCAGAAGCGGTCAGATGCAGCTCCTCGCGAATTTGCTTCCGGATTGCGCTGGCGACTCGCGTGGCGGTTGGCAGTCCGGTCTTGTTCTCGGTCACGTCGAGATAGGCTTCGTCCAGTGATA
>Ga0224553_1000949_pt1 | contig 11378 bp, 6 predicted proteins | sample 714S21014metaG_FD_179897 | JGI IMG/M metagenome (GOLD analysis project Ga0224553, IMG submission 179897) | Peat soil microbial communities from Stordalen Mire, Sweden - 717 S2 10-14 | ecosystem: Environmental > Terrestrial > Soil > Wetlands > Peat | place: Sweden: Norrbotten County, Stordalen... | reverse complement strand
GCTGCGCATTCGAAAACAAGAAGAGGTGGCCGCTCAACGGATCGCACAACAGTTGATCGCGCACCAGACCATACAGGCCGTTGAACCCTTTGCGCATGTCGGTCGCCCCCGGCGCAAGATAGATACGCGTCGCCGCGCCTGCCCCGAACACCGGCTTACAACCTCTCCAGCACAGTCACCAGTTGCGCCAGCGTCGCCGCATCGAAGCCGCTTCCAACTTCCACTCTGCGACCGTTGATCGACAGAACGATCGCAGAGGCATCGGGTGCGGCTAGTTCCACCGGCATAAGTCGAACCCGCTCGACGCCCTTGCTTCGCGACTTACTGTGCTTGCTCCGTTGTTTCCTCAAATGGCGGCCCAGCGTGCTTAGCGCCAGCCCCTGACTGCGGCAAAACTCAACGGCCTCGCGAATTGCAGATTTACTGAGTTGCAGCTCGACCAGGCCGTCCCTAACGACGACTCGTTGCACAACCGAAGGCACGACAGCGCGGACCTGGGCCACGGTCGCAGCAGGCCACTTCCGAGCACAGTCTGCAGCGCGCTGGATCTCGACCGAACCGGCAGTCGGATCGCACAATACGTTCTGCATCCGCTGTGGCGATTGAAGGAACGACTGAACCTGCGAGATCACCAACTCTTCGAGCTCGTCGGCGGGAAGTCGGACGGGGCCATCTGTGGCTCTTCCTGGTTTTTTGATCACAGCTTGCGAAACATAGTAGTGGTAGCGTCTTGCTCCCTTGGCGGCGTGGGAGGGGGTGAAGCGATTGCCCGACGGGTCGTACAGTAGCCCCGTCAGCAGGCTCTTGCTCACCGACCGTGGCCGCCTCCGCGGGGCCTGTAGATTCGCCGCGAGCGGGGCCTGCACCTTATCCCAAAGCTCCTGATCGACGATGGCGGGATGCTGCCCCGGGTAATAGGTGCCCTGATGGTGGACCTTTCCCAGATACATGTGGTTCTGCAGCATGCCGTAGAGTGCGCCACGAGAGTGGACCGCACCCCCAGTCCTGCGGCCGGTTCGACTAGTGCGCTCTTTACTGCGGACTCCAGCCTGGTCCAGATATTCCTGCAGCTTTGACACACAGCCAAACTTCAAATACATCCGATAGATCCCGCGGACCTGCTCCGCCTCGGTCGGATTAATGATGAGTTGACGGTCTTTGACCACATAACCCACCGGAACGACCCCGCCCATCCACATTCCCTTGCGCTTTGAAGCGGCGACTTTGTCCCGGATGCGTTCGCCGGTGACCTCGCGTTCGAATTGAGCGAATGAGAGCAGGACGTTGAGCGTTAGCCGGCCCATGGACGAGGTGGTGTTGAACTGTTGGGTGACGGAAACGAAGCTGACACCTTGTTTGTCAAACTGCTCGACGATCTTGGCAAAGTCGGTCAGAGAACGGGTGAGCCGGTCGACTTTGTAGACGACGACCGTGTCGATCGCCTTTCGAGCGATGTCCTCGAGCAGCTTCTTAAGAGCAGGCCGTTCCATGCTCCCACCGGAAAACCCGCCGTCGTCGTACGCCTCCCGGACGACCTGCCAGCCTTCATGCCGTTGGCTGTGGATGTATGACTCGCAGGCTTCCCGTTGAGCGTGGAGCGAGTTGAACGACTGCTCTAGCCCCTCTTCGGAGGATTTGCGGGTGTAGATGGCACAGCGGATGCGAGGAGACGTGCTCATTTTCCCCTCGGCTTCGTTCCAAAAAACACCGGCCCGGACCAACGCGTTCCGGTGATCTCGCGCGCAATCCGGGACAGATTGCTGTACTGCTTACCGCGATAGGCAAAGGTGCCGTTTGAGACTTCGACCTCGTGGACTTCGCCCTTCCAGGACCGGACCAGGCGCGTGCCGTGGTCCAGGCCCGAGGAGCCCCTCCCCCGGGCCTGCTTGCCCGGATCAATGGACTTCGCAATATCTCGCAGCCTCTTCCGCGCTGCGTTCGCCAGGCCCCCATACTCCCGCTCCTGGATCCGGTACGCCAGGATCGGCACCATGAGGTCCTTCCGCAGGGACGGCGGGGCGCCTTGCTAAAGTTACTTGCCCAGATGGAGAGCAATTCGGCCTTACTCAGGGCCGGAAGGCCGGCGATCTGGTCGGAAATAGCTCTATTCATGGGCGTCCCGTGGGCCGCTTCTTCCTGGCGGAGATCCGGCGCACATACAGTGACGCTCTGCTTGGGCGGGGAGTCAAGTGGATTCAATGCCTCTGCAAGCAGCAAGATTGTCGAAGAAACCTGATATATCCGGGCGCACAGAGCGATTGTTCGAGGACGTCAGACCGGCATGGGGAGCTTCTATCGAAGCGCACATGAGCTAATCTGCCTCTTCAAAAACGGCGAGACCTCACATCGCAACAGCATCCAGCTCGGCAAATTCGGCCGATATCGCACAAACGTATGGAACTACCCAAGCGCGAATACGTTCTCTCGCTCAGGGCCCGACGGAGACTTGCTCGCTCTCCACCCGACACCGAAGCCAGTCGCTCTTATCTCCGATGCGATCAAGGACTCAACGGCCCGAGGGGCTCTGGTTCTTGACCCATTCCTGGGGTCAGGGACTGCTGTTATTGCTGCCGAGCGCACCGGAAGAGTCTGCTACGGCCTGGAACTCGATCCACTTTATGTTGACGCTATCATTCGTCGCTGGCAGCGACGGACCAAACGCGACGCTATTCACGTTGAGTCAGGAGAGACCTTCGGGGTCAGAGAAGCTTCCAAGGCAAGTCAGGGCGTATCAACTTCAGGGGCGAAAGGATGAAGAAAAACATGAGCAATGTTGACGAGACCGAAGACTATGAAGTCGGCTACGGAAAGCCCCCAAAGGACGGTCAGTTCAAGAAGGGCGCCTCGGGGAACCCCTCGGGCCGACCAAAGAAGCCAGCGGACTTCGACTCGGCATTGATGCGAGCGCTCGACGTACGGGAGAAAATCACAGAGAACGGGAAGGCAAAAGTTGTCACGAAGCGCGACTTAGCCGCGACACGGTTGGCGAACGAGGCTGCCTCTGGAAAGCTACCGGCAATACGTGTGGTCAGGGATACTAGCCGGGGAGTGCAGGAGCGGGCAGCCGAACTGCAGGAGAATTCTCCGAACAAGCGGGATTACGAAAACCTGAAAGAAGAGGATCTGACCGATGAGGAACTACTGTTGATCTCTCACGGATTCGACCCCACATTACTCAGATAAGCGAAAGCCCGACAACTAATTGAGTTCTCTAAAGTAGACTGCGGTCCTGAAGTGCTTTGACACATACTCCCATTTCCCAAGGCGGACTAAGCTGATCGCGCATTTGAGCTCTAAAGGCCGCTTATCGATAAAGACGCCTAGGAGTTTGTTGAAAAAGGCGTCTGGTGTCCGCTTGCCGAAAAACACTTGGCACCAGAATGCCCCAGGATCGACTTGTAGTAGTCCGGGGACTCCAAAGTATCCCCGGATTTGTATCCGAAACAGGTCTTACAGTAGTTTTTCAACAAGCTCCTAGATTGCACCCCACCGGCGCGTCCATTTTACCGAGATCTCCGTTTTTCGTGAACTTCGTCTCTCAATTCGCGCTAAGCCCTGTTCTCATCAGTGGACAGTCCGTCTGTGGGGTCCGGTCCAGACTCAAGCGAGATTGTTCCAAAAGGCCGGCTGCTGAAGTCTCCGCAAGATACTGAAAACAGATGATCCAAAAGATGCGGGGGCACTGTTCCACAAAGTGTGGGTTGTGAAACACCTGAAGCTTGAAGACGTCTGCAGGATCATCAAACGGATCACGGAGCGTATGCAGGTTTCTTGTTACTCGTCGGGATTGGCGACTTTGTCCCGTGCCGGCACCGCAGAACGTGATCTGTTGTCTGTTCCCGGAACTGGATGGGCGGAGACTCCAGACGCCGGGCTATGACTGGACCACTCTCTGTAGGCTTTCTGCAGAACAAAAAATGCTTCCTTCTTTTCGCCGCGGTTCGAGATGAGACCTTTCCGGTTGTACCCGTCCTGTACGCCCGGCAGTTGTCGCATAGGGGAACGGAAATCCATCAGTATCCATGGGGACAAGCCGCGGAACTGCGGTATCTTGGCGAGCATCGGAAGTTGATGCCGGAAGATGCTGGCCTGGTATTCCTCGGTCCAACGCTCCGTCGGGGCACCGTGCAGGCCGGCCTTTGCGTCGCCGCCAAATTCGCTGACGATGAGAGGCTTTTGGTAAGCAACGTGCCACACAGTCGTGTCCGCGTCCTGCGGCAACTGCTCGTACCAGCCGATGTATTCGTTCATGCCGATCACGTCGAGGGCCTCACCCAGCGGATCGTCAACATACTTATCGTGCCCCTCGGAACGGACCAGCAGCGCCGCAGTGACGAGCCTGGTGGAGTCGAGTGTATGTACGTCCGCGGCTAGTGTCTTGAGGAAGGCTGTCCGCTCCGGAGTGAGTGGTGTCTCGTTCGCGATCGACCAAAGCACGATCGACGCCTTGTCCCGATCGCGGCGAATCTCCTCGCGGAGCTGCTGTTCGGCCTTCGCGAGCACGGCAGGATCGCCGAAGTGTTCGGCCCAGTAGACGGGGATTTCCGACCACACCATCAACCCTAAGCGGTCGGCTTCGCGGGTCATCCGCTGATCGTGAGGATAGTGTGCAAGCCGCACATAATTGCAGCCCAGTTCCTTGGCCCAGCCCAGCAATGTGGCCGCATCCTGGTCGTTATTGGCGCGGCCGCCGCGAATGGGAGCTTCCGCATGAATGGAGATACCGCGAAGAAAAACGGGCTTGCCGTTCAGAAGGATGTCCGTTCCTCGCACTGCAATCGTGCGAAACCCCATACTGTCGTCGAGGGTGTCTTGCCCGGCCTGCAGATGTACCCTATAGAGCCTGGGATGCTCCGGTGTCCACAGCGCAACACCGGCGACAGACAGCGAGATGACAGCGCGGTTGTCCGCGCCAAGCCTGGCGGAGACGCTGCGGTCCAATTCCGGAAGGGAGACGGTGACCTCCTCGCCCGGTTCGGCGTCCTCGACATGCACACTGCCTTCGATGGCCGTGCGGTCGCGATTCAGGTGCAGGTCGTAATCGTCGATGTACTTCGCCGGGACGTCGACGATAGACACATCCCGCGTGAGACCGCCATAGTTCCACCAATCCGTGTTGAGCGTGGGCACGCCGTCGGCGAGACGGGTATTGTCGACGGCGATGACGACAAAGTTGTTGCCCTTACGGATGCTGGACGAGATGTCGCAGTCAAATGCGGTAAAGCCGCCTTCGTGACTACAAGCCTGCTGCCCATTCACCCAGGCGATTGACTTGTAGTTGGCCGCACCGATATGCAGGAATGTCTTGTGGCCCGCTACTAGCTGATAAGTGAAGTCGCGCTGATACCACAGCAGGCCCTCGTAGTAGAAGAGCGAGTCGTGCTGCGTGTTCCAGTCCCCGGGAACTTTCAGGGTAGGAGACTTGCTGAAGTCGTACTCGATCAGGCCATCGCTGCCGGTCTCCGGAGCGCCGTCAAGGAAAAAGCCATCCTTTCGTATCTCGCGATGGAAGGTATACAGGCCGCCGTCGTACGGGTCGACGATATAGTGCCAGTCCCCATTCAGGCTTAGCGCCTTCCGGTTATCAACGTCAACCAGAACCGTTGTCTTCGATTGGGCGGCAACAGGAACTGCAAGCAACACCACAACGATGGCCTGCACAGGCAGGCTCTTCCAGACGAGACGCTTCACCGGGCCCTTCCCTTCCTAAACTGTTCAATTCGGGGCGACGACATGGATGATGCCGTCGCCCCAAAGGATGGGTTAGAAGGTCAACCGCCCGCCCAACTGAATGACGCGCTGGGTACCGGCGGCTGAGGTGATGTTGCCCTGAGAGCCAGACGTGATGGTGCCGGATGACGGGTTGTTGAGACTCACCCAGTTCATGACGTTGGTCACTTCGACGCGGAACTGGAAGGCCACTCCCCGCTCGAAGTTAACGTTGCGGAGCAGGGCCGCATCCATATCCTTGAGACCCGGTCCGACCAGGGAGTCGCGTGACACATTGCCATCGGCGCCGCCAGGGCCGATGCCGCCTACTGCACCAGGTCCGTTGGCTATGAACGAAGCTGCAGTGGGGTTGGTGGCGGAGTAGGCTAAGCCGTTGAACCATTGCGTCACTACGCTATTTGGGCTTTGGCCAGTGGCACCGCATACACGGCAGCGGTGTGGATCGAGTTTGGCTTTGGGTCCGGCAGGATTGACGTTGGGGCGTTGCTGGCCCTGGCTGTCAAGGCTCAAGTTGGATCCCGTGGACACCGTAAACGGTGAGCCGCTCTGCAAATAGACGACCGGTGAGATCTGCCAGCCGTTGACCACTTCCTTCACGATCTTGTTCGATCCGTGGAAGTAGTCGATGGTCCACATGCCGGAGATGGCAGCAACGCTGTCACGGTTTTGATCCATGGGGCCAAATTCTTCCCCAAGGCCGCCGCCGAGGGCGCCCATTTTGTTGTTCAACGCGGTGAAGGGCTTGCCGAGCACACCGAGATCCTGCGCGACCATCCCTCCATTTTCAGTTGGGTTTGAGCTTTCCAGCGCGCGGCTCCAGACATAGAAACCGGTTACTGAGAAGCTGCGTGACATCCTCTTGGTCGCCGAGATCTGAAGCCCGTTATAGTTGGAGGTCTGGTCCGAGATCAGCTCGGTGATCCCGGTCAGGGTGCCAGGCGTAAGGGGAGTGCCGGCATCGTATTGACGACGTTGGTCGGTGCTGGCCCCTGAACTGCAAAGCCCAACTACACCATTAGTTGTGCAATTCGAGGAAGCGACTAACGCGCCGCCGGAGGAGTTCACGGTTGCGTAAGGCGCGTAGTTGGTGTCGACGAAGGTTTGCAGGTGACGGCCAAGGGTACCTACATAAGCCGCCGTAACGCTTAAGTTGTAGGGCAATTGCCGCTGCACGCTGAGGTTGAACTGGTAGACCGATGAATCCTTGACATTCGTGTCGATGGCTTCGATGCTTTGGCTCGGGTAGAACTGCGGAGCGGACGGCGAATAGGTGTACGGGAAGATGCCGCCACCGCGAGCGGTGGTGGGGAAGTTGTATTGGGGGCCACCGTACATATTTGTGAGGGATGGAGTGTTGCCAAAAGTGTTGCGGATGGCGAACGGCATGGAGTTGCCAGGCTGGTTCCACTCATTGCCGCTGGGAGAACCGAAGAAGATGCCCGCTGCGGCGCGGACCGAGGTCTTGCCGTCCCCAAACGGGTCCCATGCAAAACCGACACGAGGCGAAATGTGGGTGAACTGCGTGCTGATGATGCCGCGACCGACGCCCTTGTCCCCAGGGAACACGTCGCCGTTCGGCACCACCGAAGTGCTGGTGGATAGAGTGACGGTGGACTGCTGGCCGGGAATAAACGTCGACGTCCGGTTATGGGCATCGACGGGAGGGGTATCGATATCCCAGCGAAGGCCGAGGTTGGCCGTGAAACGGGGCGTGATGCGGTAGTTGTCCTGCGCAAACGCCGCGATGTGCCACGTACTCAGATGCGTGACATAAGGCGAGTCCTGCTCAAACGAGGTGGTCTGGCCGGTGACAAAGTCCGCAATCGCGTTCCCCGTGGTGGTAGGCGCGCCGGTCGTGAAGGAAACGGTGCCGTAGTTATTCAGCATGGCAAGGAACATGGTCTTGTCGAGAGCGAACTCACCGCCAACGGAAAGGCTGTGTTTGCCCTTGGTTATGCTGACCACGTCGCGTAACTCGTAGTTGTCGGAACCAGTGACAGGGCCAGCGTTCGGATTCCCCGTGCCAAAGCTACTACTGACGTTTAGATAGGGCAGTGCGGCTGGTCCGTCGATGAGGAAGTTCGAGCCGAAGCTGGCGAGGTTTTGGCTGAGTGGTCCCTTCACAGGGATGAGGGTGCGCCCGCCCATGGCCCGCGTGAAGGTGAGCCAGGTCTGATTGGCAACGCTGGCGCTGAAGGTGTGAACATCGGCGAGGGTGACATTCGTCTGAGCAGCAGCGGACTGAAGTCCGGTCCAAGGGATGTTCCAGGTGTTGCCGTTTCCGGGGGGAGTTGACGCGGTGTGGACAAAGAAGTAGGTCGCTGTAAAATGGTCCGCGCTGCCGATGTTCTCGTCATACTTTCCGAGGTATTCGTTCGAGGTTGTCGGAGTGGTGTATTCGCCGACATATACGCCGCCGCCGCTCGACGGCACAAGTGCGCCGGTGGGCAATGGGACGGAAACGCCGATTGAGTTGGCGGTGTTCAAGAAATTTGCAGCGGTCGTGTCCAAGAGGCTAGAGGGTACGCATTTCCCGGAGGTAGTGTTGCCGGCCGGGCAACCGGGGCCGGCGTTGGATCCAGTCACCGGAGTCTTGGTGCCCGGGTTGTAAACGGTGAACGAGTCCCCGGTAAAGTCACCCAAGCGCTCGGCAGCCGTGGGGGTGTTAGCGCCTGTGACCGCTTGTCCTTGTACCTGGCGCAGACCGGAATATTCGAAGAAGAAGAAGGCCTTGTCGTGCCGGATGGGGCCGCCGAAGGTTCCGCCAAAGTTGTTGCGGTGGTAGGGGAGCTTGACCGGCAACTTGGTAATAGGGTCCTTGGTCGGAATCCAGCTGGTGGCGTTGAAGTCGGTGTTGCGGTTGAACTCATACAATGCGCCATGAAATCTGTTGTTTCCCGACTTGGTGACAACGTTCACCACGGCGCCGGAGAATTGGCCGTATTCCGCCGAGAACGCGTTGGTCTCTACGCGGAACTCTTCAAGTGCTTCGGGGTTGGGAGACGGGTTTCCGTAGTTGCGCATACCGGTAATGTTGTTGCCGCCATCCAGATAAAATGCGACGGTTCCGTTGCCGGAGTCGAGCGAGCCGTTGACTTGGACCTGCGCGGACGGCAGTCCAACTGTCATATCGGGGGTGCCGGCGGGGTTGGTGGTGGGGCTCATGCTATTGGCCATCACGCCCGGGGTGAGCGAGAGTTCGGCGTAGGCGATGCGATTGACCAGGGGCAGGCTGACGAGCTCTTCCGGCTCAATGGTCCTGCCCAATACCGCGTCAGACAAATTGACGGTCGGAGGCGCAGTCGTGACCTCGACGGTCTGAGACTGAACGCCCACGGTCATTGTGACGTCAAGCGTCAGCGTCTGCTCGACATTGAGGGAGATATTCTGTTGCACAAAGCGTTCAAAGCCGGTCGCCGCTACCTCGACGCTGTACTTCCCGACCGGAAGATAATCGATGCGGTACTCCCCGTAACCGTTGGTCGGAGCCACTCGCGAGAACCCGGTATCCACGTTGGTTGCCTTCACGGAAGCCGTGTTGACCACCGCGCCGGTCGAATCTTTCACCGTGCCGACGATGGACCCGGTTGTCTGCTGCGCGTGGATCGACGCGAAGCTCGCAACCATCAACACAGCCACCACCCACCAGCAGCGGGCGAAAAGACGTTTTGCAGAGTGGACCATCTCATTCCGGTTATTCGTCGACATCAGGTTCGTCATAAAGCCTTCTCCGTCGCTGGTTGCGTTCCATAGCGTTTCATCGGAAAAACCATGCCCAGTACGTTTGCCTCTTAACTTGCAGGCAAATCCGTACCGGCGTAGCTGTTCACCGATTGCTCACACACCCTAACAACGGTTCTTCGTCCTGTCTTGTGAATTCGAAGTGAATGAAGGTTAGCGCGCGAATCAGCCAATTCGCCCCTCGGACGATTGCCGTCTTTCGTATGAGAAATGTTGAGGATGGGAAGCGTAACTTTTCATTGTTAGCGATTGTTAGTAATTTGCGATCTGCTAGCGGATCAGCAGGTTAGCGGCATTTTGTAACTGTCACCGCAGTCACCGCGCTGGCCAAGCACCCGTGCCAAACACCCCCTGATTTCTGCGTTGTGGACGATTACTCAAGGGGTATAGAATCGCCGTTCGTGGGAGCTATTGGAACTTCCGAATACGTTGCGTCCGCAGAAGCCGGGACCGAGGCCGAACGACGGGAACTCGACTGGCTCCTCACGTCCGGTGTCCTTGGCCGCTCCGGCAACCTGGCGCGCGTGTTGAAGTACATCTGCGAAGAGCACTTCGCGGGCCGCGGCAATCAGATCAAGGAATACACCATCGCGACCGAGGCCCTTGGCCGGCGGCCTGACTTCGATCCCATCTCCGACACCATTGTCCGCGTAACCATACACTCGCTTCGCAAACGCCTGCTCGAGGTCTACCAGAACGAAGGCGCAGACCGGCCCATTCGGCTGGTCGTACCCCCGGGGCACTATGACCCGCATTTCGTCCCCGCGCCGCCACTCGAGCCTCCGCACCCGCGCACACCGGAACAGGAAACGGCGCTGGAAATCCGCGGCGGCGACATTTCGCCCACCGCCGCGTTGCAAAAGGTCGACACCCCCTGGCGTCCCCAACCGTCCGCCCGGAAAATCCAGCTTTGGTCAATAGGAGTCATAGCCCTCGCCCTGTTCATCACGGCGTCGCTGCTATGGGGAGTACGCCACCAGCCAGCCGGAGGATCGCACCCCTCTAATTCCGCTGCCGCAGCCGCCATGCCGCTGCCTCCGCCGCAAGCCACCATCCACGCGCTCATGGGCACCGGCCGCCGGTCCTTTGTGGACCACTCCGGAATCACCTGGGCCACCGCTAACTATTGCCAGGGAGGAGCGAACGTCACCGTCCCGCCCCAAAAGATCGAGGGCACGGAAGACGCGCCCCTCTATCTCGGCGGAGTGCGCGGCATCGCGCACTGCGTCTTCCCGGTCACGCAAAAACTCTACGAACTGCACTTTCACTTCGCCGAGACCTCGGACCTTCCGGCAGCCACGCGAGCCGCCATCCTCTCCATTAATGCCGGGCCAGCCATTAACGTGGATGTTGTGGACGATGCGGGCGGCGATGGCATCGCAACCTCAACCGTAGTGACCGGTGTGGCCCCGGAGAATGACGGCGCGATTCACATCGACCTCACCAGCGAGGTTTCCCTGCTCAACGCCGTCGAGATACTTCCGGCGCCCTCGGCAAGTCTGCTGCCTGTGCGAATTGTGGTCGGCTCAAAGCCCTACGTCGATAGCGCAAATCAGTTCTGGACGTCCGATCGCTACTTCAGCGGAGGACGTCACGGCCTGCCGCCCGATTCAGCCAAGCAAGGCAACCTGGGATTATACGAATCGGAGCGCATTGGCCGTTTCCGCTATATCATCCCCGCGGTCCCCCTGGCTCATTACCGCGTCAGGCTCTACTTTCGTGAGCCCTGGTTTGGCGCGGAGAACGGGGGAGCCGGCGGCCCCGGAAGCCGTGTGTTTGATGTGGCCTGCAATGGCGAAATGCTGCTGAAGAACTTTGACATACTCGCCACCAGCGGCTCCGCGCCTGCCGTCAAGACCTTCGATAACATCCAGGCCAGTGCCGGAGGCAGAATCGAGGGTCTTGAC
>Ga0224553_1000946_pt1 | contig 11389 bp, 13 predicted proteins | sample 714S21014metaG_FD_179897 | JGI IMG/M metagenome (GOLD analysis project Ga0224553, IMG submission 179897) | Peat soil microbial communities from Stordalen Mire, Sweden - 717 S2 10-14 | ecosystem: Environmental > Terrestrial > Soil > Wetlands > Peat | place: Sweden: Norrbotten County, Stordalen... | reverse complement strand
CGAGTGCGACGCGGTGTCCGCCCGCCTGCCAGCGTTCGATCTCATCAAGCACTGTTCTCATGGCCACCGTCTTATCCTGCTCGCGAGGGAAATGCCGCGCCCTTCACAGCGCAAAGCCTACCGAGCAACGCCGTTGCGCCACGTGAACTCTTGGGGCGAGAAACTCATCGTTCAAAGCGAGTTGGTGGCTCGCGCGCAATGGTGAGGTCGTCGTGGGCTTGGTTGGACTGCGCAATCAAAGTGAAGAGCTGGATCGTGTCGTCGCCATGGCTCGATGGTGCAGCGCGAAGCAGCACCCTGATCGGACGCTCCGGCGAGCGGAGTCAATCAACGGAAATCGGTGAACAATTCAGAGTCCTCTGCTTCTGCTACTCTGTTCAGAGTAATACAATCAGAGGTGGTGAATGTGGCAGCACGCAACCGGGGTAACCCGCTGGCTTTAGCGGTGTTGATCAGCCTTTATGAACGTCCGATGCATCCATACGAAGTGGCGACGACACTACGTCAGCGCCAAAAGCACGAGAGCGTCCGGCTCAACTACGGGTCGTTGTACGCGGTGGTGGAATCGCTCGAGCGACGGGGCCTCATCATCCCCCAAGGAACCGAACGCTCCGGTCGACTGCCCGAACGCACCATCTACGACCTCACGGAAGCCGGCCGCATCGAGACGCATGATTGGCTGACCGAACTCATTTCGACGCCGGTGAAGGATTACACCGAGTTCGAAGCCGCACTCTCGTTTCTCCCGGCGCTTCCTCCTGACGATGTCGTCGAACTCTTGAACGAGCGAGCCCAGCGCCTCGAGCTTGAGATCGCCCAGATGGGTTCGTCGCGAGAACTCGTCGAAAAGCAGCGGCTCCCACGGCTGTTTTGGGTCGAGGCGGAGTTCCGAATGGTGCTTCGCGAAGCCGAACTCGCCTACGTGCGCAGGCTCTCTGTCGAGATCGCGTCCGGCTCGCTGGACGGGATTGAATGGTGGCGTGAGGTGCACGAGGGTACCGGCAATCCAGTATGGCTTGCCCAGCCGATCCGCGACGAGTCAACCGTGGAAGGACAAGAGTGAAGCCACCTCACGAAGGAGAGAGCAGCGTGAACACCATTATCTCGACGACGGACCTCAAAAAGAGCTTTGGGTCCAAACGTGGCCCGATCGAGGCGGTCCGTGGAATCAGCATTGAGGTGGGACGGGGAGAGATTTTCGGATTTCTCGGGCCGAACGGCGCCGGAAAGACAACGACGCTGCGAATGTTGACGACACTGCTTCCCATCGACAGTGGAAGCGCAACGGTGGCCGGCGTCGACGTCGCGAGCCAGCCGAAGCTGGTTCGAGCTCGCATTGGCTATGTCAGTCAGCTCGGTGGAGCGGACGATCTCGCCACGGGCCGAGAGAACCTCATTCTGCAAGGCCGCCTCTACGGAGGCGACCTCGCGTCGGTGACGGCACGCGCAGAGACGCTGATGGAGATTCTCGATCTCACCGAGTTCGCGGACCGGCGTGTGAAGACGTACTCGGGTGGCCAGCGTCGACGTCTCGATGTCGCGCTGGGCATCGTGCACGAGCCGGAGGTGTTATTTCTGGACGAACCGAGCACCGGGCTCGACCCGCAGAACCGGGCAAACCTCTGGGAGCACGTTCGGATGCTTCAAGCGCGCGGTACGACGATTTTCTTGACAACGCACTACCTTGAAGAGGCCGATGCGCTCTGTGATCGACTGATGATCATCGATCATGGTCAGATTGTGATCGAGGGATCCCCGCGTGACCTCAAGCGTGAAGTCGCCGGCGACGCCGTCGTGCTGAATCTTCACGACAGCGACAGCGTCGTTGCTCGCGCTCGGACGCTTCTCACGGAGCAGCCGTACGTACGCGAGGTAAGCGTCGAAGGCGATGGGCTGCGCCTCTACGTCGAAGACGGAAGCACTGCGCTGCCACAACTCATGCGCTTGCTCGACAGCGAGCGGATCGCCATCAAGTCGATCAGCTTGTCCGAGCCAACGCTCGACGACGTCTTCTTGAGGAAAACGGGCCGTTCGCTTCGTGATGCGGGTACCAACAGTAAGGAGGATGCTGCATGAAGACCATCCGAGACATCGGACTTTTGTTCCATCGCTACACGCTCCAGATGCTGCGTAATCCGGTGTGGTTGTTCGTCGGGTTCTCAACACCGATCCTCTATTTGGCCCTGTTCACCCCGCTGCTGAAGCATTTTGCCGGTGTGCCGGGATTCCCCAAGGGCAGCGTGCTTGACGTCTTTTTGCCGGGCATTCTCTCCCTCTTGGCGTTTGCGAGCGGAAGCAGCATGGGATTCAGCACCATCTTTGAGTTACAGACCGGCGTGATTGAGCGCTTCCGAGTTACTCCGGCGAGTCGCTTCGCGATCCTCATAGGGCCCATCCTCTCGGGGCTCATGATGATGATGGTGTTCGACACGGTCGTCGTCGCAGTTGGCTACGGATTTGGTTTCCAAGTGCATTGGCTCGGACTTTTGTTGCTCGCCGTGCTGCTCGGGATACTTGCAGGGATGATGGCGGCGTTTTCAATCGCCACCGCGCTGGTGACCAAGGACATCAGTAGCTTCGCCGCAATCATCAATGGGATCAACCTGCCGCTGCTACTCCTTGCCGGAGTCCTTCTCCCAATCTCTCTTGGACCGCTGTGGATGCGCGTCATTGCGCACTTCAACCCGCTCTACTACCTTGTCCAGGCTTCTCGCGCTCTCGCGGTCGGATCGTTCAGCAGTCCGGCGGTTTGGCAGGCGTTCGCGGTCCTTGTGCCGCTATGCGCAGTGGTACTCCTCTGGGCGACTCGAGTGTTCCGCAAGGCGGTCGCCTGAGATCTGAATTTGAACCCGACGAACTCGCGGCTCATGGTCCCTACGTCGGGCGCGAGTGAATTGGATAGAACCGGATTCGGGGGTCGACCTAGGGACTGGAGTTTCAAATTCGACTCCAAATATCTAGGTGGCTTCTCAACCACGCTTGAGGGCGCCACCACGTCGGCGTGAGTCGACGGTTTACGGTTCCGGCGGCGGCGCTTTCGCCTCGAACTGCGACGCGCAGACCATCAGTCTGGAGGGAGAATTTATCCGCCACTTAAGTTCTTATGCCGGAAAAGGCTCGTCGGCCCGTGCCGGAGGATCTCTTGTCTACGTTGTCTTGGGACATCACACTGGTGGGCGAGGGGGGACTTGAGAGTCTCCTGAGGTCCAAACGGACCCCCTTGCTCACCTTCCGACTATCCCGCACCCCGGAAGGGGTGTGGTTTGTCATGGCCGCGATGGTGGGCGTTGCGTGTGATGTCCGAGCGCCTCCGCAAGCATGGTGTCGGGATTCTGGGTTGACGCAATGAAGCAGTTTGTTCCGCATGGTGGTCGTGATGGCGCCGACGGTATAGAGCGCCTCGGACGCCGACATCGGTGACTGCGCGGCGCTGGCCGCACGTGCGTTCGGAAGCACAAACTTCCTTTCTTCTTATGATTTGTTCACGGGTTCCTTGTCTGCGTGGCCAATACTGTCCTGTCGCCGAATGGCGAAAGCCACCGACTTCCTCATCTCCTCGAAAGGTATCTTCATGCGTCTTCGCCCGCTCTCAACTTCTGCGGTTTCCGGCCTCGCGCTGCTGGGTTCACTCACCCTGAGCTCCACCATCGCGACGAGTGCCGGCGCCGCGGGCAGCAGCGTCTCGTGCGCTTCAATCACGAAGTCGGTCATTGTTGCTGATGGCTTCACCGGCGCGACGACGCCCAAGGTCACCCCGTACAACTACACGACGTCCTCAGCCAATCCAGCCAATTCCCTTGGCACGACCATCGACTTCGGCTCCAAGGCTCTGGTCGTGGCATGTGTGAGCCCCTCGGACATCAAGAAGCTATCGGTCATCGCCCATGGATCGTCGAAGCCGCCGATGACCGCTACCCAGTACATGGCGTACCAGGTGAAGCAGTCCGCTGGAGCCATGGTCAAGACGCCCGTTGGTGGCGTCAGCGATTTTCTTGACTTCGGGAGTGGCAAGGAAGACGGTCTCGGTTCGACGGCGAAGGCTGGAAGCGTCCGACTGGACGCCTGGGTCGCGGGCAAGTACATCTTCTTGACGTTCATTGCCCCCGTGTCGACAACGCCGTCGAAGCCGCTGCTCTCATTCATCAAGACCACGGAGAAGCTTTTCTAGATTCTAGGAGCCATTCATCGTGATACCCGAAACTTCCAACGGACCCGATCGCACGGTCGCTGCTTGCGAGACTGAACTAGCTACGGCTCGTCCGTAGAGGTGATTCATGGATCACGGTGAGACGCACGGGCACAAGAAGCGCATTCGTGGTGAGGTGGCGAACCGTAATCGCCCGTCCCTCCTTGGTCGGACAATTGACGCTCACTGCGAGGGTGTGGCCCCCGACAAGATGTCGGGGCGTCGACGGGCTGGGGTGGAGGGTAACGCTCGACTGACGGCATCGGTGGCCGCGACACTCTTCGCCCTTTTGGCGATTGAAGGCGTGACCATTCTCAGGATTGGCAACCTGCTCAGTGAACATGTGTTCATCGGAGTCATGTTGATTCCGGTGGTAGTGGTCAAGATCGCCTCGACCGGCTGGCGTTTCGTGAAGTACTACGGGGGAGACGCCAACTACCGGCGCAAGGGTCCGCCGGTGCTTGTTCTTCGACTCCTGGGACCGGTGGTGATCGCCCTGACGGTGGTGCTGCTTGCGTCCGGGGTCGGTCTTGTCTTGTTGCCGGCGTCATTTCGTCAAGAACTGTTCTTCGTGCACCGCGCGAGTTTCATCCTGTGGCTCGTCGTCATGTCCGTGCACGTGCTCGGCCATTTGGGTGAAACTATGAGGCTCGGGTCTCGCGACTGGCTTCGCCGGTCTCGACGGGAAGTCGCGGGCGCCACGACGCGCCAATGGGCGCTCGCATGGAGCCTCGTGACAGGCGTTCTCCTGGCGGTCTCGACGACCCCCTACGCCTACGGATGGTTCTCTCGGTGAGATCATGGACACTCGACAGGTGCGCCAAGGCGCTTCCGGGTCGAATGCGTCGTGCTCCGACCCGTCAGCCCAAGGTCGAGGTCGACCCGCCAACTCGGTGACATGGTGGGCGAGGGGGGACTGACCCACTCTCAGGCGTCCCTTTGGACGCCTTACGACTTTTCGGCGACTGCCGCACCTTGTTGGGGTGTGGTGCAGTCATTGTGCCAATGTAACTCTGGTGTGACCATGGTGCCAGTTTGAATATGCGAACCTCGGCGAACCCCGAGGCGGTAACTTCGCAGCACTTTCAGTTTTCGAAAACGGCGGCGCCAACGATGACGCGGATTCGATCGGTAGGACCAATGGCTCGGGTGAAAGGGGGGTATGTCGAGGGAGGGTACCCACCTCGGGCCTATTACACGATCGCTAGTACGGTAACTGACGGCCCCACCCGGCACCGATTTGGAGATTCCCATCAGACTTCGTACATCCCTACCGCTGCTCCTGGCCGCTGCCGGCCTGGTGGCCACGAGCGTGTACGCGGCTGCTCCGGCGGGTGCGGCGACCAACTACGGCCTGAATTATCCCGAGGACATCGCTATCAGTGGTGGTGACGCGTTCGTCGTGAACTCCGGGGCCAGTTCAATCACCGAGTTCAATATCAACACCTACGCTCTGGTGAGGATTCTGCGCGGCAAGGCGTACCACTTCGGCGAGCCCGGCATGATCGTCATCTCTGGAGCCGACGCCTTCGTGGCCGCTGACAGCGCGCCAAGCATTACCGAGTTCAACGTTGCTACCGGAGCACTGGTGCGGGTGCTGGGTGCTAAGTCCTACGGTTTCTTGGCCACGGCCCTCGCAGTGGATGGCCCGGACGTCTTTGTGACCAACTTCGGGGGTGGCCTAGCCGGTACTCCTGCGTCAGTTACCGAGTTCAACGCCTCCTCTGGAGCTCTGGTGCGGGTGCTGAAGGGGGCGTCGTATGACTTCTCCGGGCCGCGGGCTATCACATTCGCAGGGGGCGATGGTTTCGTGGTGAACTTCGGTGGCAATTCGGTCACTGAGTTCAATGTCGCTACCGGGACCGTGGTGCGGGTGCTCTCCGCCAAGGCCTACGGGTTTAACTGGCCTGACTCCGTCGCCATCAGCGGAACTCACGGCTTTGTCGTCAACACCGATGCCGGCGGGGCACCGAACGCGCCACCGGGCCCGGTCACCGAGTTCAACGTCGCTACCGGAGCATTTGTGCGGATGCTGACGTCCAAGTCCTACGGCTTCGGCGTTGCCGGAGCGGTGGTTTCCAGCGGGCCTGACGTCTTCATTTCTGGCGTCAAGGGAATCGTCGACGTCAATGCGGCCAGCGGTGCCGTGGTGCACACGATGCACGCGAAGCGGCTGAGTACCTTCAAGGGTGGCGAGCTGCCGGCGCTCGGCGGACACCACCTCCTTGTTGCCGACCCCGGTATCAACACCGTTGAGGAGTTCAACATCACCACCGGAAATCTGGTGCTCTCTATCACGTCACACCCCGCGCTGCCGTCTGCCTAATTGCGCACGGCCAAAAGCAAAGGTGCATTCTAAGTCGAAGTTGCGAACCGGCGACCTCTATCACTGAAGTGTTCAGACACCAGTGGGAGGACCCCGGCCATGACAGACGGTACCGAGTACCAGCATTTGTGCATTACTGAGCGCGCGGCGATCGAGCTGCGCCGTCGCGATGGGTTCAGCATCAGGGCGATTGCTCGTGAGCTCTGACGTGCGCCTTCCAGTGTGCACCGAGAGATCACACGAAACTCAGGTACCCCGGGCACTCGCGGCCTCTATAAATTGAAGTTTTCGAAGTTTTCCAAAACTTTTCTGGGTTTGGCACCAGATCGAGTTACAAACAGAGGCGCGATCGTGTCACAGATTGTTTTAGCGGACGACGTTGATGACGATGCTGTCAACTCAGAGTGCGCGTCGTCGAGAGCGTTGGGGTCCATTTGGACCTCAGCTCGTGGGCGAGGGGGGACTTGAACCCCCACATCCTTTCGGATACAGGCACCTGAAGCCTGCGCGTCTGCCAATTTCGCCACTCGCCCTGAGACCTTGCAACAATAGTCCAACAATGGGGTCCTTATAGTTGCGCCCGATCAAGCGTGGTGCCTGCCGGTACAGTTGAAGGTGTCATGGTTCTGAAAAAAGTGGAAAATCGCCTGGAGCGACTCTTCGAGCGCACGCTTTCGCGACCCTTTAAGAACGCCCTGCAACCGGTCGAGATCGGTACTCGAATTGTTCGAGAAGTCGATCTCACTCGACGCCTCTCCAGCCAGGGCCCTATTTCACCCAATCAAATTCGATTATGGCTTGGACCCGTTGACGCAGCCCGCTTCGAGGGTTTCCAGAAAGCGTTGGTCAGCGAGTTAGAAGAGACCGTACGTCAGCACGCGGTCAGCGAGGGGTACAGCTTCGTCGGGCCAGTTGTCGTTGAGATCTTTATCGACGACGATATCAAGATCGGCGATCTGGCTGTCAAGACCGAGTTCGTGGGGGGTGAGAGCCAGCCGCGTCTTATCGCGAGCGATGGCCGCTCTTTCCCGGTCGGCGAACACCCGCTGATCATTGGCAGAAGTCCTGATGTGGCAGTAGTTGTCAACGACACCAACGTCTCTCGGCGCCACGCCGAAGTCTGGCGAACGAGTGAAGGTGTCGCGGTACGTGACCTGCAGTCAACGAACGGAACATTTGTGAACGGACACCGCATTAGCGCGGTGTCGCTCTCGCCGCGAGATGACATCACGGTGGGAACGCTCCATTTTCGAATTGAGCTCGCTTGAGTTTTCTCGTCGCGTCGACCAACTACGCCGCGGTGGTTCGCCCGCTGCAGGTTCTGGTGATGCTTATAGCGGTGCTCTTCTTCGCCAGAGTGCTTCGCGTGGCCCAGGTCGAAGCTCGACCAGTTGATGACGGGTCATCCGGCCGTCGCCGAAAGGGCGGCAAGTTAGCGCTCGAATTTATCGAGCCGGCCGATCGTTCCAGCGAGCGTCTCGAGATAGAGAACGCCATCACCATCGGTCGAAGTTCAGAGTGCGACGTAAGTCTTCAAGACAACTACCTGTCGTCGCGTCACGCCCGCGTCGCTAATGACAGCGGAGATCTGTCAATTGAGGATCTCGGCTCGACGAACGGCACCTACGTGAATCAAGAGTTGGTTAAGGGTCGTATGCACCTCGAACGCGGCGACATCGTTCAGGTGGGTGGGGTCTTATTCGAGGTGGTTCGTTGACGCGTTGGCGTTACGCCGCTGCCAGTGACACCGGACTGGTCCGCGAAACGAACCAGGACGCGATCTTCGTTGACGATTCGCTCGCGATTGTCGCCGACGGGATGGGTGGTCACGCGGCGGGGGAGGTCGCTTCGGCGATGACCATCGACGCGGTGTATGAGGGATTTCTCAAAAATCCAACAGTGGCTGGACTGCAGGCGGCCATAGAAGCCGCGAATACGTCAGTACTGCGAGGGGCTCGTGAGAATCCCGATCATTTCGGAATGGGCACCACAGTCATCGCCGTTGGTTTGACGCGCGACGAAGCCGGCGTCAGCTCGCCCACGATATTTCACGTCGGTGATTCGCGCGCGTATCAACTTCGCGACGGAGCGCTTCGTCAGTTGAGTGAAGATCACAGTGTTGCTGAAGAGTGGGTCCGGATGGGTCGGCTGACCCCGGACGAGGCGCTCACCCATCCGCGTCGACACCAACTCACCAGGGGTGTTGGGGTGGATGGAGCCATCGACGTCGACGTGATGTCGGTCAATGCGCAACCCGGCGACCGCCTGCTTCTCTGCAGTGACGGACTCTCCAACGAACTCTCAAACGAGGCCATCGCCCGTCTCGCGAGTTCGCCAATCCCACTGGACGACGCGGTGAGTGGGCTCGTCGACGCGGCGAAGCAGGCGGGAGGGCGAGACAACATTTCGGTTGTGCTGCTGGAGTTCGACCAAGTCGATGTCGCGGCGAAGCCAATAAGGAAGACCGTGAGCTCGTTGGCGCCACCGGTGGCCCAGGACGCGAGGACGAGTGCCAAGCCATCGCGTCGCCGTCGCCGGTTCACGTGGCGGTTGTGGGTGGCGACGGCCTTCTTCTTGGCGATTGTGGGCGGTTCTTACGCGGTGCTGCACTGGTACGCCTACTCAACGTATTACCTGGGCAACGACAGCGGCACTATTGCCATCTACCAAGGCCAGCCGTCGGGCGTGCTCTGGTTCAAGCCAGTCAAGGTTCTCGATACCGGGTATCTATCCGCTCAGCTTCGAGTGTCAGACCAGATCGCCCTCGGTGCCACGATCAGTGAGCCGACACTCGAGACCGCACGAGAGTACGCGAGGGCACTTCACAGCGCCTGGAAGCTGAGCCAGAAGCCAAGCACCACTACCACCACGTCGGTGGGCGCCACCACGACCACGGTGCGCTCCACTACGACCACGGTGCGCGCCACCACGACCACAGCGAAGAAGAGATAGTTCATGTCACGCCGACTCGGCATCCTTGCTTCGATAATTCTGGTGCTCTTCGTGCTCGTGGCCGCACAGGCGGCGTCCATTCAGTTCCTTCGAGCGCCGGCGCTCGACGCCTCGAATCTGAATCCGCGTAATCACACCAACTCGACGCTGTACCCGAGGGGCGAAATTGTCGCCGCGGACGGAACAATTCTCGCGGAGTCGGTTCGAACGGGGAATAGCGCCTACCCTTATTTGCGCAGTTACCCACTGGGATCACTCACCGCCGGCGTCGTTGGATTCACCTCACCGTTCACCGAGCCCTGGGGGCTCGAGGCCGAGTACAACAGCAACCTGACGGCGCACACGCAGCCCGCGTCGAGCTTCGAGCAGCTTCTCGCACCGACGAGCGCAGCTGACAGTCTGACGCTGACATTGGAGCCGGTCCTGAACAAGATCGCGGCGGCGAACATGACCGGACAAGACGGTGCCGCGGTCGTCATCGATCCTCGCACGGGTTCGGTGCTCGGAATGTACTCCAACCCGACCTATAACCCCACGCTGCTGGAATCGACGAACTCCAAAGAGGTCCTCGCCGCCTTCAAGAGGTACACCACCAACGACGCGCACGGGTTCCCGCCGCTGGGTCTCGTCGCAACCCAACAGACGTTCCCTCCTGGTTCGACGTTTAAAGTCATCACCACAGCCGCGGTCGTCGCGGGGCGACCGGATCTACTGCAGAAGTCCTATCACCACGGGTCCTTCACGACGCTTCCTGACTCGAACAAACTGCTGTACAACGACGGTGGCACCAGTTGTGGTGGAACCATCGCCGTGATGCTGCCGGCTTCGTGCGACCCGGGCTTCGCGTTGGTCGGGCTCGATGTTGGGGCCAAGTTGATGACGTCAACCGCGAACTCGTTTGGCTACAACGAAGTGCCACCGCTTGATTTTCCAAATATCGTGCCCAGTTACTTCCCGTCGGCCGCCTCGTTCACCACCAACCTCGCGGGCCTCGCCTACTCGGCGATTGGACAGGAGAACGTGCGCGCCACGGCTCTGCAACAAGCGCTCGTGGCCGCCGCAATTGCCAACGGGGGCGCCATCATGACGCCTCATCTGATGTCCTCCATCAGTTCACCGGACGGCGCAGTTTTCAAGCGCTTCCAGGACTCGGTGTGGAAGAGGCCCCTGACGTCGGCGCAGGCCGCGCAGATTGTTCCCCTGATGGAAAACGTCGTGAAAGACGGGACGGCCACGACGGTTCATTTCCTGGCGGCTGACGACGTCGCGGCGAAGACCGGCACCGCCCAGACCGGCAACAGCCTGAAGAACACCGATGACTGGATGATCGCCTTCGCCCCGGCGACGCATCCGACGGTCGCGGTCGCGGTGGTCATGCCATTCCAAGCGCAGTCGGCTTATGGCGCGACTGTTGCCGGGCCCATCGTCAAATGTCTCATTGAAGGTGCGCTGGCCTTGCAAGCGGGCCTGCCAACGACCGGTACCTCCACGACGTGCGCGAGTTAGCGCATCGTGATGACAAGGTCGAGAGCGTAGGCTAGAGAAGGTATGGAGCCCGTCAGCGACCCCCGAATCTATTCAAATCGGTACCAGGTCACGCACTTGATTGCTCGCGGCGGGATGGCGATGGTTTACCGTGCGCAGGACCTGCTGCTGAACCGTCCGGTTGCCCTCAAGATTCTCTACCCCGAGCTGGGCGCCGATCCGTTGTTCGTGGAGCGGTTCCGTCGCGAGGCCCAAGCGGCCGCGAATCTCTCGCATCCCAACATCGTGCCGGTGTTTGACTGGGGCGAAGACGGCGGAACGTATTTCATCGTCATGGAGCTCATCGACGGAACGTCACTCGCAGATGTCCTTCGCGGCTCGAGAATCCTGACGGCGTCGCGTTCGGCGTTGATCATCGCCCAGGTCGCCGCCGCGCTCGG
>Ga0224553_1000943_pt1 | contig 11405 bp, 9 predicted proteins | sample 714S21014metaG_FD_179897 | JGI IMG/M metagenome (GOLD analysis project Ga0224553, IMG submission 179897) | Peat soil microbial communities from Stordalen Mire, Sweden - 717 S2 10-14 | ecosystem: Environmental > Terrestrial > Soil > Wetlands > Peat | place: Sweden: Norrbotten County, Stordalen... | reverse complement strand
CAGCAGGGGCCGCTGAACAATAACGTCATCCCCTCGTCGCCCACGCAGCCGAACCCCATGATCGCCAATGTGCCGGTGCCGGGAGGCGTGACCGCCGCGATCTCCGACGGCACGACGCTCTACCTGGCGGGCCAGCAACTCCAGCCGGACGGCATGTTCGCGGGCAACCTGTCGTTGCTGAACCAGGCGACCAACACCGTCACCAACGTTTATTCCATCGCCGACGGCACCCATTCGAAGATGCTGTTCGCAGACAACAACACGCTGTGGATCGGATCGCAATACTGCGCTACCGGCGAGCGCGCCAGGCAGGCATCCCTGGGCGTCATCGCGCAGTCCGCAAACTATGGATGCCTGACCCGCTTTATCCCGGGCAGCAGCGCGATCCTGCCCGCCTGGGCCGCCGGCACGGCCTATACGGTGGGCCAGCAGGTCACGGACGGAACCAACACCGAGGTGGTGCAGCAAGCGGGAACATCGGGCAGCACCACCCCTGCTTGGAGCGCGTCCATCGATGGCACAACCAAAGACAACGGCGTCGTCTGGGTCGGCATTGGCGCCACCACGCGCGCGCAGGTGATACCCAGCATGACGCCCAACAGCACGGCAATGCAGGTTCTTTATCCCAACCAGGAAGACAACCTGATCTACTACGGCAGCCTCACCGGCCTTTGCTGGGTGCAGAACTTTGAAAAGGTCTACACGGCGTATGGAGGCCAGGTGCATATATTCAGCACCATCGACGGGTCCGAGATCGACAACGAGTTCGTCGCGGTCCAAGGCACTGCGCTCGACGTTGCCTACATGGACGCGCTGACGGACGACGCCGACTGACCGCGGCCCCGATTTGGAAAGCTTCGGATTCTACTGGCTGGGAGGAGACGCTTTCCCCACGATTTCCAGTTTCCGCGCCACGAAGGAATTGAACTCGACAGAGTCGTAGCAGGGCGGTGCGACCCGGAAGGTTGGGGTGTGCTCCATCGCCTTGAACGAGACGCCGCTCCAGTTGGACTGCCGCGTCGTTTCAGCACATAGAAGGATGGCGTCGGCGCGGTCCAGATAGCGCAGTGCGGAGGCCTTGAAGGCGGCAATGCGCGGGTCAACCACGGTCGCGTAGAGATCGGGCTGGAGCCAGCCAAGAATGCTGTTCGATTCCAGGATCACATTCTCCGCAGCGGCCATTGCGGCACGAATGCCGGGCATGGCCTGTGCCAGTTGGCCCTCGGCGGTGCGCACCCAGAAAGCGCGCACGGCCCCGGCAGCGAGATAGCGAGATGAATCCGTGCCTGTCGTGGGGTCGCGCTCCTCGGCGATCGCCATAACGCGTGTGACGCCAGCAGCGCGGTCTCCGGACCCGCCATGGGCTGAGCTGATCTTGATGGCGATCCAGCGCCGCTCCGGCAGCGCCGAGATCAGCGCGCACACTACGCCGGTTTTACCAACGTCCTTCGCTTGTCCGCCAATGACAACAATCGCCATTCAGCCTCAGGGATCAGTGACGGCTGAGGCGGGCGAGATCGCGCAGGTATTGCTTCAGCGGGCGCGCCGGCCTGCCCCAGAAGACCTCGCCGGGACCGCGAACCTTCTTGTGGCTCAGGACGCCGGCCCCTCCGCCCAGGATTACGCCGGGGCCAACGTAGGCATGCTCTCCCAGGCCGACCTGGCCGCCGAGAACAGCCCCGTCATCGATGACGCTGGAGCCGCTAATGCCGGTCTGCGCGGCGATGATGACATTCCGGCCGACGATGCAGTTGTGGGCGATGTGGACCAGGTTGTCGATCTTCGTGCCCGCGCCGATGCGGGTCTCGCCGAGCGCGCCCCGGTCGATGGTGGTGTTGGCGCCGATCTCCACGTCGTCGCCGATGGCCAGCGTGCCCTGCTGCGGAAACGCAATGTACTCCCCGGTGGCGGAGTTGCGTGCGTAGCCGAATCCTGTTGAGCCGAGCACGGCGCCGGCCTGAACGACGACCCGCTTGCCTATGGCGGTGCCGGAATAAATCGTGACGTTGGCCAGAACCATGCAGCCCTCGCCGAGGATAACGCCGTCCCCGAGGACTGCGTGCGGGCCAATGTTGCAGCCCGGCCCCAGTTGCACGCCGGCGCCCAGCACTGCCGTGGGATGAATCCGCGTTGCGGAATCGCTGGTGGCGGACTCGCGGCCGATCAGGGCCGGCGAAGCCCGCTCCCGCGACTCGAGAAAGCGAGCGGCGAGGGCGAAGGCGTAACGCGGCTCGGCGACCGGAAGCAGACGGGGGTCGGACAGATCCAGGGCGGGCTGGCCGACAGGCACCGAGGCGTCGGGCTGAAGCAACGCCGGCCGGGTAAGGATCGCTCCGGCGGTCGAGTTCAGGGCGGCGAAGAGCGTCGCCGCATCAGTCGCGAAGACCAGCGCCACCGGCGTCGCGGCTTCAATGCCGGACACCCGCAGGATCTCGTAGGCGGCCGAGGGGACGGGCGCTCCTACGACTTCGGCAATTTCACTGATGGTCGCCAACCTGCCTCCTTATCCTTTTTAGCATGGCACACTTGCCGGACCGGGAGGCCGCTGCTGCGCCGCCTGGGCCGAGGGCAAGCGTCGGCTTGGACGACCATATTCAAAAAAGTCCACTTTTCCTGCCGATTTCATTAGCGAAACAATGCCGGCTTCCAGCATAATGGTTTGCGACTCTGGTTTAGCGCCCATGACCCTACGCAAGTCCCGCCGCCTCTATCTGATCCCCGTGCTTTCGAAAGCGCTTGATATCCTCGAACTGCTCCAGGCTGAGAACCAGCCGATGACGCTGGAGGCGATCCATCGTCAGACGAAGATATCCAAGACCACCGTCTATCGTGTGCTGAAGACCTACGTTCATCGTGGCTATCTGACGCAATCGCCCGACGGGCTTTACCGCCAGGTGTCGCGACCGAAGAAGCTGCGCTTCGGGTTCGGCGGCCAGAGCGCGGACATGCCGTTCTCCGTCGAGGTTACGGAGAGTCTGCAGAGCGCAGCCGCATCCGTGGGCGTGGACCTGATGATTCTGGACAACTGCTACGACGCCGCAACCGCCTTGCACAACGCCGAAGAGTTCGTGAAGAATCGCGTAGACCTGGTGATTGAGTTTCAGATCGAGCAGGAGATTGCGCCGGTGCTTGCAGACAAGATCGCGGCGGCAAAGATTCCGCTGATCGCGATCGACATCCCCCACCCGCACGCCACCTTCTTCGGGGTGGATAACTACCGCGTCGGATACGAGGCGGGAGAAGTGCTGGCGGCGCACGCCATGAAGGCATGGGACGGAAAGGTCGAATGGGTGCTCGGCCTCGACCTGCCTGAAGCTGGGTTGCTGGTGCAGAGCCGCATTACCGGAGCTTTCGAAGGGGTGCGCAGCGGCATCGCCGACCTGCCCGTGGAGTGCTTTGTCCGCATCGACGGACGCGGCATGCGCGAACGCAGCCGCAAGCAGGTCTCGGATTTCCTGAACCGGCATCCGCGCGAGAAGCACATCCTGATTGCCGCCGCAACGGACACCAGCGCGCTGGGCGCACTGGACGCAGTGCGCGACGGCAAACGAGAGAAGCACGTGGCAATCGTTGGCCAGGACTGCATCGCGGAGGCGGTGGAGGAGATGCGCAAAGCAGGTTCACCGCTGGTCGGGTCGGTCTCGCATGAGGCGGGGTCCTATGGGCCCAACCTGGTTCATCTGGGCCTGGCGCTGCTGCGGGGGCAGACGGTTGCACCATACAACTACGTGGAGCACAGGGTGGTGACTCCAGAATCCCTCAATGGAGCTTCGCACTGAATCGGCGCATGAGGATGGCAATTCAACGCGCGACCTCAACCGCCGCAATCCGGCGGATTGCCGTAAGTGATTGATGGGGTGGTGGCCCGGGCCGGAGTCCAACCGGCGACCTTCGCGTTAGGAGTGCGCTGCTCTATGCAACTGAGCTACCGGGCCTTCCCTGCTAGTGTAACTGGTAAACTGGAGGCGGAGAGCTTATGCCTCAGATCGAGCGGCGACACGCAGTTCCGGTGAAGATCGGATCAGTGGTGGTGGGGTCGGGTGCGCCCGTGGTGGTGCAATCGATGACCAACACCGACACCGCGGACGTGCTGTCCACGGTGCAGCAGATTGCGGCGCTGGCACGGGCCGGCTCCGAGCTGGTGCGGGTGACCGTGAATAACGATGCGGCCGCTAAAGCGGTGCCGGCGATCGTGGAAGGAGTTCGCGCCAAGGGATGGGAGACGCCCATCATCGGCGACTTCCACTACAACGGCCACCAACTGCTGCGCAACTATCCCGAGTGCGCGAAAGCGCTGGCGAAGTACCGCATCAATCCGGGAAACGTGTCCATCGGGCGCAAGGACGACGATAACTTCCGAACCATGGTTGAAGTTGCCGTCGAGTACCAGAAGCCGGTGCGGATCGGCGTGAACTGGGGCTCGCTCGACCAGGCGCTGCTGACCCGGATGATGGACGTGAATTCGAAGCTGCCCGATCCGCTGCCCGCCCGCGAAGTGATGATGGAGGCGATGGTGGTGTCGGCACTGGACAACGCCGCGGCGGCGGAGCGATATGGGTTGCGGCGCGACCAGATTGTGCTGAGCGCGAAGGTGTCGGGCGTGCGCGACCTGATCGATGTTTACAGCCAGCTGGCTGCACGCTGCGACTATGCGCTGCACCTCGGGCTGACCGAAGCAGGAATGGGCATGAAGGGCGTGGTTGCCTCAACCGCCGGACTGTCGCCCCTGCTGCTGGCGGGAATTGGCGATACCATTCGCGTTTCACTCACTCCGACGCCGGGAGGCGATCGCTGCGAGGAGGTGCGTTGCGCGCAGCAGATTCTGCAGTCGCTGGGCATACGCAGCTTTATGCCGCAGGTGACCAGTTGCCCCGGCTGCGGGCGGACCACCTCAACCTACTTCCAGGAACTGGCGGAGCGGATTCAGAGTTACCTGGTGGAACAGATGCCCGCATGGAAGAAGCAGTATGCGGGAGTCGAGGAGCTGAAGCTTGCCGTGATGGGCTGCGTGGTCAATGGCCCGGGCGAGTCGAAGCACGCGAACATCGGCATCTCGCTGCCGGGCACGTTCGAGGAACCGAAGGCCCCGGTATACGTGGATGGCAAGCTGTTCACCACGCTGAAGGGCGACCGCATCGTCGAGGAGTTTCAGGCGATCCTGGACGATTACGTGGAGAAGCGCTACGGTCGAGTCCTGATCGAAGCGTAACTCCCGCTGCACTCAGGCCCTCGCACACACGACCAGACGCGCCCAGGGCTATCCGGTCGTTAGCTGTTCCTCCGGCGCCGGTTTCATTGCGTTCAGCCCGCGCATATTCCTGGGAGCGGCACGCAGTCCCAGAATCTGAAAGTTCTTCAGCTTGTTCTTGAGGACGTAGATGAGCCAGTTGTTGCCCTCGGGATCGATGGGAGACATGTAGAAGCCGGGAGAGACAACGTAGGTGGGGTTGTTGCCGATCAGACCCTCAATGACCTCGCCGTCGTAGAAGGTAGCGCGAACCCAGAGGCACTCTGGGGCGGGAAGATGGTCGTGAAAGCGCAAATCGTCATGCCACTTCCCCTCGAAAGACTTAACGAAGAAAATAGCCTTCACGCCGTCCAGCGGAATCTTCTCCATCGCATCCGAGCCGAGGGGCCGGAAGAGCGGTGGCGCCCCGTGCAAATCCAGGTCTTCGGCGGGCGGCCACTGGCTTCTCTCCGCGTAACCCTTTACCGTACGGTCTCCAAACTGGATGACCAGCATATCGAGGTCGGAGGTATTGCTCTTGTCCCCTGAATCTACGCCGACCTCGGACTGAGGTCGTACTGCTTGATCTTGTACAGCAGGGCCTTGTAACTGATTTGCAGGTCGTTTGCGGCGGCCTTTCGGTTCCATCCCGTCTCCTCCAATGCGCCGGCAATGACTGTGGATTCAGCCTCACCCTTCAGCCCCCGCACCAGCTTTTTGAGGCCTCCGGCCACCATGTGGTCCTGCACCTTCTCTGCCGCCGACGATGCCGCGTTCTTTGCCAGCCCCAATTCGGCGATCACCGTCTTCTCGTCTTGCAGGATGAGGAAGCGATTGATGACATTCTCAAGCTCGCGGAGATTTCCCGGCCAGTCGTAACCGGAAAAGGCTTCCAGCAAGGCAGGAGACAAAGGCAGGGGCTGCAGGTCATATCGCTTCGCCCCCTTGCGCATGAAATAGGTAGCCATGGCAGGGATCTCGTCCAACCGGTCGCGCAACGGCGGAAGCACCAGCGAGAGGCCATTCAGGCGGTAGTAGAGATCTTCGCGGAAAATCTTGCGGGCCATCGCTTCCTTCATGTTGATGTTGGTGGCCGCGATCACGCGCACATCCGTCTTGGTGGGACCCCGGCTTCCGAGGCGGGAGAACGTCCCGTCCTGCAGCACATGCAGCAGCTTGGCCTGAAGCGCGGGCGGCATCTCGCCGATCTCGTCCAGGAAGATGGTGCCGCCGTCACAGGTCTCGAACTTGCCCGGTTTGCTCTTGGTGGCGCCGGTGAACGCTCCCTGCTCGTAGCCAAACAACTCGCTCTCCAGCAGGTCGGCGGGCATGGCCGCGCAGTTCACCTTGAGAAACATGCGGCCGGAGCGGCGCGACATCTGGTGGGTATACATGGCGACGATCTCTTTGCCGGTACCGCTTTCGCCCAGGATGAGCACGGGAATGTCGGAGCGAGCAACCATCCTCGCCTGGGCTTCGACCTCGCGCATGCGCTTGCTGGAGCGCACAAACGAATGGCCTCCATCCAGCAGAATCTCGCGGGGATCATCCGCCTCCTGATCCTGGACGAGCAGGTGCTTCGCGATGGCAACCTCGAGGGCATCGTCGACAAAAGGCTTCAGGACCACGCCACTGGCGCCGAGCCGGGCAAAGATCTCGTAATCCGCCATCTCCGCCGTAGTCGCCAGGATGAGTACGGGAACCTCCGGCCGGGTCTTCCGGGCCGAGGCAAACAGAGACTCGGACTGACGAATACCGTCCCAGGCCAGCAGCACGAGGCTGGTCCGCTGCATGCACTCCAAATCGCGCAGGAAAGCCTGCTCCTCAGAGAACAACCGCAGATCGTAGAGAGCTGAGAAATTGCGCTTCAGATAGTTCAGTACCCGGAGATTCGACTCAAACACAAAAAGGCAGGGTCGGGCCGCCGGGGTTGGTTTGACTGGGGAAAAGGAGGTTTCAGCTGCCATGTTTTGACTCCATTGCGCCCGATGGCTTGTGCCAGGCCAGCGGGTTGTTCTGAGGCAGATAATCCAACCGAAAGAGAACCAAAAGCGCATTTTGGTTCCGAAAAGGAGTGCAACGATCACCTCGGCTCGCAGGCGCCTAACTTCTGTATTTGCCGCATTGCCTGATCCAAGAGGTCTAAAGTGGTAATAAACTTCCTACCATTGTGCAGAAAGTTTACCTCAGGTTGGGAAAAATAGTACATGAAATAGTGAAGAAACTTTCTTTTGCTGCTTTAGGCGGGAAATACGGCTACCGCCGAGCCTGCCGGGTTTGGTAACCAACGTGCATACCCTTTAGTACCCAGGTGTGGTCGATTCAATGCCCGGCGGATCGGTTCTGCCCCGTTTTGGGGGAACCACGCGAGCAATCGATGATAGGAAACCATGACTACTGTGCGCTTCTCGGACCATGAGACCCAGATGGACCTTCCCCCTGTGGATATCATCTTCGGCCGAACTCCGGAGATGCAGGTCATCCGCCGAAAAATGGAGATGGTCGCCAAGACCAACGTCGCGGTGCTGGTGCAGGGCGAGAGCGGCACAGGCAAGGAACTGATTGCCCGCCTGATTCATGGGACCTCAGAGAGAACGGTCGGGGAGTTGGTGAAGGTGAGTTGTCCGGCGATTCCGCAGGGCCTGATCGAGACCGAACTGTTCGGATACGAAAAAGGCGCGTTCACCGGGGCGCATTCCACCAAGCGCGGCCGTCTGGAACAGGCTCACGGCGGGACCTTGTTCCTGGATGAGGTAGGCAGCCTGGATGTTAGCGTCCAATCCAAGCTGCTGCAGGTCCTGCAGGACGGCTCGTTCATGCGGGTGGGCGGACACGAAACCAGGACCATCCAGACGCGGGTGGTTTCGGTGGCCAACCGCGACCTTCGCGATCAGGTGGCAGACGGAACGTTTCGGCTGGACTTTCTTTACCGCATCAACGCGGTGACCATCCAACTGCCCCCACTGCGGCAGAGGGTCGAGGATATCCCGCAACTGGTGAACTATCTGGTGAGCCACCATGCGCTCATGTTCCGCGTCAGCCCAGCGCCGCTGAGCCGCAACGCGATGCGCCTGATGCAGAAGTACGATTGGCCCGGCAACATCCGCCAGTTGGACAATCTTATCCGCAGCTACGTGCTGATGGGCAGCGAAGACGCGCTGGTTTCAGAGTTGGTGGAGGACAAGAAGCCTGCGACCACCGACGTGGCCAATGTGGATCTGAACGAGCCGATCTCGCTGAAGCTGGTGACCCGCAAGGCCACCCGCGAGTTGGAGCGGCAGATCATTCTAAAGGTGCTGAAGGCCAACAACTGGAACCGCCAAAAGACCGCAAAGTGGCTGAAGATCAGCTACCGGTCGCTGCTCTACAAGCTGAATGAGGTGGAGGCGGAGGATGCGGCGCTGCTGAATGGCGGGACGGTCCGCACGAAGGCGCACAGCGGCGAGTCGAGCAACCTGATTCAATAGGCTGAACTCCAACCTGACCATCCAGCCACGACGTTCAAGGCATGACCATGCGCGAACCCTGCGCGCCTTATTGTGCGCCGCGACGGCGCAGGATCGTCTTGATGGTCTCGAACATGATGAGCAGGTCCAGCCCCATGGACATGTGCTTTATGTAGTAGAGGTCGTACTCAAGTTTTTCCTTGGTTTCGGCGAGGGTGGCGCCGTATCCGTAGCGGACCTGGGCCCACCCTGTGAGGCCCGGACGAATGAGCGTGCGCAGGTAGTAGAACGGCAGCTCCTCGGTGAGCCAGGCGACGAATTCGGGTCGCTCAGGCCGGGGGCCGACGAAGCCCATGTCTCCGCGCAAAACGTTCCACAACTGCGGTATCTCATCGATGCGGCTCTTGCGCAGAAACATGCCGACCCGGGTGACTCGCGGATCGTTCTTGGTGGCCCACTTGGCGCCACCGGATTCGGCGTCGGTGAACATGGTGCGGAACTTGACCACCTCGAAATTGCGTCCGCCCATCCCTACCCGGGTCTGGCGAAAAAAGATCGGCCCCTTCGAAGAGAGCTTAACCGCCAGCACCACCAGCGGGAAGAACGGCAGGAACAGCAGGAGCCCGAACCCAGCGACGCAGATGGATACCACCTGGCGGGTGAACTGTTGGGTGGCGCGGATACGAAAGCCCTCGCTGTAAAGGAAGTTTGAAGGACGCAGGCCATCGAGCTGGATCTTGCCGTAGATGCGCTCGCGCAGGGTGCCGTCCTCTTCCACGACGATGCCCCGGAAGCGAAGCGAGAGCAGCTCCTGCACCGGCAACTCGCCCCGCCGGCTCTCCATGGCGACGATAATGCGATGGACCATGGGATGGCCGTTGGCAATCTTGTCCAGTGCCTCGACCCACACTTTTTTGCGCTTGACGGGCTCCATCTGCAGGTCTTCCCAATCGACCACCTCCATGCCAAGGTCGGGCCGGGAGCGAATGGTTTCGACGATGGAACGGGCATAGTCCCCGGCCCCCAGGACATACACCCGCTCGCGGAAGAGCGGGCGTCCTACCACCCATTCATAGGCTCTTCGCAACAGGATGAGCGAGGGGGCGAGCAGCACAAAGCCCCACACATAAACGGAGGGGCCGATGGCAACATCCGGATCGACCAGCAAAAACGCCGAAAGGATGAAGCAGTCGAAGCCGAGCACCAGCAGGATGCGGAAGTAAATCTGCAGGCGGCCGGAGACGATGCTTGGTTCGTAGAGGTCAAAGTAGTAGGAGAGGATAAGGGTAACGATGGTGATGACGGCGATCTTGAGCACGGCGTGCTCGTACTCGAGCGCAATGTAGGTATCGTCGCGCAGCTTCATCCAGGTCGCGAGCAAAAAGCAGCCGCTCACGATGGCTGCCTCGCAAAGCAAGAGAACAATTGTCCGCGTGGGGTAATAAACCTTCAAGAACCGGATCATCGCCGTGGATCGCCCCTGGTCATGCTTCTATCTTGTCGTATCCGTCGTATCCATCGTAGCCGTAGTAGCCTCCAGCGAGGGTGGGCTTGGCGACCGCGTTGAGCACCAGCCCGAGGATCTTCGAAGCCTTGAGTTCCGCGATGGCGCGTTGAGCGGACTCGAACTTGGTGACCCCTCCGCGAGCGACCAGCAGGACTGCGTCGCAGGCGCGCGCGAGATTGACTCCGTCGGAGACCAGGTTCACCGGCGAAGAGTCGACCACAATCCAATCGAAATGCGGCGCGGCGGCGGCTATCAGGCGGTCGAAGCGGTGATTGCCAGAGAGATCGGCAGCTTTGTCGTGTTCGACACCAGCGGGAATAAAGGTCAGCGAAGCCAGGCCGCTGGGCAACGGACGGCCAGGCTCGTCAGGAAGCGGGCGCTGCATGATCTCAGGGATGGTGGCCGCTCCGGAAAGAAACTCAGTGAGCCCAGGATGTTGCGCGCAGCCCAACAGCTTGTGCAGTGTCGCCCGGCGCATATCGCCGTCGATCAACAGCACCCGGCCGCTCTTGTGCCGGGCAAAGGAGACGGCCAGGTTGGCAGCAATGAAGCTCTTGCCCTCCTGCGGCAAGGCGCTCGATACAAGAATGGACTTGAGTGTGCCCAGGTCGCGAAACTCCTGCATGCGAGAACGCAGGCTGCGGAACTGCTCCACCGAGCTGCCGCGTTCCTCGAGCGCGGGAAGCTGCTGCATCAGGGGGTGCCAGGCGTAATGGCCGATCTTGCCAAGATCGAGTTCCGACGCGTTGCCGGGGGCGCCGGCAGCGGGGGCGAAGGCGACCTTGCTGTCGGCAAGGACGTCGCCGAGCCTGGTGTCGGCCAGTGTGGCAGCCAACGTTCTTTCGCCGCCGCCGGCATCCACCCCAGGCGCGGTCTCGGTGTCGAGCAAGGTGGCCGGTCCGTCGGTTCCGGGACCAGGAGGGGGTGGGCTGGGGCTCTTGGCCCGCTCTAGTTCCGCCTGGCGCAACGCTTCGTAGATCTTGCTCATCTCTCTTCCCTTCCTGGGTGCTCCCGCGCTGGAAGCTTGGAGTTTGTCGAGTATCCACTGTGACTCGTCGAGACCATGAACGGTTGCGGATCCAGATCGAGGTCGGAGGCAACGGCATGGATGAGCGCCTCCGGGACCTGGCGGATTTGTTCAACGTACGCCAGAATGAGCGCGTGCTCACAGATAAGGTTGATGAGGCGTGGTATACCGCGGCTGGCACGGTGAATGGCCGCAACC
>Ga0224553_1000940_pt1 | contig 11423 bp, 9 predicted proteins | sample 714S21014metaG_FD_179897 | JGI IMG/M metagenome (GOLD analysis project Ga0224553, IMG submission 179897) | Peat soil microbial communities from Stordalen Mire, Sweden - 717 S2 10-14 | ecosystem: Environmental > Terrestrial > Soil > Wetlands > Peat | place: Sweden: Norrbotten County, Stordalen... | reverse complement strand
CACAACGAGGACACCATCGAGCAGTACCGCGACAATGGCCGCAAGCTCGGCCGTCTGCTCTATCAGGGCCGTTGGTTCGACTCCCAGGCGATCATGCTCCGCGAATCCGCCCAGCGCTGGGTCGCCAAACCCATCACCGGCGAGGTCACACTCGAGCTGCGTCGCGGCAACGACTACTCCATCCTCAACACCGAGTCGCCCAACCTCACCTTCCATCCCGAGCGCCTCAGTATGGAAAAGATTGAATCCACCTTCTCCCCGCGCGACCGCATTGGACAACTAACCATGCGCAACCTCGACATCGCCGACACCCGGGAGAAGCTCCTTACCTACGCCAAAACAGGCCTCCTCACGCTCAGCAAAGGCAGCGAAATGCCCCAGCTCAACAGCGGCCCTGAAAAAGAATTGGACAAGGAATAGCCTAGAGGTACGCTTAACACAATGCTCAACGAACAACAATCCGGGAAGATGTGGTCCGGCCGCTTTCGTGAGCCGCTGGATGCGGAGTTCGAAAGCTGGCAGCGGTCTATTGTTTTCGATTGGCTGCTTCTCGACGAGGAGATAGCCGCCAGCAAGGCGCACGCATCCGCTCTCTTCGGCGCTAGGATTCTCACAAAAGATGAGACAGCGGAGCTCCGCGCGGCTCTCGATGCTATTGCTGCAGAGCACGCATCGGAGGCGGGCAAAGCGCTGGTGCGCGATCACGCCACCGCCGAAGACATTCATCACTTTGTGGAACTCAAGCTCGTGGAACGCATCGGCCCTCTGGGGCTCAAGTTGCACACAGGCCGCAGCCGCAACGAACAGATTGCCACCGATCTTCGCCTCTATGTGCGCGCCCAGATTAACCTGGTCGTTAAAGCGCTGGCCGCATGGGCTGGCGCGCTGGTCGAACAGGCCCGCGCCGCCGGCGACTCAGTGATGCCCAGCTATACACATATGCAACGGGCTGAGCCGGTGCTGGTGGCGCATTGGCTGCTTGCTTACGTCGAGATGGCGCTGCGCGATGCCGGGCGACTCCGCGATTGTGCCGCGCGGTTAAACTTCTGTCCACTTGGCTCAGGCGCGGTAGCCGGCGCTACGCTCGCGCTGGACCGCAACCTTGCCGCGCGCGAGCTGGGCTTCACCGCGCCCACCGCCAACTCCATCGACGCCACCAGCGATCGCGATTTCATTTTGGAATATCTGCAAGCGCTCACATTCGTCGGCCTGCATCTCAGCCGATTTGCGGAAGAAATCACGCTTTTCGCCACTGCTGAATTCGGCTTTATCACTCTTCCCGAGGCTTTTTCGACAGGCTCCAGCGCCATGCCCCAGAAGAAGAACCCCGACCTCACTGAGCTGATCCGCGGCAAAGTCGGCCGCATTCACGGCGCCGCTGAAGCGGTGACGCTGCAACTCAAAGGCCTGCCTCTCGCCTATAACAAAGATTTGCAGGAAACCCAGGAGCCAGCATTTTCTGTAGACTTCGTGCCGCAGATGCTCAAGTTGGTAGCGCGTTTTACGGCCGCTCTTCGATTCAATCGCGAGCGCATGAGCAAAGCTGCGCAGTCGGGCTGCCTGAATGCCATGGCCGCTGCCACCTATCTCGTCCACAAGGGCGTTCCCTTCCGGACAGCACACGAAAAGATCGGCCATGCCGTGCGCTTCGCCATTGAGAAAGGCGTCGAACTTGGCGCTCTCACCCTCGACGAACTCCGCCAATTCGGCACGGAATTCGAGGAAGATTTTTTCGCCGCCGTCACGCTCGCAGCCACACTCGACTGCCACGACGTTACCGGAGGAACAGCGCGCGAGCGCGTGCGCCAGGCGCTAGCCATCGCGTCTGAACGCATCAAGGGTCTCGGCGCGCACACCAGCACTCAGGAGGCCGTTCATGCTGGTTCGTAAAGCCCTGCTCACAGACGCCACCAACGTCAGCGATTTGGTCAATTCGCTTTCGGGCGACGGCACGCTGCTCAAGCGCTCCTTCGCAGAGGTCTGCGAAAACATCCGCGACTTCACCGTCGCCCTCTCCGATGGCGGTGTCTTCCTCGGCTGTGGCGCGCTCCACTTTTACGGGCCGCACCTTTGCGAAGTGCGCTCCATCGTGGTCAAGCCCGCAGCCAAGAGCCAGGGCGCGGGCGGACGGATTCTCACGGCGCTCATTGAGGAGGCTGAAGAGCACGGCATTCAATCCGTCTGCCTCTTCACGCGCATTCCCGACTTCTTTTTCAAGTACGGTTTCCGCACCGTCGAAGATAAATCCGAGCTGCCCGACAAGATCTTCAAGGATTGCCAGAACTGCCCGCGGCTCCACCGTTGCGACGAGGTTGCCATGGTCCGCGGCCGCATCCCCCGCATCTCCATTCTGGGGCCACGCGAAGAAGCGCAGCAGTTAGTCAAGTTTTCCGGCTGACTTCGATCGATTCAGAATCGCCGCTGCCACCGCAACCTGGCCATAACTCAGCCCTCCATCTCCAGGACTGACCTGAATGTGCTGAAAGACTTCGAAGCCCGCAGCCTCTAACTTCACCCGGAGCAGCCGCGCCAGTCTCCGGTTGTGCATGCAGCCGCCGCTCAGCGCGACCTGATTGACTCCTGTCGCCGCACGCGCCATCACCGCCGCTTGCACAAAGCCCGCAGCCACGCCGGCATGGAACCGCGCCGCAATCCGCGCCTTGCTGACACCGGCGCGCAAGTCCTCCACTAACTCATGCCATAACGGACCGGCGCTGATTCGGGTCGGCTCTCGGGTGGTCCAGTCCCCGCCAATGAACTTCATCGCATAGCCAGGCTCATCGTCCGGCTCATCGACAGCGACGCCTTCGAGTTCAATGGCCGCCTGCGCCTCGTAATCCACCACGCGGCGATTCAACACAACGGCGGCTACTGCATCGAAGAGACGCCCCAAACTCGAAGTGAGCGGACTATTCACGCAGCGCTCCATCATTCGGTCCAGCACGCGTGCTTCCTCGGTCGTAGGCCCTGCTAACGACGCCGCAGATTCCAAATCGAAACCCGCTGCGCGCATCGCCGCGAACGCCATGCGCCACGGCTCTTTGATTGCCGCCTCACTTCCGGGCATGGGCACATAGTCGAGATGCGCGAACCGCTCGAAGGCTTCGAGCCGCGCAATCAGTACTTCCCCGCCCCAAATCTTTCCATCTATTCCGTAGCCGGTGCCATCAAGCGCAAGGCCAATCACTCGGCCCGTAAGGCCGTGCTCGGCCATGCACCCGGCCACATGCGCATGATGATGCTGCACGGCGATCAACTCAAGACCGCGCTCCCGCGCCCATTCCTTTGCCCACTCGGTCGACAAGTAGCCCGGATGCAAGTCATGGACCACGGTTTGCGGCTCAATCTCAAAGGTCCGCATCAGGTGGTCCAACGACTCGCGGAAGAATTCAAGCCCAGTGAGGTTTTCCAAATCACCTAAATGCTGGCTCTGGTAGGCAAACCGCCCCCGCGCCAAAGCAAAGACGTTCTTCAAATGCGCGCCGACAGCCAGCATTGGCGGCGCATCGAATGGCAGCGGCACGCCCAGCGGCACAAAGCCGCGCGCGCGCCTGACCAGTTGCGGAGCGCCATCGACGACTGCGGCCACCGAATCGTCGCACCGTTGCAGGATCTCGCGGTCGTGCATCAGGAAGGCATCGGCAATACCGCCGAGGCGCATCCGTGCCTCTTCGTTATCAATCGCAATAGGCTCTTCGCTGAGGTTCGCCGACGTCATCACCAGCGCCTGAACGCGGGGATCGGCAAAGAGAAGATGTTGCAGCGGCGCGTAAGGCAAATACACGCCTAGCCATGGAATCCCCGGCGCGACACCCTCCGCAATGCCGCAGCCCTCGCGCCGCGCGGCGAGCACAATGGGCCGCGCGGGGGTGGTGAGCAGCGCTTCTTCCTCGGCATTGAGAGTACACGCCGCCCGCGCCGCCTCCAGATCGCGCACCATCACCGCCAGCGGCTTTCCATAGCGCCGCTTGCGCTCGCGAAGGCGCATCACAGCAGACTGGTTGGTTGCATCCACGCTCAGGTGAAAGCCGCCGATCCCTTTGATGGCTATGATCTGGCCGGCAACCAGTCGATCGATGCAGGCTGCCACGGCATCGTCCGAGGCAATCTTTGCGCCGTCTGCCCCCACCAGCCAAACCCGCGGCCCGCACACCCAGCACGCATTCGGCTGCGCATGGAAGCGCCGGTTCAGCGGATCATCGTATTCCCGCTGGCACTCCGGGCACATGGGAAACTTTGCCATCGAGGTCTGCGGCCGGTCATAAGGAATGCGCCGCGTGATGGTGAAGCGCGGCCCGCAGTTGGTGCAGTTCAGAAACGGATAGCGATAGCGCCGGTCCTTGGGGTCAAGGAGCTCCCGCAGGCAATCCGGGCACGTAGCCGCATCCGCAGGAATCCCGGTGCTCACACGGCCCAGCACCTCGCTGGCAACGATCCGAAAACCCGTATCTCCGACAAGGGCCAACTCGCGCACCGCGACCGAGTCGATCCGCGCCAAAGGCGGCGCCTGGGAGCGCAGCCGGGCGAGAAACGTCTCCACACGCTCCTTGGGCCCTTCGACCTCAATGGTCAGCCCATCGGTATTGTTGCCGACAAACCCCGTCAGCCCCTCCTCCAGGGCCAGATGATAGACAAACGGACGAAACCCCACCCCCTGCACCACTCCGCGTACCACGAGTGCTACGCGTCGTTGCAGCAGCGCTTCGTCCGGTTCTCGTTCTGGTGGGGTTTTGCCGGTCAAGTGACTGCCTCACACCGAAAACCAGCATAGCGCATCGGCACTCACTTGTATCAGTACCAGGGAGCCACACTTCAGCCGCTGTCTCATACAGCACAGGCTTTGGGAAGAATAAGGCTAATCTGGAAGAGAAGGAATGCTTGGAGTGTCGGGATGATGCGTATCAAATGGTATTACATAGCACGAGCGGTTGCGGTGCTATCTTTTGTAGTCCTGCTTGGAACCGCCGTTGACGCGGCACAGCAACCCGACAGTTCAACTGTCATTCGAGCCGTTGACGCGGCGGTCATGGCAAGGATTGACAGCATTGCGGGATACACCGTCACCGAGCACTATGCCGTCTACAAAAACAACGACGAAACCCATTCAGTGGCTGAAATGACTGTCAAAACAGACTACCGCGAGGAGACCGGCAAGAGTTATACCATCCTCTCCCAGAGCGGTTCGTCGATCATACGGAGCCTGGTTTTGGGCGCAATCCTGGACGCTGAAAAGCGCATCAACCTGCCCGCCAACCGGGAAGGCTCGTGGCTCACCTCCGCCAATTATGCGATGAAGCTGAAATCGGGCGCGACCGAACTGCTGGATGGACGGAATTGCGTTGCCCTCACCATCACCCCCAGACACAAGGCTCCCAATATGATCGAAGGAACCTTGTGGGTAGACGCAAAGGACGGTTCTATTGTGCGCATCGAGGGCATCTCATCCCAAAGTCCCTCTGTGTTCACAGGTCCCGCTCACGTAATGCGCCAGTACGCCAATGTGAACGGCTTTGCCATGGCCACTCAGGCCCGGGCCGTTTCGAATAGCTTTCTCTTTGGCCGGACGACCGTAACCATCGACTATCGCGACTACCAGATTCAGCTTCGGCCTGCCAAGTGAGATAAACGGGCTGCATCTCCGCGCCAATCGAGCCGATTCTCGACTATACTGGGCCTTGTGACTCCAATTTTCGGCGACTGGAAACTCGATGCCGCCCTCGGCTCCTGCCTGGTGCTGGGGCTGCGCCACGGCTTCGACTACGACCATCTGGCGGCCATCTCCGACATCACCGCTGTGCAGCACAACTGGCGCAGCGGATTGCGGTTAGGCATGACCTACGCCCTTGGCCACGCCTTTACGGTGGCCGCCCTGGGCATCGCCGTCCTGCAGCTGCACCTGGGCCTTCCCGAGGGCCTGGACCACTGGACCGAACGGCTGATTGGCCTTACGCTCATCGTTCTGGGCATCGGCGTAGTGGCGGGGATTCTGCGCAAGGATGCGCACGGCCACTCGCACAGCCGCGTCGAGAGCCGCCTGGCCATCGCCATCAACGGGGTCCTGTGGATGGCTTGGCAGGTGCGCCGCTGCTGGAACCCTCAAGTCCCGCAACCCCAGCGTTTTCAATGGATGTATAACGGAAAGTCGGTCTTTGTCATCGGCATTCTGCACGGCGTTGGGGCCGAGACGCCCAGCCAGTTGGCGTTGTTTTTTCTCACCGCTAACCTCGGCGGCACCTCCCGTGGCATGATGGGCCTAGCGGCCTTCGCTATCGGCCTGGTGGCTATGAATGCGCTGATGACCGCAACCATGGGCGGAGCCTTTAGCTCAAGCGGACACCACCATCCCCGCCTCTACCATGCCATCGCATGGACCGGCGCTGCCTACAGCTTCATCATAGGCATCATCTTCCTCTTCGGGATTTCAGACCACCTGCCGTCGCTCGGATAGCGGCAAACCGCCCTTCCCAATCCGGCACGTTCTATCCCCTTGTCACAGAGCGGGATAGGTTACCACGCCAGGTGACCGTGGTCACGGATAAGAATTGCCCCTTCGCGTAAAAGATAGTTAGACATGGATGCCGTCGCGGCAGCAATCTCGCCGTTTGTCTGGCTCCGTGTACGGGAGGTTTCGTGCCTGCATTCACACCCCCACCGCTGCCCAGCAGCGACAACCGATGGAAGATCGTCAACGGCACCATGCGCAAGAATGGCTTTGCCCGTCACGCGCTCATTGAAACGCTTCACACCGTGCAGTCCGCGTTTGGCTATCTGGACGACGACTCGATTCGTTTTGTGGCCCGCTCCCTGCGCGTGCCTCTGAGCCAGGCCTACGGAGTGGTGACCTTTTACCACTACTTCAGCCTGAAGCCGCCGGGCAAGCACACGGCCACCATCTGCGCGGGAACTGCCTGCTACATCAAAGGCTCTGACAAACTGGTGGCCGCGGCTGAAAAGCGCCTGGGCATTACCCGTGGACAGACAACGAAGGATGGCCAGATCAGCTTGATGACCGCCCGTTGCGTGGGCGCTTGCAGCCGCGCGCCTGTGGTGTTGTGCGACGGCGAAGTAGTGGGTGAGGTGACTGCTGAACAGGTGCTCGAGCAACTCGAAAGGTGGGCTGTGGAATGACAATCGAAGAGCTCGAACAGGTGGCAAAGAGCGTTTGCCAGGAAAACGAGAAATACGATTTTGAAGTGAACGTCTGCATGGACCTGGCCTGCATGAGCCAGGGCGCGGACCGCTTGCGGGAGGCGCTGGAGAAAGCAGCCGGAGCATCGGACAAGCATGTGCTCGTCCGCCGCACCGGGTGCATGGGGCCGTGCTCCTCCGGGCCGCTGGTTCGCGTTGACCCCGAGGAAACTCTTTATCACCATGTGAATGCAGGCCATGCCGAGGCCATTGTGGCCAGCCTGGGCGGCGCGCCCGTACCCGAGCTGCAATGCGATTTGAACGACCACTTCGACCGGCAGGTGCGAGTGGTGCTGGAGAATGCCGGCCACATCGACCCGGAGAAGATCGACGATTACATTGCCCGCGACGGTTACAAGGCGCTCCTTACTGCACTGACTGAGATGACGCCCAGCGGCGTGATTCACCGCATCACCGAAAGCGGCCTCAGGGGACGCGGCGGCGGCGGCTATCCCACAGGGTTGAAGTGGGGCACGGTGGCCAAGGCCGGCGGCGAGCTGAAGTACGTGGTCTGCAACGGCGACGAAGGCGATCCCGGCGCGTTCATGGATCGCAGCGTGATGGAAGGCGACCCGCATCGCGTCATCGAAGGCATGGCCATTGCCGCCTACGCCGTGGGCGCCAGCAAAGGGTTCATCTATGTCCGGGCCGAGTACCCGGTAGCCGTCTCCCGGCTGACGACCGCGCTGCGCGACGCGCGGCGCCGCGGCTTGCTGGGCAGCGGTATCTGCAACACGCCCTTTAATTTCGATGTTGAAATCCGCCTCGGCGCCGGAGCTTTTGTCTGCGGCGAAGAGACGGCGCTGCTGGCCTCCATCGAGGGCCGGCGCGGCGCGCCCAAACCGCGCCCCCCGTACCCGGCGGTCAGCGGCCTCTGGGGCAAGCCCACGCTCATCAACAACGTCGAGACCTTCGCCAACATCGCGCCCATTGTGCGCAATGGCGGCAAATGGTTTGCCAACATGGGCTCAGAGAGAAGCAAGGGCACCAAGGTCTTCGCCCTGACCGGCAAAATCGCCAACACCGGCCTGGTGGAAGTTCCCATGGGCATAAAGCTCCGCGAGATCATCGAGGTCATCGGTGGCGGCGTACCGGATGGGCACACCTTCAAGGCAGTACAGACCGGCGGCCCTTCCGGCGGCTGCATTCCCGCTGAAATGCTGGACCTCGGCGTCAGCTACGACGCTCTCATGGCGGTCGGCTCCATCATGGGCTCGGGCGGCATGATCGTCATGGACGACACCTCCTGCATGGTGAACGTAGCGCGATTCTTCGTCGAGTTCTGCATGACCGAATCCTGCGGCAAGTGCATCCCTTGCCGCGCGGGCACGGCGCAGATGTTCACCCTGCTGAGCCGCATCTGCGAAGGAGTGGGCACTATGGAAGATCTGGACTTGCTGGTGAGCTTGTGCGGCACCATCAAGGAAACCAGCCTCTGCGGGCTGGGCATGACTGCGCCCAATCCCGTGCTGAGCACGCTCAAGTACTTCAAGAACGAGTACATCGAACACATCGTGCATAAACGCTGTCCGGCTGGCGTCTGCAATATGGAAGCGCACGTGCCAGAAGCTTCGAAGGAGGTATTGGCATGAGCGAAAGCATGGGCGTCAAAACTCTGATTATCGACGGCCAGGAAGTGAGCGCGCGTTCGGGCCAGACCATCCTGGATGTGGCGCGGGAGAATGACATCAAAATTCCCACCCTCTGCCATATCGAAGGTCTGGGCGAGGTGGGCGCTTGCCGCCTCTGCCTGGTAGAGATTAAGGGCACCAACAAGCTGTTGCCCGCCTGCGTGGCCAACATCCATGAAGGCATGGAGGTCTCGACCGACACGGAGCGGCTCCGTAAACACCGCCGCATTATCCTTGAACTGCTCTTCGCCGAGCGCAACCACATTTGCGCGGTGTGCGTCTCCAACGGCCACTGCGAGTTGCAGGCGCTGGCCCAGGAGCAGGGCGTGACTCATATCAGCCTGCCCTATCGCAACCCCGCGCTCGCAGTAGATGCCTCCCATGAGCGCTTCACAGTGGATCACAACCGCTGCATCCTTTGCACCCGCTGCGTGCGTGTCTGCGCCGAGATTGAAGGCGCGCACGTCTGGGATGTGATGGGCCGCGGCATCGACTCCATCGTTATCACCGATCTGCACGACGAGTGGGGAGCATCCAGTTGCACTCGCTGCGGCAAGTGCGTGCAGGTCTGCCCCACCGGAGCCCTCTTCGACAAGAGCAAGATCGGCTCCGATCACCCCAAGTATCCCGATTTTCTGCCTTACCTGAACCTCATGAGGGAAGCGCAATGAGCAAACTGAAAGTGGCAACAGTGTGGCTCGACGGATGTTCCGGCTGTCATATGTCGTTCCTCGACATGGACGAAAGAATCCTCGAGCTGGCGAAGCTGATCGATGTGGTCTACAGTCCACTCGTGGACGCCAAGGACTTCCCCGACGAGGTGGATATTGCCCTGGTCGAGGGAGCCGTAGCCTCGGAGGACGACGAAAAGAAGATCAAAAAGGTTCGCGCCCACTCCAAACTGCTGATCGCCATGGGCGACTGCGCCGTGGCCGGCAACGTGCCTTCCATGCGCAATCCTTTCGGACCGGAAGCAATTCTGGAACGGGCATACATCGAAAACGCTAGTGTGCAGCAGCAGATTCCCTGCGTCGTGGTGCCCAAGCTGCTCAAGATTGTGCGCCCCATCCACGAGTTCGTGACAGTCGATGTTTTTTTGCCCGGCTGCCCGCCCTCGGCCGATACTTTTCACACAGCGCTGACCGCGCTGGTCACCGGTGCGCCGCTGGATATTTCAGCCCTCACCCGTTTTGGAGCATGAGTCATGACCCAGACGATTACCATCGATCCCGTAACGCGCCTCGAAGGCCACGGCAAGATCACCATCCAGCTCAACAGCCAGGGCGAGGTGGAGGACGCGCATTTTCATGTCACGCAGGTACGCGGCTTTGAAAAGTTCTCCGAAGGCCGGCCGTTTTACGAGATGCCGAGCCTCACGGCGCGCATCTGCGGCATCTGCCCGGTCTCGCACATGCTGGCCTCGGCTAAGGCCTGCGAAGCCATCATGTCAGTCCGCATTCCTCATACCGCAGCGCAACTCAGGCGGATGTTGAATCTGGCTCAGTTGGTCCAGTCGCACGCCCTGAGCTTCTTTCATCTCTCCTCGCCTGACCTGTTGCTAGGCATGGAGTCCGACCCCAAAGCGCGCAACATCTTCGGAGTAGCGGCCGCCCGCCCCGATCTGGGCTTGGCCGGCATAGGATTGCGCCGCTTCGGCCAGCACATTATCGAGCTGCTCGGGACCAAGCGCATCCATACCGGATGGGTGGTTCCCGGCGGCGTCACCGAACCGCTCGCCCCCGCACATCGTGATGAGATTCTGGCCATGCTGCCCGAGGCCTACGCCAACCTCAAGCTGGCGCTGACCGTCTACAAGCAGATCGCCGGCACATTTAAGCCGGAGATCGAGGTCTTCGCCAACTTTCCGTCCAATTACATGGGTCTGATCAACGAGGACGAGTCCATCGAGTTCACAGACGGCGCATTGCGGCTCATCGATCCGCAGGGCGCGATTATCGAAGACGGGATTAGCGCCAGCCGCTTTACTGAAGTGATTGGCGAGGCTGTCGAGAACTACAGCTACACCAAGTTCGTCTATTACAAGCCGCTCGGCTATCCTCAGGGCAGTTATCGCGTCGGTCCGTTGCCGCGGCTCAACATAGTCAAATCCATGGGAACACCGCAGGCGGACAAAGAGCTGGCCGAGTTCAAGCAGTTGTCCAGTGGGCCGGTCGAAAGCTCCTTCCACTATCACCACGCGCGGCTGGTTGAGGCACTCTACGGCATCGAGAAAATCGAAGAGATTCTCGCTGATCCGCTCATTCTCGACAAGCATGTTCGCGCCACTGCGGGCGTCAACCGCCTGGAAGGCGCGGGCCAGATCGAAGCTCCGCGCGGCACGCTCAATCACCATTACAAGGTGGACGAAAACGGCAAGATTACCTGGGCCAGCCTGGTCGTCGCCACCGGCCATAACAACAACGCCATGAACAGGGGCGTTCTTCAGTCGGCCAAGGCCTACGTGAAGGACGGCAAGTTCACCCCCGGCGCCCTCAACCGCATCGAGGCCGTGATCCGCGCGTTCGATCCCTGCCTTAGCTGCTCCACGCACGCATTCGGACAGATGCCCCTGGCCCTCACACTCGTCAACACTGACGGCGAGGT
>Ga0224553_1000933_pt1 | contig 11444 bp, 12 predicted proteins | sample 714S21014metaG_FD_179897 | JGI IMG/M metagenome (GOLD analysis project Ga0224553, IMG submission 179897) | Peat soil microbial communities from Stordalen Mire, Sweden - 717 S2 10-14 | ecosystem: Environmental > Terrestrial > Soil > Wetlands > Peat | place: Sweden: Norrbotten County, Stordalen... | reverse complement strand
GCCGCGGCAGGCCGAACGCCAGCGCTCCATCCTCCTCGCCGCCCTCCGCGCCGTCCGTCCCGGCGGCTGCGCCATCTACTCCACCTGCTCGCTGGAACCCGAAGAGAATGAGCAGGTGGTCGCCGCAGTCCTCGCTGAAACCCCAAATACCCGCCAGATTTCGCTCGCATCCCGCATCGAAATCCTGGACCGCGAGGGCATTTTGCGCCCCTCCGCCGCAGACCGCCTCAAAGCCTCACTCACGCCCCAAGGCGCACTCCGCCTTCTCCCCGGCGCATTCCACACGGACGGCTTCTTCATCGCGATCATCGAGAAACTCAGCGGATAGGACGGGACTTCTCAATCAATCAATGCATGATTGTGTTACAGAAATTGGCGTTTCCGTATGCTAGTTCTTTGGCCGTATGAAAATGTTCCTTTTGGAAATGTAGCGCCGGCCTCCTGGCCGGCTGTAGCGTGGGCCTCCCGGCCCACGTTCGTTCACTGGATAGAACATCTTCATCCGGTCACGGACCTAGCCGGCTGCCCCACCCGCGCCGCGTACTTGTTTTTGCGGCTAGGAGTCTGTCGGAGATAAGAAATCCTGGAACTGTAACTCATTTACAATCAACAACAGACGTAATTACATAGAATTTGTAAGTTGTTGATTATAAAGGGACTTAATTCGATTCCCGACAGACTCCTAGGGCGGGGGGTGCAAATCTACGCGGCCAGAGACCTAGCCAGGTGCGCCAGATCTCGGTTCTGAGATCTGGGAGACAGCGAAGCCAGAACCGCCGCCGCTTACCTGCTAACTCGCCAAATCCCTACTCCGCACCCAATTTTAGCTCCGCATAATCCCGCCCCAGCAAGCCGCATAGCGCCTCGACTACCAGCTCGTGATCGTCCCGCTGCGCCAGCCCGGAGACAGTCACGCTGCCCACCACGCCCGTCCCCGCAACAACCAGCGGAAACGATCCGCCATGCGAGGCGTAGTCTACGATCGGCAGTCCACGAGCCTCCAGCGAATCGTTCTTTGCCTTCAGATTCAGCCCAACGCCGTACGAGCTGCGATGGAACCGCGCCACCACATTGCTCTTGCGCCGCACCCACTCCACATTGTCCGGCGTCGTGCCCTCCATTGCCGCATAGAACAGGGGCTGTCCGAATCGCCGTACATCGATCACAATCCTCAGACCGCGTTCCACAGCCAGCGTCCTCAACCGGGTTCCCAGCTCCCATGCCAACTGCATATCCACCGCCGGCAGCCGCAACTCGCGCTCTTGAAGAGCCACCCGCTCCAGATCTTCGCTCACTCCCATCGTTCCTCCCGATTTCCAATCATCCCGTCCAGAATCCAAACCGACTCAAGCCAGATGCCCTGATCCCTGATCCCTGTTCCGCTACTTCGCCACCGTCAACTTCACCAGCGTACCCTGATCCACGCGCGTTCCAGCCATGGGCGTCTGCGCCATCACCGCGCCGGGCCTTACCGGCAACCGGGGCGGCGCATTACCACTCGCCACCGGCGCGATCGGCACATCCACAAAGTTGGCCGCCGACTTGATGCCCACCCTGGTCAACTGCGCCTGCGCGCTCACCACCGGCGACCCCACCAGGTCAGGCATCACATAGCCGTCGGGCGCATCGTCGTCCGGCGCGGCCACCAGCAGATTGATGCTGGGCTGGGAAATACCCTGGGCATGCGCGGGAGGGTCCTGCGCCAGCACCGTTCCTTCCGCCGCCTTGCCATAAGGCAAATGCCCGGTTGCGCCCAGCTCCAGCCCTGAGCGCCGCAACGTCAGCGCCGCCACCCGCTCCTCTTTGCCCACCATGTCCGGCACATCCACCTTTTGCGGCCCCAGGCTCTCAGCCACGCGCACCTTCCACTCCCGCCGCACCACCGTTCCCGCTTCCGGCGACTGCGACAGAATGTGTCCCGCTGCCACATCCGCCGAGTAATAGCGGTTGTCCACGTCCAGGCTCAGCCCCAGTCCCGCTGTCTCGCTGCGCGCATCGGGCACAGTCATTCCCTTCAGCGCAGGTACCTGCACCTCCGCGCCGTGAATGGCGAAGTGCATCGTCGTAATCGCCGCCAGCAGCGCCACGGCCACCAGCGCCATCAGCAGCGAGGCCACCTGAAAAAAATTCACAAACGGACGGCTCTTCATGGCTCGGGCTCTCCGCCTTCAAAGACGATTTCGTACTCGATCGCCGCCGCCTTTTCGAGCATCTTCGACACCGAGCAATACGTGTCCTTCGACAGCGCCACCGCATCCTCGACGGCCTTGCGGCTCAACTGTCCGCTCACCGAGTACGTCAGTTTGATCCTGGTAAACACCCGCGGCGCCGTCTCCGCCTGCTCTGCCGTCGCCGTCACCTTCAACCCTTCAAGCCGCTGCCGTTTCTTGTGCAAAATCGAAACCACGTCCACGCTCGTGCACCCGCACAGCGCCATCAGCACCGCTTCCATCGGGCTCGGCCCCTCAGTGTGCTCCGGGTCCGCGTCAAAGAAAACTGAATTGCCGTTCTCCGCAATTCCTTCGAAAATCTTGCCGCCCCTCCATTCGCTGTGCGCAATCATCGGGTCTCCTCTTTCTTGGTGCCTCCGGTCATTGATGAGTGTATACGAAGTGTGTATTCTTGAGATGAAAGGGTCTTCCGCGATGAACAGCCGCGAGATCGTCCGCAAGCTCCAACAGGACGGCTGGTTCCAGGTTGGGCAATCCGGCAGCCACAAGCAATTCAAGCATCCGGCCAAGCCTGGCCGGGTTACGGTTGTTTACCCCCAAAAAGATGTTCCTGAAGGAACTCTCAGGAGCATCGAAAAACAATCTGGTCTCAAGCTCAGGTAAAGGAGCAACCATGGAGTATATCGCTTACCTTCACAAAGACAAGAATTCGGATTACGGCGTCAGCTTTCCCGACTTTCCCGGCTGCATTACCGCCGGCTCCACTCTGGAGGAAGCACGCAGAATGGCTGGCGAAGCTCTTGCGTTTCATGTTGCCGGTATGCGCGAGGACGGGGAGGCCATTCCCAAACCATCCTCGCTCGACGATCTCCGGGGTGATCCCGCATTGAAGGGCGCCGTAGCTTTTCTGACTGAAGTTCGCAAACCGGAAAGAACCGTCCGCATCAACATCACCGCCCGCCAAAGCCAGATTGCCGAGATTGATCGCCGCGCCCGCGCTCGGGGCCTTACCCGCTCATCCTACATCGTGCAAAGCGCCCTCAAAGAGAAAGTTGCCTCACGTTAGTTAGCGACCAATCCCCCATGTCCTACCGCAAATTATCCGTCATCGGCTCGGGATGAATCGTCACCCGGTACACCTCTGGGCACTCCAGCTTGAAACGATCCTCGAGCTCGGTAATCGCCAGGTGGACTCGCTGCATCGGCAAATCGTCGGGCAGCGTGCAATGGCAGGAGACGGAAATATGCTCGCCGCCCCGGCCCACCATCACCTCGTGCACGTCCACAATCTCCTTGAAATGACCGGCTGCGGCCCTGAGCGCCGACTCGATCTTGCGGTCCTCTTCCACCATCTCCTCGGGCGGCTCAATGGTGGCCGGCTCGCTTTCAATGTGCGTGAGTACCGCGTCGATCTCCGGCGCGTCGCGCAGAATCTCCGCCTCCAGTGCGCACACAAACTCATGCGCCGTTTTGAGCGGCATGGTTTCGTCCAGCTCCACATGCTGTTCCACGCGCAGCCGTCCGTGGTGCGACTGCACGCTCAGCTCATGCACGCTCACGTTGTTGCGCGCGGCCACCGCCCGCACCCGATCGAAGACGCTCTCTGTTCTGGCTTCGCGCGGCACCGTGTGGATCACCACGTCCGCCTCAGGCAGCGCGCGGTGCGCCGCCTCCGTGGCTTCACGCACCAACTCCCCAGTGTGCTCAAAGGTGAAGCGCCGCGGCAGCGCCAGCGTCAGGTCGGCGAAATAGCCTGACCCAGCCCGGCGCACCCGAGCTTGTTCTACGGCCAGCACGCCCTGAACCTGCTCCACTTCATGCACCAGCCGCCGCCGCGTCTCCACTGGAACCTCGTCCATCAGCACGGACACGGACTGCCGGCCCAGATGCAGCGTCATGCGCAGAATCATCAGCGAAACCACAACCGCCGCAAACGGGTCCGCATACCGCAGCCAGCCGATCCCGAGCCGCGTTCCCGCCCAGCTCGCGCCCAAACCGCACAGCACCGCCACCGTCGACCAGATGTCCGAGGCAAAATGAAACGCATCGGTGGCCAGCGCCGGCGACCCTGTCCGCTCCGCGACCGCACGCAGCCGCCCCGACCGCCAGTAATCCACTGCAATCGAAGTCACCAGCACCAGCACCGGCCAAATCGAGTGGCGCAGCTCCATCCTGTGGTTGAATACGCGCTGCATCGCCTCCCAGATAATCCAGGCGCAGGAGACCGCCATCAGTCCCGTCTCGCCGAATGCCGACAGGTTCTCGATCTTGCCGTGGCCGTAGGTGTGGTCTTCGTCTGCCGGCTTGTCGCTCACCCGCACTGAAAAGTACGTCAGCGTCACGCCCACCAGGTCCAGCCCGGAGTGCGCCGCGTCCGACAGCACGCCCAGCGACCCCGACAGCAGCCCAGCCGCCAGCTTCAGTACTGTCATGGCAGCCGCCGCCACCATCGAGTGCAGCGCCACGCGCCGCTTCTCGGCGGAAAACCCGGCCGGACTGGAGACAGGTGAATTCATTGCGCTCCCGATGCTATCGCATTTTCATACAGTCAGATCGAAGCCTTCGCCTTCAGGCCTCACGCTTGCCCGTGTACAACCCCGCAATCCCAAACGTATAGGGCCGCCAGGCACATTCCGCATATCCCGTTGCCGCCATGAGCTTCAGCATCTCTGCAGGCGGCGGAAAATTTCCCACCGAAACAGGCAAATACCGATACGGCCCGTCCTTGCCTCCAGCTACCGGGCCGCTCACCAGCCGCCCAATCGCCGGCAGCACGCGCCGAAAATACACCGCATAGGCCTTTCCCATCAGCCCACCCGGCTCAGCGAAGTCCAGAATCCCCAACTGCCCCCCCGGCTTCAGCACCCGGCTGAACTCCCTCAGCCCGGCCTCATAATTCACCAGATTCCTGAACCCGAATGCCGTCACAATCAAATCCAGCGACGCTGACCGCAGCGGCAAATGCAGAGCATCGGCTTCGAGCGCCACCGCGTATGGCGCACCTTCATCGCCCGCACGCCGCTCCCCAAATCTCCCACCTGCCCGGCTCAGCATCCCCCGGGCAAAATCCACCGCCAGAATTGGCCGCGCTCCTCGGGGCCGGCCCTTCAGCAGCGCCATCGTCATGTGTCCCGTCCCGCAGCAAACATCCAGCACCGCCGCATCGGGATCGGCAAGGATCGCCTTGAACCGCCGCGCCGTCTGCCACCACCACAGCCGGTCCACGCTCGCCGACAAAACATGATTCAGCAGGTCATACCGAGGCGCAATCTGGTCGAACATCTGCCGCACAGCCTGGGCCGCGCCCGCCTCATCCTCCGCACCCGCCGGCCTGGCCCCGGTTACGCTCATTCAATCCTCGGTCTCCGCGCACTAACTTGCTGACTTGCTGACTCGCTGACTCGCAACCTTCTCCCCAGCCCGCGCCAGCATGTACCCAACCGCCGCTTCCAGCTCCGCCGCGGACACATCTTCCACAACCCCCGCATCGCCAATCCCCACCGGGAGCACAAACCGCCTCACCCCGCCCACGTTCTTCTTATCGCCGCCAGTCGCCGCCACCACCTTGGCTACGCGCAACTTCAGCGGAGGCAGAGGCCCATACAGATGAATCAAGCTCTCCAGCCGGGCAAACTGGTGCGCGCTGATCGTCCCTCGCTTCCGCGCCAGATAAAGCGCCGCCACCATGCCCCACCCCACCGCCTCGCCGTGCAGCAGAGACTTGTAGTGCGTCGCCTGCTCGATCGCATGACCCACCGTATGCCCCAGGTTCAGAATCATGCGCAGTCCATTCTCGCGCTCATCCTTATTCACCACCGCGGCCTTCATCCGGATCGACGCCGCAATCACCTTTTCAAGGGCCTTCGCGTCGCGCCCCAGCACGTCGTCTACGTGCTCTTCCATGAACCGCACCAGCGTCCGGTCGCGGATGATTCCCGCCTTCACGCTCTCCATCAGCCCTGCCCGCAGCTCCCGGTCCGGCAGCGTCCCCAAGATGCCTATATCGGCAAAAACCGCCAGCGGATGATGGAAGCTCCCAACAAGATTCTTGCCCTCGGGCAGGTTCACGCCCGTCTTGCCGCCCACGCTGGAGTCCACCTGCGCCAGAAACGTCGTCGGCACCTGCACATAGGGAATCCCGCGCATATAAATCGCAGCCAGAAACCCGCCCACATCGCCCACAATCCCGCCGCCAAAGGCAATCAGCAGACTCCCGCGATCCCCGCCCCCAAGCGCCATCTGCCGCAGCAGTTTCTCCACGCTGGCGAGCGTCTTCGACTTCTCTCCCGGCTCCAGGAACAGCACCATCGGCGCCTCGGCAAACGAAGCCTGCAACGCCTCGCCCCAAAGCGCCCATATCGACGCCGAAGTCAGCACAAAAACCCGTCGCGGCAGTTTGCCCGCAACTCTCTCGATCCGCGGCGCCAGCGTCTTCATCAGCCCGCTCCCCGCAATCACGTCATACTTCGCCGAAGGTGTGTCTACTCGTATCGTCTGCACGCTGCTTTGATCTTAAATGCACTCCTCGGCGACGGGCCGGACCAAGCGGGGCGGAATGGAATCCGCGTGCCTCATATCTCGATTTTGAAACCTGAGAATCTGTTGCGCCGATCCCAGCCTCTGCTCCGTCGCCGTCTCGCTAGGTCTCTGACCGTCTGGTTATGTACCAGTAAAAAGTGTAGCGCCGGCCTCCTGGCCGGCTGTAGTGCGGGCTTCCCAGCCCGCGCTCGCACCCCTCATAGCACCATTTCATCCGGTCAGAGACCTAGCCCGTTGGCGCTCGCCATCGAACCTGCTAAAAGCGCGACTCTCCGTCAAAAACCAAAGCGGCGGAGCTGGTATGCTCCGCCGCCTCGTGTACAACCCACTCCTTGATTCAGCAGCTATCGGTTATTTGTGTCCACCGCCGCCACCGCCGCCGGCATGTCCACCACCACCACCGCCGCCGCCGGCATGTCCACCACCGCCGCCGCCAGAGGCATGACCACCACCACCGCCGCCGGCATGTCCACCGCCGCCGCTGCTATGCGCAGGTGCTGCATGGGCTGCGCTTGGACGCGCGCCCCCGGAATGACTCGCAACTGCAGCGTGGGATGTGTTCGTACGTACGGCTGTGGCATGGCCGCCACCGCCTGCGCTGACATGCTGGCCGCCGCCACCTGCTGCGCGCACTCCACCACCACCGCCGCCGCGGGCATAATTACTGCGATTGGCCATGGCGCCGCCGCCGCCGCGATAGCTTCCTCCACCGCCGTCACTGAAGCGATGCCCGCCCCAGCCGTGCCCATAACCCCAGCCGGCCCATGGCCCCATGCCCAGGAAGATCCCGTTATAGAAGTAGCCAGGGCCGTAAAAGCCATAGGGCGAGCAGGCGTACGGCGCATAGTCGTAGTAGCCATACGCGCAGACGGGTGGAACCCCGATGCTGACCATAACTTGCGCGGGCGCCGCTGGCGCAAAGGCCAGCCCCGCGAACAATGCAGTCGTACTGAGAATCGTTTTGAGTCCGCGCATATGTGACCCCCCTTAAGGTGTCTGCGGTTCCTTGTGTTGCGTGGGATGCTCTGTTGCCGTTAAGAAAAACCCGCCAACAGCAGCCACCATAAGGATTTTGAATCCGTTCTGGATGTCCCTCGCAATGTCGGGGGCGCTTGTCTAGCTATCCTTACATTCCTCACTCTAGTCACCCTCGTCCCCGCAGTCTGAGCAATACGGAGCACACCCCGGCCCCGCCGCGCCATCCTTGAATTGCGATGCCAGGCTAGTATTGTGACCGCATGATTGTGTAATAGCCGGAAAGTAGCGCCGGTCTCCAGACCGGCTGTCGTGTGGGCGTCCACGCCCGCATTAGTTCGGGAACAATTACCAAATCACACAGTCTAGTTCTTCGGCCGTATGAAAATGTTCCCTTTTGGAAAAGTAGCGCCGGCCTCCCGGCCCACGTTCGTTCATTGGATAGAACATCTTCATCCGGTCACGGACCTAGGTACTAGCGCTGCAGAAGGTCGATGGGCTTGGTGAAGTCGGTGATGCGGATGTGGGCGGCTAGCGTGGGGTGCTGGCGCTGGACGGCCAAAAACATCTCCCAGGCTACGCGGCGGTAGCTGAAGTGACCCGCGGGGCCGGAGCGAAGTTCGGTGATGTACTGGGCTTCAGCGAAATCCATTTTAAAGAGAGACCTGATTCTTGTGGCCAGCGGGAGCAGGTAGAGGGCGGATTGGGCGGCCTCAGGAGCCTCGCTGGCGGCGACTTGGGCGCTTGCCCGGTGGGCGCCGGCGATGGCGGATTGGTAGTCGGCCAGGATACCGGCTTCGGCCAGGATGTTGATGACGCCGGACTCGGCGTCTGAAGCAAGATCGCCGGATGCGGGTGTTTCGTAGCCGTGAAGCGCGGTCAAGGGCTGGATGATTTGGGTGCAGCGGCGATGGCGGTGCATATCGCGGAATCCGCCGATGTCCATCAGTATGTCGAAGCGGAGCGTCGCTCCGGCGTGGAAGGCACGCAGCGCTTCGTCGTGGCGGCCGCGATGACGAATGCCCAGCTCGATGATTTCAGAGACGCGGGCAGCGGGGAGTTCGGCGACGAGGTCGCGGATTTGGCGATAGGGGTGGTGGCTGGCGGAGTAAAGCAGCGTCGAGGCCAACTCGACCTCGAGGGATTCTGTGCGCTCGACCAGGTCGACCAGTGGTGCGTCCGCGATCTCCAGCCCCTTGAGTATCTCGCCCGCGGCAACCGTCAACTGGGCCTGCGTTTTTAGCAGGTAGTCGTTGGGCTGGGCGTATTTCACGAGCGTGGGAGCGGTGCGGACTTCGCGGGTGAGCAGATGAGCGGCTTCGGCAGCCAGGTCGGGTGCGGCGGCGAAGTCAAGCGCGCCGAGCATTTCCACGAAGGCGGCGGCCGGCTGGGCGTTGACGTTCCAGGCGGGACCCGTGGCGGCCTCGCGGAGCTTCAGGCCCAGGTCGCGGAGTTCGGCCGCGGGGTGGGAGAGCAGGCGGGAAACCTGGGTTTCAAGGGTGCGGGCACTCACAATCTGCCCGAGGGATGTGTTGGTGGCCAGTGGGAGCAGGTAACGGGCGACGTCGAAGGCGCGCGCTTTCAGCGTGCGTTCGTAAGCGTCGGGCTTGAGGGTTTCAGGGCAGGGGACGCGGCGGCGCAGGGCCTCAAAAACAGCCGGCGTAGCGCGCTGGTAGGTAGCGAAAAGATTCTCTACGGTTTTGCAGAAGAGTTGCGCAGGCTCTGACCGGCCGCCGAAATCGGGAAAGAACCAGCCGGATTTCATGAAGTTTTGATACCTTGTCGATCGCTCCTGGCCGTCCCACCTCTGCTCGTCGACCAGCACGATGGCGGCCAGCAGGCTGAGCCGCTCCACGGCGAAAGAGATGTGCGCCAGATCGGCAATCGAGCGGTGGCCGTATTGGAAGTAGAAGGTGTTGAGGAACTGCTCGGCGCGCTGGGCGCTGATTTCAGTGAGGGACTCGCGCATCGACAGGGCGGAGCGGGAGTATTTGGCCATGGCGTAGGCCAGCACTTCGGGGTCGGCGCCGTGAACGGCGAAAACGTCGGTTTGGTTACGTGCGCCGGGAGGGAGAAAAGATTCACTGGACATGTGTGTGGGCTCGCGACCAGAATACGGCATTGGGGTGCTTGTGGGTTGTGCATCCCGGACTAGCCTCGGCGCGTCCCGGTAGCAGCGGAACATCGCGGCAGGGAAGCGGGATTGGGCTCATCGGGATTTCGATGAAGCGGGAGTAGGCCATGAAGGAGTATCTGGTACGCACATCGCACAGGCCGCGGCCCTTGCCTTCGGGGCGCTGGATGATGACGCAGCGGTGGAACGACCTGCTGTTCGCGCACTGGCCGGTCCCGGCGTCGTCCATAGCCCCTCTATTGCCCGAGGGGTTGGAGGTGGATACCTATCAAGGGTCGGCATGGCTGGGAGTGGTGCCCTTCTGGCTGGATCGGATCAAGATGCGGGGGATGCCGCCGATTCCTGGAATGCGCAACTTTCCCGACATGAATGTACGCACTTACGTACGCGACGAGTATACGAGAACCCCTGGGGTGTATTTTTTCTCGCTGGATGCCAGCAACCTGCTTGCGGTGGCGGTGGCGCACACGTTTTTTAACCTCCCCTACCACTGGGCGGAGATGAGCCTGGATCAAACATCGGAGCGGGAGTTCTCGTTTTACAGCCGCAGGCGGTTTTCCAGCCAGCCGGTCATCTTCAAGGCGCGATACCGGGGGCTGGGCCCGACGCGGAAGCTGGCGGAAAGCAATAGCGGGACGCTGGAGTATTTCCTGCTCGAGCGCAGTTGCCTGTTTACCTGCAATCGGGCGGGACATGCGGTTCGCGCAAATCTGCACCACGTTCCCTGGCCACTGGAAGAGGCGGAAGCGGAGATCGAACGCAACGACCTGGCTGAGGCGATCGGCATTCAGTTGCCGGATCAGGAGCCGGTTCTGCACTACTCTCGGCGGCTAGCGGTGTATATCTGGCCGGCGGAGCTGGTCAGGCCCGCGCTGGCGGCGCGGCCGGTGACGGTTGCTGCGACGCCGTCAGGGTAAGTGGCAGGTGGCCCACTCATCGCGGCATTGGGGACTGTGCCCCGTTCATCGGCAGGTAGCCCACTCATCACGAGTATCAGGGACTGTGCCCCGTTCATCGCGGCTTTATCGCGATGAGCGGGTCTTCGCACAAGGCCGCAGAGGGATTACGATGACAGTATGGCAGGTGGCCCACTCATCACGAGTATCAGGGACTGTGCCCCGTTCATCGCGGCTTTATCGCGATGAGCGGGTCTTCGCACAAGGCCGCAGAGGGATTACGATGACAGTATGGCAGGTAGCCCACTCATCACGAGTATCAGGGACTGTGCCCCGTTCATCGCGGCTTTATCGCGATGAGCGGGTCTTCGCACAAGGCCGCAGAGGGATTACGATGACAGTATGCCCTACGGCCTGAAGCGGTTCCAGAGAGCCGGGCGCCTCAGGCTTCGCCCATGAGACCTGGGAAACCTCGAATCTACCTTTGCAGATAATTTCGATCCGGCGGCGCATAATGCCTGTATGCCAGACCTCGGCAAGATCGAATTCGAGCCCATTTTAAGGCACTTGCCCCCACCCCCCCTACCCTGTGGAGGCCGTTTTTCGCCTCACCAATTCCCAGTAACCCGCACGGATTCATAAGTTTGTAGTTTTTATGCAGTGACTAATGAGTAACCCCAAACCGCGGATTTTGCCAATTTTTTGCCCCAAATCTCGCTCATTCTTGCC
>Ga0224553_1000931_pt1 | contig 11459 bp, 24 predicted proteins | sample 714S21014metaG_FD_179897 | JGI IMG/M metagenome (GOLD analysis project Ga0224553, IMG submission 179897) | Peat soil microbial communities from Stordalen Mire, Sweden - 717 S2 10-14 | ecosystem: Environmental > Terrestrial > Soil > Wetlands > Peat | place: Sweden: Norrbotten County, Stordalen... | reverse complement strand
AGACGGCAACCGGCATCAAGAATGCCAACACCGTGGCAACCGTGGGCAACGTGATCTCTACCATCGCGTCCATCGCATCGGCTTTGCTGACAATCGTGCCGGCGGTCTAGCATGGCCGCATACACCATCACGCTCCCCCCTGCAACGCAAGCGGAGATCGACGGCCTAATCGCTGATCTCCGCAATGCGGTACAGAAAGTCTCGGACTTGGCGGACAAGATCAACGCCACATCCGCAGCGATTACGACCGAGATACCGGCAGCGCAAAGCAGCATCCAGGAGCTTGCCGACGCGATCAAGAATTTCAAGCTCTCTGGACCCTTAGGGATTCATGGACAATCAACCTAAGCCGAAGTGGTGGCAGCGCATCCTCTCGCCAATCACTGCCGTAATCGCACGGTTGATCGGCGTGGATGAGATCAACAAGCCGAAGCGGCCCTAGCTCAGTCGGAAGAGCATCTGCCTCGTAAGCAGACGGTCCACAGTTCGATCCTGTGGGGCCGCTCCAGCGCATCAACCGGCAGCGTCTCGAAAGGGGCGCTGCTGAGTTTAGGAGAGAGAATGGGTAGGATGGTTTGTCAGTTCTCGTGCGGCGCGGCCTCGGCGGTGGCAACGAAGCTTATTCTAGCGGCCTATCCTGCCGAAGAAGTGGTGATCGTCAATGCCTTCATAAAAGAGGAGCATGAAGACAATCGGCGCTTTTTAGTCGATTGCGAGAAATGGTTTGGGCATCCTGTAACCGTGTTGCGCGATGAAAAGTATAGCGCATCGACGGATGAAGTTTGGCGGCGAGAGAGGTTTATGAAGGGACCACACGGAGCGCCATGCAGCCGCGCATTGAAGAGAAAACTCCTGGCAACAATCTCTTTGCCTGACGATGTGAACGTGATGGGATTCACAGCGGAAGAAGCTGATCGACTCGACGATCTCCGCGAACATGAAAAATTAGATAAGGCGCGTTATTATGACATACCTAAAAGAATCTTCCGCGCTCCTCTGATTGAGCGTAGTCTATCGCACGATGATTGCCTTGCTATTGTTGAACGCGCCGGGATAGAACTCCCGATGATGTACCGGATGGGATATAACAACGCGAACTGTATCGGTTGCCCGAAGGGTGGGCAGAATTATTGGAAAAAGATCAGGCGCGATTTTCCAGAGAGATTTGTGCAGATTCAAACGATTCAGGAATCCATTGGGCCCGGCGCTTATTTTCTACGATTCAGTAGTGGACCCCGCAAGGACGAAAGGATGCCTCTTGCAGACCTTCCTCTTGGAGATGGGAATATGGCCGATGAGCCTAGTTTTTCTTGTTCGTTCTTTTGTGAGATAGCGCGGCAGGAACTCGCCGCTTGAGTTTTGGAGGATTCAAATGGCATCGTTTAAAACCGCATATTCATGGCTCCTCAGCAATGAAGACGCCGCCGACATGCACGCGACCGTGACGGACAGGTGCCCCGAAGGTTGCACGCTTGACCACTGCTTCGCCATCTCAGGAATCAACTCAGGAGCCTTCCCGCTCCAGTACACGGCGATTGCCAACATGCCGCAAGCTGATCGTGGACCGCTCGTGAAGACGTTCTACTTAGCCCATTTCTGGTGCATCTTGAACGGCTCGTCCTGGTACGCGCAACTGACCAGCGACGAAGTTGCAAAGCGCGTCTTTGACTTCGCCGTGAATGCCGGCAGTGAGGCGTCTGTGAGGTGCTTGCAGCAAGCCGTGAATTGGTGCGGTGATCCTGGATTGCCGAGATTGATATGTGACGGCAAGTGGGGTCCAAATACCGTCGAGCAGGTAAACGCTTGCGGCCCTGCACTTGTTGGCAGCTTCCAGCAATCTCGTGTCGCGTACTACGATGCGCTTATTGCCAAGAATCCCGCGCTGGCCATTTACAAAGACGCATGGACGGCGAGAGCGTTGAAATGATCCTTAGCAAGCCAGAGCGCGAAAGAATCCGCATGATGTTTGGCGGTCGATGCGCTTATTGTGGGCAGGAGTTGATCGACAAATGGCACGCCGATCATGTGGAACCAGTTCGCCGCCAAACAGAATATGTACACGGCGAAGTTACTAAAGCAGGGTACACAAAGACACGGGCAACCGGGAAACTTTATTCACCCGAAAACGATAATAAAGACAATCTTTACCCTGCTTGTGTCAGATGCAACATACTAAAGGCAGATACAAATGTCGAAGGCTTCCGCTCTATACTCACCTATTTTGCGAACAGCATCCCAACAATATCAACCTACACGCACGTACACCACTTGATGCGTTTTGGCAAATTAAGTATCGATACAACGCCGGTAGTTTTCTGGTTCGAGAAGTATCGCGCAGAGCAGGCACGAAAGCCGGAGCATGACGCCCCGGCTTTCGTGCCCTTACAGGCCGTGCGAAGCGGCGATCACAGATAGGAAGTAAGCAGCCAGCGCATATCCGCCACGCTTACCGTTGAATCGACTCACAGGGATGCGATCTGGCCCGTTGCAATGTTTCCGGTACAGCCAGACAATACCATCCTCAAAGTGTCCCACGCGATTTTGAACGCCATAATCAGGACCGCGCCAAACCTGACCTATCTCAATTTCAATCCCTGATGGAGTCTTCATTGTGTCCCGTTCTTTCTCGCCGGTTTGACCACCAGCGCCAGTTTCTTATCCCTCACAGGGCGTTCTGGTGTGCTTACCCCTACCGCGCCCTCGTAGCGACGCACAGGGGGCACTCCAGGTTCAAGAGCACGCATCCTACGCAGCCACTCCGCCGTGCTGATCTGCTTCGGGTGCCGCTTGCGCCATGCGTGGTCCAGCCATGCGCTCAGAATGGCTACCGGCACGGCGCCGATCAGGATGATGAGCAGGGGCGTGGTCATCAGCGTAGCCTCTTGTCTCTGGCCGCAACTCCACGCCAGAAACGATCATCGAAGTCCATCCGGCAATTCTCCCCACATACGCGCTTGACACATTTGCCGTCCTTGATAGACTCCAGAGCGGTATCCCCGACAGGGATATTGAAGCCGCACTCAGAGCAGCGTGTTTTGCGCGTTTGGACTACCTGAGTAAAATCACTACCAATCAGCCTACCCATCACAGCTTCGGCCCTCCCTTCGTGCTTGCGCCCTCGTGCGGGTCTGGTACGTGTGCGCTGCTCATCCCGTGTATCGGACAGCCGCTATCGGTGATCCTGGTCAGCGCAAGGTACTCGCCGTCGTCTAGCGTGATCGTGCTGCCTTCCGGCGTGCAGGTGCAGCGCGGCCCGGTGTACAGCGGCGACGGTTTGCAGCCTTCGCTTGTGCCGTCTGTGTAGCCGGATGCTTGGAACGGTATGCGCGTCATAGAGCGGCCTCCACATCCTCGATTGAACGAGCAACGATGTACTTATGGCCCTCGGCCTCGACTTGCGCCTGAAAGCTCTTTTGTAAATCAGACTGCTTGCCTTTAGAATCCTTGCACTCAATCCAGACCGGCAGAGGGGTAATCACGCCATTAGAAACCTTACTGAATATACGTATTTGCGGAAACGCTAAAATATCCGCCATGCCTTGAACCCCAAAGCGCACGTAACGATCTCCCATCTTCGCCTGTCCTGAGTTCATGCGAAAAGCAAGAACGTGTTTCGCCGCGAGATAGTCAAGGATTGCTTTCTGTATGTCTTTCTCGCTCATCGCCCCCGCCTCTCTACCCCGCTGCGCCGCTCCCCGTCCCACGGTTTGTGCGCCTTCCACAGCATAAATAGCGCGTAGGCAAGAATGACGACCGGCGCCGCGATAGTGAACACGAAGAATGCGGTCATGGCTGCTCCTTCGGCGGCGCGGGCGTGTTGATGAACTCAAGAGCGGACAAGTAATCTGTAATCCACTCCATGCCCTGTGTGTCATCCATTGCTACTTGCTTTTCTCCACTCGCTACTTCCCACACTTCATCGAGAGCCTTCCGCGCCTCGGCCAACTGGCGCTCAAGCTCTACAATGCACTCATCTGCACACAATAACTGACGACTCAGTATGGCTAAATAATCATCAGGATCGGCGTCGTCACGATTAAGCATTTCATTCGCAAGATAGCGACTCTGCTCTTTCTCAGTCATGCAATCTCCTTGTACTCAGGCCGCTCCAGAAGTTCGTAAGCCGCGTTCCACCCACGCTTGCGTTGCTCTGTACCAGCGTTGCTCATGCGAATATCTCGCAGCGCCCGCACCAGCGGCGTGACCGCCGCGATGTGGTCTTCAAAAAGGACCGCTTCACCGTCCACATCAGGAACCAAGTCTACGTTCGTGACCGTGCCCGTGCGAACGTGATAAACGCTGTCCGGGCTGTATCGCTGAATCATTTCGCCTCCTCAGCGGGCCGTGGCTCCGAACTTTTCCACAAGTCCTTTTACTACATTGATGCCTGTTATTTCCGTGAACACTTCAATGAAGCGCGGTCCAGCGCCACTGCCGTACATGATCGCCGCGCAATACTGACGGGTGATGGTGATGCCGCGCAATTCCAACCATACTCGAAACTGAGTCGGCGTCATCTTGTTGGCCTTCACCCATTTATCTATGGTGGAGGCAGCTTCCAGGTACGTGTACGACCTGCGCTCTTTCTTCATGTTTGAAGTGTTTCAGATAATCTTTGCGCTGTCAAGAAAATAGTTGCTTGACAAACTCCCCCGACAGGTATAGGCTACGTAAACAGAAAGGGAAATACGCCATGCTGACACAGAAGAACATCGACAAGATCAAGAAGTACATCCATTGGGAAAACAAGCCTGACGGCGCGGTTGAGGCTCTGGTGGAGATTTGCGCCGAAGCTGTAATCGCATCAGCGAAGGAACATCGGGAAGCGGAACTCGCCGAGGCCGCACAATGAGCATCCCCAACGAAGACAGCCAGCGCGACTACTACGACTCAATCAATCAAACCAGCGCGAACTCGCCATACAACGAGGATTGGGATATGGACCCAAGCGGCGTACACGCACCAGAGGAGGAATCTTGAGCGAACTATTTGAGCAGCCGGGTACGGCGCTGGCGAATGTGCCGGTGCAAGTGATTACGCCGATGATGCCTGGGCAGATGATTCAATTGGCATTCCAAAAGGCCATGGAGAGCAGCGGCGCTGAGGCGCTGGCTGTCGCAGATCGCATCCTTGAGCAAATGGCGAAGCAGCGCGATTATGAAGACAGGGAAGCGTACAACTCTGCTTTGCTTCGCATCCAATCGAAGTTAGGCGTCGTCGTCAAAGATGCTTCTGTAGTAGGTAAAGGAAAGTATGCCTCTTCAAAGGCAGTTGACCGCGCTATTCTGGCGGCTTGCCGAGAGGAAAACTTTATCTTCTCTTTTGATAGCGAAGATTCTGGAAGCCCTGAAATACTAAAACTGGTATGCGATTGCTCTATCAATGGAAGCGCCTATGTTCATCGCTACAGCCTTCCCTTGCCGCTTAGTGGTCTAGGCGCAAAGGGTGGCGGCGTGATGAATATAACGGATGCTGCTTGCGCGGCTGTGACCAAAGGCAAGAGGTATCTTAAAAACATGGTGTTCAATCTGCGTATCGAAGAGAAGGATGAAGAAGTTCCCGCTTGCGGAATGGACTCGGCAGAGATTGATGGGCGCTGCGATGAAATTGAGAAGTGTTCATCGAGAGAGGCCATTGCAAAACTGTACTTCGGCTCAATGGAGGCGGCTGTCAAGGTTGGCGACATGGCCGCGCAAAAAAAGTTCATCGCATCGCGCGACAAGCGCCTCAAAGAATTTGAAGGGAGAAAGTAATGCGGATCACGAAAGAAACATCAGCCCCGGCACAAAACACCATCTTCCCGCCGGAAACCACCGCGCCCAGCATTGAGCAGGGACGTGTACCGCACGTAACCGTCAGTTATTAAATTTGCGCGGGTGACTCCGACAACCTGGCGACAGGCTCTGAACACTCACGGATAGACGGGGAACCTTCGGCAATCAAGGTGCCAGCAGCGATTGACCGGCCAACTAGGAGGCCGTAGCCAAAATAGGTAACGGAAGCTGGCAGGGAGCGGAACGGCCCGCGCAATAACCATCAAACACTGAGAGGGAATATGCAGATTCTACGACACATCGTGCAAGGGACCGATGATTGGTTCCAAGAGCACTTGGGGCGCGTATCCGCCTCGCGTGCATCCGCGATCCTCGACTTCACGCAAAAGGGATTCGAGGGTTCCAAGCGCCGCACATACCGGCTGGAGAAAGTCGGCGAGATTTTATCCGGCTTCGCGGTACAGGATAATTATGTTTCCGCTCCCATGCTGGCCGGGACTGCTGCCGAACCTTTGGCGCGTACAGCCTACGAACTTGAAGAAAAGGTCATGGTTGAGACTGTCGGAATTGTCATCGGTGATGATGAACGTACCGCATGGTCACCGGACGGTTTAGTGGGTGAGCATGGTGCGATTGAGGCCAAGGGACCATTGACCACGACGCACCTTCAAACTCTGGACCTTATCGCGCAAGGAATCGGCGGCATACCAGAAGACAATCAACCCCAGCTTTGGTTTGCGTTCATGGTAGACCCCGATCTTGAGTGGATTGACTTTATCAGCCGTGACGGCGGAATGACTAAAAACAAGCAGAAGATCGACGAAGCCTCTACCGCCGGGAATGATCTTCGGCAGTTGCAGCTCCGCTATGCTCAAATTACCATCCGTCTCAACCGCTCTGAGTGTGAACCGCAGATCGCTAAGATGCGCGAAGCAACTGCCCGATTCCTAGTGGATCTGGACGCGACAGTTGCGCGAATCAAAAGCATCTGCCCTGAGATGGCCGCACAGACAGAAGATGTGGCGCACGCTGAAGCGGACGGCTACCTGCCCGCCGAGTATTTCGAGGGCTTGACCTAACCCGCAACCGCCGCGCCCTGCTGGAACGGTACTGGGGCGCACCCACACCGCACCACAACCCACAGAAAGTACATCGTGACTTCCGGCCCCCGCCAACTCGCAGCCTACCACCTAACCCAACTCGCGCTCGAAGCGCAGAAAGGCAGCACAATGACGAAACCAGACGAACCATGGGTACAACTCGGAATCACAGAGGATCAGTGGAACCAGCGGCAGGCGCACATCGCCAGCTTAGACCTCTCTCACAATCCGCCCATCGCCATACAGCCGGAACCTACACCGTCCCCCACAGGCCGCAAGCCGCGCTCAGACAAGGGAACAAAGCGCAGCGTACCAGAGAAGCCCACACCGCCCGCCACGGCCCCGTCAACCGTGCCTGTAGCCTCAGACGCATGGGAGAAGCAACATCTTCGGCTAGTCGAGAAGTTCCACGCCAAACGCGCGAAGCTGGTTGAGGCCCGAATCGAGTACGACAAAGCACTCGCCGCCGTGAATCTGCACCAGGACCAGGACGCGCTGTAGCGCACAACCGCCGAAAGGCAGAAAAGGAACATTGTGCCAATCGTAAAAGGAAAATATGTTATCGTCCGTGGCGACCGGAGCGGAGTATTTGCCGGTACGCTTGTGTCTCGCAAGAGTCGTGAAGTTGAACTCACCGGAGCGCGGCGTATCTGGTATTGGAATGGTGCCGCGTCAATCTCCGAGTTGGCGCAGCGCGGTACTAGTCGCCCCCAAGACTGCAAATTTCCCGCGCCTGTCACACGCATACTGATCCTTGATGCAATCGAGGTTATACCTGTTCTTCCGGTTGCCAAGAAGAACATTGAAAGTGTGCCGGTATGGACCAAGTGACTATTAGAGAAGGCTACGGCTACGGCGACGGCGACGGCAACGGCTACGGCTCCGGCAACGGCTACGGCTACGGCTCCGGCGACGGCTACGGCTCCGGCGACGGCGACGGCTCCGGCTCCGGCGACGGCTACGGCTCCGGCAACGGCAACGGCAACGGCTACGGCTACGGCGACGGCAACGGCGACGGCAACGGCAACGGCTCCGGCTACGGCTACGGCGACGGCGACGGCTCCGGCGACGGCTCCGGCGTAAAAATACTTGATGCCTAGCCTCTTGCGCCAGCACGCGGGGCGGCGTACAATGAAGATTACCGCGCTCCCGGCGTGGATTCAACCGTGAGGTAGCTCCTCGCGGCTAGGCTATGGAGGGGTTCTCATCCAACCCCTCCAATGCCGCCCAGGATGAGAGGGGAACGAGTGGGAAGAATTCGCTGTATCAAGCCTGAATTTCCGCAATCAGAATCTATCGGTGCGCTTACCCGTGATGCGCGTCTTTTGTTCATCCAACTTTGGACACTTGTAGACGATGAAGGCAGGACTCGCGGAAACTCGCGAATGCTCGCGAGCCTTCTTTATCCCTACGATGCAGACGCGGGAAAGCTCATGGAGGGGTGGTTGAAAGAATTGGAGGACTCAGATCATATCCGGCGCTATGTTGTGGATAGTCACACATACCTAGAAGTGCTTAACTGGTTGAATCATCAAAAGATAGATCGTCCAAGCATATCTAAATTACCGCCATTCGACGAATCCTCGCGAGTCCTCGCGAAAGTTTCCGTAGGAAGGGAAGGGAAGGGAAGGGAAGGGATCAAGGAGGGGGAAGCGCCAGAGGCGTTTGTTTTGCCCGATTGGATTCCGATACCCGTCTGGGAAGACTGGTTGGATGTTCGGAAAAAGAAGAGAGCTGTAAACACCCCTCATGCTCTCCGATTGGCAGTTGCTGAACTGGAAAAACTTCGCCAAACCGGAGAATCTCCAGTAGGGGTAATAAATCAATCCATTCTCCGGGGATATACGGGGCTTTTCCCTATAAAACAAAATAGCAACGGCAACGGCTCTCTTTTCAAACCCAACGCCCAGCCCAAACCCAAGATTCTCAGTAGGCCGGGGGAATAATGACTGATCTAACTTTCGATACCGGATTGCCTGCGAATGTGGACGCAGAGAGAACGTTGCTCGGCGCTATCCTACTCGATAATATGGCTTTCTATGAGGTCCAAGAGGTTGGGATTAAGGCCGATGATTTCTCGCTAGACTCACATCGGCGCATCTTTCTCCGCATGATGGACCTTGCCGATACAAGCCACACGATAGATATTCAGACGCTCGCCTATGAATTAGACCGCAACAAAGAGCGGGACACTATCGGCGGCATGGCTTACCTGGCGTCGCTCACCGAGGGGTTGCCACGCCGCCCAGTGATCCGCGAATATCTACGTATTGTTCGGGATAAGGCTCTTGCGCGCCGCCTAATGATCATCTCCAATGAGGCAATATCCCGCGCCGCTGATGGAATGGAAACAGCGGAACAAATAGCGGCGGGGATGAGTGAGCAAATTCTAAATGCCGGGGCGCGGGTGAATGCCGGCGGGAAGATGGTCTCAGAAACGATTGTGGACGCGGCCAATCAGTTTGAGAAAGATGCCGATTCACCTTCCGGGGAGATTCTAGGGGCACATCTGCTTACGCCGGAAATTGACCGTGTGACGGCTGGACTGATGGGGGAAGAGCTTTGTATCCTTGCTGGCCGTCCAAGTTCAGGGAAGACAGAAGCAGGTCTCCAGATAGCCCTCAAGAATGCACGGCGCGGTCTTCGAGTTCATTTCCAAAGCCTTGAGATGCGAACCCAGCAATTACACCGGCGGCTGTGGCGACTCATGGCGGGTATTCCGGTCTCGGCAATGCGTGACCCGCGCTGCTTGACTCCAGACCAGCGACAGGCGGTACGGTTTGCGCAGGAAGAACTAGCCGATCTTCCGATCTGCATCGATGATACGCACGAATTGACGGTTACAGACTTTCGCTCGCGGGCCGTCCTGGCGGCTAAGCGTTGGAAAGCTGATCTGATGATTGTGGATTACGCTCAGCTTTTATTGGTCCCCCGCGCGCGGAACATCATCGACGCAGCTCCCAAACAAGCGGAAACCTTGCGCCACATTGCCCGCGACTATTGCCGCATGGTTGCGCTTGCCCAGATTCGCCGCGCCCCTCCGATGGATCTCAATCGCTATCCGGACGTGGAAGATATTCTCGGCTCCAGCGCATTTGAGCAGGCCGCGCAAGTCATTCTCATGCTTCACCGTAGCAGGCAGGAAAAGCAGTACACGGGCGAAGACTTTTGTTTTCTTGGCAAGATGCGAGAATTACAGGATTTACGCTCGTTCGGGATCAGCGCTCAAAAATGGGGAGAGTTCAAGGACCGATACGACGAAGCGAGAGAAGCTCCCTCTTCGCGCAACTGGCAAGCAGAAAGGGATTGAAATGTGCGCATTAGCGACTCTAGCGTGACAGCACGTACTCGCGATCTCAGGAAGCCGCAGTACGGCGGTCATGTAATCCAGAAGCGCATCCGGGAAGGTTCCCGCGCATACGAATATCGGCTAGGAGGCTGACAATGGGAGAAGTAACAGGTATTGCATGGACAGATCACACATTCAACCCGTGGATTGGCTGTACGCGGGTTTCTGAGGGTTGCCGCAATTGCTACGCCGAGCAGCTTGTCACAACGCGCATGGGGCGCAAGTGGGGGCCAGGAACGGAGCGCCGTCGCACATCTGCGGCCAACTGGAAAGAGCCGATACGGTGGGCTAAGAAAGCGCGAGCAGTTGGACGACGCGATAAAGTGTTTTGCGCGAGCCTAGCGGATATCTTCGATTTTGAAGCTCCTATTGAAACGCGGCGAGATTTATGGAAGCTGATTGGCGATACGTGCGATGCGCTAGATTGGCAATTGCTTACAAAACGTCCTATGCGTATCACGCCGGTTATGTGTGAAGACGGACTTAATTTAGGATTCTTTGAATTGACGCATTGTTGGCTTGGTACGACTACGGAGAACCATCAGACCGCAGAGGAGCGCATACCAGAAATACTCCAGGTTGATGCTGCCGTTCGATTTCTCTCATGTGAACCACTTATCGGGCCTATCAATCTCGACAACTTGAAATACAGGCCAGGAATGGATGGCTGGTTATCTGCTTTTAATGAAAATGCATGGCCTGAGCTCGGGAAGATTGATTGGGTGATTTGTGGCGGCGAGAGCGGCGCTCAGGCTCGCATAATGAAACCAGAGTGGGCGCGGAACTTGCGCGATCAATGCGCGTCGGCAGGAGTGGCGTTCTTTATGAAGCAGATGGGGAGCGTCTTCGGTCCGAGCAAGGGCCATGATCTTCCAGACGATCTCAACATCAAGCAATTCCCGGTGAGCGCGTGAGACCCAAGCCAACACCCATCCCGCACGATCCGTACAAGCAGGCGCGGCTGATCCGCGAGCAGTTGAACCGAGAGAAGGATGCGAAGAAGAAATGAGCTACCAGCGATTGATCGTCCCGCATCGGCAAAGCGGCAGGCGTAAGAATTCACGGCGCAAGAAAGTTGCAGCGCAGTTCGGACTCACGCCATGTATGTCTACCCACGAGAAATTGCCGGATACGTTGCTTGACCAACTGGACCGCTGCAAGAATGTCGCGGCGAAGAGGATACTGCTGGGCGTGAGCCGGTAAGCGTGCTACACTATTCCTGTATGCGCTTCTCGA
>Ga0224553_1000923_pt1 | contig 11497 bp, 16 predicted proteins | sample 714S21014metaG_FD_179897 | JGI IMG/M metagenome (GOLD analysis project Ga0224553, IMG submission 179897) | Peat soil microbial communities from Stordalen Mire, Sweden - 717 S2 10-14 | ecosystem: Environmental > Terrestrial > Soil > Wetlands > Peat | place: Sweden: Norrbotten County, Stordalen... | reverse complement strand
AAGCGCTGGAAGAAGGCTAACGGCCGCGCCCAGACCATCCACGCCGGCGTCGCCAACGCCCGCAGCAACCTCATCCACGAGACCACGACGATGCTCGCGAAGAACTACGACGTCATCGTGCTCGAGGACCTCAACGTGGCGGGCATGTTGAAGAACCACTCGCTCGCGAAGCACATTCAAGACGCCGCCTGGGGAGAGTTCGCCCGACAGCTCGAGTACAAGACCAAGTGGTACGGGTCCACGCTCGTGCGCGTCGACACGTTCTACCCCTCATCGAAAACCTGCAGTCAATGCGGGACAGTCAAAGCCACGCTGTCCCTCGACGAACGGACGTATCACTGTGGGACCTGCGGTCTTGACGTAGGCCGCGATCTCAACGCGGCCATCAACCTGGCCCGACAAGGCCTGCCGGGGACAAGCTCCGGTGCTGGACGTGGAGGGGAGGTAAGACCCGCGCAGCAGAAGCTTGTTGCAACGGCGCACCCCGACGAAGCGTCAACCGAAACGTCACCGGCAGTAGGCGCGTAGGAGATAGTTCGGTTCAGAATTCGGTGTGGTGGGTAGTTTGCCGTACTCCACGACCAACCTGTTTGCCGAATGGGCAGTGGTCGATGCAGAATGGCCAGCGGTTCGCGACCAACTCCGGACGAAACTTCACTGATAGCTAGCGCATCGGGGACCGCGTCAACGCCCGGATCCGGTGCGAATCTCGGTCGACAAAAGATTCTGCATCATCGACGGGCGACGGCTATGTTCGTGCAATGACGAAGATTCGACTTGGCTCGGTTTCACTCGACTGCGCCAGCACGACGGCCCTCGCGACGTTCTGGGCGAGCCTGCTCGGAGGTGAAATTGCCTTTTCCAGCGAGGAGTTTGCTGCAGTGAGATTGGAGAGAATGTGGTTCACCGCCGTCAAGGTTGAGGACTATCACGCGCCGACGTGGCCCGGGGGTGATGTGGGAAAGCAGATGCACCTTGACCTCGCGGTGGAGAGTCTCGAAGAGGCCGAGGCCGAAGCGATTCGACTCGGGGCGACGAGAGCGCAGTATCAGCCATCTCCAGACCGCTTCATTGTCCTCCTCGATCCGGCGGGCCACCCGTTCTGCGTGACGACGCAGATTCCTGACTAGGAGAAGTGCGGTGCACCTCATCGGGCGCGGTGCGAGGTATTTGGGGTTCATGTTGATGATTGGAGGGCTATGCACGTCTACGCAACGGTAGTCATTGTGAGCGATCAGGACGCCGCGCTCAACTTCTACCGCGACACACTCGGCTGGGAGGTTCGTCAAGATAATCAGATGAGCCCCGACTATCGTTTCCTGGCCGTGGTGCCCCCGGGGCACTCGTCGGGAATTGTTCTTGGGCCGCCGCACATCCACGGGCGACCAGCACCAACTCCTGAGGCACCGGTCAACACTGACATCTACCTTTCCAGCGATGACCTCAGGGTCGATTTCGAGCGTCTGAGTGCCCTCGGCGTCGTCTTTGATCAAGAACCAGAACTGATGCCATGGGGGGGCTACGGCGCGCGTTTCCGTGACCCCGACGGCAACCTGTTCTTCGTATCCGACGGGGTCTAACGCCGGATCCCACGGCGACCGAGCCACCTCACGCCATGTCGGTGCAGGGAGTGTGGCAGACGTCACGTTAAGGTCGTTCAGTGGCGCCTGGCCCCACAGTTTTCTGACCCGCGACTGGAGAATCCGATGACAACCGTGCTCTGCGGCGTAAGCCAATGTGTCGAGCGAATCCGTGGTGAGTTCCCCGACTTGGACGTCGTGGACCTGGCAACTTTTGACGGGCCGGTACCGCCCGACGCCATTCTTTTCTCGGGCTTTGACCAGAAGTCGGTTGACGCCGCGAACGCTGGGGTCGCTTGGATTCAACTGGCCGGTACCGGGATTGATCACGTCAATCCGGCCCTGCTGCAAGCCCCAATCGTGACGTGCGCCAAGGGGGCCGGGGCGATACCGATCGCCGAGTACGCGATGGCGACGATGCTGGCCTTCAGCCGTCGTTTCCCCGAACTCTGGCTGAAGGAAGCGCCCGAGATCTGGAACTTTCAAAGTACGCAGTGTCTGTCCGGTCAGAAACTCGGACTAGTCGGCTTTGGCGGGATCGGGCAAAGGATCGCCCGGTTGGCGCAGGCCTTCGACATGCGCGTGGTGGCAATGCGCCGCACCACGACGCCGAGTGAAGTACCCGGCGTGCAGCTCGTCGGAACTCTCGAAGAGATGCTCCCCGACGTCGATCATCTCGTGCTCTGTGTCCCGGCGACGAGCGCCACGGTGAATCTCTTGAACGAAGCAACGCTGGCTCTCGTGAAGCCGGGACTTCATCTCGTCAATATTGCCCGGGGTGCGCTCATTGACCAAGAGGCATTGCGCGTGGCTCTTGATGATGATCGACTAGCCCGAGCCTCACTGGACGTGTGCGTGCCAGAGCCCCTTCCCGCGGGTCACTGGCTCTACACTCACGAGAAGGTGTTCCTCACGCCGCACGCCTCTTGGACCGGAGTGCCCTTGCTGGCGGGCGCGATCGAAGTCTTCTGCAAGAACCTGCGCAACTACTTAGATGGAAAGGAACTGGTTGGCGTCGTTGACGTCAACCTCGGTTACTGAATCGCAGGCGCGCAGTCAACGCGCCGCTCGCACAATCCGAAGCCGAGACATCCTCTCACCAGGTGAGGCCCAGCGTTTGGCGCATGGTGGCCTCGAATTCCTCGTCGTCCAGTTCACGCCGAGTGGCCAGGATTAACTCAGCGTCCGCCCCGACGGGAACGCGAAGCGGCGTGGATTCGTCCTCGATCGCGCGGAGCACCGCTCGGCCAACGATCTCTGGACCCGGCCGCCCCGTGGGACCGGTCAACTTGGCGTCGGTGCCATCCCAGTCGTTCCAGAGCCCCTCGTACGCGGGGCTGCGCTCAAGCTGGGGGACCGGCTTCATCCCCGGGGAGATGTAACCAGGCTCGATGATCACCGTTCGAATCCCGAAGTGGCGCACCTCGTAGTGCAGCGCCTCCGAAAAGGCCTCGAGTGCGTACTTCGAGCCCGAGTACACCCCTTCGAGCGGCGACGAGACCCGACCTTGTACCGAACTGATATTCACTATGACGCCGTGACCTCGGATTCGCCACGACGGAAGTACGTGTTGCAGTAATCGAAGCGGTCCGAAGGTGTTGGTTTCGAAAACCTCTCGCAGGCGATCGGGTGGATAGTCCTCGAGAGGTCCTTGGCCGTGGCTCGCGGCGTTGTTGACGACGGCGTCGATCTCGCCGGCGTTTGCCAGCGCTTCAATGATTGAAGCTTCACTCGTGACGTCGAGCGTGAGTCGCATGGCGACTTCAAGAGAGTCCAGCATTGCAACGTCGCGGGCGGTGGCGATGACTTCGTGCCCCGCTCGGGCCAGCTCAGTTGCTGTCGCGGCGCCAATGGCGCGACCCGCACCGGTGATCAATACGCGCATGAATTCCCCCCCCCGGTTGTCGGTTCGACCATTGATGACGAGCCGTTGGATTACGACCCTATTGCGACCGGGCGACTGGCGCCAAGAGAACTATCGCAAGCTGGCTGCTTTCGAGTGGCAACGCGCAAGGCGATGACGAACTCGTTTTCGAAGCGCCGACAAATCTCAGGTGATATTCGTGGCATCATGAATGGAGATAGCGCCGACAAGGATGCGAACTCATGATTGTTGCGAATGATGACAAGAAGCGCGGCTGGTTCGGGCCCAAGAGAATCGGTTACGGTGTTCGTCCCCAGACTTGGCAGGGTTGGCTGTTGGTGCTGATTCCTGCTGTGATTGTGGTGCTGGTCGCCGCCATCTTGCACTAACCACGCCCTGCGACCGCGATGGTCGCTTTCGCTGTGTCCCATCACCGGGTTCGGAGTGTGGGTTGCCCGATGAAGCCAAGGACCGAACCATCAGGGGTCGCACGGAGCCCGTCACGATTCTGTCGCCGCCAGTCTCACACGGAGCCCTCTCGTTCCTCTGACTCGCTCAGAAATAGCCAAGACCTACGATGTCATGATGGGACGCTGGCCAAAGGAGGGTTCATGAGCGTGCGGAGGGATCAGTACACCCACGGACATCACGAATCGGTACTGCGAAGCCACCGATGGAGAACGGCGGAGAACTCGGCGGGATTTCTCTTGGGCCACCTCAAGCCCGGTCTGCAGTTGCTTGATGTCGGCTGTGGGCCAGGGACCATAAGCGTCGACCTCTCGAGACTGGTGGCACCGGGACGGGTGGAGGCAGTGGATATCTCGCGCGAGGTCATCGAGGTCGCTCAATCCATTCATCGAGAGCAAGATCTGGAAAACTTGAGTTTCAGCGTGGATAATGTCTACGAACTTTCGTTTGATGACTCCAGCTTTGACGTTGTGTACGCCCATCAGGTACTCCAGCATCTGAGCGATCCGGTGGCCGCGCTTCGAGAGATGCGCCGAGTTCTTCGTGCGGACGGGCTCCTCGCCGTTCGAGACGCAGACTACGGGGCCTTCGCCTGGTCGCCTAGTGATGATCGACTGACTCGATGGATGGAGATCTACCATCAGGTGACGAGAGCCAACAACGCCGAAGCCGATGCGGGGCGCCGCCTTCCTCGTTGGGTTCGCGAGGCCGGATTTCGTTCACTCGAGGTCTCGTCATCTAATTGGACGTACTTTACGGAGCCAGAGCGCCAATGGTGGGGTCAACTTTGGGCCGAGCGTGTTCTCCACAGTGACTTCGCGGAGCAGGCCCTTGCTTTCGCCCTCGTCACCACCGACGAGCTTCATGAGATTTCGAATGCGTTCCTGGAGTGGGCGAATGACGGCGACGGCCTCTTCATCGTGGTGAATGGGGAAGTTCTCGCCCAGCGTTGAGGAGTCGCCGCCGTCACCTCGCGGCGCTCGTTGGACGCGACGTCACGCGTGTCTATCGATAGCGCTGAATCGTCGCTTCGAGGACGTCTCGCCACGGAGTTGGCTCGAGTGCGAACTCATCACGCGTCGCCTGATCATCGATGACGAAGGGCTTCGAGAACTGGTACATCGTCTTTGGCAGTTCTCGAATCATCGGATCGAATATTCCCAGTAGTCGTATGGCTGGCGCGGGGATGCTCGTTACCTTGACGTGTTGACATCCGGCAACGTCGGCAACGTCGTTGATTGCCTCCCGCTGCGTTCTTGGCGGATTCGTCGGCGCGTGCCAGGCCCGTCCCCACGCGCTGGGGGTCTTCGCGCAGGCAACCAGTGTCTTCGCGACGTCATCGGTGAAGGTCCAGCTGTGGAGCATGTCGGGGTTGCCGATCACTCGACACGTCTTTCCCCGCAGAACCCGCGGGATGACCCGATCACCGAGCATGCTCTGACTACCCGCGCCAAGAAAGTCCGATGCCCTCACTTCACAAGCGCGGATTCGTCCCTCGCGGTGGGCGTCGAGTGCGTCCTGCCACATTTTGGCGCGAACGAGTGCCTTCTCGTACGTGGCGAGCATCGGCGACTCGGGAGACATCGGACCGGCTGGCGCGCCGTACGGGTAGAGGTTGCTCAGCGTGACCAGGACGGCCTGTGATGTTTCCGCGCTCGCGAGCAGAGCATTGGCGATGGGTGGCCAGTCGGTGGGCCAGCGGTGGTATTGGGGGTTCACGCAGTTGAAGATCGCGTCGCAACCAGCGCCAAGTTCGCCGAGACGCCGCGGGTCGCTGGCGTCGGCACTGACGCGGGTCACGAGTTCATGCTCGGGACCCGTTCCGCTTCGAGACACCACGGTGACTGCGTGGCCTTCGCTTGCCAGCCGCGTGGCGACGGCGCCGCCGATGGATCCGGCTCCCACGACTAAATACTTTGACATATAACCCCATCTCAGTTAAGAGAGCACTGCTCTCGTATTGAACAAGTATGGCATACGAACTCTCTAAATACAAGAGCACTGCTCTCGGAATTGTGAAAAGTGGAAAGGGGTGCGATACTGGCCGGGTGACGAGCAAGAATCTGTCGCGCGCTGAGGCCCGTACCGCTCAGATTGCGACCATCAAGAAAGTCTCGCGGGTGCTCATTGCGAGCAACGGGGTGAGCGGTCTCTCGTTGCGTGAAGTTGCTCGGGAAATGGGCGTCGTCTCGTCAGCCCTGTATCGCTATTTCGCGACTCGCGACGATCTCCTGACGGCTCTAATCTTCGACGCCTACAACGACTTGGGCGCCAGCGTTGAACGCAGCGACGCCAAGGCCGAACTGGAGAGCGCGGCTGACCGGTTTCGTATCGCCGCAAGGACAGTTCGTAAATGGGCCAAACGTCATCCCAACGAGTACAGCTTGATCTATGGAACGCCGGTGCCTAACTACGTAGCGCCGACGACAACGATTGAGGCGGCGACGCGAGTACCGCGGGTGCTCTCCAAAATACTGTCCGACGCTCAGAAAGTCCGACGCCTTCCGAGGCGTGCTAGTGCCGCCGAAGAGGTCGAGGAGTTTCTCGAGGTCGGGGCTATTGAGGAAGTTCTCGTCGATGTTCCCAAGGAGATGTACGTACGTGCACTGATGTCGTGGAACATGATCTTCGGATTTCTGAGTTTTGAACTGTACGGTCACTACGTCGGATCGGTTCGCAACGCGAACATCATGTTTGAGAAGGTTCTTGATGAGCTAGTTCGGCTGTTGGAACTTTGATTTCGGCGATTGTCGATGTCAAGGCTCACCTTCTCGTCATCTCTCGACATCGTGGCCGACGAGCACGAAGTGTTGGCGCGACGTGCGAGGAGTCGCGAGAGAACGAGCATCAGAGGGCGCAATAACGACGTTTTCCCCAGCGAAGGCGGTCGACTCACGCAATGATGGATGCATGACTTCGTTACCCGTTTTTGCCATCTTTGATCTCGACGGAACCTTGGTTGACTCACAAGAAGGGATCCTCCGCTCGTTTCGTTCGACTCTGGATGAACTTGGGCTCAATCCGACCGACGAGCGATTAAAGAGTTTGATTGGACCTCCGCTCGAGGAGTCCTTTGCCCAACTGGGTATTGCGGGGAGGGATCTCGATGGACTCGTGGAGCGTTATCGCGACTTCTACGCGGCGAGCGGTGTGCTGCTCTGTCGGCTTTACGACGGGGTCCCGGCAATGCTTGCTGGACTTGAGAGAAGGGGGGTCCGAATGGGCGTTGCCACTTCGAAGCGAGTCGATTTTGCCAATCAAGTGCTGGGTTTCTTAGGGGTAGCGCACTTCTTTGAAACTGTCTCGGGTGCCAGTCTTGACGGCAAGCTGACGTCGAAAATTGACATCGTCGGGGAAGCTCTTGCCCACCTGCAACCAGCGGAACCGCGCAAGGTTTGGATGGTGGGGGATCGAGAGTACGACGTGCGTGCGTCAAGTTTTCACGGTCTTGTACCGATTGGTGTCTTGTGGGGATACGGATCTCGCGATGAGTTGGCGGCGAGCGGCGCTGAGATTCTCGTCGAAGACCCACGGGAGCTCCTCGAGTTGGAAGAGGCTTTTGAAGGAGGCGATCCCGTGTGCTGGGTTCATCTGCTCTGTCCGACCTGCGGAGTCGTACGCGGCGGCGAGCACCGATCCGACCAGTGTGAAGGGCCCTAGGAGGATCTACCTCCTCGAATAGTGGGGTCCTCACTAGTCTCGATCAGTTGGTGATGGCCCGCCCGGCGCTTGGGCGCACTCGCGCAACTGGCAATCGTCCAGTCGCGTCAGGTCTTCACCCGCGTCATCGAGCACGCGCCGTGAAACCACTCCGCATGCCATTGAGCGAACTCGCCACCGTCCTCACCAATGGTTTCTGGCGTGCGACGTGGATTCATCGACTGTTGTGGGCACGGTCGTTGGGGTGGGGCGTCGGTACCGTGCTGATTGTCGGTGTGGGAACAGTCGTCGCGCTATGGGCTCGCGTGAACCTCGCAACGAATTGGAGCGGCGTCGTGACGCTGAGGGAGAATCACGAGCTTGTCCAGAGCGGTCCTCACCGCTTCGTGCGCCATCGCATCTATTCGGGGATACTCCTCATGGGTTTGGGTTCCGAACTCTTGTACGGGGAGGCCTTTGGTAGCGGGCTTCTGGTCTTGAACACTGCAGTGTCCATCTGCAAGATTCGCGTCGAAGAGAAGTTGATCTCTCAACAATTTCCATCGCAATACGTGGAATATCGTAAGAACGTCGAGCCGCTCGTTCCATTCCTCTTGTAGCGGCGCCGTTCGCTTCGCGCGCGCGAAGTCGCGGATACCGAGAGTTACGATTGTCTTACTTTTAGTGACGAGAGGCCCATGGAGCGCAAGCAAGGCGGAGAGAACGAGCGGCTGCGAGTTCCTCCTCCGCTCATAAAGAAGCGCATTGCCTCGGGCCGCGGCGCAATGGAACAGCCCAACGTCACGCATGACGGTGAGGCCGCCCTCACGCCCGTTTTCTGGGTGGCCATTGTTCTCACCGGCATTGCGACGGGACTCTTCGGTGATCTCCTGATGTGGCTGCTCAAGCTCGCCGAACGAGCCGCGTTCAACTACCGCTCGGGCAGCTACCAAAACGCCGTCGCCGCGACCTCCGATCTGCACCGTGTGGCATCGCTCGTCATCGCCGGGGTGATCGGCGCAGTCTCGTGGTACCTCATTCGCCGGTATCTGAAGAAGGAAAAGTCCGAGATCGACGACGCACTGTGGAATGGTGACGGTGAGTTGGGCTTACGTCGGAGCTTCTTGACGTCCATAGTTTCTGAGATAGTGATCGGACTCGGCGCATCGGTGGGGCGCGAGGCCGCTCCGAAGCTCATGGGAGGCGCGTCGGGAAGTGTGCTCTCGCACTGGCTGCATTTGTCGCCCGCCCAGAAGCGGCTCCTTGTGGCCTGCGGTGGCGGCGCGGGACTGGCGGCGGTTTATAACGTGCCGCTCGGCGGGGCCATTTTCACCGCTGAAGTGCTGCTCGGAAGCTTCGCCCTTCCCACGGTGTTGCCGGCCTTGGCGTGCTCGCTCATTGCGACGATGGTCGCGTGGCTGTATCTGCCCAGCGGTGCGACGTACGCGGACATCCCGGCGTACCGCTTCAGCGCGTCGCTGATGGTGTGGTCGGTGCTGGCGGGCATCGTGATCGGGCTCTTGGCCGTGTTCTACGTGCGCCTCATTGGCTGGGCGTCGCACGTTCGTGCGAAGGGTGCGTCAATCTTCTGGGCGATGCCGCTCGCATTTCTTGTCGTCGGGGTCATCGGCATTTGGTATCCGCAGCTCTTCGGCAACGGCAAGGACATGGCCCACGAGGCCTTCCTGGGTGTCGGCGGCATCGGTCTGCTTTTTGCACTCTTCGCCTTGAAGCCATTCGTCACCGCGCTCACGCTCGGAAGCGGCGCGGCGGGAGGGGTCTTCACGCCATTTCTCAGTACCGGAGCGGTTCTCGGGGCGTTCCTCGGATCCCTCTGGATTCATATGTGGCCGGGAACACCGGTTGGGGCGTTTGCGCTGATCGGCGCCGCCGCAATGATTGGAGCTTCGATGCAAGCTCCGCTCGCCGGGCTGGTGCTCGTGGCCGAGTTGACCCATGGCGGCTTCGCCATCATGATCCCCATGATGTGCGCGACACTGATCGCCACTTTCCTCGTTCGCCATATCGACGGCTACTCCATCTACTCGGCGCGACTCCCCGGTGACAACCCGGTCTAGTGAGCAAGTACTAGCCTCGTTCTCACACGATTGGGGGTGGCAGTGGACCAGCGGGTGAAGTTTCGAATGATCAAGGGCGCCCCCCAGACTCTGTTGAGCCGCGCGTTCGCGGCTCCGGTGGATCAAGTCTTCGACGCGTGGACGAACGCCGAGATCCTCAGACAGTGGTGGGGCCCGCACGTCGTAGAGGTCGTGGAGTGCGAGATGGACGCCCGAGACGGTGGTGCCTATCGAATAACGATGCAGATGCCTGATTTCCAGCGCTATCCAATGTTCGGAACCGTGCAGGACGTCGATCGCCCCGTCACTTCGCACTGCGGGTCGAATTGTCCGAGCACCCTGACGAATGGCTCGCACTGTTCCGGCCGAAGGGCAGCCACCTGGAACGTGTCGTCATGGAGTGGTTCTACGAGATCTCGTTCCTCGAAGCCGACGGTGCAACGGTAGTGGAGGTACTCGCCACGTATCCGGTGCTCGAAGACCGCGACGCCATGATTTCCATGGGCGGCGAGATTGGCTGGGGCGAGAGTTTTGAGAAACTGGACGCCTTGTTGGGCTCAAACTGACTGCGACGGGTTCCCACCGATCCGTGGAACAATGGACGAATGTACGTCCCACCCAAGTTTTCCATCGATGATGACGACGCCTGGCAGGTGGTGAAAGACGCGGGCGCGGGCATGCTCGTCATCAACACGGCCAGTGGACTCGCGAGCGTCTTTGTCCCCGTGGTCGTGAGCGAAGGCCGACGACAACTGCTGTCGCACCTCGCGAGGGCCAACCCGTGGTGGAAAGCAGCCCGAGACGGCACCGAAGTCCTCGCGCTCTTCTTGGCGGCGAGCGCGTACGTGACGCCTTCGTACTACCCCAGTCGGGTGGAGAATCCCGGCGTGGTGCCGACCTGGAACTACGTCGCGGCCGAGGTGCGCGGACGACTGACGTTGCGCGACGATCCCGAGTGGACAGCGCGCCAGGTGCGAGCGGTCACTGAGACCTTCGAAGCCGGACGTGTTCCCCAGTGGCGCGTCGACGACTCGCCGCCGGCGTACATTGACCAGCAACTGAAGGCGATCGTGGGCATTGAGATCGAGGTCCTGTCGGTCGAGGGGAAGGCCAAACTGTCCCAGAATCGTCCGCAGGTCGACCACGACAGCGTGCGCGACCATTTGGCCCAAGGAACACTCGGCGAGCAGATCGTCGCTCGGCGCATGACCAACGGTGAGTGATCCCCGCATCAGCGTCCGACACGCTGGCGCTGGAGACGGCCGGCTGCTACGAGCGATTCGTCTCGAATCGCTCGCCGACACGCCAGACGCGTACGGAACAACCTACGAAGAGTCCGTGACGTGGTCACGCGCGCGGTGGAGAACCGTCGCCGCGAAGTGGAACTACTACTTGGCCGAGTGCGATGGCGCGGTCGTCGGCATGGCCTCTGGAGGTTACAACGACTCGCACCCCGGAACGCACTGGCTCTTTGGGATGTACGTCACGCCGAGTGCACGAGGGACCGGCGTCGCCGCCCAACTCGTCGACGCGATCAGCGAGTGGGCGCGAGGTGACGGCGCGAGGAGTCTGTACCTGCACGTCACCGACAGCGTGGCTCGTGCGCGGGCTTTTTACGAGAAGATGGGATTCCGATTGAACGGTGAGTCCATCAAGATGGGCCGTGACCCCTCGCTCACCTTGGTCACCATGGTGCGAGCCCTTGACTGACCCCCTTGTATCCCTTCGAGTCGAGCGTGTCGAGCCCCGGGTTCTGCACGCGCTTCGTCGTCGAGTACTGCGATCGGACAATCCCGCGATTTCGGTTGCGGACCCCCGAGACGAGGAGGAAACGTCCCGCCATTACGGTGGCTTCCTGGGCGAGCGCC
>Ga0224553_1000917_pt1 | contig 11627 bp, 9 predicted proteins | sample 714S21014metaG_FD_179897 | JGI IMG/M metagenome (GOLD analysis project Ga0224553, IMG submission 179897) | Peat soil microbial communities from Stordalen Mire, Sweden - 717 S2 10-14 | ecosystem: Environmental > Terrestrial > Soil > Wetlands > Peat | place: Sweden: Norrbotten County, Stordalen... | reverse complement strand
GTGGCTACTCTTACGAACATATGTTCGCTTTTTCAGCTACACGCCCAAAACTTTCCGAAGATTTAGCCGCTACCTTACGTCCCGTCACCATGGCGAAGAGCCGTCTGTTACCCCTCGGAGAACCTTGGAAGGCCTTAGCACCGGACGGCGGACTACGACGAGGCTCGACGGTTCTCGTGCAGGCACAGCCCGGCTCAGGTGGGCTCAGCCTGGCGTTAAGTCTCGTCACCGAAGCCAGCACACTGGGCCACTGGGTCGCGGTGGTGGGTGTTGACGATCCCGGGGTGGTCGCAATCGCCGACCTCGGGGTCGACCTTCGTCGAGTGCTGTTCGTACCCCGACCCCGTGGCGCGTGGGCCGAGTCAGCGGCGGACCTATTGGACGGCGTCGACCTCTTGGTGGTGCGTCCACCTTCGCGCCCCTCGCACGGGGTCGCGCGCCGGTTGATGGACCGCGTGCGAGAGCGCGGCACGGTGCTGATCATGCTCTGTGAACCGGGGGCGCCGTGGCCGCTGCCGGTTGATCTCTCGTTCGACATCACCCACGCGCGCTGGGCCACGTCGTCGCGCCTCGACGCCCGTTACCTCACGGTTCGAATGGGCGGGCGTGGCGCAGCGCAGCGCAGCGGTGAACACGTGGTGGTGCTGCCCAATCGAAAAGGTCGAGCGGCGGCGAGCTAGTGGAACGTCTCCTCGCCGTATGGATTGAGACGCTCGGTGAGGAGAAGCCTGACGGCTCGTCGCTGCGCGACTACCTCGTGGTACTCGACGCGCTCACGGTGCTCTGCCCCTTCACCGAGCCGGTACGACTCGGACTGCTGGTCCTGCCCGTGCGGGGTCCGAGCCGGTTCTTTGGCGGGGAGGAGGCGGTACTCCACGCCGTGCGTCAAAGTGTTCGTGACCTCGTTGGTTGTGAGCCGTCACTCGGCGTGGCCGACGGTCTCTTCTGCGCCGAGCTCGCGGCTCGCGCGGGCGTGGTAGTTCGCCCGGGCGAGACCGATTCATTCCGACGTGCTCAGCCGCTCAGCGTCCTCGGTCGAAAGGATCTCACGACGACGTGTCGGCGACTCGGACTCCACACGATGGGGTCGTTCGCTGACCTCGAGCGGGCGCGGGTCGCGGAGCGTTTCTCCACGTCGGTGCTGCAGCTTCATCGCGTGGCGAGGGGCGAGTCGAGCGAACTGGGGGGCCAACGTGACCCGCGTCTCGCCAAACGTCTTCGTAACCTGCGTGGCGACGACGGGCTGGCGGACGAGCAGATCGGGTTCTTCGGTCAGCGTGGCGCGGGCGACGATCGAGCTCAGGCGGCCGCGTACCGTGTGCGTGACCGCCTCGGCGCTGATGCGGTGGTGGTGGCGTCGCTGCGCGGGGGGCGGGTCCCCGAGGACCGCGCCACGCTGGTGCCGTTCGGCTCCCCCGCGAGCGCGGTTGTTGACGATGCCCCGTGGCCCGGCCAGTTCCGCGCCCCCGCACCGGCGATGACGCTACAGCACCGGGTGGCGGTGCAGCTGCACGACGAGCACGGTGAGCAGATCTCCATGGGGTCGCGGGGTCTTCTAAGCGCCACGCCCGCGTCGCTGCTCTTCTCGAGTCAGGCCCGCCGCGAGGTCGTCTGGCACGCGGGACCCTGGCCGCTCGTGGAGCGGTGGTGGGCGCTCAACCGGCGTCGCGCCCATCTCCAAGTGGTGCTGGTGACCGGCGAGGCGGTGCTGCTCGCCGCCGAACTGAGTCGCTGGTGGGTAGTCGGGATCTACGACTGATGACGGTCTACACCGAGATTCACGCGTACTCGGGTTTCAGTTTTCTCGACGGGGCGAGCGACCTCGATCAGCTCGATGGCGCCACCGTGCGGGTCTCGATGGCGGTGCTGTCGGTAGAGACCGTCATCGTTCGCGCGCTCCACGCGGGCGACACGAACTGCGCCGCCGGGTGGCGGCGGCTCTCTTCGACCTCGATCACCACCACCGTCAGGGCCCGCTTCGACGAGGTCAACCCAACGACCTTCACGCCTCACAGCGCGGAATTGTTCCAGCCCGCGGGGGTTTTTACCGTGAACCACGACGTGATTGTCTGCCATTCAGCCAGCGAATGCCTGATTTACGGTCCCACCAGCGATAACGGTGTATTCAGCGCCAGGTCCTGCTTAGGAGGCTATTACCTGATTCACGGTGCCACCAGCAATAACGTAACATCATATTTTGCCACTTTGGGCCCCGCTGGCATGCTCAATAGGGGCAGATTACGCTCAGCTATCGGGTGGCGACGCAACGGCACGATGCTCACGCCCGTCACCACCATCAGTGCGAACTTCGCCGCGGTGATTTCGGCGAACTCCACCTCCCACGGTTGGAGAGTTGCCCATATCGCGACGGTCATCACTGTCAGTCCCGATGCGCTCGTCTGCGCGTCGGCGCGCAACTTCCGGTGGCGAGTAGTTGCGAGGCACGGCTGATGACGGTCTACGCCGAGCTTCACGCACACTCAGGATTCAGTTTTCTCGACGGCGCGAGCGACCCCGAGGAGCTCGTCGCCGAAGCCGTCCGGCTGGGCCTCTCGGGTCTTGCGCTGACCGATCATCACGGTCTCTACGGAGTGGTCCGTTTCGCCGAGGCGGCGCGCGCCTTCGGACTGCCGGCCATCTTCGGCGTCGAGATCACCCTCGACGCCACCGACGATCGGGTCGGGGTACTCGACCCGGTGGGGGATCACCTCGTGGTGCTCGCTCGTTCTCCCGGGGGTTATCGCCTTCTCGCGACGATGCTGGGCGAGGCGCATCTGGCCCGTGGCGAGAAGGGGGCTCCGCGTTTCACGTTGGACGGCGTGGCGAAGAGTGCGGGTGAGTGGATGGTTCTCACGGGATGTCGCAAGGGGCCGCTGACACGCGCGCTGATGGACGAGGGCCCGCGCGGGGCGCAGCGCGAGCTCGCGCGTCTGATCGATGTCTTCGGTCGCGACAACGTGGCGGTCGAGATCTGGGACCACGGCGGGTTCGACGACGTCGCGCGCAACGACGTGCTGGCCCACCTCGCCGTCCACGCTGGTGTCGCGCTCGTGGCGACGGGCAACGTCCACTACGCCACGCCCGACGCATTCGCGAGGGCGAATGTCTTGTCGGCGATCCGCGCACGTCGAAGCCTCGAAGAGATGGAAGGGTGGCTCTCGGCGTCGCCGCTCGCTCACCTGCGCACAGACGCCGAGCAGCGCCGCCGCTTCGCGCGCTGGCCCGGTGTCGTCGACCAGGCCGGCGAGTTGGCCGCGCAACTGGTCTTTGACCTGCGACTCGTGGCACCGAACCTCCCAGCGTTCCCAACCCCCACGGGGACGGACGAGCAGTCGTACCTGTCGGTGTTGGTGGAGAAGGGGGCGACACTGCGTTACGGGCCGCGCGAGGCGGAACGCGTCCCCGGCGCGTGGCGCCAGATCGACCACGAGCTGGGCGTCATTGGTTCGCTGGGCTTCGCCGGATACTTCCTCACGGTCTGGGATATCACCGAGTTCTGTCGCCGCGAGACTATCTACTGCCAGGGCCGGGGGTCGGCCGCCAACTCGGCCGTGTGCTTCTCGCTCGGCATCACGAACGCCGACGCCGTGAAACTCAATCTCTTCTTCGAGCGGTTCCTCTCGCCGGCGCGCGACGGTCCGCCCGACATCGACGTTGATATCGAGTCGGGCCGGCGCGAGGAGGTGATCCAGTACGTCTACGGGCGCTACGGACGCCGCCACGCCGCCCAGGTCGCGGCCGTGATCACGTACCGGCCCCGCTCGGCGTTGCGCGATGTGGCGCGGGCCTTCGGGTTCTCCGAGGAGGAGGCAAACCGGCTACGCGACGGCGTCGACCGCCAGAGCATGACCGCGACCTCCAGCGAGGTTCCCGAGTTGGTGCTCGAGATGGCGAATCAGCTCCTCACCCGCCCGCGCCACCTCGGGATCCACTCGGCGGGCATGGTGCTCTGCGACCGGCCGGTCATCGAGGTCTGCCCGGTCGAGTGGGGCCGCACGCCCGGGCGAACGGTGCTGCAGTGGGACAAGGACGACTGCGCCGCCATTGGCCTCGTGAAGTTCGACCTCCTCGGACTCGGGATGCTCGACGCGCTACACCGGGCGGTCGACCAGGTGCAGGGCTTTCACGGGGTGACGATCGACCTGGGCGAGTTGCCCCAGGAGGACTGCGTCTACGACCTGCTCTGCGAGGCGGACACCGTAGGGGTATTCCAGGTCGAGTCGCGCGCCCAGATGGCGACGTTGCCGCGCGTGCAGCCGCGTTGCTTCTACGACCTCGTCATCGAGGTGGCCCTCATCCGTCCCGGCCCCATTCAGGGCAACGCCGTCAACCCCTATATCCGAAGGCGCCGCGGCGACGAGCCGGTGACCTACCTGCACCCGCGCCTCGAGCCCATCCTGGCTCGAACCCTCGGGGTGCCGCTGTTCCAAGAGCAGCTCATGGAGATGGCCGTCGCGGTGGCGGGGTTTTCCCCCGCCGAGGCGGACGAACTACGCCAAGCCATGGCCGCCAAGCGCTCGGAACTGCGCATGTTGAAGCTGAAGAGCCGCTTCTACGCCGGCATGGCCGCGAACGGCATCACCGGAAGCGGCGCCGATCAACTCTTCGACGCCCTGGCGGCGTTCGCGAACTTCGGGTTCCCCGAGTCGCACTCGGTCTCCTTTGCCCATCTCGTGTACTGCTCGGCGTGGATCAAGCACCACTACCCGGCGGCCTTCCTGGTCTCGCTCCTCAACGCGCAGCCTCTCGGGTTCTGGTCACCCCAGAGCCTCGTCGCCGACGCGAAGCGCCACGGGGTCACGGTGCTGCGTCCCGACGTCAACCGGTCCGGCGTCGGCGCCACGCTCGAAGGCTCGCTCGAAGACCCCGAGGTACGGCTCGGGCTCGGCGCACTTCGCGCTATTGGCACGGAACTCGCCACACGCATCGTCGAAGGCGCCCCCTGGCAGAGTCCCGAGGACCTGGTGCGTCGCGCGCGCTGCCAGCAGCACCATCTCGAGGCCCTTGCCGCAGCGGGCGCGCTCGACGACTTCGGACCGAGCCGCCGAGCCCTCGCGTGGGCGGCGGGTCCCGCGGCCCAAGGGACGGCCGACCGGCTGGAGGGCGTGGTCACCGGGCTGACGGCCCCCAGACTTCCGGTAACGACCGAACTGGAGCGGGTCGCCGACGATCTCTGGTCCATGGGCCTCACCCCGGACGCGACCGCGATCGCGCTGGCGCGTGACGAACTCAACGCGCGAGGGGTCACGCGCGCGAGCGCGCTGGTCGGTGTGGAGAGCGCGAGGGTCACGGTCGCGGGCGTCGTCACCCACCGCCAGCACCCCGAGACGGCGAACGGCGCGGTCTTTTTGAACCTCGAGGACGAGACCGGGCACGTCAACGTGATCTTCTCCAAGGGCGCGTGGGCCCGTTGGTCACCGGTGGCGCGAAAGTTCCCGGCGCTGGTGATACGCGGCTCGCTCCAACGGGGCCAGGGCACCTTGGCGCTGATGGTCGAGTTCGTCGAGCCGCTGAGTCTCGGCGCCACCGCTCCCTCGAGGGATTGGCATTAAGCGAGGCACCCGGCCAGCTCCGTGAACTACTTGCCCAGCAACGCGGACTTCATTGAAACCACTGGGCGACTCGTCGCCGAACTCCTCAAGGTGGATCTCTCTCGCCTCTGGAGCGAGTTTCAACTCGCCGGGGAAGGTTCGAACGGGCGAAGCACCAGGGCTCAGTCTTGAGAACAGCGCTTGAACAACTCGCGTAGTGCCACCATGTCCCCACGCCACCCGAGGCCCGTAGCGGTCTTCGTTGCCCGGACAAGCGAGTCGCGAGCGCCGCTGAACGGTAACTTAAGGACAAGACCAGGGAAAAGGGATGCGCGTTCGATGGGAGCTGGACAAATCACGGTCGCCGCGGTGCAGCTCACCTCCGGCGCTGACGCTCAATCGAATGTCGACACCGCCATCGACCTCGTCGTCGACGCCGCCGGTCAGGGAGCCTCGTACATCCAGTTGCCGGAGTACTTCAACTACTACGGCCCGGCGTCGAACTACGGCGCCGTCGGCGAGTCCGTACCGGGCCCCACGACCGAGCGCTTCGCCGAGATCGCCGCGCAGAAGAAGGTCACGGTCCACCTCGGCAGCATGCTGGAGAAGTCCGGCGACGGCGCGAAATGCTTCAACACGAGCGTGATCATCAACGATGACGGTTCGATCGGCGCCACCTACCGCAAGGCGCACCTCTTCGACGTCGACGTGCCCGGGAAGGTCTCCTACATGGAGTCGAGGGCCATCGCGGCGGGTAACGACATCGTGGTCGTGAAGCTACCGATGTTCGACCTCGGGATGTCCATCTGCTTTGACCTCCGCTTTCCCGAGCTCTATCGGACTCTGGCCCTTCGCGGGGCGACCGTCTTCGCCATACCATCGGCGTTCAACGCGGTGACGGGCAACGCCCACTGGGACGTGCTCATAAAGTCGCGCGCCATCGAGAACCACGCGTTCGTCATCGCGGCGGCCCAAGCGGGTACGACGAACGAGGGTCTCTCGTCCTACGGGCATTCGATCATCGTGGGGCCGTGGGGTGAGGTGATCGCCGAGTCGACGTCGAAAGGCGAAGACGTGCTGGTCGCCACCATCGACCTCGATGAGGTGTCGCGGCGCCGGAGCCAGATCGCGGTGCTCGAACTGCGCCGGCCCGACCTCTACGGGCTGAAGGCCGACAGCGACGAGACCAAGGCCACGCGGCCTGACGGGGACTAGCTCCCGGCGCTCGGGTTCATCCGAAAGCCCGGCTGGTGCTTCAGGATCTCGCGCCGGGCGATCGTCATCTTGTGCACCTCATCGGGTCCGTCGGCGATGCGAAGCGTCCGCTGGTGGGCGTACATGTTGGCGAGCGGGAAGAACTGGCTGACGCCCGCCGCCCCGTGGACCTGGATGGCGCGGTCGATGACCTTCAACGCCACGTTCGGAATCGCGACCTTGATACCCGAGATGTCCGTGGCGGCGGCCTTGTTACCCCCCGTGTCCATGAGGTGCGCCGTGTGCAGCACGTACTGGCGGGCCATGTCGATCTCGATCCTCGACTCGGCAATCCAGTCCTGGATCAGTCCTTTGTGGGCGAGGCTGGTGCCGAAGGTGCTGCGCTCGAGCGAGCGGATCACCATCAGTTCGAGCGCACGCTCGGCGACTCCGAGTGAGCGCATGCAGTGGTGGATGCGACCGGGTCCGAGGCGGGCCTGGGAGATGGAGAAACCGCTGCCCTCGTCGCCGAGCAGATTGTCGACGGGAACGCGCACGTTGCGGTAGATCACCTCGGGATGGCCGCCACGCTCGGCGTAGCCAAAGACGTGCGGGTCGAGTCCGAGTTCTACGCCAGGGGTGCTCTTGGGCACGACGATCATCGACTGCTGAAGATGGCGCGTGGCCTTGGGGTTGGTCTTGCCCATGACGATCAGAACCTTGCAGCGCTCTGCGCGCGCGCCGGAACTGAACCACTTTCGACCGTTCAGGACGTAGTGATCGCCATCGCGTTCAATCGACAGTCCGATATTGCTGGCGTCCGATGACGCGATGTCGGGTTCGGTCATGGAAAACGCGCTGCGAATCTCCCCCGCGAGCAGCGGTTCGAGCCATTCGGCCTTCACTTTGTCCGAGCCGTAGAGGTGGAGGATCTCCATATTGCCGGTGTCGGGTGCGTTGCAGTTCAGCGCTTCGGAGGCGAAGGGGACCTTGCCGAGCATCTCGGAGACCGGCGCGTAGTCCAGGTTCGAGAGCGTGGTTCCGGGGCTTCCGGGGCGCAGGTGGGGGAGAAAGAGGTTCCAGAGTCCGCGCTCGAGCGCCGCGGCCTTCAGCTTGTCGAGCACTGGCGGGTAACCGTCGGGGCCGACCTCTGCCAACTGGCTGTAGTAGGTCTCTTCGTTGGGATAGATGACCGATTCCATGAATCGCTTCACCGATTCCTGCACTTCAAGACCCTGCGGGGTGAATTCGTACGGCATCAGTAACCTCACTCTTCAACGCGGCGACAACACCGCACGAAGCCGAGGCTACTCACATTGGCGAGCGCCCTTCGACGACGCTGGCCCGCGGTTCGGGCCAGAAATCGAGGGGGAGACCGATTGGAACCCGCCGTTGATCGTGTCCTGCGGTAATCGCCCGCGAGAAGGTGGAACTAGGGGATCGAGAGCACCGAAAAGGAATTTCGCACCAAGTAATGTGGTCGGCAGTGAAGTTATCCCCGCACATCTGGCTACGCCGCCGACCCTTGCTTGCGATGGTCTTGGGTTGTGCCGTCACCGGTTCATTCCTGGTGGCGGTGCCATCACTCGCGACGGCCAACACGAAGGACACCGCCACGACGACCACAACGGGGTTGACGCCGACATCGTCGTCGACAACAACGAGCACCACGACCACGTTGAGCACGAACCCGGCCACAATCCCTCGGGCGTTGCGGCTGCCCTGGCCAACCCAGGCAAGTGCCGCGGTTGCGGTGCCCCAGCTTTCGGTGGCGGCCTCTTCACCGGCTCAACCAAGGGTGCCGATCGCGAGCCTCGCCAAGATGATGACCACGTGGGTGGTGCTCCACAAACTTCCGCTGACCTTCGCGCAGCCCGGTCCGTGCCTCAGCGTGAATGCGAACGACTTCGCGCTGTATAAGCAGGACGTGGCAACGGGCCAGTCGAACGTCACGATTGCCTTGGGAGAAAGGCTGTGCGAGGGAGCGCTGTTGCGAGGGCTGCTCGTTCACTCGGCCGGTGACTACGCCCAGCTGCTGACCACACTTATGCACGAGAGCGAGGCCCAGTTCGTCACCGTGATGAACAAGGACGCGAAGGCGTTCGGACTGAAACATACGCACTACGTTGACTACACGGGGATCTCGCCCGGTGACCTGTCCACCGCGCAGGATCAGTCAGTGCTCGCGGTCGCCCTGATGACGGACGAACCCATCGTGCGATCGATCGTCGCTCTCACCAGCGTCAATCTGCCGGTCGCCGGCGTGGTCGGGTCGTACACGCCCTACGACGGCGAGTACGGGGTAGTCGGAGTGAAGTCCGGATTCACCACGCCCGCGGGGGGCTGTGACGTCATGGCCATCAATATCGCGCTGGACCACGCGGTCTTCACCACGTACGCCGTGGTGCTTGGCGTGCACGGAGATGATGCGATAGATCGGGCCGGCGAGTTCGCCCTGATTCTTTCGCAATCACTTCGCTCGAAGATGAGGATTGAGGCCACCGAATCAGGCACGAGCGTCGAGTGGGCTGGCTGGCCGGGTTACGTCGTCTTCTCGACCACCACGACCACCACGACGACCACGACGACTTCGACCACCACGACGACAGTTCCCGCCACCACCTCGACCACTACGACCACGACAGTTCCCACCACCACCACCACCTCCACCACCACCTCCACCACCGGTTAGGCCGTCCGTCGCGAAGGGCGTGGCTGGGCGTGAGAGGCGTCGCGGCGTTACTTCAACTGCCACGCTTGTTCGACGGACCGAAGAGGGGCTGCACCGTCGCTTCATTCCAATCGGTTCGAGGGCAGGTAAAGAGCTGGTAGCAGGCTTCGATGATCGCGTCGTAGTTGGCGCGCCAGCCCACGAAGTCGCACCACGCGGCTTCGCGATCAGCGACGAGGGGCACGCCGCTGCGTTCGAGGCGGTCGAGAACGCCATCGAACTCCCTTCGAGAGATTGAGATTCCGACGGTTCGATCAATCGTGGACGGATACGGCACCCGGAAGTAATCAGCCAACCTGCGAAGGGTCAGCCAACCCGAGCGCACGCACAGGCCGGCCGTGGGCGACGGGGTAACGTCAACGGCCGCGTTGAACAGCGCCGCGGCGTCCAAGACCGCCGCTGCGGCACCGATCCACGTTTGATCGGGCGAAGGCGAGCGATAGTAGTTGAGAATCGTCAGCGTCGTGTGCGTCTCGCCGACCTCGATGAACCACTGCTCCCACTCTCGCCACAGCTCGTCGAGCCGCTCGTAGGAGTCAACGCTCTGCGCCATTTCGAGCACTCCCCAGGGAGTCGCGGGCACGCCCGCTCGAACGGAGAGCCGAGAGACCGAGATCTCGCGTCGTTGAAAGGCCGCGTACAACGTTGGAATGAAGGCAATCAAGAGCGCCAAGAGGGTGAGGCCTATTCCCGCTTCGGCGAAACTGAGGAGCACCTGACCGCTACCGTGGCCCGACGACGTTCCGAGGGTGAGCAGCGACGAGCCCGATATCTCGAAGGCTCTTTCGAAACTTGGAACGCCTGCGGCGACAAAGCCCAGGGTGAAGGCGACCACGCTCAACGCGAGCCAGAGGGCCTGGTACGTCAAGAGGGTCACGGAAGCGTAGAGGGAGAGGATTGCGTCTCGCACCGCGTACGAGCGTTTTGAGTTGGCGAGCATCCGAAAGACCCCGCCAATCCCACGCGCGACCGCACGGCTAAGAGAGACGTTGGCGACTCGGGGAAGGAGGAATGTTCGAATAGCGGCGTCGAGCACCAGTAGCTGGAGAACCAGCCCCCCGGCCCCTGAAAGCACGCGAATCCAAATGGCCATCTCAGTCAACTCCCAATCACCGATTGAACAGGTGCGATCGAACGACATCCAATGGTCGGCGTCTCATCGCGATACGAAATTGTAGAGCGCGGGGGCGATGACCGACTCTCGATGCGCTCTCGGATGGGGACGGCGAGCCCTGGTGATTCGCCGTTTCGTACCGGCCTGAAGAAACCTCCCAACTGCGCAGAAACTACCGTAAAAGGGCTCCAGCCCAGTGAAAATGGGCTTTTAGTCAGCACCAGAAACTCTGACTAACGTTCAATCTGTGAGTTTACGTATTGAAAATGTACTGATTAATTCCGCCGAGTATCAGCTGCTGCACTACGGATCGGGTGCTCCGGTGATTCTCTACCCGTCGCTCGGGCGCCCGGGATCCGACTTTGATCAACTCGCCCGGGACCTGGCATCAAGTGGATTCCACGCGATCGCCATCAATCCGCCTGGCGTCGCCACGCCACTCGGCGATGCGCCTTGGAACAGTCTGGATGACATCGCTGACGATCTCTGGAAGATCATTGATGGCGCCGAACTCGGCCGAGTGATCCTGGTCGGACACGCCTTCGGTAATCGCGTCGTTCGCGCGACCTCCGCGTCGCGCCCCGACGACGTGGCGGCGTTGATTCTGTTGGCGTGCGGTGGCGATGTTCCTCCGGGGCCGGAGGTATTCCCCAACTTCTTCAACTGTTTCAACGACCAGATTGACCCGGCGACGCACGCCCGCTCGGTGAAGGCGGCCTTCTTCGCCCCACGCAGTGAAGTGGATGGGTGGAGCGAGGGATGGTGCGCCGGGCTCGCCCTGCGCCAGAGGGATGCGATCGTGGCGACAAATTTTGAGGAGTTCGGCATGGGCGGCTCGGCACCCGGACTCGTCGTCCAGGGCCTCGATGACGTGATGGCGCCACCCGAGAACGCTTGGAATCTCGTCGCTCGGCGTGCGAACACGCGGGTGGTTGGACTGCCCGACTGCGGCCACGCGATTCTTCCCGAGCAGCCGAGGGCCGTCTTCGACGCGGTGCTTTCGTTCTTGCGCGAGACGCTGACCAACTGAGTCGACGTCTCGGCGCAGCGTGGTGGT
>Ga0224553_1000913_pt1 | contig 11678 bp, 8 predicted proteins | sample 714S21014metaG_FD_179897 | JGI IMG/M metagenome (GOLD analysis project Ga0224553, IMG submission 179897) | Peat soil microbial communities from Stordalen Mire, Sweden - 717 S2 10-14 | ecosystem: Environmental > Terrestrial > Soil > Wetlands > Peat | place: Sweden: Norrbotten County, Stordalen... | reverse complement strand
CGACCAATCTCGGGGCGTGACGGGTCGACCCCAGGCCCAAGAGCGCGGATCGGGATCGTTCAGGTGATGAGCTCGATCCGTCGGTAGGCACCAAGGAGATCCTCGGCGGTCGGCCACCCGTCGAGGATGCGGACGATCCGGCGCCGTGCTGATGAGACGAGTCGCCCAGGCGCGTGGAAAATGCCCCAGCGCAGAGCCTTGGGTCGGGCACCTTGCCAGTAACCCTCGAAACACAACAACTGGAACCAGCGGACGAGGTCGGCAGCGAGGAGCACGATCGTCATCCAGTTCGCGTTCGCCTCGAAGTCGCTGAACGGGAAGCGGCACAGGCCGGACTCCTTCAGCCGCTCGATGTGGTTCTCGACATGGGCATGGGCCCGCATGGTGACATCGAGGTCGACCGGGTCCCCGGCCTGGTCGGTGTAAAAGCCCCAGTAGCGGTACTCGAGCGAGGGGAACAGGCTCCGTTGGGCGCCGGGGTGAAGAGGCTCTCGTCGCACGATGAGCCGGGTGAGCTCTGGCCACGAGGAGAGATCGACGAGCGGGGTCAGCTCACATACAGCGGACCCGTCACGCGCCTCGCCGTCTCGGTCCCGGGCGGGTTCCCAGACCCCCTCGACCCCTTCGGCGTCGAAGATCGCCGCCTGGATCTGGCTGTTGGTCGCCGCCACGGTGAAAAAGCCGATGTTGCGGCTCACAAGCGCCGCCACGAACCCAGCGGTCGAGCCTGCCGAGTCGGTCCGGCAGACGACCGGACGCTCCACGAGGCTCGCTTCGTCGCCCTCGTGATGTCCGGCGCGCACGGGTTCGGGCAGCTGGTCAAGAGCGGCATCGAGCACACAGACGTGATCGGTGACGGTGTTGGAGCCGGCGTTGCCAGGACGCAGCAGTCCTGACAGCGCCTCGCCGGTTGCGTCGGCGAAGCAAAACATCGGGTGAAAGCCGAAACCCCCCTTGTAGGTGGCCGCTGTCTGCTGCTTGTTCTCCGAGTGGATCTCGACCAAGGAGGCGTCGATGTCGATATAGACCGGGCCGGTTCCCTTGGTCTTTGCGCTGCGCTCCCAGATCTTCTGACGCACCTCGGCGACTGCCTCAGCGAGCTCGTCCCGCAGCTTCGGGGTGATCTCATGGAAGGCTCGATGGACCGTCGAGTCCGAGGCCACGTCGCCGAACAGGTCCTCCTCACAACGCAGGTGCTCGATGTCCGCACAGCTCTCACCGCCGCCGGCGAGCATGAGGGCGACCTGGACGATCAACTTGCCGCGGTCGTGCAGCGCGGCGCGGCTCGTGCGACCACGAAGCCGGGACGAGAGCGCCTCGACGAGGCCAATGCGGTCGGCGAAGCTCCCAAGCGCATGCAGCCCGAGATGGGCGACGACACCGCTCCCACCGGGTTCCACCTTCACGCGGACGGTGCTGGTAACTTTCACTTTGAAAGTGCCCTCCTGGCTTCGGAACTGCTGGCTTCGACACCTACAGTTTCCCTTACCAAGAGGGCGTTTTCGCGTCTTTCGCGAGCTCAGGTCATGCGGCGGCGTGAATGATCAGGGCTAGCTAGCTAGTTGGGATGCTGGTTCCGCTCGTCATGCCGCGGATGTGACCGGTAGACCCGGTGGCTGGCTTCTGAAAGCGATCCGAGTGACTGTCCTCGTCGGCGTGTGTCTTCCTGGTCGGGAACTTCATTGCACGCCTCCGAGGATCTCCGGTCCCTGTCGTATCGACTCTCAGGACCAGTCACCACATAGGCGGACCGTCATTTAGCGCTGACGTTTTGTCATTCCTGCTGTACAATGTGTACGGGAGGTTGCTGCGATGACGTCGCAATTCGGCTCCGGTGTTTCGTACGCCGGACTTCCGAACGGTGTGCTGGATGTCGTCAGTCGTAATCCTTTGCCAGCACTGATCGTGGAGGTGCCCTCCGAGCGGGTCGTCGCTGTGAGCCCGGCAGCTCAGGATTTGTTCTCCTCACGACGCAGAAGGTTGGTCGGTTGCACGCTCGAGTCGCTCACCGCCGAAACGCCGAAGGGTGCCCTCGATCTTCTCGTCGCAGGACGGCTGAACGGATATGAGGCAAACCACCAATTTCGCCTCGGCGACGGATCGTCGGTCCCACTTCAAACCTGGGTGAGGACGATCGGTGAGGAAATTCCGCTACGTCACGTTCTCTTTCTTTTTACGACAGAGGGTATGCCCGCTGCAAGTACAGCTCCAGCGCTGCCCAAGGAATTCAACGCTCTCATCGGCACGATCGACGCCAGCCTCAGAATTGACCGCGTTTGTAATGACGGCGACACAAGCTTGGACGGGCCGATGGGACTAGTCGGTCAGAGCATCTTCCAGATCGTCCATCTGGAAGACCTCACCGGGCTCATGTGGGCGCTCGCGCAATCGACTTCTACGGCCAAGGGCGTGGCGCTTCACGTCCACGTCCATCGTGGGCACGGACAAGCACAGCTGTGCCAGATGCTGCTGCTGCCAATGGATCCTCCCCCGACATTCGCTTTCGCGCTCAGGTCTGTCGAGCAGTCCGAAGCTTCGCCGGAGTCCGAGGTTGACGCGCTCTTGGGCGCGACGCGAGGCCACGATGTCTTTGGCTCGTCGCACAGCCTCGCCAGCATCAGCCAACCACAGATCCCTGGCATGTCTGAGCTGTCGTCGCGCGAGCTCGACGTGCTTACGAGGTTGCTTGCCGGGTACCGGGTGCCGGCCATCGCAAAGGTGCTCTTCGTCTCTCAGAGCACCGTCCGCAACCATCTCTCCGCGATCTTCAGGAAGCTGAACGTCGAGTCACAACAGGAGCTGATCGACCTACTCAGAATATAAAAAGGGCACTTCGTCTAGCGATAAATGACGTTCTGCCCATTTGATGCTTCATCGGACAAGCCGATATTGATTCGTAGCATGGGCGATGTCCAGGATCCTCCCCTTCTATTGAACAACCTGCTCAAGGTGTTGCCCGACGGGATCGCCTTGGTCGACGAGTACGGCGTGATCTCTCATGTGAACGAACGCCTCGAGGCCCTGACCGGCTGCCCTCGCGACCTCCTTGTCGGCCAAGCCGTAGACGTACTCTTGCAGTCCCGATACCAAGATGCTCACGCCGCGCGTCGCCGTGGATTCGTCCGGAACCCGCCCTCGCGAGCGCAGGTGAGGGCGGGCGAATTGGACTACTCGCTCTTGTGCCAAGACGGCAGCGAGCTCACGGTCGACATGGCTCGCGCTCCGTTCGTACTTGACGGCAAGCCGTGGAGCGTCGTCGCGGTTCGCGACGACCGCGCCCAGAGACCAGCAGGGCACGTCTCCACCGAGGCTGAGCTGCATGCCATCGCCGCCGAGCTTGCTGCCGTTGAGGCGCTCGGAAGTAGCGAACAGCGCTTCCGGCTCGCGTTCGAGAACAACATGGCCGGCATGATCCTCGTCGACGTTGAAGACAGGGTCCTGGCGGTCAACGACACCTTTTGTGAGATGGTCGGACGCAGCAGGGAGGAGATCGTCGACAAGGGAGCGGCACCGTTCACCCATCCCAAGAAGGTCCACGGCCGCCTAGCGCCCGACGAGACTGCCTGGGTGTACGTCGACCGCTACGTGCACAAGGACGGGCGGCTGGTCGTTGTCGAGGTGTCGAAGTCCACTGCGCGCAACGCGGCCGGGACGACGCTCTACTTCGTCATCTCGGTCCGGGACGTCACCCAGGAGCGGGCTCTCAGTGCCCAACTGTCCCATCAGGCACTGCACGACTCGCTCACAGGGCTCGCCAACCGTGTCCTCTTCGAGGACCGGCTCTCCCAGACGAACGCTAGGACCGCTCGCCGAGGCGGGTGGAACGCTGTGTTGATGTTGGACCTCGACAACTTCAAGGCGGTGAACGACACCCTCGGCCACCACGTCGGCGACCTGCTGCTCGTAGCGCTCGCGCGTCGCCTCGAGGAGGTAACTCGCTCTTCGGACACGCTGTGTCGCTTGGGGGGCGACGAGTTCCTCTACTTGGCCGAAGGACTGACTTCCCCGGCTCAGGCCGAGGAGGTGGCCGAGCGCCTTCTCGGCGTGGTCGCCGCGCCGTTCTCCCTCGCTGGGACCCAGGTCGAACAGCACGCGAGCATCGGAGTCGTGGTCTGGGAAGGGACGAGCAAGGACTGCACCGAGCTCCTCCAGAACGCCGACGTCGCCATGTACGAGGCCAAGCGCCAAGGCGAGAGCCGCCATGTCGTCTTCACGCCCGCTATGTACGAGGATGTGGACAATCGCTTCGCGCTCACCCGTGAGCTTGGGCACTCTCTGCAGTCAGGTGAAATCTCGATGCACTACCAGCCCTTGGTCAATCTCGCCACGAGCGAGGTAGTCGGCTTCGAGGCGCTGATGCGCTGGGAACACCCAAAGCGAGGACAGGTTCCCCCAGGCGTGTTCATCCCTCTAGCCGAGCAGAGCGATCTCATCTTCGAGCTTGGCTCCTTCGCGCTGCGCGAGGCCGTTGCCGAAGCAAGCTCCTGGGAACGCACGGATGCTCAGGCAAGCCGGCTTTTTGTCACGGTCAACCTCTCCGCGCGCCAGTTCCACGACCCGGACCTGGTGTCGATGATCGAGGGAGCGCTCACGACGAGCGGACTTGAACCAAAGCGCCTCCTCCTCGAGATCACAGAGGGCGTGGCGCTAGTCGACGTCGTCGGGACGACGAGCGTGATCGAGCACCTCGACCGCCTCGGAGTGGCCATTGCGCTCGACGATTTCGGGACCGGGTATTCCTCGCTCTCGTACCTAGCGCTCTTACGCCCGAAGATCATCAAGATCGACCGGTCCTTCGTCAGCCCAACACACGAGAGCACCTACAACGACACGCTGCTTGAGGCGATCGTCTCGCTCGGCCAAAAGCTGAACATGACCGTGCTCGCCGAGGGGATCGAAACCCAAGGACAGCTCGAGCACCTCCGCGCCCTCGGCTGTGAGGTCGGCCAAGGCTACCTCTTCTCGCCTGCCGTACCGGCTGGCGAGGTGGCGGCCATGCTCGGCCGGAAGTCGCGTCGCTGGGGGCGGACGCTGGCACTGCTGACCCCCGTCGACCCTCCTCCGGCTCGGAATGGGGAGACAATGCCTCGACTGAAAGCGAAGATTTCCGGGAGATCATCCATTTAAGGACCCGTGGCGACGCAGTCGGAACGACGCTGAGTTCGGTGCTGGCCTTCGGTATTCGCGTACGTCGTGGCGCGCGCCCGGGGTGACGGTGGATTGGGTTCGTCGGGTCTACCGCGCCCTCAGCGCTCCCTCCCGAGTACCGGGTGGAGAATGCCGCCGATCGGGATCGAGATGAGACACACGATCGTCCATCCCCACTTCGGCAAGTACCGCACATCGGCGACCCGGGAGAGACCGGATCTTTCAGGAGAGCCGTGGCCTCATAAGAGTCTGTCCTTGTGAGCGACCGCTCATTGCTCTGCCCGGCAACCTCCGTCGTTGGACTTGACAAACTCAATAGGAGCGTCGGCAGACGCCGGAGGAGCCGAGGGGTGCCGGGGGGCCGATCAGAACCAGCGAACCGAGCCGTTGTTCCGGCGCGTCGACCGCTCTATGCCTCGTGCCACCTTTCGGCACCCGACGGAACACTCGGTGCCGCCGCGATCACCCTTGGCTCTTGCAAGGGGGCTTTGTCTCCGAGCCAGGCTCATTGCGTGTCGCTTGACATCTAGTGCGCTCACCTACGTGGACGCGAGGTCGCTTCCCGTGACGCGGGGGGCGAGGGTGTGGGTACTCAGGAAAGCCATGAGTTCCTGTGGACTGAGGGGCTTGGCGTAAAGGAAGCCCTGGCCGGTGTCGCACTGCTCATCTCGGAGCTGCTCTAGCTGCTGTTGCTCCTCGATCCCTTCCGCAACGGTGTCCAACCCGAGTGACTTTCCGAGCTGGACGAGGGAGTGGATCAAAGCTGATGAGCGTTCCGACGAAGTCATCGAGGCCATGAAGGAGCGATCGATCTTCAAGATGTCTACCGGGAACTTGCGCAGGTAGGCGAGCGACGAGTACGCGGTGCCGAAGTCGTCGACGGCCACGCTTATGCCTAACGCCTTCAGCTCTGAGATGCGCTCCACGGTTCTGGCAGGAACGCGCATCAATGTGTTCTCTGTGATCCCGATGACAAGATGATGGGGGTCGAGCCCGGACGCCTCCAGGGCCCCGGTGATATCGCTCACGATTCCTGGAGAATCGAGCTGCCGGGGCGAGAGGTTCACCGACATCGACAAGTCGTAGCCCGCCCTGTGGCACTCAGCGGCCTGTTGGCAGGCCCGATGCAGCACTTGAGGGCCGACTGTGAGGATCAGCCCACTCTCCTCGAGTACCGGAATGAACTCATCGGGCATGACCACTCCACGAATGGGGTGCTGCCAGCGAAGCAGAGCCTCGACTCCGACGACTGCGCCCGTGTCGATCTTGAATATCGGCTGGTACACGAGGAAGAACTCATCGCGTTCGACAGCAAGACCGAGGTCCTTCTGCAACTCGACGTGGCTCTCCACCGCTCGGCGCATTCCGGGTTGGAACAGGGTGTAGCGCTGCTTTCCAGCGCCCTTTGCCTCGTAGAGAGCGACATCCGCATCTCGCAACAGTTCCTCCACGGTCGCTCGCGGTCCTGTTGCAATGCCTATCGAGGCCGTCACGGCGTGCAGAGACTGATTGTCACCAAGGGCGAACGGCTCTCGAAAAAGCTCGAGTATGCGCTCGGCGGTTTTGGTCGAAACGGTGTCGCCTGATGGTCCCTCTCCAGGTTGGCCCGACTCTCCCGACCCGCCGACCATGGGGAGGCTCTCTGTCAGAACGACGAACTCGTCACCGCCAAGACGGCCCACAGTGTCGGTTTCACGAAGCGCCAAGGTGAGACGTCGAGCCAGCTCGACTAGCAGCTCGTCTCCTACGCGATGGCCGAGGGTGTCGTTGATGTCCTTGAAGTTGTCGACGTCTATGAAAAGAGCGCCGGTCGCCACGTTGTTACGCCGACCACGAGCGAGCATCTGCTCTGCGCGGTCAAGGATGAGGGTCCGATTGGGAAGCCCGGTGAGTGAGTCGTGTAGTGCCTGGTGCCGTAGCTCGCTAGTAAGGTCACTCTGGGTTTGCTCGGCTTCCTTCTGTTCGGTGACGTCGACGAATATGGCGCCGACCCCGATGATCTCTCCGTGTACACGGATTGGGTAAAGGCTCTCCAGCCAAAAGTGGAGTCGGCCCGGGTCCTCTGCTGTTTCGGAGGCTACTTCCAGGCTAAGGATGGGCTCGCCGCGGGTCAGGACACCTCGGTAGGAAGGTTCGAGCTGTGGCCAGAACTGCGGGACCGCCTCGGCCATTGTGCGGCCGAGGTGGTCTTGCACTGAGACGCCGTTGATCGCCGCGGCCTTTTCGTTTACTCGCACGAAGCGGAAGTCGGGATCGACAAAGGAGAATCCGACGGGGGCGGTGGACTGCAGCGTGTCGAGGACGCCAAGGGTCTCAGCGGCCTCCTTCTCCGCTTGGCGCATCGCTTCTGTCAGTCGAGACTTCTCGGCGGTACGATCATGGGCGATCGCAGAGACCCCGACGACAGAGCCATCGGGCCCGAGGACCGGTGACATAGTGAGGGTCACCCGAACCCGGCTGCCGTCCTTACGCAAACGCTCCGAGTCGAAGCGCTGAACCGTCACCCCTTCGCGGACCTGGTCCAGGAAGTCGGACCACTCTCCAGCTCGCTCTTCTGGAAGGAGCTGCAACTGCCTGTGACCAATCATCTCGGCCGCTTTGTAACCGTAGAGACGTTCGGCAGCAGCGTTCCAGGACAAGACCACTCCGTCGAGTGTCTCGCTGATTATGGCGTCGTTCGCCGAGGCTACCAAGGCAGCAAGGAACTGCTCGGGTTGAAGACCACCGCTCTTCGTCTTCTGAATATCAAAAACCTAGCTCGCGCGACCAAGATCACGGTAGATGGACACTGTCTTTGAGCGAGGTTGAAAGGGTCGGTCTCCGAGACGTTGGTATCGAACGACACCACTCGGAGCTTCGACTCGTCATCTCAAAGCCGCAATCGCCGCAGTCGGATTGGCAGTTGGCAGGTGTCCACTGAACTGGTCGCTCGGCTGCGCCCACGAATCGGCCAATCTGGCTTGCCTTCCGCCCGATCCGGACCACGTCTGAGAGAGCGCAGATTCGGTAGGCCGACCTATCAGCGCACTGGTCGGCCAACCGACTTGGCAGTCACACGGCAAAGCAAGTTGACCGTTGGCGCTAGACGGCTGGGAGGCTAAGAGCTCGACGCGGTTGCCGCCGCGTTGTTTCGCTCGGTACAGAGCTTCGTCCGTTTCTTTGAGCACCTCACCCACTGATTTGGCGCCGTGACGGTGGAGAACTGCCATGCCGGCGCTGAACGTGAGAACACCAGGGCGGGTGCCGGTATGCGGGACGGCCAGTTGTTCCAGGCCGGCCCACACGCGCTCGACCGCAACGGCCCCTCTAAGCAAGGACTGTTCGGGGAAGACGCACAGGAACTCATCACCGCCATACCGGTAGACGAGGTCTCCTCCCCGCGCATGTTCCTTGGGCTGGGCCGTGACAGCCTGAAGGGCATAATCGCCAGTTTGGTTGACCGTAGGTGTCGTTGTAGGACTTGAAGTGATCAACATCGATCAGCACCAGGCAATAACTGTGTCCATAACGGGTCACTCGAGCTTCCATGGTGTCGAGGTCCTCTTGAAGGATCATGCGGTTACCCATCGGAAAGCCTTGTAGAGACACTCAAGATCGCTCCGAGGCTGTGATTCTCCTGCTCGAGGCGGTGCATCGGGTGGGCGAGCAGTGTGATCCCAGGCGATCTTCTGAAACCAGGTACCGGAGCTGTCCGACGCGGGACTGACTGCACTGCGACACGGGAACGTGAAGTCCGGTGAGCGCATCTTGCCGGGCCGTCGCGCTCGCTTTTGTCCTACCAGCTCCCGCCCCGGCCGAACGTGCCACCGTGGGCCATAACGCCCTTCGGCTGTTGCCGTCAGGACCGTCCGGTCACGGCTGGGATGCCTTGGCCTCGAGGCGCTCGAGGAGCCGGCGGCGCTGTGAGCGTCCCCGCAGGAGCAGGAGCACGGCGATCAGGAGGAGCAGCGCGGCTCCGGCCGCGGCCGGGAGCAGCCAGGACGGCAGGCCTTGTTGGGGTACGAGGGGGCGTTGCACCGGTGGGCGCCGAACCTTGGTCGCCGCGACTCCCACCTGCAGCGTGCCGGTGTAGCTGGCCAGTCGGGTGCCACCTGCACCGAGGTCGAGACTGACCGCGACCCGGTAGCAGCCGGCGGAGAGGACCTGGTTTCGCAGGTACCAGGGGTAGTCGATGCTGGTGCGGGGAACAAAGGTGTCGAGTTGTTGGGCCAGGCTCAGCACCGCTCGGCCACCCGAGCATCGGCGCAGGCTCCCGGCGAGGTAGGGCTTCATCAATACCGCGCCGGTGTCGTAGATGGGGATGGTGATCACCTGGCGGACGTGCTGTTGGAGCCCGATGCTGGGTGGCCCGAAATGGGCCGCAGGGGCGGCCGGGCCGGGGACCTCGACCACCACGGCCACGATCACACGGGTCGTGGTGACAAGACTCACGCCCGTCTTGTTGGAGCTAGCTGCCGCCACTGCCTTGGGTTTGGGGGTCTGGGCAGCCAGGGCGGCCACGTAGTCCCCCGGCGCCGTATCAGCCGGCACGGTCACTGTGAACTGGACCGCGACGGCGCCCTTGGCCGAGAGTCGGACCGAGCCCGTCGAGAGCTTCACCCAAGAAGCGGTGCCCTGAGGGTTTGCCTGGGGCTGGCCGTAGGCGACGCCGCCGACCGGGGAGGTGGTCGCCCCCACGGCATAGACCAGGTAGCTGGCCGGTGAGGTTGTGAGGTCATGCACCACGATCGCCCCGGACTTGGACGCACCTGAGGAAAGGGTGTACTCGAAGTACCCGTTAGGGCCGGGCCTCACCGGGGACAGCCCCGGCGCGGCCGGGGTGCTGGGGGAAGAGCCGGCCCAAGCCGGCGCCCCTGTTGAAACCAGCAGCGCAGCCAACACCGAGGCGCCCACGAGAGCGCCCCGGGTGAGTGCTGCCCCCCATCCGGGGAGCCGAGCGCGGGGTTTGGTCAACATGTCAAAGGGAGAGGACGAGCACGTCGCAGAGAGCCCGAACCACCAAAGACGCCGAAGACCTCCCTGGCACCCAGCAGGTGGAGAAAGGTCTTCGGCGTCATGGGGTCACGGACCTGTGACGATGCTGTACTCCACGTTGGCCGTGTAGAGGTTGGCCCAGGAGTTCTGGTCCGCGGTGAAGCTGACGCCCGGGTTGACCGTGTAGCTGCCCATGCCCGTGTTCGCCGCTGCTGCGACGAACTTGATCGCCGCGCCGTAACCCTCGGCGGGGCCGGTAGACGGACCAGACACCGTGGCCTCGGCAGAGACCAAGGCCGGGGGCGCACTAAGCGAACCGTCCTCCACTGTGGCCCCTGCACCAACGGCGCTGGATAACAGCGACAGGGCGCTGGAGGCCTGGGTGCCGGCTTGGAGCTCGAAAAGGGTGCCGGGCGTCTCTGTTGCGGTCCCGAAGTTTATGCTGACGCCCTGGGTGTCGAGCACAGTAGCGATAGACGCCACCGCGGTGCCGCTTCCAGTGCTGTTGGTGGAAGCGGTCGAAGACCAGGTGAAACTGCCGGCGCCGTTCGAGATTCCTGTGGCGTCGACTGTGAACACCACGCCGTCCTGGGTGCCGGTGTACGCGCCCGAGGTTGCATCAACAAGGGGAGACCCGGTGTTCGTCCAGGCCCCGGTGTAGGTGAAGTCGCTTACAGCCACGGTGCCGTTCCAGCCGTAGCCGGAGCCGGTCGCGTCCGACCACACTGCCGTGGGCAGGAGGCCAGAACCGGTAAAGCTCGCCAGGTTGACCGAGATGTTGTTGTTGTTGGTTATGGCGCCGATGGCGAGAGAGCCACCGGTCAACTGCGCTTGCCCAGTTCCTGTGACTCCTGTGTTGGCAAAGGCGGCTCCCATCGGGGCGAGCACACCGACGACGGTAGCGATCGCGACCACTGTCGCCAGTTGGCCGATGCGGCGCCAAGGCGGTGGGCCGCGTCGCGCGGACGTCATGTTCTTTTCCATGTCCTTGCCTTCCTGCTAGGTCGCTGTTCGGCTAGCTCACGCGGGAAGGGGCACCTCGGTGGTGCGGGATCACACGGGGGTCAGGGGGACTAACGGCTTTCTTCAGATGTGACTATCGGCAGCTCTCGTGTCACACCAGATAGGCGGACCGTCACTTATCGCCGGACGTTCTGTCATTCCTACTGTGTAATTCATTTGCGGAGGATGTTGCGATGACGTCGCAATCCGACTCAGGTGTTTCGTACGTCGAACTGCCAAGCGGTGTGGACCTTCAGGTGCCGGGGCTCGTCGTGGATTTCGAGCTGTTGCCCGACCTCACCCTGCAGCGGGAGCGGGGAGCGGAGGTGACCGCAGTCTTGCGTCACACATTGGACAGGTACGCGGCGAGCGATGGGCTGGCCAGCGCCCTGCGGATGACGCCCAACGACATTCGGGAGTTCGTGCGCCCGCCGTTGTTGCGCGAAGGCGAGAAGTGGGACCAGATGGTGGCCAGCTTCGACTGTGCCACCCGGCGGGGGCGGACATGGTGTCGATCGAGAGCACAGGCGGTAAGGAGCTCCATGACGACGCCT
>Ga0224553_1000910_pt1 | contig 11716 bp, 6 predicted proteins | sample 714S21014metaG_FD_179897 | JGI IMG/M metagenome (GOLD analysis project Ga0224553, IMG submission 179897) | Peat soil microbial communities from Stordalen Mire, Sweden - 717 S2 10-14 | ecosystem: Environmental > Terrestrial > Soil > Wetlands > Peat | place: Sweden: Norrbotten County, Stordalen... | reverse complement strand
TGCCATCAGCTTGCGATAGTCCGGCCGCGCCCACAGCTCCCGGCACACCGCCGGAGCCTGCCGCAAATCGTCAATCGATTCAAACAGCGGCACGGGCATCAAACCTGGATCTCGTCCCGAGCCTTCGACCTTGACCCCGCCCAGCCGCGCCAGCCGCACCACTGCCAGCACATCCTCCACCGTCGCCGCGCCACTGATCACGTATTGCCGAATCGCCTCCGGCGAGCACCCATTCTTGATCTCAGCCACGGCGCGAAACGTCTCCAGCACGTCCGCCGCTTCATGGGAGAGGTGCGCCGGCAACACCGGAGCAATCGTATCGCTAATCGCTTCCTGCAGCGCCGACGCATGCACCCGCGCATGCTGCCTGATATCGAGCGTATGCAGGTGCAGCCCAAACGTGCGCACCTGCAATATCAGCGGATCCACCAGCGTCCGTGCAATCCGCAGCCCACGATTTTCAGCCAGTGACGCCCGCAGCGTCTCCAGATCGTCAAGGAACTCCTCCACCGAGCAGTAAGCCGGCAACACCTGCGCCAGTTGTTCCTGCCCCTGCGCCAGCGTGTAAGAAGTCACCGGCAGAGGGGCGCCTGCTGGCCCAGGATGCTCCATCGTCCTCAGGACCCGCGCCTTCACGCAGATAATGAACCGCCGATAGTACTCGAACTCGTACTGCTCGCCGAACACCTGCGCCTCGGGCGTGTGCACCTGCGCGACGTACGCCTCCAGCCGCTGCAGCAGCGCCACGCTCACCGGCCTCTGCTGTGCGCTCGTGGTCAGCAGGTCGATAATCTCCTGCAATTGCCGCTGGTAGTAGAGAAGCAGATGGCCGCGCGCCAGTTGAATCGAGTCCCGCGTCACCTGCGGCGTCACAAAAGGGTTGCCGTCCCGGTCGCCGCCGATCCACGAGCCGAATTGCAGCACCAGCGGCAGTGCCAGCGCCTCAATCTCCAGCCCATACGACGCCTGAAGCGCCTCCGAGATCTCGCGGTACAAGCTGGGCAATGTCTCGAAGATCGAAACATCGTAGTAGTCCAGCCCCATCTTGATCTCGTCGTACACCGTCGGCCGGCGCGACCGCACCTCATCCGTCTGCCACAGGCTCGTAATCTCCGCCAGCACCAGTTGTTCCAGCCGTGCCAGGTCCTGCTCAGGCACGGGAATCCGATCCAGCGTGGCCAGGAAATCCCCAATCCGCCGCCGCTTGAACATCACCGACCGCCGCGCCACCTCCGTCGGATGCGCAGTGAACACGGGAACAATCAGCACGCGCTTCAGCCAATCCAGAGCCTCGTCCGCGCCGATGCCCACCCGCCGCATCGCCGACAAAGTCCCGGCCAGCGACCCGCGCTGCCGTCCAGCCTGCCCGCTCAGCCGCAGCGCAATGCGCCGCCGCTTGCGATGATTGGTTTCTGCCAGATTGATGAGCTCAAAGTAGAATGCAAAGGCCCGCGTCAGCAGGATGGCTTGCTCGACGGGAAGCGCATGTACCAGTTCAAGCGCATTAGCCGCGTGCCGCGCAGCCTCTTCGTCCAGTCCGTGCGCTTCGGCGTCGCGCCGCCGAATCGTCCCCTGCCGCAGCGCTTCCACATCGGCAAACAGCTCTTCGCCGGCCTGCTCGCGCAGCACCTCGCCCAGCAGCATGCCCAGCGACCGCACATCGCGCCGCAGCGGAGCTTCCTTCAGGTCGCCGCTCTGCGCTTCAAGTTCAGCCAGCCGCTGCGACCAGCTCTCGGGATTCCACAATAAAGCCATCGTATTTCGATTATGCACGACGACCTATAAAGACTGTCTTATCGGCCAACTCGAAGGGATTTCAACCACCCATGAAAATGCATGGTGTTCGCTGAACGACCAACGAAAGCACCCCGCCATCCTGAGCGGACAATGAACACTGATTGTCATTCGCTGGGCGGGACAGCGGCGTCACGAACTGCGGCGGCGGTGAGAGTGCAGGATGCGGTGCGGTGAAAAGGTCCACTCCCTGAGAGGACCAGTGTCTACGTGGATGAATTGACTTTTAGGGTAATAACCCACGCCGCCAGCGCCGAGTGAAAGCGCAGCGTCCCGCAACTCCACCACTGGAATGCCAGGAACCCGGATATCCAGCGCATTGCCTTCGATATGCTGTGAGTGTTCGGCTGCGTTCGTGGTTCCACTCTCACGGAGAGCGTCGTTCGTCTCCTTTGTTCGGTAGCCGCAAAGAATCTCGATGACGCTGGTCGGTCGATTCAACTTCGCTAACATCGTGTGGAGCACGTCGAAAGTGCGGGGATCGTAGCTCTTGACCTCGTCGTTGTGGCTGTCCCGCAGGAAATGGCTGAGTTGGTCGAGAGCATCGGGGATATATGTATCGCCGACCCGGTAAATGACGTCGATGATCTCGCCACCCTGCCGCGCGAGCTTGAGCTCATACTTCTGGCCATCCTCCGGCGCATCTTCGTCGGAGATGAAACCCATGCCAGGCAGGCCAATGTTCTTGAGCATGTGCCTCATCGCGTGGAGACGAGGGTGCCCGTGGTGCTCGGCGCTGCGCGCGCTGGCCATTGGCCCAAGAGCGACCAGCACAACAAGGGCAGTGAGTGTGCAAAGAGGACGGGCAGAGGCGAGGCGACGAAGGTACGTTGCGAAACGCAGTGGCAAAACGGCAAGACTCCTGAGTTTTATTCGAAGCAGCGGCCCGTGGCACATCCCTCATGCAGGCAATAGCGGGGCCAATAGGCCCGACAGCGCGAGGCGGTTCATTGCTAAACGTGAGCTATTATGCTCAATTCTACTGGATCCACCCCCTTACCGTCTAAGGCAAGCTGATTTGTCCCCGGGGCTTGGGTTTGGCTCTACCGCGGGAGTTTTGCCGATAATTTCGCCTCATGAGATCGGAAAACACCCTAAAGACACCGTTCCTGCTGCATTTTTCGTCATGTCTACCGCGATTTTCAACCGGTTGACAAGGGCCGCTTAAGACACTGCGGCCTGCCCACCCAGTTGCGTCATCAGCTCTTCCCACTCAGCCGTGAATGTCTCTAATTGCGCGCGCAGATCCTCAGCCAGCTTCGTCAGCCGCTCCGTCTCCGCCGCCGAAACATAAACGCCCAACTGCTCCTCGGTGTGGCGGATTGCCGACTCAATCCGCGGCGTCTCTTCTTCCAGAAAGGCGCAGCGTTCCTCCATCTGCTTTTGCTTGATTGGATTGAGGCGGCGCGTGCGGTCTTTGCCCGAAGAATCCTCCGCTGGGACTTCAATCACCGCAGCCGGCGCAGCCTTCGCAGTCTGCTGCGCCTGAACCCTTGGCATTGCCTCTTCGAAAGCGCTGCCGGCTGCAATCCCCTCTTTACGCCGCAGGTAGTCCTCGTAGTTACCCTCGTAGCTGATCACCGTGCCGCCTTCCACTTCCATCACCCGCGTAGCCAGCCGGTCAATAAAGTAGCGGTCGTGCGAAACGAAAACCACCGTACCTGAAAAGGCTGCGATGGCCTCAAGCAGCACGTCCTTGGCGCGCATGTCCAGGTGGTTGGTGGGCTCGTCGAGAAGCAGGAAATTCGACGGCGAAACCAGAATCCGCGCCAGGGCGTAGCGGTTGCGCTCGCCGCCGGAGAGCACGCCGAGCGGTTTGAACACGTCGTCGCCGGAGAAGAGGAAGCAGCCCAGCAATGAGCGAAGCGCCTGCTCCGGCACTTTGAGCGCGGCCTGGCTGATGTCGTCCAGCATCCGCGCGTCGCCATTCAGCACCTTGTACTGGTCCTGCGCAAAGTACTCGCTGACGACGTTGTGGCCCAGCTTCACCTGGCCCGCTGTCGGAGCTTCGTCGCCGGTCAGCAGTTTAATCAGCGTCGACTTGCCCGCGCCGTTCACGCCGACCAGTGCCACCCGGTCGCCGCGCTCAATTGTGAACCGCACGTCCTTGAGCACATGCTTGGCGCCGTAACTCTTCGCCAGCCCTTCAGCCTCAACCACAGTGCGCCCCGAAGGCGGCGGCTGGGGAAACTTGAAATGAATCACCGGCTCTTCTTCGGGAATCTCGATTCGCTCGATCTTTTCCAGCTCTTTGATGCGGCTTTGTACTTGTTTTGCCTTGGTGGCCTGAGCGCGGAAGCGGTTGATGAACGCCTCCAGATGCTCGATCTGGATGCGCTGATTACGGTAAGCGGCCTCGAGCTGCGTCCGCCGCTCGTCTTTCTGGCTGAGGTATTTGGTGTAGTTGCCCTGATAGATATTCAGGCGCTTGTTCCATATCTCCACCGTGCGATCGATCGTCACATCGAGAAAATACCGATCGTGCGAGATAAGGATGTAACCGAAGGGATAAGTCCTGAGATAGTCCTCGAGCCAGTTACGAGTTTCAAGATCCAAGTGGTTGGTGGGCTCATCGAGCAGCAGCAGATTGGGCTTGGCCAGCAGCAGTTTGGCCAGTGCGATGCGCATCTGCCAGCCTCCGGAAAACTCATCCGTCTGCCGCGCCCAATCCTCCTTGCCGAAGCCGAGCCCTGTGAGCACGCTACCCACCTGCGCGTCGAGTGCGTAGCCGTCCAGCGCGTGAAACCGCTCCTGCTGCATGGAATAGCGCTCCGCAGCCGCTTCATATTCGGGGCCAGCGTGATCGAGAACAGCCAACTGCCCGGCCAGATGCTCGATCTCCTTTTCCATATCGCGCAGCTCGTCAAAGACTGTCAGGCACTCTTCAAAGACACTGCGCCCGGTGAGCCGCAGCCCCTCCTGCGGCAGGTAGCCGATGCTCATGCCACGGGTCTGCTGCACCTGGCCGTAGTCCAGCGTCTCAAGGCCGGCGAGCACCTTCATCAGCGTGGATTTGCCGGTCCCATTGGCGCCCACCAAAGCGGTCTTTTCGCGCGCCCGGATCAGCCAGTTGGCTTCAAGAAACAGTACGCGGGGGCCAAACCGCTTTCCGGCATTTTGCAAAGTTAGCATTCACGACTATTCTCGCAGAGCTGCTTCCGCACACTCAGCGACGCCTATTAAGGGCCGAATCTCAACCGGCGCAAAAAACGCCTTCTGTTTTGCCGATAATTACACTACGAAGGCGCACAATTGGAACTATGGATACCAGCGCGGAATCCACCCGGCTACGCGAAACGCAGGCGAAGCGAGCATTTCCCGCAGCAAATCTATTCGCACTCCGGGGGGCCGACGCAGAAAAATGGGCCAATTCGATTTTGCCTAATCTTCGCCTTTATCCACCCTAAGTCATACCAATTCAATAAGATATGCGGGTCTCTTTTCGTTCGCCTTCTCATCGCCTCATCGCATCAATCGGCTCTCAGGCTTGACTCGCTTCCTGTGAGAGATTCAGGTTAGAGGGAACGGAACGTTTGTTCTATCCAGCGACCTCCACAAACCGATTCATCTTCTCTTCCTGTCTCTCGATCGACTCAACCAGTTTGAACTGCGTACGGCATCGGTCCAGGTTGTGCCCGTCACGATGCACCTTATAGTAGGTGTCGCCCTGAAGAAAGTCGGTGAGAAAGCGCATGCCGATTTCAAACGTGATTAGCTTTCCTGAAAATGCGAGGAGATGTTTTTCCTCTTTGGTCAGGAATTCGCCCGCAGAGCTTAGATATCCGCGAACCAGCGCTTCGAAGAAATCAAACTGCATTTCGACGCGTGAGAGGTCGCGCTCATCTTCCGCTGCGGGACTGGTTGCCGTCCGCACCATGTCGCCAAAGTCATAGGGCGCAAGGCCGGGCATGACGGTGTCGAGATCGATGACGCAGATTCCTTCGTTTGTGGCGTCGTCGAGCAGGACATTGTTGATCTTGGTGTCGTTATGCGTGATGCGTTCCGGAAGATTCGCATCGAGCAGCTTGGCCGTAATGGATTGCCGCGAGAGAGCAAATTCAATCTCCGGCATTGCAACAATCGCACGGCCAGCGGCATCGGATTCGATTTCGCGTACGAGCGCCGCAAACCGTAGGGGCGTGTTGTGAAACTCCGGAATGGTGTCGTGCAAACGCGGCAATGGTAGCGTGGTAAGTTGCTGCTGGAATCGTCCAAATGCGCGGGCAGCCTGAAACGCCTGATCCGGCGAATCGAGGGAATCGAACGAGCGAGCACCTTCGATGAAACGGTACATGCGCCAATACGCGCCAATGGAGTCTTCATGCCAGGCGCGGCCATCGACAGTGGGAATCAACGTAAGCACGCGCCGATCTCGGTCGGGTTCGCCTTCAACTTGCTTCGCGAGGTGTGCCGTGACCCGCTCAATGTTCTGCATGAGCGCGACGGGGCGGGTGAAGATGCTGGTGTTCATTCGCTGCAGGAGAAAGCGAAGCGGCTTGCCTGCCTCTCGAACAACGACACGCCAGGATTCATTGATGTGTCCGCTGCCGAAGGGCTCAGCAGAAACGAATTCACCAGAAACCTGAAACTGGCGAACGACACTCCCGATTTGGCGGCCAGAGCTCATGACCAGAGCTTTCGCGGGTAGGAATCCGCTTCTACGAGGCTGCCGATTGCATGAGAGAAACACGGGCGATCTTCGCGGTAGGTGACGCCGAACCACGCACTGCGGGAGCGCAGGACCTTGACTCGAACCTGGCCTTCGGCAACCAGCCGATTCACCGCCTTGGGCAGGTAGCATTCCGCTTTCAAATCAGTTCCATTGCAATCAAGGAACTCTTCAAACAGTTGGCGCAATTGGGGGAAGACCCGCGGCGTGAATCCCCACATGTTCATTGAAACGGTTTCGTCGCCGGTAAGACTTGTTACTTGTCCTTTGCCATCGGTGTTTCTGGCATGGTCGCCAACGCGTTCAATGCAGGTGAGCTCTTCAATTCCGTCAAGGTAGCCTTTTGGATTGCAACGGCAAACGCCGCGCGCGACCGATCCAAAGTCGGAGAGCGTTTCGCGCAAAACAAATCCCACCATTGCGTAATCGGGCGTACTTGAATGCAAATGCTGGGCCAACACGCGGTAACTCTCCGCGCCATAGAAATCGTCGGCATTGATGACAGCGAACGGCTCATCGATGATGCCGGCGGCCATGAGAACGGCGTGCGTGGTGCCCCAGGGCATGGACCGGCAGGACGGAACCGAGAAGCCCGGCGGCAACTCGTCCAGTTCCTGGAAGACATATTCGACGGGAATGCGCGCTTCAAATCGAGATCCAATCGACTCTTTGAAGGGCTGCTCAATGTCCCGGCGAATGACGAAGACGACTTTGCCGAAGCCGGCGCGCAGTGCGTCGTAGATCGAATACTCAAGGATGGTTTCGCCGCCGGGCCCAACGGGATCGATCTGTTTCAAACCGCCGTAGCGGGTGCCCATGCCGGCGGCCATGATGAGAAGCGTTGGAGAGGACATTCGTTCCTTCCGATCATACGAACGCGCTTACGGCGCTCGTTCCGGAGTCAACTCAAGCGTGAGCACCTCGAAGGGAGCGAGTTGAAAGTCGTTCACAGATTGCGCGTAAAGCTCGATTGCGGGGCGGCTTGCATCGGACTTCCAAGGACTTCTTGCAGAATAGTTCTGTGCGGCTCCGGGAGGCAATTCAAGAGCATCCCGCAGATTGATGCGCATGGTTTGCGGCTTAGCGCTGGGGTTGCGCAGCACCAGGATGGCCTTTTCCCGCGACCATGAGGCCCACCCGTAGACTTCGAGCCAGGCAGGGTTGCCACCGATCCAATGCGTGTCTTTGAGTACGCTTGCATTGGCACGCGACCATTTCGCAGCTTCGGCCAGGTCGTCCCAGTTGGCCTCGGTCAGCAGCGATGGCGTGATGTACATTTCCTGAAGTTGGGTGCCTGTGCCGAAGTATGAGCGGACTTCATTGCGGAAGTCGTTGCTTGGGTCTGAGTTGAGTTGCTTGTGATGCTGGGCATAGATCAGGCCATGAAGCATCAGGGAATTCAGCGGAAACAGAGGGCCGTTTTGCACGATGCGCCGATAGGTGTCCGCATCACGATAGGTAATCCAGCGCTCGCGATACGGTCCGACCCCGGCCGTCCAGTCGTCCTCTCCGCCGCGCCAGATCGAGTCTGCATACATGAGCCAGAACGGGGACGGCCACGTTCCGGTTGTGAGATTGATGAAGAGGTCCGGCCTGGCTGCGCGCAGTTCTCCGATGAGATGGATTGCCGCGGCGAAGTCGCTGTCGAACTGGCTGCCCTTGAAGACCGAGTTGGCGTTGCCTGTGCCGTCGAATTTGAATTGATTCACTCCATATTGGCGAATCATATCCAGGCAAACGTCTCTGAATCCCGCGTAATAGCGGGGGCCGGAAAGCGCGTATCCATCGTCGACGATCTCATAACCGGCGGCCTTGCCAAAAGTAATCCGCTCCCGCTTTGGCTCGGAGTAGCCGCCCCACGGGGACATCCAGACGCCGGGATCGGCGCCATATGTTTCCGCGGCCTGCTTCACCCTCGCGAAGCCGTTGGGAAAGCCGCCGTTAAACTTCCAAAGCGAACTGTGATTGTCCCAACCGTCATCGAAGAGAAACGAGTCGAGTGTGACGCCGCGCTTTTGAGTCAACTCGCGCCCGAAGGCATTGACGCGATCAAGTGCGTCCGCCTCACCGTATGGAGTGAAGTAGCCTAGATCGTACCAGGAGTTGTAGTGAAGAAATGTGCGGTAAGGATGAGCGCGTTCGCGTTCCAGATAGGCGAGGAAGTCGCGCCGCATCTGGCCCTTGCGCGCAACGCCAATCACCGACGAATAGGTAACTGCCTGGCCTGCGCGAAGCGGCAGATCGCGGTCAATCCATGCGGTGGCTCGGCCTGCGGTAACTGTACTTTGTGAAAGCGGATGCTCAAGGCCCATGAAGAGATTGCCGGCAATGATAGGTGAGCCGTCGACAGTTCCGCTGACATGCGCGCCTGGCAGCGGCAAATCGACGAGTTGAACGCGGCTGATGGGCAGGTCATGGGCGCCAGCTGTAAGAGTGAGAAGCTGGCGAAAATAGGATGAGCCGTCAAGCAGGATCAACGACCAGGTGAAATGCAACGAATGGTCGACGGTTTCAAGCGGAATGTCCAACTGGACACCGCGGAGTCTTTCGGCAAGGCGGGATGCGTCGGGACGCGGAAGGAGCACATGGTTTGTGGGCTGGCCGTCCAGCTCCAGATTGGTGGCGTTGTAGATTGTGCCGTCGGTCAAGAGGATGGCGAAGGGCGTTGCAATGGGCAACTCGGTTTTGTGGAGACGGTCATCGAAGACGAGGCCACTGAACTTTTCGCCGGTTATGGTGAGCGTCAAGCCGAGGTTGCAGTTTTCCAGGAGGAAGCTATTGACTGTCTGAGTTGAGGTCACGTGGCCGGTCCCGAGGCACTCCGTGGCGGCGCGCACGGATTTTGGCATGGCGAGCGCTGCCAGAATGACAAGGACCGCTGCCAGTGCTTTTCGAAATTGACCTTGAGAGTGCATGCCGTTCCTCTTCCAAGCGATCTGGATTGTGATTGTATCCGTCCTGGTCGTAGTATCTCGAATCAGGTGAACCCTACACCCATGGATTTGGCGAGCTGACGACAATCCTGTGATTCGTGAGGGTGCTTCATTCCCTGCGCGGAGGGCACCACGGAGAATTCGAGTACGATGGTGAGGCAGTGGCCTGGGGTGTCAAGGTGCAACATTGATGACCAAGGCACCTGAAGTGCGAAAATGGCTCCTGACGGACCCTGTGGCGACGGTCAGAGTTGATTAGTGTGGTCCTGGGGCATGCAACGCCGCCGGATGAAGCCAGGCGCGAAGGCTGTCAGAATCGGAACGAGGTGCAGAAATGCTCCAAGCTGTGCCTTTATGAACAACTGTAAGCGAATGTAAATCATACGCTTATGGAAAAATTGGGCCTGTAGCTCAACGGTTAGAGCAGGGGACTCATAATCCCTTGGTTGGGGGTTCAAATCCCTCCGGGCCCACCATCGAACCAACAGTCGGCAGCCTCTCGATGCTGTCTTCACAGGATTGCCGGGTTCGGATTCCGATCGACTCTTCCTGTCTGCGCGTCAGTATGGCGCGATCCACAGCTTTCGCTAGAACTTTTGCGTTCGACCCTCCGATGAGCTTGATCGTGCCAGTTCGAGCACCCGAATTATGTCGCGCCCAACCGCGGCTGTAACGTCGAGTTCTGTCCTTCCCTGAACCGCGTCACGGACATTCGCATAGAATCCACGATAGTCTCCTAATTCTGTGCGGACGCGCGTCTTCACTAAGGTTCCCGGGGTGGCCAGCGAAGGAGCAACAGTTAGCTCACCCCACATTTCTTCGTTCTCCACCAGCCATTCCCCTTCACCCAGCTTCGGCACCTTCGCGCCCGCCACCAGTGCCGGTTCCTGGGGATCGACGCCATGCTTCCTGAAGCTGCCTGCGGTTCCGTGCAGCAGGAAGCGAGGCGCCGGATCACAAGCAAGGAGACTCGACCGGCACCAGTAGATGAGGCCGTTATATCCCAAAGCAATATCAAAAGCATCCTCAATCTTCGAGTCATTCCGATCCGTTCGCACACTTGCCGTCACCGTCTTTGGCGGACCAAACAGCGCGAATGCCTGATCGACCAAGTGCGGCGCCAAATCGAAGAGGAGCCCATTTGCGGGGCCTTCCGATTCTTTCCAGGTTCCTTCCCGGAGCAGCGGCCGATAGCGGTCAAAATGCGACTCGGCGGTTACGAGCCGTCCGAGATCCCCGTTCTGGAGGAGTTTCCTCACCGTCAGGAAGTCGCCATCCCAGCGGCGGTTATGAAACGGCGCCAAAACGAGGCCCGACTTTTGCGCCAGGTCGATGAGCTGGCTGGCCTGGTGACTTGAACCCGCGAATGGCTTGTCGATGACGACGTGCTTGCCCGCTCTGAGCGCCTGGGTGGCCAGGTCGTAGTGCGTCTCATTCGGAGTTGCCACCACCACGAGCTGAATGCTGGGGTCGCTGAGCAGTTCCGCGACCGACCGGACAATCGTTGCGCTGGGATAGGCTTTGGCTGCTTCATCCCCTTTGCGCTGGACGATTGTCCTAAGGGCAAGGCCCGGCACTGCGGAGACAAACGGGCAATGAAACACCTTTGCCGCCAAGCCGAAACCGATCACCCCTACGCCAATTTCATCTTCCATCTTCAAGGCCTCTGAACCCTGATATCAGTATCAATGCTCGCGCGTCCCCTTATACTCGACCAAGAGCATGTCGACGCACCTGGACACAATTCTGGCAACGACGCGGAGCGCGGTGGCTGCGGCGAAGGCGCGTGTGCCGGTCGCGGAATTGGAGCGAAAAGCGGCGTTGCACGAGCCACGCGGCTGGGCTTCGGCTTTGCGGCGACAGGCCACAATGGGGCCGGCGGTGATTGCCGAGATCAAGAAGGCTTCGCCGTCGAAGGGGCTGATTCGCGAGGAGTTCGATGTGGCGTGGCTGGCAGGGCGCTACCAGGCGGGCGGAGCTGCGGCGCTTTCTGTATTGACCGATGAGCCGTATTTTCAGGGTAGTCTGCGGAATCTGGAGCTGGCTTCGGAGGCGGCGGGGTTGCCGTGCCTGCGCAAGGACTTTACGGTGGATGAATACCAGATCGTGGAGGCTCGCGCGCACCGGGGCGATGCGATTCTGTTGATTGCCGCGGCGTTGACCGATGCGGAACTCCGGCGTCTTTCCGAAGTCGCTCACGGATATGCGCTTGACGTGCTGGTGGAGGTGCATACGGCCGGGGAGCTTGACCGGGTTCTGGATACACTGGGCGAGACCGGCGCGGACGCGGTCGGCGTGAACAACCGGGATTTGAAGACCT
>Ga0224553_1000909_pt1 | contig 11721 bp, 12 predicted proteins | sample 714S21014metaG_FD_179897 | JGI IMG/M metagenome (GOLD analysis project Ga0224553, IMG submission 179897) | Peat soil microbial communities from Stordalen Mire, Sweden - 717 S2 10-14 | ecosystem: Environmental > Terrestrial > Soil > Wetlands > Peat | place: Sweden: Norrbotten County, Stordalen... | reverse complement strand
CGTGCGGCGCATGGAATTCAACGAGGCGGAGAAGACCGTACGCGTGGAATACGATGCCAGTCGGCTGAGCGGGCCCGTGATCCACCAGTTGCTGCGCCGCGCCGGACTGGATATTGTCGAGACCGTCCCGCCAACTTTGCTTCCGCCCGACACTGCGCCCGTGGAGCCGGTGAAGGCTTCAGTGGCTTAGGCAATGGAAGCGAGAGGGTAGGATTGGGTTTGCGGAGGAGGTCGTCCGCGGTGTGCGCCCGTAGCTCAGCTGGATAGAGCATTTGGCTTCGAACCAAAGGGTCGGGAGTTCGAATCTCTCCGGGCGCACCATAAATTCAATAACGTACAGGGTGTCAGATTTGGCTCTTGGGTTCAATTGGGTCCAATAAGGATCGGATCTGTTCCGAGATCGCAGAGGGTCTCCCTGTCGAAGCAGCACTACAATGGGAGGTCGCGGCGGAGGAGAATGCGTCACCGGAGGCTCCTTATTGCGGAGGTGGCTGTCCGCGTCCGCCTTGTTGATCGCCGCGATGGACGCCGGGCCAAGGTGAATGCCCTGGCCATGCTCAACCGGTCCCTCCGACATCCTGTATGGCCCAGCGGCCTATCCACAGCCAGCCCGCCTATGCTTCCGACATGCCCCGCGTCCTCCTCAACTTCCAACACCGCCGCGACGCATGGACGGTCTACGTCATCGAGAGGCGATTGCCGGACCACCATCGGCTCCAGGACGCGCATCTACCGGTTCGCCAACCTTGGACAGCCTCTACAGCTTCGTGGAACGCTGCCAGCCCGAGGACGCGACGCTGGGCGGGTCCGACCAGAGCGCCAGGGCGTGGGGCCGGGGCGCCAGGTCGCTCAGGTTCAATACGTTCAGCTTCATCACGCACCTCCTTTCAAGTGCACTTACTTAGTCGCCGGGGAATATTCGAATGCGGAAGGCAAGACAATCTGAGCTACACCAGCCTTTCAGTTGATGGCGGGTTTCGAACCCGCGACCTCCGTCATCACTGACGGCGCTCTACCGAAGTATCCGCACTCTGCGCCACCGGCGCTTACTTACTCATCGTCCTCGTCGTAGTCGTCATCATCCTCGACCACTCGGACCGTGGTCTCTCCGAATCCTGCGCCGACCTTGAACCCAACCGGCTTCGGATTGCCCGCTGACACGTGAATCGCCAACTTCTGCATCTGTTGCCAGGTTGGCTTGTTCTTGTCGTGGTAGCCGGTGCACTCATATATCCTGAACGGCACCACAATGTTCGGATGGACACGATTGCACATGGTCACCATCTCGGATTCTCTGTATCCCGTCATGATTTGCGCGTAGCTACAGGTCCTGCACAACGACTCAGAACCAATCGGCGTTCCGCCCTTCACATATCCTTTGCTCATGTCAGTCTTACTTTCTAACCAGCTAGAAGCTGGAGGGTTATTGGCCGGGGAGAAGGCGATAACAGAACGTTTAGGTACTCTACCACTGAGCTACACGAACTTACGTTCGCGGCAGGATTCGAACCTGCGACCACCCGCTTACAAGGCGAAGTAACTGTTATCTACGCCACCGGCCAAACTAATAAGCCGTACCCGCGCACATCAGGGAACAAACGAAACGAGTCTCAGAGCGAGAGATCTACGAAACCTTATCCTTCGGGGCAACGCCCCCGTCCCGAAAAGCCTCTACTCCGGCAGAGATTCCGCTCTGCCCGTTCATTGGCGGTGGAAGTAACTCGCCTCTATCACCACTGAATCACTCCCGCACAGCCGCAGGCCTGCGACCGAGCCGGAGAGCGCATCCCGTTAGGGAACAAGCCAGCATGGCGTTTGGGATTCGAACCCAATCCTTGCGGATTTGCCAGAAGTAGCCATACAGTGCGCCACTGACAGAGAGTTAGCTGAGGGATCAAGCGACGACAGGAGTATTGATCGAGTACCAGTCGAAGTACCTGTCCTCTTCGCCACTCAGCAATTACTTAATGTGCGGTTAGATACGCGTAGGACCGTTCGCTTACAGTAACGCCCAGGTGAGCAGATAAGCCCGGCGATCACCGCAGAGATAAATCATCTCGGGCGACCTACGCATCGAATTGTGGAATGTCGATTTCATCGGGCTTGCTCCTACGCAGAGGCTACTTTCCCATAGGTGGTCAAGAAATGCAAGTAGTTTCTAAAAAAATATTGCACAATACCTGAAAGTATGAGAATGTACTTGAGCGGGATGCTGCCTGACTCGGCTCCAGCAATTAATTGAGGATCACATGAAGGCTATGTTCTCCAGTTCGCGCTTGTATCTCGCGTCACTCGATTATCTGAGTGCGAGTCGGCGTGTTCTGGATCAACCGTAACGAAGGGATGATCCGAAGGCACACCGACCCGCTCAAAATGAGCGGGTTTTGTTTTGCCCAATTGCGGCGCGTTGCCGCGATTCGGGGAAGTTCTTTGACAATTTCAGACGTGCGGGTGTGGCCAAAATGGCAAAGGCGGCTGGCTTAGAACCAGCAGATTGGGAGTTCGAATCTCCCCACCCGCACCATGCGACCGTACGCAAACAGGCAAAGCGGCGAAGCTCAAACCTTCGTGCTTACAGGTTCGATTCCTGTCGGTCGCACCAAGTTTGGAGAGTTGAGTGAGCGGCTTAAACCACCTCACTGCTAACGGGGAGCACCGCAAGGTGCCGAGAGTTCAAATCTCTCACTCTCCGCCAAATGGAAGAGGTGTTCCACGGTGGGACGCTGGTCCTGAAAACCAGTCAGTGTCAGAGATCCTGGCACAAGCGGGTTCGACTCCTGTCTCTTCCGCCATTTTGCAAGCGCCGCCGTGAAGGTATGGCACCGGTCCGTAAAACCGAGGCTCTGCGGAGCCAGTGGGTTCGATCCCCACCGCTTGCACCAGTCGGGTCCCATGATCTAGTGGCCATGATGTCCGCCTGTCGAGCGGAACGCGAGAGTTCAATTCTCTCTGGGACCGCCGCTTTAGTTATTGACAAGTAACTCGTAATTTGAGAACATCCAATCTCGATATGAAGCATCTGACTACAACGCGCAATTTTACCCAAGCCATCGCGGTCGAACCGCGTCAGGGTAGCCCCATGTAGCCGGACCTTCTTCAACACGTTTTGAAGCAGAGCCTCCGGCCCACAGGGTACGGAGGCTTTTTTACGGTCGGTAGCATAAAGGCAATGTGTCTCCCTGTTAAGGAGAAAGATGAAGGTTCGACTCCTTCCTGACCGGCCAGATTGAGTTATTCCCCGTTCGTCCAATGGGAGGACGCAACGCTCTGAATGTTGTCATGGCGGTTCGAGTCCGTCGCGGGGAGCCACATTTTATGAGTATTGATCCGTCGTCGTCCAACAGGCAGGACGGTGGTCTTTGGAGCCATCTATCGGGGTTCGAATCCCTGCGACGGAGCCAACGCAACATGCGGGGATCGTACAGCGGCTAGTACGTCAGAGTGCCACTCTGGTCACGCGGGTTCGAGTCCCGTTCTCCGCTCCACGCAGGGATGGCGTAGTTGGCAACGCATCGGTTTCGTACACCGAAGTCCCCGGCTCGATTCCGGGTTCCTGCTCCAGATTGCAGAAAGGAGAATACGATGCGCAGTGTCATGCACAGTCCGGTACTGGTTCTCAATGCCAGCTATGAGCCGCTTCATATCTGTGCGGCACGTCGTGCTCTCACTCTGGTTGTCAAGGATGCCGCTCACATTCAGGAGCACGCCGGTCGCGAAGTCCACGCTGGCATCATGTTCCCAACGGTGATCCGGCTCAAGTCGTATCGCAAGGTTCCGCACAGAGTGCAGGTGCTCACACGGAGGAACATCCTGGTCCGTGACGGCCACCAGTGTCAGTATTGCGGAGAAACCTTTTCTGCAATCGAGTTGACCCTCGACCACGTAACCCCTCGGTCGAGAGGCGGACTCTCGACCTGGGAGAACCTGGTCGCGTGCTGCTCTGCCGATAACCGTCGCAAGGCAGACCGGACGCCTGAGGAGGCGGGAATGCCGTTGCTGAGACGTCCCCGGCCTGTCAACTTGCACACCGCTCGTGGAATTTTGCGGTCCCAGGCTGACACGGACAAGGTCTGGCAGAAGTATCTCTACTTCGACAACGCAGGTTGCCGAGAGGGAGTAACCGTAGGGCCGTCGTAGCACGTGTGGAAGTGCATTCGCTTGGTATGCGAAAGGTAGCGGGTTCGACTCCCGCAGGCGGCTCCACCGGCACTTCAAGCATTGATGGCGATGCACCGGGCCTGTATCCCGGCGAATAGTGTTCGACTCACTAGAAGTGCTCCAACAATTTTATGGCGGGATTGGCCGAGAGGCTTAGGCGCGTGTCTGTGGCACACGATACAGGAGTTCAATTCTCCTATCCCGCCCCAACCATTCGGGGAAGTGGTGCTAACGGAAACACATCGGTTCTGCACTCCGAAGTTGAGGGTTCGATTCCCTCCGTCTCCACCAAGTACTTGCTGCTTGCGTAGGTCTGGTGATTACGCTGGTCTGAAAAACCAGAGAACGCAGTTCGATTCTGCGAGGCAGCACCAAAATGTCGGAGGGTAGCCTAGAGGCTTCAGGCACTCGCCCTGGGAGCGAGATGACGTGAGTTCGAATCTCACCTCTCCGACCATAGATTGCAGGCGTCGTCCAACGGATCAGGGCACAGAGCTACGAACTCTGAGACGAGGGTTCAATTCCTTCCGCCTGCACCATGTTTCAATCGCAAAACCGGATCATCAAGGAGTGAAACCGTCATGAGAAACATAACCAAACACGTCATCGCCGGAATCCGCGAAAAGCGGATGGGGTGGGTAATGTCTTAGGGTTCTGTGACTCGTGCCCTACTCACAGAACCCCGCCCAGTGCGGGGATTTTTATTGATCTTTGAAATTCGATAGTCGAAATACGAGGGAGTAAGCGAAGTGGCTACACTGTCGGTCTCCAAAACCGAAGCCGCAGGTTCGAGTCCTGCCTCCCTCGCCATGCCTCGTTCCAGGGGAACCTCCGCTCTCATAAGGCGGTGGGGCTGAGTTCGATTCTCAGGCGAGGCACCACCTTGGAGGAAAGCGCAGGGCGCGGCGGGGCCTTATAAGCCCTGTAGTCGGTAGATGACCGATGCCAGACGGGTTCGATTCCCTCTTCCTCTACCAATGCGTTCGTGGCAGAGAGGCGATGCACCTGACTCTTAATCAGAGGGAGCGATCCCAACCTCGGTTCGAATCCGGGCGAACGCACCAGTTTCGGAAGCGTAACTCAATGGCAGAGACCTCGCCTTTTAAGCGAAGAGATGTCAGTTCGACCCTGACCGCTTCCACCACGCAGCTATCGTTCAATGGATCAGGACGCGGAGCTTCTAACTCCGGAATGCAGGTTCGATTCCTGCTGGCTGCGCCACGACGTGTTCGACTAGATGGCCAAGTCCTCTGTCTTTCAAGGGAGAAGATCACGGGTTCGAGTCCCGTACACGTCACCACTTTACCGCCGCGATCTGTCAAAGGTAGGCACCATGTTTCTCACACATGAAATCGGAGTTCAGTTCTCCGTCGCGGCACCAGGCAGCCCGTGGTCGAGCGCACACAGGCACCCGTTTCCTAAACGGGATCACGCAGGTTGGATTCCTGCCGGGCTGACCATCTTGCGCGTGTCGTCTAACGGATTCAAGGCGCTACCCTCCGAAGGTTGAGATCGAGGTTCGATTCCTCGCACGCGCACCATATTGCTCCGGTCGTCTAGCGGCTAAGGCTCTTGTCCTACAAACAAGAAATCGGGGGTTCGAGTCCCTCTCGGAGCACCAATCTTGTACCTGTCGTCCAGTGGCCAGGACCGCCGCCCGATTAGCGGCAGACCTCAGTTCGAATCTGAGCGGGTACACCACATAGCGGGGTTGGTCTAGTGGCTTGGGCCTCAGGCTTCCAACCTGATGACAAGGGTTCGAATCCCTTACCCCGCTCCATGCTCTGCATCAGGTTATGTGGTCCACAACCTGTAGCTTTTGAAACGGATCCACGGGATCCTCATCTACTGTGCGCGAGGTTTCGAGCACATCTTTCTGGCCGAGCAGTCGCGACTCCGACGGAACATCAGGGAACTGTGACGCTCGTCATAGCCGCCATTCCGTGCCCCGAGGAACAATATCGGTAGCAAGGACCGATGAGTACGCTTAGTAACGCTCTCCCAAACACGCAGATAGAACAGGTTGAGTGGAAGGCTTCAGCGAATCCGTGGGCGATCGCGGTGTCAGTGATGACCGCGACCTTCATGGTAGTGCTTGATTCTTCGGTTGCAAACGTCGCACTGCCGCATATTGCAGGTAATCTCTCAGCTTCCACGGATGAATCGACCTGGGTACTGACCAGCTATCTCGTCTCTAACGCAATCATGCTTCCCGCCGCCGGATGGATCACACGACGCATTGGGCGCAAACGGCTGTTCATGCTTTCGATCGTGGGATTTACTGGAGCCTCCCTGCTGTGCGGGGTTGCCATCAATCTGCCGATGTTAATCCTCGCCAGAATTCTGCAAGGCTTCGGCGGCGGCGGCATGCAACCGTTGGCCCAGTCCATTTTGCTGGAGAGTTTTCCTCGCCGCCAGCATGGGACTGCGATGGCGGTCTACGGTGCAGGGATCGTGGTGGCCCCGGTGATCGGTCCAACCCTCGGGGGATGGATCACCGACAGTTATTCCTGGCGCTGGATCTTCTACATCAATCTCCCGGTCGGTTTGCTGGCCCTGATTATGGTCAACATGTTCATTGAAGACCCTCCCTACATCAGGCAGGCATTTCGAGGAACAATCGACTATCTCGGATTTGGCCTGATGGCCGTATGGCTGGGCGCATTGCAGTTACTGCTGGACAAGGGGCAGGAGGCGGACTGGTTTGCTGCGACCTGGATCCGGTGGCTCGCTGCGACTTCCGTGATCGCATTTGTGGGATTCTTGTTCCGCGAATTCACGAACCGGGAGCCCATTGTGCAGTTGCGCGTCCTCGGTAATCGCGACTTCTGCGTAGGAACGTTGATCACGGGCCTCTATGGCTGTGTACTGTACGGCACCACGGCTCTGCTCCCGCTATTCCTGCAAACCCTTATGGGGTATCCCGCGCTGGACAGCGGTCTGGCGGTCAGTCCTCGCGGCATCGGCTCGTTGGTTTCCATGATCGTGGCAGGGATATTGGTCAGGTATGTCGATGAACGTCTGATGTTGGCAGTCGGTTTCGCGATACTCGGCTACTCGACCATCCTGCTGAGTCGCATCAATCTCCAGGTGTCCATGGTGTCCATCATCGTGCCGAATGTGCTCAATGGCTTTTCGGGTGGCCTCATCTTTGTGCCCCTGACCACCATGGCCATGGGCAGGCTGCGCAAAGAGCAGATCGGCAATGCATCCGGAATCTATAACCTGATGCGAAACATCGGGGGCAGCATTGGTATCGCAAGCGTCACGACCTTTCTGGTGCGCGGCTCGCAGAAACATCAGAGTTATCTCGCAGCCAACATCACAGCAGGGAGTCCCAGCGTGGCTGCAATGCTTCATGGTCTGCAAGCGAAGCTATCCATGGGAGGGGTGGATAGCTACGCCGCCTGCCAAAAGGCTTTGGGAACACTTTATGAGGGCATGCAGCGGCAGGCATCGCTCCTCGCTTATACCGATGATTTTCAATTGCTCGGATATCTCTCGCTGCTCTGCATACCGCTGGCCCTGTTGTTTCATCGTATGCGAAAGCATTCGCAGGAGACCCTTAGCGTGGATGGCATGTGAGGGTTGCTTGGCGCTAGGTTACTGACATAACTAGAGAACTCGACTAGCGGTAGGGATTGCACCCGTACAGGTTACGGCATCTTCGACTTCAATTTGATCATCTTGCCATCCACAGCGAATCTGCCGTAGCCGCGATGGTGGATGGTCTTCGGATTCTTCTGCGCAGGATCAATCCACGCCTTGATTACTTCGAGGACGAAGAGGTTGTATTTGTTCACCAGATGAGTATCGGCCACCTTGCATTCGAGGTTGGCGAAGCACTCGGCCACGAGGGGCGACGCTACTCGCTGGGCTGGAAGCGGAGTCAGACCGAATCTTTCGAATTTGTCCACACTCCGTCCGGAGCAGTTGCCGACTGCCACAACCTTCGGCGCAAGTTCAAGCGCCGGAATGGCGATCACGCACTGTTTCGACGCCCGCAATGCTGCAAAGCTGTAATCACGATTGCTTACGATACAGGCAACCAGCGGCGGTTCGAACTCGACCATCATGTGCCAGGACATTGCCATGACGTTGGCGCGGCCCTTGTGAGCGGTCGTCAGCAGAACCACCGGACCGGGTTCGAGCAACTGGTAGACCTTCGAGAGAGGTAAGTCTTTCATTTCGGATCATTGCCCCTGTGCCCCGGCAGTAAGCAGCGGCGGTCAGGGCGTCACCATTGTAGTTCCGCCGGTTGTCGCACTCATTCTGTCAAGGCAATCTATAAGGGGCCGCCTCGCCGACTCGTCATCGCAATCGCTGCCGCCGAAGGAGCACAATGGAGGGTTGGAAAGTGCTGTCATCCGGCCACTCGCCTGGATGGCAAGCGAGAGGAGACTTACATCTTGCAAGGGACAAAAGTTGTCGCGTTGAGCGGTAGTGCCAGAAAAGGCGGAAACACGGCCATCCTGCTTCGATATGTTCTCAAGGAGCTTGAAAAAGAGGGGATCGAGACTGAACTCATCGAGCTGAGCGGGGCCAGGATTCACGGCTGTCTGGCTTGCCGCAAGTGCTCATCAAGAAAAGACCGCCGGTGTTCGCAAACCGGAGATATAGGAAATTTCTATATCGGCAAGATGGAGGAGGCGGACGGCATCCTTCTCGGCTCTCCCACTTATGTCGCGGACATCTCTCCGGAGATCAAAGCCCTGATGGATCGCGCCTGTCTGGTGTCCAAGGCAAACGGCGGCATGTTCCGCCGCAAAGTCGGTGCCGCCGTCGTGGCGGTGCGCAGAGCGGGAGCGATCCATGCTTTCGATGCTTTGAACCATTTCTTCCTGATCAGCGAGATGATCGTTCCCGGCTCATCGTATTGGAACATCGGATATGGCCTGGAGAGCGGCGATGTCGAAAAGGACGAAGAAGGCATTCAGACAATGAAAACCCTGGGCCAAAACATGGCCTGGCTGCTGAAGAAACTCAAGAACTAAGAGACTGTCGCAATGAGTTAGCAACTCGGATGTTTCTCGGCGACTGTTTGGCGGCAAAGCGGTCCAGCATCCGGGAGGGAAGTGTGGGTTACCCTTTATCAAAAGCAACTGAGGTCATCGCGAAGGTTCGATCCAAACGGCCACTGGTTCACCACATCACCAATTTCGTCAGCATGAATGCCTGCGCCAACATCACATTGTGTATTGGCGCACTTCCGGCGATGGCCCACGCTAAAGAGGAAGTTGAGGAAATGGTGGGCGCGGCCAGCGCGTTAGTGTTGAACATTGGCACCCTTTGGCCCGATCAGGTCGACGCAATGCTGATGGCAGGCCGTCGCGCCAATCAACACAAGATCCCGATCGTCCTGGATCCTGTTGGAGCCGGAGCGACTCAGTTGCGTACGAAAAGCGCCCAACTTTTGCTCCAGGAATTGTCGATTGCCATAGTGCGCGGCAACGCGGCAGAAATTGCGTCACTGGCTGGAGTGGAGGCGAAGATCAGCGGGGTCGAATCGCTTAGCGTGGAGGGGGACGTGGCAAACATTGCCTCGGAACTCGCTCGGGAATACCGCTGTGTGGCGGCAGTCACCGGGGCCGTGGATGTTGTAACCGACGGCGAGCGCTTCGTATACATAGCAAATGGTCATCCCATGATGAGCTCCGTCACCGGCACAGGCTGCATGGCAACGTCGGTTGTTGCAGCCTGCGCGGCGGTTGAAAGGGATTCTGTCCACGCAGCTACAGCCGCACTCGCCGCGTACGGGTTGGCGGGCCAGATTGCCGCTGAAAGATCGCGGGGGCCTGGGACGTTTCAAGTACACCTCTACGACGCGCTGGCGGAACTGTCAGCAGACACATTGCAAAGCAGGGCACGTATTGAAGGCGACGGTTGGTAGGGCCTGCTGATGTGAGTATCCATATCCTCATGGTTGGCCTTGCGCCCTACGGGAGTGCAGCCTACGCTGGAGCAGTGATCCTGCATCAAGGATTACAGGAGCGCGTACATGGAGCCCTTTCATCAACACGTATTCGTTTGTACTCAAGGAAAGCCTGAAGGAGTCGCGTCGTGTTCCAGTCAGGGTTCTTTGCGGGTTTTGCAGGCTCTGGAGCGAGAACTTGATGCCCAGGGGTTAGGCCATCGGGTTCAGGTGACTACCTGCGGCTGCCTCGGCCTGTGCGAGGACGGGCCGGTGATGATTACCTATCCCGAGGGAACCTGGTATCGGAAGGTCAAAGAAGAGGATATTCCAGAGTTCGTTGAATCCCATTTACGGTCCGGCAAGGCCGTGTCGCGTCTCGTGTGGAACGATGGTCCGGCCATGAAGGCGGAAATAACAGAAAGCCGAAATCACTATCGGGCCGTGGTTCAGGCAAGAGACGAGGCCGGGATCCTTCCCGACGGTCTCAACGAGATGATCCGCTCGTTCATGCCGAGCCGGGCGGTACTCACGGCGCTGGAACTGGACGTATTCACGGCGGTGGCCAGCGGCGCTTCCGCTGTGCAAGTGGCCCAAAACATCCAGGCCGATCCCCGGGCCACCGAGATGCTACTGAATGTCCTGGTCAGCCTGAAGCTGCTTAATAAGAAGGAGGGACACTTCTTCAACACCGCCGCAGCGGCTCGCTTCTTATGCGAGGGTTCGCGCGACAATGCCCGTGCTGGCCTGATGCACACGGCTCATCTATGGCACCGATGGAGTTCTCTGACGGAATGCGTGCGGGCCGGGACGTCGGTCGAGACCGGCAGCCGCAAAGATAGCCCGGTAAGCGATTTCATCGCGGCGATGGATCGCAATGCTCGGGAGCGGGCCGACGCCGTGGTCAGGGCGACCGGAGTCGACGGCATCAAGCGCATGCTGGACCTGGGTGGAGGATCGGGAGCCTATTCCATTGCGTTTACGCGAGCTGCGCCTGGGCTGAGATCAGAGATCCTAGATAGGAGCGATGTTCTTCCTCTCACGCAGGAGTACATCCGGGAAGCTGGACTTGCGGATCGTATTGCCACGCGGGCAGGCGACATGCTGTCCGACCCGCTCGGTGAGAACTATGACCTCATCTTGGCCTCCGCGATCTGTCATATGTTCTCTCCAGAAGAAAACCGTAGCTTGTTCCGCCGAGTCCGTCAGGCACTTGGGCCAAAGGGAAAGTTCGTCGTGCAGGACTTTGTCCTGGGGCCGGACAAAACCGCTCCGCAATTTGCCGCGCTGTTCTCGCTGAATATGCTGGTAGGAACGCGAGCTGGTAGCAGCTACAGTGAACCGGAGTATGCGAGTTGGCTGCGTGACGCGGGTTTCGAGAATGTGCGGCGGGTGCGCCTGCCCGGCCCTGCCGGGCTGATGATTGCCACTGGTCTCGACTGAAGGAGACGGCGCTGGTCCTACAACCTGTAGGTTGTTGACCATCCGGCGTCACTTGCACGCTGCATTGAAAACAAGCCCTTTGCCGTTGCGAAAGGGATGAGCCTTTCGGACTAGTGTTATGACCGCGTAGATAAGTAATCGAGGAAGGTACTTGGCAGGAGCTGTGTCCGGCCTTATGACTAAGGCATGGGCAGAGGACTGTGTCTGGA
>Ga0224553_1000907_pt1 | contig 11730 bp, 11 predicted proteins | sample 714S21014metaG_FD_179897 | JGI IMG/M metagenome (GOLD analysis project Ga0224553, IMG submission 179897) | Peat soil microbial communities from Stordalen Mire, Sweden - 717 S2 10-14 | ecosystem: Environmental > Terrestrial > Soil > Wetlands > Peat | place: Sweden: Norrbotten County, Stordalen... | reverse complement strand
CGGCGCCGGGAAGAAAACCAACAACAGCAAACCGGCATACAAAAAACAAACAAACGCAAAACAATGCCCGCCGCCCTTGTAGCGTAATTACCCCGCGCTTGAGGTCATTGATTCAAAAACGCGCCGACGCTGAAGGTTTTGTTGCACCTGACGCAGCGGTAACGCTGGACGATGCGGTTTTTGTTTTTGAACTGGCCAAACTTTTGAGTTTCGCCATTGCAGCATAAACACGTTGTCACTTGACCTTTCCAGGCCAAAGAACTAACGTGTGCGTGAATCTGCGAGGATTCGCAATCGCTGGTCTTTGGCCTTCGGTTGCGCTCCGTGAGTGCTCAAACACTTGCGGAGCTTGATTTCAGTTTGTTATTTAGTGGGGCGGGAGAGGCATCTGCTTAGGAGCGTTTGCTAATGCTGCAAACGGAACCCTCTCCCGCCCTAAATCTTTTTACAATCTTCGCCGCGTCTTTTTTCTAAGTCTCAATGATGAACCATGCGGCTGTTTGACCGGCTGATAAAACATTTTACCAAAGACGGTGGCGTTTGCGCTGTCAGTTTCCCCAAGTCCCATGCGGTCAAGAATTCTCCCACTTTCAGCCAATCTTTTAAGCGTTACGTTTACAGCGATGCTAAAGTTGTGCGGATTGGCAGTTAGCGTAAATCCGTGCATAATCATGTAATCGCGGATTTGGCTGGCGGTAACGCCTTCACTTGTCCCTTTTCCAGCCCGCCATAGGGCGCTTGTGGCATCCAATACCGCCTCCGTCATTCCCCATTCGGCATATTTATTCTGTGCCGCTTCCGGCTCTTTAAGCTTTTCTGCCTCCTCGCCAAATTCAACCAAGCGGCGACGCTTGGCTTTCAAGCCCGCAAGCTCATTCTCTTTGGCTTGGATTTCCTTGTCACAATTTGCCAAGAGTAGTTCCAAGCGGTCATTTGGATTATCACCGTTCACGCCCTTAACCTTAACATGTTTAAGGCATGACGCAAGCTTTTTGTTTAACTTTATAAACACCTGTTTAGCTGGCTTTTTTATAGTGGTTTTCATAAGGATTGACGGCGGATGCGGGTTAATTCAGATTTTGTTCAAACAGCAAAAACTATGAACATCAAAATAGACTTCATTGGCAAAGACGGAATAGAAGAAACTGGCTCCTATAATTGGGATGTTGTTCCGCAAGTGGGCGATATTGCCAAGGTTCGTGATCCGGGGGGCGTTTTTGTTTATTCGGATGTTGTTCATCGGACTTTTGATTTTACCGCAGGAAACCCAGTGGTGCGCATTACCGTAAAGCCTAAATAAAGCAAAGTTTCCAAAGCAGGCACCCCAGCAAATTCATTTCAAGCGGTTTTGAATGTTGCTGGCCACTTATTATTTCAACTTTGTGAAGTGCGCCAGCGTCGGTGATGCGAAGGCCACCGTTTAAGGCATTGAGTGGAGACGCGCTTGCCCGCCTTGCTTTTTCGTCAGTGTTTCTTTTCATGCACTAACAAATTGACGCCACACTGCCCCATTCGTCAACAAACTAGTGACCCAAGACCGAAAGTTGTTAGCAATGAAGATTTCGATTGCTAATTTTTCAGGCCGGATTTAAATTTACGTTACGAATTTTATATTCCATCTATGTCGGACGCTATGAAAGACGCATCGACGGCGAACGATTTGTTAAAAAACTCCTCGCTTTACCGCGAGTTTCAGGCCGAGCGCGAAGAGATTCTACGGCACAAGTGGATTGAGTCGGAGAAGGCCGGGCATGACATCGGCTTCGAGCGGGCATTGACGGATTGGATCATCAATCACCGCTCAAGCTGGCGCAAAACCCGCCAGGTCGCCGGTCACTGAAAATAGATTAAATGTTCCTTTAACGCTGCCCGGCGAGGCGGCGAAGGAAACTATGAACGCCAAACGCGCAACGCGAATCGGCTCCGCCCGGCGGAGTGGGTTCGCGATTTTCTTTGTCCCCTCATTCTCGACCGCGTTCGCCTGCCCGTCTTTTTCGGAGATGCTTTCAACCCTCAACCTTCAACCCTCAACCGGCTTCCATGCCTGAATCCACTGTCATCCTCGATGCCATGGCGATCCGGCGTGCGCTGGCGCGCATCGCGCACGAAATCGCCGAGCGCAATGAAGTCGGCGCGGAGGTCGCGCTGATTGGCATACCCGTGGGCGGCGACCATCTGGCGTTGCGCTTGAGCAAGCTGCTCGCGGAAATCTGGCATCAACCCGTCCCCGTCGGCATTCTGGACGTGAGCATGCACCGGGACGATCTCGACCAGCGCGCCGCGCCCAAGGTTTATCCGACGGTCATCCCGTTCGATGTCACCGGCAAGACGGTGGTCCTCGTGGATGACGTGCTGTTCAGCGGACGCACCACGCGCGCGGCGATGGACGCGCTGAATGATTTTGGCCGGCCAAAAAAAATCCAACTGGCCGTGCTCGTTGACCGCGGCCACCGCGAATTGCCCATCAAGGCGGATTTCGTCGGCAAAAATGTGCCCACCGCCCGGGAAGAGAAAATTTCCCTGTGTCTGACCGAAAACGGAGCGGAACGGGACGAAGTTGTCCTGTTGAAAAAATGACTGACATGGCCTGGAACCGCAAACATCTGCTCGACATCGAATCGCTCACGGCGGACGAAATTGTCACCGTGCTCGACACGGCGCGGGCGTTCAAGGCGGTCGGCGAACGCGCCATCAAAAAAGTTCCGGCGTTGCGCGGCCGGACCGTCGTGAATCTGTTCGTCGAGCCGTCCACGCGGACGCGCATTAGTTTTGAGCTGGCCGAGCAACGGCTCTCGGCGGACATCATCAATTTCACCGCCGAGGCCTCGTCGCTGAAAAAGGGCGAGACGCTCAAGGACACCGCGCGCAATCTCGAGGCGCTCAACGCCGATTTCATCGTCATGCGCCACAGCGCCTCGGGCGCGCCGCATTTTCTGGCGCGCGTGCTCAATGCCAGCGTCATCAACGCCGGCGACGGGGCGCACGAACATCCCACCCAGGCGTTGCTTGACGCCTTCACCATTCGCGAGCGCAAGGGGAAAATCGCCGGGCTGAACGTGACGATCTTAGGCGACATTCTTTACAGCCGCGTGGCGCGTTCGGACATCTGGGCGCTGACGAAGCTGGGCGCGCGCGTCACACTTTGCGGGCCGTCCACGCTCGTGCCCAAGACGTTTGAGCAAATGGGTTGCCGCGTGGTTCACAACATGGACGAGGCCATCCGCGACGCCGACATCATCAACCTGCTCCGCATCCAGCACGAGCGCCAGCGCAAGACGATGTTTCCGAGCATCAACGAATACACGCAGCTTTTTGGACTCAACAAGGCCCGTCTGGCCAAAACCAAGCCGGACGCGCTCATCATGCATCCCGGCCCGGTCAATCGCGGCGTGGAAATTGACAGTGAAATTGCCGACTCCAGCCGTTCATTGATTTTGGAGCAGGTGACCAACGGCCTCGCCGTGCGCATGGCCGTTTTGTATCTGGTCAACGGTGGCAAGGGGCCGCAGGAACTGACGGGGAATTGAAACCGTCTTCACTTTCGCTTCCAAAAAGTTGGCATAATCCGGCGGTCCGTGCAGTGTCCCTTTAGGACTTGCCAAGTGAGGGAGCGGTTCTGAATCACCGAGATTGAGCATTAATCATTACTGCCCGTTGATTGGAAAACCTGCGTCCCGGGGAACGTTCCTGAATCATCGGGTGGGAATGCTAATGGACCACCGGGAGGGAACGTTCCTACACCACCACCCACAGCATATCGCGTTGTATCCTTACCTTTCAGGGAGCCTTTGATGACCATGTTCTGGCCATCACAGGTTCCGGAACCGAAGCCCCAGCCGGAATACGAACGTGACAAAACCGCATTGGTGAAGTTGCTCGCGTTGTAAAAAATTTCTTTTCCATAACAGTTCAAAGTGAAAGAAATGGATGATCCATTGTAAGCAAGGATTGCAACTGACGTTCCAGTGATGGTTTCCAAATAGGTCTTTGTCGTTACAATCTGCTTGGAATTCAAAACATCCGAGACGTAAGTAATGCTGAGAAGATTACTGTCCACAATTGTAAAGATGGTGTTATCTTGCTTGAGAAGATAAAACATATCACCATCCAGCCACAACTTGGCTTTGGGAGGAAGGGTGAAACCCTGATCGGTTGCAATCAATGTCAGTAACGACTTGGTGTTAATCGTCAAATTTGTTGTTCTCGCAGAAACTTCAGATAAGACGCCGCTCTTTGGCGCGCCTTGGACCGTATCTTGTTGCACCTGGCCAACCAAGGCAATGTTCAGCGGGTTGTAGATGTAGATTTCCGCTTTGGCGGTAAATGCCAATAGTCCGAAGACGGCCATGGCGCTCAACAGTCTGATTATTTTCATAAATAAATCCTTCGATTTTGACAGTATTATTTACAAGCCATACCCATGGCGAACTTTTGTTTCAATACGAACCGGCTTTGATTTCCGCAAGGCCTTTTACAATGGCGACGCTGGCCGAGGTGCCGAGACGTGTCGCGCCCGCTGCAATCATCGCCAGTGCGGTTTTTGTGTCGCGGATGCCGCCGGACGCCTTGACGCCGAACTTTGGGCCGACAGTTTCGCGCATCAGCTTTACATCTTCCACGGTGGCGCCGCCGGTGCTGAAGCCGGTGGAGGTTTTGACGAAGCGCGCCCCGCTTTCAACCACGAGCTGGCAGGCGCGGATTTTTTCCTCCCGGGTGAGCAGACAAGTTTCGAGAATGACTTTTACCGGCCATTCATCCGCGGCTTCCACCACGTCGCACAGCTCGCGAAAAACGCATTTGTCATCGCCGGCCTTGAGCCGTCCGAGGTTGAGAACGACATCAATCTCGTGCGCGCCATCGTCAACGGCCGCCTCGGTTTCAAAACGTTTCACGTCGCCGGACATGGCGCCGAGTGGAAAGCCCACCACGCAGGCAACCTTGATGCCGGTGCCTTCCAGAAAATGGCCGGCTTGCCCGACCCAGGAGCCGTTGACGCAAACGCTGTAAAAATGGTTTTCGCGCGCCTCGGCGCAAAGTTTCCCGATGTCTTTGGTGGTGGCGTCCGCCTTCAGCAGCGTATGGTCAATGTAGGCGGCCAGTTGTGCGGTTGTAAGCGTTTGCTTATCCATAATGACCCTAGCGTGAAGCAACGATTCAATCCCGTCAATGCGGTTGAAAAGCGTCGAAATGCTTGTGACGCACTTGGACACTGCGACAAACAAAGTTGCATCGTTTCGGAAGGAACGCCGGATTTATCCGGCTGGCATTTAGAGCGGTTTAATCAAAACTGTAGCCGCTATTTCGCAAGAAAACGCCTGAAAACAAATGGAAATTGATTTTTTCGCGTGGCTACGAAGTGACTGAAAACGCTCTAAACCCGTGGGCCTGCTGCCGCAAGAATGCGGCGTTCTTATCGTTGCGAGCGCTGAAAATTTATTGGGGAGCAATTAGAATTCGCAGGTAGTGGGCCGGAGCCGAACCGATCGCTGTGTTGTCGGTGACGACGACAGTTTCCGTGCCGTCGCCATTGTTGGTCACGGTTTGGGAGGTGAAAGCGGGGCCTGAATTCCAGACGCCCGAGGTCAGATCATTGGCGACTTGCGGCGTGTAACTGATGTCCGTCGGGGCCGGATGGGTGCGCTTGAAAGTGACGGTGAGATGATTGCCCACAATGGCGAAGGAAATCGGGTTCGCATTGGGAACGTTGGGGTCGGTGTTGAACGCATATTCGAGGAGGTTGATGATGCCGTCGTGGTCGGGGTCGGCCGTGTCAGCCGCATTGCCGGAATTTTGCGCCGTGCCGAAATGGGTTTGCCGCCAGGTTGCCCGGGGAGTGATGGCGAGTGAAATCGGCAAAGTGACCAGTGACTGATTGGCATCGCCCGTTTGCACCAAAAGGGTCGCGCTGTAAGTGCCGTACGCCAGTCCGGCCGGGTTGAACGAAACATTGACGACGTTCGATGCGGAGACAGGTGCGAAGCCGGCATTGCCATCGAAACCGAGCCAGGAAACCGGGGTCAGGCGGACGGCAAAATTGGGTTGCAGATAGTTTTGATTGAAGACCACCGTCAACCCCTGGGTGCGGGCGGCATTTTGGACGCCGACGGTGCAGGTGTTGGAAAAAGCCAGGGACTGGTACTGCATCAGGATTTCGCCGGTAGTTTTTAGAATGAGCTGGCAATTCACGGTGGCGGCGGTGCTTTTGAAACGCACGTTTTGGAATTCCAAGGTGAAAGTTCCCGTGATCGGATCGGTCAGGGTATAAACGTGACCGGAGGTGCTGAGGTCCAGGTCATCCCAGAAAAAGGCGATGCCATTGGACGGCGCGGAGCCGCCCGGCAATATTGTGTTGGTGGAAGTGTCGCCGCCAAAAGGACTGAAGGTGACAAATCCATTCGGCGAAACGTAAAGTTGTGCAAATGAGTTGGTAAAAAACGGGAAGGCAAAGCCAATGTTGATGGGTCCGGCGATGCCTTCGTCCGCGGCGGTTTTGGGCGAAGCCAGCGCAGCGAAATTGGAGCTGATGTCCTGGCCGAGGGCCGAAATGTCCTTCCACGCATAAACCGGCCCGCCGGGCTGGGCGGAATTGATGGCACTGTAGGCCACCGGGCTTGGGTTGGTGACGACCAGGGAATAATCCAGCGGCAGGCCGCCGCTGTTGGCAATGGCCAGCGGCACGCTGATGGCCGGCGAATTCGTGCCGAGCATCTGATTGAGATTCGGAGCAATCACATTTGCCTGCGGCGGGAGTCCGATATAAAGCGCGGCGGAGCGCAAAATGGGCGGGGTGTTTAATGTCACCGGCAAATTGGTGTTGGTGACTGTGAAGGTAAAGTTGCTGATGGCCACCCCCGCAAAGGTGTCCCACCAGGTGCCGGCGTAGGTCCCGGCGTTCAATCCGGCGACCTGCATCGTTCCGGTCGCACTGCTGCTGGCGCTGGGATTGAAAACATTGGTGCGGTTCCAGACCCACACGGCGCTGAAGCCGGCATTGCCAACCGCATAGGCGCTCAACACCGGGACGTAAGGGTTGAGCGTGAGGTTGCCAAGATTAACCCAATCCAGGCCGGGATTGTAAATTTGAATGCTGTGCGCGCCCGCAGAGACGGCGATGGACGCGGTGAAATTTGTGGAGGTGTCGCCGGAGGTGGCGGGAAAAGAAATGTTGGTCTGCACGGTTCCGTCGAGGAAAATTTCCAGACCGGCGCCTGAACTTGCAATGGTAATAATTTGCACGGAAAAGGTTCCGGACTGCGGATAGTTGACAATAAAAGTGTAGCCGTTCGGCGTCATGGAGCGGTGGTAATTGCCTTGCAGGTAACTGGGCGCGGATCCAATCCCGTCCGGCGCGCCGTTCGTGACGGTAAAGGTGTCCTGGGAAGCTGTGGCCCAGCCGCCGCCGGGGGCAAAGGCCAGCGGGCTGTTCGCGCCGCCCGTCGTCACCGGAGTGGATTTGTTCAAAACCGCCTGCTCGCCCAGTCCGGATAAGGTGATAAAATCGCTGACGGCCCGGAAATAAATGTAATCATTCTCCCCATCCATGCTGTCCCACCACCACGGCATTTCGGCTCCCGACTGTCCGTTCATGATGCCGGCCCACAGCGGCGCGTTCACGCCGCAGTGCGGAATGCCGTTCGTGGCGCACTCGGCGCCGTAATCCGGCTTGACCGGTTGCGAAGCGGTGATGTCCGTCGCGTCCCGCAATCCGGTGATCACATCGGTCGGATAATCGTGATGAGTATAATAATCGCACTGGTCCCAAATGGGCTCGGTCAGGGCTGAACTGGTGGTGATCAGGTGTTGATACGGGTCTTGCGAGCGAAGGAACGAGGCCATCGCATCGTGCCATGACTGGATGATTCCCCACTGACCGGTTTGTGCGGCATCGGTGTTTTCAACCTCATTGAAAAGTTCCCAGGCCATGATGGAAGTCGAATAACCCCAGCGGGCCACGGCGTAACGCAGCTTGCGTTGGGTCAGTGCCATCGCCGTCGTGTTCGTAAAAAATTGCACCGGGCTGGTGAGAAATCCGTTGGTGCTGCCGATATTGTTGGTGATGTCGTATGGATTTTGCGCCCAGTTTGAGTCCACGGTGGTCGAATACTGCCCGTGATGCTGCAGGGTCATCTGGAAATGAACGCCCGCCTGTTCCGCCGCCGCCACAATCGAGTCCCATTTTTGCGCGACCGCCAGATTCAACTGGCCGGGCGGGAGCGTCGGCCCGGATGCCGGCCAATCCAGATTTTTGCCGTCCCAATGATCCATCCAGACGCGTGACCAGTTTTCGTGCGCCGCGCCCATTTTCCAAAAAATGTTTGTAACGTAGTAGCTGCCGGTGTCCCAGGCGACGTCTTCACCGCGCGGGAAAAATCGTCTGCCGTTGTCGGTGATGAAACGGCGGGGATTGGACGGATCCACCCGGATGAAACCCGCATCGGTCGGCGAGCCGGCGATCGTCCACGCAGCCGGTTGCAGGCTGGCCACGGAAAGCGGCGACCCGTTCAACGTCACGCCCAGAACACTGTAAATTCCGGCCATCGTCGGCGTGTGACGCACCCGCCAGGTCGTGCCGCCATCAAAAAATGCCGGCAGCAAAACCGTGGAATTGTCCGGCTGCAAAATCTGCACGCGCACGTCCGTCACCGTATAATCAAACGGGTCCGTCGTCAGATTGGTGATGTTGAACGACGCCTCAATTTTGGGATAGGTGCCTTGCGCGGGAATTTTTGTCAGGGTACAGAGGGAAAAAAGAACCAGAACCGCCATTTTAAAGAGCCGGGCACGACATGAAAGCATGCGACTAAACTCCCATATTCGGGATGTTTCTGCAAGTCAGAGCGATTGCTGGCGCCGACAATTTCCAGCTTTCAAGACAGTAAAAAACAGCCAGCGACTTTGCCGGGTGTGTCTGGCGAAGGAAGTGTCGCGGCTAAACCTGAAGCAATTTGATTTGTTCGTTGTCCTTCGCGACGGCTTCACCGAGCGTCTGCGCCTGGCGGCGGCGGCGTTCGATGATGTGCTTGTCAAGCACGGGATCGTAGGGCACGGGATAATGGCCGTCATAGCAGGCCAGGCAGAATAATTCCTTGGCGCGGCCGGTGGCCTTGACCATGCCTTCCTGCGAAAGATAGTGCAGCGAGTCGGCGTTCAGGTATTTGCGGATTTCGTCCACGCTGTGATTCGCCGCCATGAGCTTGCTGCGGTCGGGAAAATCAATGCCATAAACACACGGATTCTGGTGCGGCGGGCAACTGACGGTGACGTGAACCTCCCGGGCGCCGGCTTCCTTGAGGGTTTTGACACGCGCCTTGCACGTGGTGCCGCGCACGATGGAGTCGTCCACGATCACGACGCGTTTGTTTTTCACGAGCGGGGCAATCAGGTTCAATTTCATGCGCACGTCGAAGTCGCGGATCAATTGCGACGGCTGTAGGAAGCTGCGCCCGACGTAGTGATTGCGGATGAACGCCATCTCAAACGGAATGCCGGACTCCTCGGAATAACCCAGCGCCGCGCAGACGCCGCTGTCGGGCACCGGGATGACGAGGTCCGCCTTCACTCGGTGTTCGCGCGCGAGCTGGCGGCCCATTTCCTTGCGGACTTCATAAACGCTGCGGCCGCCAATCACGCTGTCCGGCCGCGCGAAATAAACGTATTCAAAAATGCAAAACGCCCGGCGCTGGTGTTCGGGAAACGCCTGAACGCTGATCAAACCTTTTTCGTTGATGATGACGATTTCGCCCGGCTCGACATCACGGATGAACTGGGCCTGAATCTGGTCAAACGCGACCGATTCGCTGGCCAGCACATACGCGCCATTCAGGCGGCCGATGGAAAGCGGGCGAAAACCGAACGGGTCGCGGGCGCCAATCAATTCCTTCTCGGTCATGATGATGAGCGAGTAGGCGCCTTGGAGATGGCGGAAAGTCTGCACCAGCGTGTTTTCGACGCCGCCGATGGACGGCTGCGCGAGCATCATGATGATGATTTCGCTGTCCACGGTGGTCTGGAAAACGAGGCCACGGCTTTCGAGTCCGTCGCGGAGCTGGGCGGCGTTCGTCAGGTTGCCATTGTGGGCGACGGCGATCTGGCCGCGCATGCAATCCACCGTGAGCGGCTGCGCATTGCGGATATGCGACGAGCCGGTGGTGGAATAGCGGGTGTGGCCAATGGCCATGTTGCCCACGAGGTCATGGAGAATTTTCGGATTGAAAACCTGCGGCACGAGCCCCATGCCGTGATGCTTGAAAAATTTTCCCTCGTGGCAGGTGACGATCCCGGCGCTTTCCTGCCCGCGATGTTGCAGCGCGTAGAGACCGTAATAGGTGAGCTCGGCAGCATTGGGATGTCCAAAAATGCCGAACACGCCGCAATAATGTTTGGGATAGTTTTGCATCACTTCTTGCTCGCGCCCGCCGCTGAATTGTCGCAAAGGCGGGCGGGCAGCGCAAGGCGGAACAAAAATGGGCGTTGTCCTAATTTGAAATCCCGCCTTCACTTTTTACCCCTCACTTCTGCCACGATTGCCACTTTAACGGCTGTTTCCGGAGATACCACGGGCGGGATTTCCAGCACGGTGACAAACCGTTCGTCTGAATCGCCCTTGCCGTCATTGTGCGACCATGCGAAACACCGCTTGGCTTTTGGGTGACTGGTTGCCATATCGTTTTTAATTGTTGACTTAATGTATAGCGAAATGTATATTCTGTCAACAATTATTTTCGCTATACACAAAGTATTTTATGAAACCAAAAATGGGCAGACCGAAGCTTCCAAAGGCAAAAGTGCGCGGAATCCTTATACTGACGCGGATTTCGCAAGAGGAAAACAAAGTGATTGAAGGCGCAATACGCCGTTCAAAACTGATAAAATCCGAGTGGACACGGAAAGCGTTGCTTTCCGCTGCGGCGAGTGATAAATCAGCGTCATGATCATGTGGATGCGGCGATCCTCGGACTCGCAATCTGCGATTGTAAGGAACGCCCAGTTTGCCAATTAACTTACGCACCCAAAACGATTTTAAAATTGCACGCATTTTGAAAATGTCAAATGGTTCATTTTGGTGGCTTCTGCTTAAGCCATATCAGCCAAAAAATTGAGGCAACTAAAAGAATCAATTGAACGCAACAATAAATAAACGGTGATGTTTTCATGGTTTAATTCATCAGATCAGGTTGATACCGCCTTGGTTTATGTGGCTGTCATCGGTGCAGTTATAGAAGCCGGCGTGGCTGTAGCGGCAGTTTTTAACGTCCACAAAGAACTTGAGGAATCGCGCAAAGCAAAACTGGAGAAATATATTGAGGTCTTTGCTTGCGTTGCGGCTTTCTTCTTTTTGGCAGAGGCAATTCTTGGCTGTAGGTCGTCTTCGCTTTTGGGGATACAAGTTGAAAATTTGAAGCAAGGCAACTTGGTGTTACAAACTAATGTTGCTTCATTGAATGGCGCAGTAATACAACTCGCACACCAATACGATTTATCCACAAACGCATTAGGGCCTGTTAACACTAAAGCGTAATGCTTCAACAATCAGGGCAAAGACGATGAATCCAGCAAACAACACATCGAGCTTGTCGAAACGGCAAAAGACGCGGCGGTAGCCTTTGATACTAACTTGCAATCAATAGGCTATTAATATAGGGTGAGGGCAATCTATGCGCCCTCGAACTGAAATTCCCGCCGCGCAGGTTGGCGCGATCCATCGCGCGATGCTGGCGGCTTCCGGCAAAT
>Ga0224553_1000905_pt1 | contig 11741 bp, 8 predicted proteins | sample 714S21014metaG_FD_179897 | JGI IMG/M metagenome (GOLD analysis project Ga0224553, IMG submission 179897) | Peat soil microbial communities from Stordalen Mire, Sweden - 717 S2 10-14 | ecosystem: Environmental > Terrestrial > Soil > Wetlands > Peat | place: Sweden: Norrbotten County, Stordalen... | reverse complement strand
ACAGCCAGCAACATCAAGGGCTTTAGCCCCTGAGGGAAATCTCGCGGCGGCTTGATCGAATTGACCGGTTCTCGGGCTCTTCTCCCCAAGATGAGCCAGTTGCACTCCAATTATCGCTGGGAAGAATTGCGGCGAGCTTTCCACCGGGTACGAACCGTGGAAATCAAAGCACCCGCTGAACCCACAAGAGCAAGAACGACGGTAGGATTCTCTGGGGAATCTGTACAGCCGGTCTGTGCGTGAAGGGGAACGGCAACAGTGAGAAGGAGTCCAAACCAAAGGAACCGCTGCAATGACTTATTCATAATCTTCCTCGCGCGTGCGAATCCACAGCAACAGGAAGTAAGTAGTCAACCACATCACACCTTGACATTCGCCATCGCGCAGTATGCAATCGAGGCAGTTGGTTACGGTGAGGGAGTTCACCTTTAACCGCTGTCCATCCAATAGGCCGGACAGATGATGACTCCTGACAGGGAATCCTGTCGCGGAGTTGTGTCCCGGCCGGTTCCCTGAATGACAATTTAGGAGTTTGTGTCCACCATGAACACTTGGGCTTTGTCTGCTCTATGGTTGGGCCTGGCGCTGGCCGCGACGCTGCTGGCGATCTGGTTCAAGATATCGACGGCGCTTTCAGAAATTGTGGTGGGCACGGTGGCCCAACTGGTCATCGGTGCGTTCCTGGCGCATGGCGGTCTGCTAGGCAACACTCAGTGGATTACATTCCTGGCCGGGACCGGCGCTATTGTCCTCACGTTTCTGGCGGGCGCGGAACTCGATCCCGTAATTTTCAAGACCAAGTGGCGCGAAGCGTCGGTCATCGGACTAGCTGGATTTTTCGGCCCATTTCTCGGCTGCACCGCGATTGCGCATTTTGTGCTGCATTGGGGCGTCATGGCCAGTTGGCTATGCGGCGTCGCGCTCTCAACGACCTCGGTCGCCGTGGTGTACGCGGTCATGCTGGAGCTTGGCTTCAACGTCACCGAGTACGGCAAGTCGATCCTGGCCGCGTGCTTTATCAACGACCTGGGAACCGTGATCGCACTGGGAATGATCTTCTCCCCCTTCACCATCAAGACACTGATCTTTGTGGTGGTTTCGATCGCGGTCTTCGCTCTGCTCCCCTTTCTTACGCCGTGGTTCTTCCGCAAGTACGGCGGGCGCGTCTCTGAACTGGAAGCCAAGTACATTCTGTTTCTCCTGTTCGCAATGGGTGGGTTGGCGGTCTGGTCGGGAAGCGAGGCCGTGCTGCCCGCCTACATGATAGGCATGGTTCTTGCGGGAACAGTAGGCAAAGACCACTCGCTCATCCGGCGTCTGCGAACGCTCACCTTTGGACTGCTGACGCCGTTCTACTTCATCCGCGCCGGCTCGTTTGTCTCGGTCCCCGTATTGATTGCAGCTCCGGCCACACTGCTCATTCTGTTCATGGCGAAGACGTTGACGAAGGCTGTTTCTGTCTATCCGGCGGTCCGGGCGCACAAATACGAAGGTTCCGCCGGAACTTACTACACGCTGATGATGTCGACCGGCTTGACGTTCGGCACCATCTCCGCGCTCTTTGGCCTCAATCACCAGATCATCACGCAAACCCAATACTCCTACATCGTGGGAACGGTCATTGGCAGCGCGGTGATTCCGACGATGATTGCGAACACGTTCTTCCTGCCCCGGCATCTGCTTCCACATCAGCCGAGCAGGAAATCGGAGCAGGCGATTCAGCGGCCCACTGCCGCGGAAGAGGTATAGGAAGTCACTATGGGAAGCCCGGTCTTTGTCGGAATTCAGAGAATCCTGGTTGCATATGATGCGTCTCCGCATTCGGAACACGCGGTGAACGTCGCCCTTTCGATTGCTGGGGATATGAAAGCCAAGCTGTTGGTCCTTGCCGTGGTCCATCCGCCGGAACTTGCCGAGAGCGCGGAATTCAATGCGGTTCTCGAAGACGCACGCGAGCGCTATGAGCGCAGTTTTGCTCCCATCCGCGAACAGGCCAGGCAAAAGGATATTGATCTCGAGACGGATATCGTCGTGGGGCACCCGGCGGAACAGATCATCCACCGGGCAGAGACCATCCAGGCCAGCCTCATCGTCATGGGCAAGCGCAGCCACACCATCCTTCATCGCTGGATGCTGGGCTCGAACACTGAGCGGGTCCTAAAGTATGCACATTGTCCAGTGATGATCGTGCATTGATTGCAGCAACGCGGGAACTAGAGATGAAATCGACGCGAGAGCCCGGAGAATTGAACAATTCGCAACAGAGACGCCTCAGGGTCACGTGCCAGTACATCGACAAATTGCTTGGTGACACGGAGCGCGTTCTTCATTCCACGGCATCGCAGTCTCCGTTTCCGCGCTACGTGGCAGACCTCACCCCTGCGCAGACGCGGGTGATTGAGGACCATATCCGCCGTCTACGTGCTCAACTGCTGCGCGCTCTCGCGTGGCAGCACATGAGGCCGAATCCGCCTGACATTCCCGCAACCCAGGTAGTGAGAACCAACCTGGCTTTCATCGACATCGCGATCGAAGAGCTTAAGCCTCGCTACATGGGCGGCTATGGGGCTGTCCCGCAGGATGTTGTAGCCGAACTGAACGGGATCGTTTCCGAACTTCACTCACTGGTTGAGAGCGCGGAGCGCTGCCTCGACGAAGGCTCTGGCGCGACGCTAAGACATGGATAGGGAGGACCATTCGAGGAGATGGTGGACGAGGGACTGATCGCGATGTCGGATGTCGAGGTTATCCGATACATTCGTCGGGAAGGTGTTCGGTCGCAAGGGTGACAACAGGTGCAGGAATATAACGGCAGATCGACAGTGCAAGACTACGGCAGCCCTCCGGCTGAGACATCCGCGTCTGTGGATGGTGCCTCCCGCCTGTTGCGACTCGGCCGGCTGGCTCAGGAGCTTGGCGCTGAGCCTGTCGCCGGGGAAGCACATGAGCTCGCAGCGCGGGTTTCCGAAGGACGTTTCTATGTAGCTTGTATCGGTCAGTTCAAGCGAGGCAAATCCACCCTGCTCAACGCTCTGGTCGGCTACCCGGTTGTTCCGACCGGGTTTGTTCCGGTCACGGCAGTGCCTACCGTAATTCGGTTTGGCGACAAGCTTCACGCACGCATACGGATACGTGACGGCTCCTGGCGGGACGTTGCCATGTCGGACTTGAAGGAATACATAACCGAAGAACTAAACCCTGAAAACGAAAAGGCGTTGGACGGCGCGGAAGTATTCGTGCCCAGCCCCTTGTTGTCCTCCGGCATGTGTTTTGTGGATACGCCGGGCTTGGGTTCGGTCTTCACCGGAAATACGGCAACCACGCAGGCGTTCATTCCTCACATTGATGCAGCATTGGTTGTGGTCGGTGCCGATCCGCCGATTGCGGGCGAGGAGTTGGCGCTGGTGGAATCGATCGGCACGCAAGTTCAGGATTTAATCCTGGTAATCAACAAAGCCGACCGCACCAGCGATCCGGAGCGCGCGGCGGCGGCTAAATTCACGCGCGAGATTCTGGAAAAGCGGCTGCATCGCTCGATGGGCGAGGTCTTTGAGGTGAGTGCCGCCGAACGGATGGAAAACCGCGGTCCGTTGCGGGACTGGGAAAAACTGCTAGCGAGTTTGCGTTGCCTGGTTGAAGACTCGGGCAGAAACCTCGTTCGCGCCGCCTGCGACCGAGGCCTCCAGCGCTTAAGCGAACAACTGTTGGTAATTATCGGTGAGGACCGCGACGCGCTTCAGCGGCCAATCGAAGAATCCGAACGGCGCATCGAGCTAATGAAGGGGACCATTAACCAGGCTGAGCGCTCCATGCGCGAGCTGAGTTTCCTGTTCATGGCGGAGCAGCAGAGAATTTCGGACCTCTTCGTTGAAAGGCACAAGCGCTTTTTCCGTTCCGCGTGGGCGAAATCTGAAACCGAGTTTAGTGAGGGACTGCCGTCCGTGCCCCTCGGCTTTGGCCCGCATTATCGGCGCCGGGTGATGCACCTGGCCCAGGAAATCTCGCGCCGCAGAGTTATGCCCTGGCTCAAACCTGAGCAGGAAGAAGGCGAGCGCCAATATCGCGCCGTGGCCGTTCGATTTGTGGAGATGGGAAACAACTTTCTGAGAAGGCTGGCGGATGTGGGCCTTAATGAGCTGACGCGGATGCCCCATGCGCTCGATCCTGAGAAGGGTTTCCGCGTGCGTTCCAGGTTCACTTTCGAGGATTTCGTCGGAATTGCGCGGCCTCCATCACCGCTGCGCTGGCTCGCCGACATCTTCTTGCCGTTTGTGGGAGGACGCAAGGTAATCGCGAAAGATGCGCGAGAATTTCTGCGGCACCTTTTAGAAGTGAACAGCTCGCGCGTGCAAAACGATGTTCTCAATCGCATTCAGGAAAGTCGGGACCGCTTGGAGGTCGAGATCCGCAAGCTGCTGCATGAAATCAGCCGCATTGCAGAACAGGCACTTGACCGGGCGCGGAAACTCAAAGAAGAAGGAACTCCCGCCGTACAGTCGGCAGTTGAACGGCTCAACCGGCTGGAACGGGATGTTTCGGCACTTGTCTAATCTGGTTCAGCCGCGGAACAGGAATGGCGAAGGAAACCGCCTGAGGCTCAGCAATGCCACTATCTTCAGTCCAAAGTGAGCCGACCGATGAATATCTGAGTTGCGTCGAACGCCAGGCAGAGCTGGGTCGGCTCCGGAGCCACGCCACTATGCGCAAGTCCCTGCTGGTGTATGGGCCGGAGGGAGTCGGCAAATCAAGACTATTGCAGACCTTCGTTGCCTCTCAGCCGCTTGCGCTTTACGTCAGTCAGACCCGTTCACCACGGGACCTTGTACTCACATTGCTTCATGCACTGCATTCAGCGGACGAGCGAATAGTGATCCCGGGAAACGTCGCAACATTGTCCACATCCTCGTTGAAGGGCATCGTGAACCGTGCCCTTGATACCCAGCCGTTTCTGGTGGTTCTCGATCGACTCGACGCCCCGTCTCGTGTCGTAACTGGCATGATCAAGGATCTGCACTACTACGGGCGAACGCCTGTGATCTTTGCGTCGCGATCTCCGCATATGGAGGATATCGGTGCCCTGCGCCCGCTCTGCACGAGCAAGTCGGAACGCATGGAACTGAAAAACCTGCCGCATTCCGTTGCAATGGAGTTTGCCCGGCGCAATGCCGAGAGCAGCCAACTTTGCGCTTCCAATCTTGAAGCGGTTCTGCCCTCGGTTATCGAGTGGACCGATGGCAACCCCGGGTCCATCCTCACCATGCTGAAGATGGCGCATCTCCCACAGTACAGAACGGGCGACCAGATCAAAGCTCACATCCTCTACGTCGACTATCGGATGGGCCGTCGTTAGGCAAAATCCGCTGCCGGAACTGGATCGCGTGGTCGTCCGCCGCGGTCATAGCAGGCGAGTACCGCTCCAAATGGGCGCAGTTCGGTGTGTACACTGCCGCCGCCGGCATCAGCGCAAGCCGCGTGATGGCGCAGCAGCACTTCCCCTCGGATGTCCTGCTCGGTGCGTCAGGAGGCTGGCTCATCGGCCATTACGTCTTCCGCGCGCATCATCACTGGTCGCAGTTGCTGCCCCAGCGTATCCATTAGATCTTGGTCCTTCACGGCGACGTCCCCGCCTTCGCCGCTATAGCCGCCGTTGTTGCTCGCTGCACTGCGGCCACTGGCCAGCCGTTCCGCCACACCAGGGTTGAAATCTGCAGCGCGGGCCTTCCGGTCACCGCGTCGTACGCGTGGTACACAATAATGTCCGGGTCGTTCCCCTTGCCCAGCAGCACTGACTCGCCGCCCGGCCCGACCCACGTGTCGTTCCCCACCAGTACCTCGGAGCCTCCTCCATCGCTCATCGCCTTGCCCGTCTTGTCCAGGTACGGCCCGGTGATCTTCTTCGCCCGTCCCACCATGGTGCGATAGGTGCTCTGCGCTCCCTTGCAGCACAGGTCCCACGACACGAACAGGTAATAGTAGCCCGCGTGCGGGAGGATAAACGGCGCCTCTACCGCCTCCCAATCCGCCGGCAGGTTCGGCCTGGCCGGCGCGGCGTTCGGCGGCTTGGTGCGTGTCGCCAGCGCGTAGCGCGTCGGATCGTCGGCCGCCGGCTTCCCGGTCTTCCGATCGATCTTCACCAGCTTGATGCCGGACCAGAAACTCCCCAGCGCCAGCCATGTCTGCCCGCTCTTGTCGATCGCCAGATTCGGGTCGATCGCGTTGAAGTCATCCGTCGCCACCGACCGCAGCACAAACCCCTCGTCGACCCACTTGTAGTCCGGCCGGCCCGCATCCAGCGTCACGTTCGTCGCCAGGCCAATCCCCGACGTATTCTTCCCAAACGCCGAGTACGCATAGTACAGATGGAACTTGCCGTCGAAGTAGGAAATATCCGGCGCCCAGAGTCCTCGGGCGCGCGGCACGCCCGCATCGTTCGCAATCCAGTCCGGAAGCTGGTCAAACACGCTGCCGCATTGCTTCCACGCGATCAGGTCCTTGGAGCAGCGTATGGGAATGTGACCTCCGTTGTTCGGCGCTCTTCCCGTCGCGAACACATACCACGTGTCTCCCTCCTTGATGATCGAAGGGTCGTGCGTGCCCGGGAAATCTCCGGTCAGGTTGTAGGCGTGCGGCCCCGCCTTCTCCACTGCCTGCTTCGCTGCCTGTGCACCGGCCGGGTTACTGGCGGCCGCTCCCCCCAGCAACATCGAAAACACCGTCGCAGTCAGCGCCGGAACACGAAATGAAAATGGCCTTTGTCTCATGGATTCACACCCAGTCCGCTTTGGTTCCAATCGCGGACAAACCGCCAGTCTGCCGCCGGAAAGTAAGCATATAGCAAAGGGCGTGGCAAAGCCCAAGCGCACCTCCGTCACGAACGAATTTCCCCAAAACCATCGGCTTCTTTGCGTGCCTTTGCTTCCTGTGGAATGATGGTCGGGGACATCCTGTCCCGATTGAGGTCGACGTCATGGCAGCGAACACAAAACTTCGGTTTCTCGAGGACAAGTGGGACGAAGCGGTCGCCGCAAAGCTTGGCCCTCCCGAGTTGCTGCACTACCGCTCGAATCTGCTGGGGTCGGACCTGCGCATCACCAACTTCGGTGGCGGCAACACCAGTTCCAAGCTGGACCAGGTCGATCCGCTCGACGGCGCAACCCGCAGAATCCTCTGGGTCAAGGGCAGCGGCGGCGACCTTGGCAGCATCAAGCTCTCCGGCTTCGCCACTCTCTATCTGGAAAAACTGCTGGAGCTCGAGAAGGTCTACCGCGGCGTCGAGTACGAAGATGAGATGGTCGACCTCTACCCCCAATGCACCTTTGGCAACAATCCGGTTGCCCCCTCCATCGACACGCCCCTGCACGGCTACCTGCCCTTTGCCCACGTGGACCATCTGCACCCCGACTGGGGAATCGCGCTCGCAGCCTCGGCCAACGGCAAGACCAGGATGGAGGAGTTCAATAAGGAATTCGGCCACAAGCTGGCGTGGCTCCCCTGGCAGCGGCCCGGATTCGAGTTGGGCATGATGCTGCACCGGATCGTCAAGGAAACTCCCGGCTGCGACGGCGTCGTGCTCGGCGGCCATGGCCTGTTCACCTGGGGCAACACCCAGCGCGAGAGCTACCTCAGCACCATCGCCATCATCGACCAGTTCGGCCAGTTCATCGACCGCCATGCCCAAACGCCCGGCTACAAGCTCTTCGGAGGTGCCCGCGTCAAGCCTCGCGACCCCGGCGTCCGCGCCTCGATTGCCCTCGGCATCATGCCTCACCTGCGCGGGGCCGTTTCCCGCCGGCAGCGGGTCATCGGCAGCTTTACCGACGCTCCGCACGTGCTCGACTTCGTCGACTCCCAGCAGGCGCAGGCGCTCGCGCACCTAGGCACAAGCTGCCCCGACCACTTCATCCGCACCAAGATCCGCCCCATGTTCGTCAACTGGGATCCCGCCGGCGACGCCGCCCAACTGGATGAGCTGATCGACAGCGCGCTCGAAACCTATCGCGCCGAGTACGCCGTCTACTACAAGGCTCATGCGCTGCCGGATTCCCCGGCCATCCGCGATGCCAGTCCCACCGTGGTCCTGGTTCCCGGGGTCGGAATGTTCAGTTTCGGCAAGAACAAGACCGAGTCTCGCATCACCGGCGAGTTCTATACCAACGCCATCGGCGTCATGCGCGGCGCGGGCGCCCTGGGCGCGGGTAGCGCCGGCGGCAGTGAACAATCAGACTGCACCGGCATTCCCCAGGCCGGACCCGCGGCGGCCGCCCGCGAGTTCCAGACCCACGCCAACTACGTTGCCCTGCCCGCCAGCGAAGCCTTCCGCATCGAGTACTGGAAGCTGGAGGAGGCCAAGATTCGCCGTCAGCCCCCGGAGAAGGAACTTGGCCGGCGCATCATGATGGTGGTCGGCGGAGGCAGCGGCATCGGCCGCGAAGTTGCCCTGCTCGCGGCCCGCCGCGGCGCTCACATCATGGTCGCGGACCGTGACCTCAAGGGCGCCGAACGAGTCTGCGACGAGGCCAGGGCCTTTGCCGGCAAGGAGGCCGTGGGCTTTACCCCCATCGATATTCGCGACCGCAAGACCATCCACGCCGCCCTGGACGCAACCGTCCGTCAGTTCGGCGGGTTGGACATCCTCATCAACACCGCCGCCATCTTCCCCTCGTCTGCCGACGGCGTCATCTCCGATTCCATGTGGGGCCTCACCCTCGAGATCAACGTCACTGCCAACTTTGTTCTCGCCGACGAGGCGCACCCCGTCTTCGATGCGCAGGGTATCGACGCCAGCATTGTGCTCACCAGTTCGGCCAACGCGGTGGTGGCCAAACGAGGCACCGAGGCATACGATGTCTCCAAGGCCGCCCTCAGCCATCTCGTCCGCGAACTTGCCGTCACCTGCTCCCCCAGAATCCGCGTCAACGCCATCAGTCCGGCGACCGTAGTGAAAGGTTCAACCATGTTTCCCCGCGACCGCGTGATCGCCAGCCTGAAAAAATACAACCTCGTCTTCGACGAAAATGCCACCGACGACGAGTTGCGCAACGAACTGGCAAAGTTTTACGCCCGGCGGACCTTGACCCGCCAGGCCATCGACCCCAGCGACTGCGCCCAGGCGATTCTCTTCCTCGCCGGGCCGCATACCCCCTGCACCACCGGCCACATCTTCCCCGTCGACGGCGGTTTGACCGAGGCATTCCTACGATGAAAGACCCCACCAAGAGTTCACTTGGCAGACTGCTGAAACCCAACGACCAGAGAGCCTCCATAGCCATCGATCTGGGAGCGGAAAGCTGTCGCGTCTCCCTGCTTCGCTGGAAGTCCGGCCGCCCCGCCATCGAACTCGTCCACCGCTTCCCCAACAGTCCGCGCGAGATCGACGGTGGCCTCCGCTGGGATCTCAACGCCATCGTCTCCGGCGTCGAGCAAGGCCTGCGCAAGTGCGCCAAGCTCGCCCCCGAAGGCATTCGCTCCCTCGCGGTCGACGGCTGGGCCGTGGACTACGTCCGCGTGGATGCCGCCGGCAATCCGCTCGCCGATCCCTTCTGCTATCGCGATCCGCGCACCGTCAAGGCCGAGCGCTCCGCCCACCGCAAGTGCAGCCAGGAGCGCATGCGCGAGCTTACCGGCATCCAGATCCTTCCCCTCAACACCGTCTACCAGCTCCACGCCGACCAGCTCGCCGGCCTTCCGGAAGGCCAGCAATGGCTCAACCTCCCCGAGTATCTGCTCGCCCACTGGGGCGGCGCGCGCGTCGCCGAGTATACCAACGCCACCCACACCCAGCTCGTCGAGCTTTACAAAAAACAGTGGTGCCGCGAAATCTTCAACGCCCTCCGCCTCGATCTCGCCAGCGCGCCCAAGCTCGTTCCTCCCGGCACCGACATTGGCAAACTCTCCGGCCCGCTTAGTGAACTGCCCGCCTTCGCCGACACCACGCTGATCGCCCCCGCCTGCCACGACACCGCAGCCGCCGTCGCCGGCATCCCCGCCATCGGCAACGACTGGGCCTATATCAGCTCAGGCACCTGGTCGCTCGTCGGCACGCTCATTGAGCAGCCCCGCAACAGCGCCGCCGCCCAGGCCGACAACTTCACCAACCTCGGCGCCGTCGGCGACAGAATCTGCTTCCACAAAAATGTCAATGGCATGTGGCTCATCAGCCAGTGCATGGACGAATGGGCCAGCCAGGGAAAGCAGTGGGAGATTGCAGCCCTCTGCGCCGCGGCCGAAAAGGTTCCCTGCCCCGATGGCCTGCTCGACGTCGACGACCCCGACCTGCTGCTGCCCGAGCGCATGCCCCAGCGCATCAACGCCCAGCGCGTCAAGCGCAACCTCGCCCCGCTCGACGAATCTCCCGCCAACGCGCCTGCCTTCGCCAGCCTCATCTTCCACTCGCTGGCCGCGCGCTATGCCAGGGTGCTCGACCGCGTCGCTCTCATCACCGGCAAGCGCCTCAAGCGCCTCTTCATCGTCGGCGGCGCCAATCAGAACGCCTTCCTCAACCGCCTCACCCAGGAAGCCACTCGCCTCGAGGTCCATCGCGGCTCGCCCGAAAGCTCCACCGTCGGCAACTTCGCCGTGCAACTCGCCACCCTCGAAGGTAGCCGCGACCCGGTCACCGGCGCCCACGCCGAACCCGTCGCCCGTTGGGCCGGCCTCTTTATCGACGCCCTCCACGCCGCCCCCGAACCCGCCACCAACTAACCCCGCGCACCCACAAAAATTGTCATCCTGAGCGTAGCGCAGCGTAGTCGAAGGACCTGCGGGTAAAGGCTCACGCCCAGGCCCGGGTGCCCACATCATCGCTCGTCATTCTTCCCAGTCCCAAACGGTCGTCATTCTGAGCGACGCTCGGAATATCCGTAGTTGTCCTTGTTCTGCCACATCGCCGGGTGACCCACATCCCGAATCTGAGATGTGGGATCACCCCGCCAACTCCCAACTCACAACTCACAACTGCCTTACTGCAATCCCCGGTCCTTCAACATTGGCGCCGTGCTCGGCTCCGCGCCCAGCCACGCCGAATATGCTTTCGCCAGGTCTTCCGTGTTGCCCTTCGACAGCACCATCGCGCGGAACCGGTCGCCGTTCGCCCGCGTCATCCCGCCGTGGTCTTCGAACCACTGGTACGCGTCGTCGTCCAGCATCTCGCTCCACAGGTACGCGTAATATCCCGCCGCGTAGCCGGTGCTCCAGATGTGCGCAAAGTAGCTCGACCGGTAGCGTGGCGGCACGGTCGTCAGCCACAGGTGTTTCCGCTCCAGCGCCGCCTTCTCGAACACGTCCGGATCCTCCACCGGGGCTGTCGCCGGCAGCGTGTGCCACTGCATGTCCAGCTCCGCCGCCGCGAGGAGCTCCGTCAGCGTATAGCCGCCGTTGAACTTGTCCGCCGCGCGCACCTTCGCAGCCAGCGCCGCCGGCATCGGCTCACCCGTCTTGTAGTGCTTCGCATAATGGTCGAACACCGCCGGATTGCTCGCCCAGTGCTCGTTGAACTGCGAGGGAAACTCAACAAAGTCCCGCGGCACGTTGGTGCCTTCAAGGTACGGGTATTCGGCGTTCGAGAACATCCCATGCAGCGCGTGGCCGAACTCGTGGAACATCGTCGTCACATCGTCAAAGCTGATCAGCGCCGGCTCGCCCGCCGCCGGCTTCTGGAAGTTCGCCACGTTGAAAACCACCGGCCGCGTGCCCAGCAGCTTCGACTGCGGCACAAAGCTGTCCATCCACGCGCCGCCCGCTTT
>Ga0224553_1000901_pt1 | contig 11761 bp, 9 predicted proteins | sample 714S21014metaG_FD_179897 | JGI IMG/M metagenome (GOLD analysis project Ga0224553, IMG submission 179897) | Peat soil microbial communities from Stordalen Mire, Sweden - 717 S2 10-14 | ecosystem: Environmental > Terrestrial > Soil > Wetlands > Peat | place: Sweden: Norrbotten County, Stordalen... | reverse complement strand
CGATGGACGCGGTCGAAAACGCCTTGGAACAACGCCTCTGCCAACTGGAATCCTCACCCGCCCAAATCCAATCCCTCACCGGTTTTGATTGGATTGTTAATATTAGATTGAATGCAAAATAGTATTACTGGCGGAACATGACATTCCGCACCTGATTGTTGGCGGATTGGCGGTGCAGGAGCATGGCTATCCACGGGTGACCATTGACGTGGACATCGTGGTGCCCGACGTGCTGGCGGCGGTGGAATTTCTCACGGCCAGCCTCACCGGGCCGTTTTATCGTGTGCCGGGAGTTGACGATCGCGTGGAAGACCGGCGGAATGGAGTGCATATAGTATAGATTTGCTGCCGGCGGGAAAGGTTTTGAAACGCGGCTGCAAAGTGCCGTTTCCACAACCCACCACCGTGGCCGAACAACTTCAAATCGTGAAACTGGAGGAACTCATCGCGCTCAAGCTCGACAGTTGGGCCGGCCGTCCAGCCAGACGGCTCAAGGATAAAGCGGATGTGAATGAACTCATATTGCGCCGCAAACTTCCCCGCGACCTTGCCGTGAATCCGGTTGTCCGCGCGCTCTACACTGAAACTTGGGACGCCTTGCAAGCGGAGAAATAAAATTTCTTTGTTTTCTTTGCGTCTCTTTGCGATTAATCAATCTGCCGATGAAAGAAATTGTACCGCCATCACCACCGCCGCTCGTTCACAACCAGTTCGAGTCGGTGCGGGAATTGTTCAGCCAGAACGTTGTGCCCAGCTATGGCCGATTCGACCTCGTTTTCAGCCACGGCGCGGGCAGTTACCTGTTTGATGTCGCGGGCAAACGTTACCTCGACCTCGGCGCGGGCATCGCCGTGTGCTGTCTCGGCCACGCGCACCCGGCCATCACCGAGGCGCTCGTCGAACAATCCAAAAAACTCATCCACGTCTCGAACCTGTATTTCACCGAGCCGCAGGGCCGGCTCGCCGCCGAGCTCGTCAAGCGCATCGGCGCGGGCAAATGTTTTTTTGCCAACAGCGGTGCGGAAGCCAACGAAGGCCTGTTCAAGCTCGCGCGCAAGTTCGGTCACGCCGAAGGCCGGTTTGAAATCCTGACGGCGACGAATTCCTTTCACGGACGCACGCTGGCGGGCATTGCCGCGACCGGCCAGGACAAGGTCAAGAAGGGTTTCGAGCCGGCAACGCCGGGCTTCCGGCACATCCCGTTCAATGATCTGGCCGCCGCGCGCAACGCGATTTCGCCCGCGACCATCGCCATCATGATGGAAGGCGTGCAAGGCGAAGGTGGCGTCACGCCGGCCACGCCCGAATACCTGCTCGGACTGCGCACGTTGTGCGACGAGAAAAAACTGTTGCTGTTCCTGGATGGCGTGCAGTGCGGACATTATCGCACCGGACGGTTCCAAAGCTTTCAGCGGATTTTGGAAAATGTTCCCTGCGGTGAGAAATTCCTGCCCGACGGCGTTTCGATGGCCAAATCGCTCGGTGGCGGATTTCCCATCGGCGCGTTCTGGGTGCGCGCGCCGTATGCCGATTTGCTGGGACCGGGCACGCATGCTTCGACGTTTGGCGGCACGCCGCTGGCCTGTGCCGTCGCGCTCAAGGTGCTCGAAGTCATCGAACGCGAACGGCTGGACGAACAAGCCCGCAAACTCGGCGAATGGTTCAAACGGGAATTGGAACGGCTGGCGGCCACTTACCCGCAGGTCGTCAAACGCGGGCGCGGCCTGGGTTTTATCCTGGGCCTGGAACTGGTTGAAAAAGAAAAAATCCCGGCGTTTGCCAAAAGTGATAAATCGGCGGCGCTGCAATTTGTAAATCGCCTGCATGAAATCGGCGTGCTCACGATTCCGGCGGGCACGCAAATTGTGCGTTTGCTGCCGCCGCTGAATCTGAAGCCGCAGGAAGCCGGCGAAGGCATCAGTAAAATCGAGGAAGTCATCAAATCGCTGGCATGATTGGTTTGTATGACCGCCGAAGTGAACTGTTTAGATGCGGAATCGAACCCCTCTCCCGGTCCCGCTCTGCGTGGCGAGGGGCGCGTCGGCTTAAATTTGGCAAATTAAATGAGAGATCATGACCCCCGCCGCGCTTAAACATCTTGCCGCGAATGATCCCGTGATGCGGCGGCTCATCCGGGAGCATGGGTTATGCGCACTCGTGCCGGAAACCCGCCGTTCGCCGTTCCAGTCGCTCGTGCTGGCAGTCGCGCATCAGCAACTCAATAGCACGGCGGCGGGCTCAATCCTCTCCCGTTTCAAAAAATTATTTCCCGGCCGGAGGTTTCCCCGGCCGGAAGATTTGGCGGGCGTAACCGACGAACAGATCCGCGCCTGCGGATTTTCCTTCGCAAAAATTGCCTCGATCCGCGACATCGCGACGAAAACCCTGTCTGGCGTCGTGCCGGCATCGCGGCAGATCATGAAGTTGTCCGATGACGAAATTATTGAGCGGCTCACGGAGGTTCGCGGGGTGGGCCGCTGGACGGTTGAAATGCTGCTGATCTTTCAACTGGGACGTCACGATGTTTTGCCCGCCGCCGATTTCGGCGTGAGGACCGGTTTTCGCCGTGCCTACAAAAAGCGCGACTTGCCGGCGGTGCAGGAACTGCTGGCGTTCGGCGAACGCTGGCGTCCGCACCGCACCACCGCGGCGTGGTATCTCTGGCGGGCGGCGGATGCGGCGAAAAAAACGTAGGACAGGCTTCCAGCCTGTCTCAAACTTCAATTCAAAATGATGGAGACAGGCAAGATGCCTGTCCTACGCTGGCTGGAATGCGGTGCATAAAAAGAGGTGACGCCGTTCCGTGATTGGGTTATAAAATTTCCTTTGGGCGAATTCCCGAAAACCTTGAAAAAATGAAGCATCTATTGTCATTGGAAAAACTGGCGCGGGCGGATTTTGACAAAATTCTGCGCGCCGCCACGGCGTTCAAGCGCGAGCGTGGTCATCACAAAACCCAGCCGCTGGCCGGCCAGACCTGGGCGTTGATGTTCTCCAAATCGTCCACGCGCACGCGGGTTTCGTTTGAGGTCGGCATCCACGAACTCGGCGGGCGGCCGATGTTTCTCAATGCCAATGACATTCAGCTTGGCCGCGGCGAGCCGATCAAGGACACCGCTCGCGTGCTCGGCCGGATGATTCATGGCGCGGTCATCCGCACCTTCGCGCAAAGCGACGTCGAGGAGTTTGCCCGGTTTTCCGGCGTCCCGACCATCAACGCGCTGACGGACGACGAGCATCCGTGCCAGATTCTCGCGGACATTTTCACGTTCCAGGAACAGCGGGGGCCGATTGCGGGCAAAACCGTCGCGTTCATCGGCGATGGCGCGTGCAACGTGGCGAACTCGTGGATTTGGACGGCGGCAAAATTCGGGTTTGAACTGCGCATTGCCGCGCCGAAAAAATTCCAGCCGTCCGCCGCCTTGTTAAAACGCGCCGGCGGAAAAATTTCCATTTCAACCGACATCAAGGCAACGGCGAAAGGCGCGGACCTGCTTTACACCGATGTCTGGATTTCGATGGGCAAGGAAGCCGAAGCAAAGGAGCGCATCAAGATTCTGACGGGCTACCAGATCAATCAATCACTGGTGAAGCTGGCCAAACCCGGCGCCCTGGTGATGCATTGCCTGCCGGCATATCGGGGCAAGGAAATTGACGACGCGACGCTCGAAGCCAACGCGGACACGATTTTCGAGGAAGCCGAAAACCGGCTGCACGTGCAGAAGGCGATTTTGAATTGGGCGGTTTCTTGATTGGCGTAGCAGCGTTTGTAAAAACGCGGATCTTTTGCCGCGAAATATCCGCGCTTTTACAAGCGCAGCTACGTTGCAAACCGGCGCAGATATTTCACGGCAACTTTCAAATCCTTCGGCCACGGGGCGGTGATGGTCACGGTGGCGCCGGTGACGGGATGCGGGAGGCTCAATTCCTCAGCATGCACCGTGGCGCGAGAAAGCAGCGGGCGTTCCTCGTGTCCGGGCTTGAGCCGGTAGTTCGGTTTAAGGCGCGAAAGCCAGAGCGGCTTGCCGCCGTAAAGTTCGTCGCCGACGACGGGAAAACCGGCGTAACGCAGGTGAGCCCGAATCTGGTGCGTGCGGCCGATGAGCGGTTCGCACTTCAGGAGCGCGTAGCCGCAGCGCGGAAAGGTTTCCAGCACTTCAAACCGGGTCTTCGATTTCTTGCCGTTTTTCGCATCCACGCACATCAACCCGGTTTTGTCGGGGTTTTGGTCCGTGTTTTGTAACTAATTGATAATCAAATGATAGGGAATTGAAAAATTGTGAAATAATTGTTGATTTTTGTTGATTTAAAAATTGGTTTGATTATTATCGCTACATGTGCCAAATGTCTGACGCACATGAACTTCACGCCAGTGTCGAGAACCGTTTTCTATTCTAATTTTATAACCCCAAAACTCTCCTAACCCCAAACTCAAAACCTATGAAACAAATCAAAGTGATAAAAATCTCTTTAACCTGTCTGGCGCTCGCCGTCCTGTGCGGCGTTGCCCAGGCACAACCCGTCAACCTGTTGGGCAATCCCGGCTTTGAGTTCCAGCCTGACATTGGGAAAGTAACTAATTTCGATAATGTTACCTATTGGAATGATGACGGGGTAAATTATACGAACACAGGTATCGAGAACGCTGGCGCACATGGCGGCAACTATCGGGCGTGGGAAATGAAGGGCGATGACGGGGCTTACCAAATCAGCACCAATCCCGTACCGCTTCAGATGGGCCAGCAGATTATCCTGACTTGGTGGGCGGTGGGCGACACTTCCAGCGATGCTCAGGGCACCAACCCGACCGATCCGATGCAAATTATCGGCATTCTTACAGCAACAAACAGCCAAGGAAACCCACCTTATGTAAATGACCCTTTTATCAACACCACCGCCGTTTTAATTTCAAGCAATGGGCTTCCTAATGGCTGGGCGCAATACTCGCTCACCTATACAGTCACCCCTGCGGACACCAACAAGTATCCTGGTGTTTTCTTCAATACCGGAGAGGTGGGGACGAACACTGCAGGCGTTTTTGCGGATTATGACGATTTCGCCCTGTATGTGGTGCCCGTCGGCGGTCTGCCCATCATAATAAATCCCCCGGCCAGCCAGACCTCACCTCTGGGAGGCACCAATTCGTTCACCGTGTCGGCGGTTGACGCTACCGGCTATCAATGGATGGGGGGCGCAACGGGCAGCGGTGTTTACACCAACATTCTGAATGACAGCACATTCTCCGGCGTGACCACAACCAATTTGACGATCAGCAATGTGACGACAAACCAAAACATGGACATTGTCGTCGTGGTATCCAACGGAAGCGGCTCGGTGACCAGCTCGCCGCCGGCCAATTTGACGGTGGCAGCACTCATTTATTTTGAATCTTTCGGTGTTCCAACCCCAGGCGACCAGTCCATAAACAACGTCGGCTGGAGGAACGATATTAGCGGCAACGACAACCGCATTTTCACCAGCGGCCCCGGGGTGGCCTTCCCCCAAGGCGCCGTTTATTCCTACAATGTCGCCGGCGGCATTGAGGCTTTTTGGGCCACCACCCTGACCGCAAATGGCGGACCATACGAAAACGGGCTGGCCACCAATAAAATGGCTTTCCCCGGCGTTAATCTGGCAACGGTGTATAACTTGAATTTCAGCATTGCTATGAACGCTAATGGCGCCGGAACGTATCAATGCTTCTTCGCCGTGCAGTTGAACAATAACAACTGGTATGTGTCAACCAACCAGTTGCCCGAGTCAACCGGCTCAGCTTTCATCGTGAATAGTATGAAGTTTAATCCCGCCGCCACCGCTTGGAATCAGTTGACCGTTAGCCCCAATGGAAGTCATTATGCCAAGTGGAATACTACGAATCCTTATCCCCAAATCGGGGCGGCCGCCACCGCCGATTTGACCGGCTTCATCACGGGTGTCGGTGTCGTATACATTCATATCACGAGTGGGGACGGGCAGTTTAACAATTTTACCGTTTCGGGCGCGATACCACCCACTGTCCTGCCTGTGATCAGTTCGCCTCCTTTCAGCCAGACCAATTACACCGGCTCCGCCACAACATTCATCGTGGCGGCAACCACCAACGGTTCGACCGCCGGGTTGATCTATCAATGGCAGACCAACACCGCGGTGGGCAGCGCGACTTGGGCCACCCTGTCCGATGGGGGACAATTCTCCGGATCGGGCACGGCCACCTTGTCAATCACCAATGTGACCGCGGCGGCCAACCACAAGGATTACCGGGTCATCGTGACGGATGGAGCCGGCTCAACCACCAGCACGCCGCCGGCAACGCTGACCATCATGGATTCGGCGCCGATTCCTTCGGCTGGCACAGCGATTTATCCCGACGCACAAACGGCTTTTGCCACACCCAGCATGACCAATGAGGTCAACAACAACAACACTGTGAATTTTACAGCGTCGTTTGTCGGCACCCAGCCAATTCACTATCAGTGGCAGGTCAGCCCCAATGCCAACGGCAGCAGCGCGGTGAATATCCCTGGCGCGACCAGCACCACCTACACGCTGTCCAATCCGCAGGTCAGCAACACCGGATACTACAGCCTGCAGGCTTCCAACTCGATCTCGGGCGCTACTTCCACGAACAGTGCCTGGGTTCAGTACGTGGTGTTGCCGTCAACCAACTCCGTTATCAAGTGGTCGAAGCCGGTGGTTATTAATGGTCTGACGGCGGCCCAAATTCTGGGACTGCCCGGCGCATTTGCCGGGGCTACTTCATTCGGTGGTACCGCTGTCGTAATGGTGACAAATGGCGCTACGATATTCACCTTTGATACCAGTACTACGGCTTCGCTTTCGGGCGGCTTTGGTGGTAATAAAACCGGGGTGTACACCGGGGGGAGCACAGGTGACACGAACCTTGACTTGGTTCTAAGTATTGATGAGGAAGATAGCAGTCCTGTGACCATCACACTGAACAACCTGACTGTGTCGAATCTCTATACAGTGCAGCTCTTTGCCATAAACGACACCGCCGGATCGCTTCGCGAAATCAGCTTTGCGGCTTCGACTGACCCCGCTGACGTTTCCGGCGCATTCCAGATGGGAGACAATGTCTATGTGGTGGGAACCTTCATAGCCACCGGCTCGACTCAAGCCATAACCCAAAATGAAGCTGATGGTCATGGTTACATGAGTTGTGTGATCATTCGCGCCTTGTCGGCGCCGCCTTCGCCTTCCATCGCCAAGTCCGGATCGAACCTGCTGGTGAACTGGCAGATCGGATCCCTCCTGGAAGCGACCAACCTTAAAGGTCCGTGGATAACGAATGCCAACCCGGCGCCGCTCACGATAGCACCGGCCGGTTCGAGCATGTTCTTCCGCGTCCAGGTTCCGTAAAGAATCATGGTTGAATGGGGATGACTATATAAAAAGGCAGGGTGTCAGCGACACCGCGACACCCTGCCTCATTTGCCTCTTCAGAGTTTTTCCCTTCGCGTGGTCGGGTTTCTGTTGGCGGGTATAAAGCGGCCTTCGTTTCCAAAGGCAGTTCGCGTGGGTTGAATTTGGTTTATTTGCCCGCTGGCGTTTGTGTTTTCGCCCGCAGCGCGGGTGTCGGGGGCGGCGGTGAGACCGGCAGAATGCCGGTTCTACTTTGCAAACCGGCGCAGATATTTCAACGCGACTTTCAAATCCTTCGGCCACGGCGCGGTGATGGTCAAAACTTCGCCGGTAACCGGGTGCGACAAGCTCAACTCTTCCGCGTGCAACGTGGCGCGGGACAGCAGCGGGCGTTCCTCGTGTCCGGGCTTGAGCCGGTAATTCGGTTTGAGGCGCGAAAGCCAGAGCGGTTTGCCGCCGTAAAGTTCGTCGCCGACGACGGGGAACCCGGCGTAACGCAAGTGAACCCGAATCTGGTGCGTGCGGGCGACGAGCGGTTCGCATTTGAGGAGCGCGTAGCCGCCGCGGGGAAATGTTTCCAGCACTTCAAATTGGGTTTTCGATTTCTTGCCGTTTTTCGCATCCACGCACAGCAACCCGGGTTTGACCGGATGCGGCGCGAGTTTGGCGTCCACGACAAATTGATTTTCCGGCGGCTCGCCGCTGACGAGGGCGGTGTGTTTTTTCACCGGCTTTTCCGAGCCAAAAAGATTCGCCAGCGCAATGAGCGCGGGTTTGTTTTTGGCGAGCAGAATCACGCCGCTCATCTCCCAGTCGAGCCGGTGCGCGTTCATCAGGTAATCCAGCCCGCGTTCGCGCGCCCACGGCTTGCCGCCGGCAATGGCGGTGTGAAGCAGCGTCATCAGGCTGGGCCGCTGCGGGTCGTAGCGGTCGGGTGAGACCAGCAGCCCGGCGGGTTTGTCGAGCGCCAGCAGGTGCTCGTCTTCAAAGAGCACCGGAATTTCCCAAAACTCATGGGTGGCGGGTGATGAGAGTTTGATGGCCGCGCTCACTTTTTCCCAATCGTGATTTTGAGCTTAATCCAAATCCTGATCGCATCAGGATTGCGATTAAAATCTATCTTGCGGCACCCGGCTTGAATTGCTGAAAGACCGGCGTGTTGCGCAATTCCCGGTTGGCTTCCAGGTTGACCCATTGGCCGAACGCCTCGTTTTGGCGCTCGCGGCGGAACGCGACAATGTATTGCGGCAGTTCAGAATTCAATTTTGCCTGGTCAATCGGCAGGCGGGACTGGACATAAACGATGAAGCCGCCGTCACTGGTTGCCTCAAAATTGCTCGTCTTGCCAACCGGCGTGGTGAACGCAGCCTGTTTGAGTTGGTTCAGTTCAGCCTGATCGCCCAGTTCCGGCAGTTCCCGGGTGCTCAACGAAAACGCCGGCAACTTCTGTGGCTGCAAACCGGCGGCAACACACAGGGTCGCGAAACCGCGGTCCGCCGTTATTCCCGTCAAGGTATGAACAAAATTTGTTCCGGCCTGCCGGGCCAGCAGGGTCGCTGAGCGCAATTGATAGTCCCGGGTGACGCGGTCACGGATTTGATCCAGCGGCGGGATTTCGCTGGGCAACTGCCTGGCGAACGCGAGAAAGTACACGGCGTCCGGTCCCGCGACCGGTCTGGCGAAGGGTTCGTCGGGCGTCAGTGCAAAGGCGGCTTTGGTGAAACCCGGCGGTGCGGTAAATTCTTCCGGCCCAAATTCGCCCCCAAAGGGCGCGGTCACGTGAACGGGCAGTCCTCTTTGTTTGGCGACGGTGGCGAGATTTTCGGGTTTGGCCGGATCGATGTTAAAAACGGCGTTGGCGAAAACATTCGCGTCCTTGCGCGCGTCGTTTCCGGCGCGGTCACGAATCAGTTCCTCGCGGATTTTCTCCTTCGCTTCGGCGGGCGACTTGGAATTTCTGTAATTCTCGCCGACCTGGCGGAAGTAGGTTCCCACCAGCTCGTCAAAATTTGTCCTGGCCCATTCGGCCCGGGCCTGTGCGAGATAATTCGTTACTTCAAATGCGACGTAGCTGACCTGCATGCGGTCGGGCAGGCGGTATTCCGCGAGGTAATTCGTGTAAAATTGCGCGACGGCGGCGGGGGTGACGGTGACGGATGACAGATGGTTCGATGCGGAGAAGAAAACAATCTGCGCGGAGAGTTCCTGGTGGTCGCGTTGATAGGCGGCGGTGGCTTCCTGCGGTGTGATGAGTTCCCCGGTCAGGCCGATCGCCTGCTGCAATTGCTCCATGACAAGGTATTGCCGGACAAAATTTTTGAAGTCCTCGGCCGTCAGACCTTTCGGCTGCAAAACTTGTTTCACGAATTCACTCAGCGGCACAGCCTGGCCGTTGCGTCCAAGCATATGGAGCATTTCGGAGGCCGCAGTGGCTGCCTCATCGTCGCCGACATAAATGCCGAGGTCATTCGCTTTTTGAGTGAGCAGCAAGCGGATATAGATTTCACGACCGCGATCAGACTCGGAGAAATTTTGGTTTTTTTCCGGCCATTCGCCGTTACGGAACCAATAAAAAAGATCGAAACCGTTTCTGGCGTCAATGAAAGCTTGTTGCGTGACTTTGTGACCGTAAATCGTGCCAAAATCGCTGCTGGCAACTCTGCCGTCACTGCCACCGCCCATGCGCGATGGGCCGGCGCCCCAGTAAATGAAAGAAATAACCGTGGCGGCGATGATAACGAACCACAGCCATCCCGAATGTTTGCGAATTGTCCCAATCATAGTGATAAATAGAAAAGAGAAGCCTAACCAGCCCGGCCAATTGCGGTCAAACGTAAAAGTGGTGTTGGTGGTGGATTAGTTTGGTGGGGTGAGCGTACTCGCGAGCCGGAAATCGAATGAAAATTGTCCTTATTTCGCCTCGCCGGGAGTCTCGCCCCACCAGTCGCTGTGAAATTGACCCGCCACCGCATGTTAAATTCAGCCCGCTTTCAGCCAGCGGGCCGCGTCCGCCGCCGCGTAAGTGATAAGAATGTCCGCGCCGGCGCGGCGCATGGCCAGCAAACTTTCCAGCGTCACCGTGCGCTCGTCAATCCAGCCATTGGCTGCCGCCGCCTTGATCATCGCGTGTTCGCCGCTCACGGCGTAGGCGGCGGTCGGATAACCGAACTCCGTTTTGACGCGGTAAATCAGGTCGAGGCAAACGAGGGCGGGTTTGACCATGACGATGTCCGCGCCTTCCTGAATGTCGAGCGCGACCTCGCGCAACGCCTCGTTCGCGTTGGCCGGATTCATCTGGTAACTCCGCCGGTCGCCGAATTTGGGAGCGGACTCGGCGGCTTCGCGAAACGGCCCGTAAAACGCGGACGCAAATTTCGCGGCGTAGGACATGATGGGTGTGTCGGCAAAGCCGGTGCGATCCAATTCCGTCCGGATGGCGCGCACGCGGCCGTCCATCATGTCGCTGGGCGCCACGATGTCCGCGCCGGCTTCGGCGTGGCTGGCGGCGGCGCGCGCGAGCAGTTTCAGCGAGGAATCGTTCAGGATTTTCACCGTGGCTGCGACGCCCTCGTCGCAACCGTGACTGTGACGCCTTGGCGACGAGGGCGTCGCCGCCACCACGCCGCAATGGCCGTGCTCCATGTATTCGCACAGGCACACGTCGGTGATGACGAGCAGCGACGGCAATTCCTTTTTCAGGAGCCGCACGGCCTGCTGGACGATTCCATTTTTGGCATACGCGCCGGAAGCCTTCGTGTCTTTTTTGTCGGGAATGCCGAAAAGCAAAACCGCTGGAACCCCGAGCGTGTGCGCGCGAATGGCCTCGCGCAAAAGTTTATCGGGCGAAAGCTGGAATACGCCGGGCATGGCGGCGATGGGGCGGCAGATTTTTCGTCCGGCCCGAACGAACAGCGGCAGCACGAGTTGCGACGTGGTCAAATGGGTTTCGGCCACCAATTGCCGCAACGCCGCCGACTGCCGCAGCCGGCGCGGGCGATACGCCGGGAATTGTCCAATGAATTGCAAGCTCACGAACCTATTCTAGTTTCAAAGCCGGAAGAGCAAAGCCGAAAGTGGCAATGAATATCGCGCAACGGACGTGAAGAAAACAGGGCAGATGAAGCCGCTAAATTTGCAGCCTATGCTCGTTATTAGGCTGCGTCATTTGATGATCGCTAGCTCTTGATTCAAGGTTCAACGTTTACCAAGACTCCCATTGTCGCGGCGGCGGTGGTGAGGTGGGTTGTAAGGTTTCCCGCCGTTTCTGAGTTCGTGACCTCAAAGCAGGGAATCAATACGCTACAAGGCTGAGGGGCGGGCATGGTGGAGGGAGCCCGCAGGGCGACCGGAACCATGCCCGCCCCTGGCGGCTCAAAAC
>Ga0224553_1000897_pt1 | contig 11794 bp, 9 predicted proteins | sample 714S21014metaG_FD_179897 | JGI IMG/M metagenome (GOLD analysis project Ga0224553, IMG submission 179897) | Peat soil microbial communities from Stordalen Mire, Sweden - 717 S2 10-14 | ecosystem: Environmental > Terrestrial > Soil > Wetlands > Peat | place: Sweden: Norrbotten County, Stordalen... | reverse complement strand
TCAAACGGAATGCGTTGATTTCGCTTGTGTCCGCGTGAATGAACTGATAATCCGCCTGGAAGATGCGAATCGCCAGACGATGGTTGAATAGAGGCGCGTTGTAGTCCAAGCCGCCGCCACCCGTTATTGTTGGACCCCAGGTGTCAACGTGATAAGGGCTGCCGCCCAGATCGGCGCCAACCAGAGCATGCACGAACGGCGTGATATGGGCCATAGGGACGCGGTAGATCAAGCCAGCCGATCCGCCAGCGAAGTTATCATTTGAATTGAAAGAGGCATTGTTGTCGCCGAGAGGAAAATCCTCGGACTGTATGTGCTCGTCTGCCTCGATCTGCACACCCAGATTCCTGTTGAAGTAGCGGGCAGCGCTAAAAATCGCGCCATAGTTGATCTGGCCGTAGGTACTGCCAGGAGCGCCACTCTGGGCACCTGCGATCTTTCCGTTTGGGTCTAGGTAGCTGTAGCCCATGAAGATATTCCACTTCGATCCCGAATTGTCCCAGGGGGCTCTCCCTGTAGCTGCGGCTTTGACCTGGGCGGCCAGAGTGATGGGTATCAGCACCGCAAATGCCAAGGCAAAAACACAACTCACATACCTTGAAACACGGGAGTTCATGCGTTTGTCCTCCGCAAGGAAGTTAAATGACCAGATGAGAAGCTGTTTGCTAGCGCGATTTTCGGCCCGGACTCATTGGGCTTAGCGCCTCAGACAGATAGTGTAGCATCGGGAAAGCCTGGTTCAACTATAGTACTAGAAGCTGATCTTCCTCTCCGGAAACCAGGTGAGCTGGATGGTTGTGGTGGTCACGGTCTGCTGGCCGGTTAGGTAGATGGGAGCCTTCCAGCGCTCAAAGGCGAATTTACCGTTAATCTCGAGGTCCTTGCCGATGCGCTTGACCGCCTGGAAGTTGATGTCGTTCAGGGTGGTGCCGCCGGGGATGAAGTACGTGGTGGCTTTCTGATTGCGCAAGCCCACCTGGAGCCATTCGTTGCCGCTCAGGTGATAGGTAATCCATGCCTGGCCGCCCTTGTCCTCGCGTCCGATCCAGTCGCCGAAAAGCTGCCCCTGGTTGGTGTAGCCCTGCCGTTGGATGGTTTCCCAGTACATGAAATGGCCGTACTGGCTTGCACCGTTTGAGCTGGACGGGTCGGTAGTGGCGGCTTCGGCGCGTATGTCCAGCTTCGGGATGCCAGGCACATGGGAGAGATAGATACCGGGCCGCCAGGAGGCGCGCCGCGGAGCGTCGATGGGGGAGACGTCGTCATGCACTTCCGAGTCGGCATAGAGCGTGAGCCAATTGCGGACGAACGGCAGCCGGTAGGAGAAGTCGAAGGCGCCAAAGCGCGCCCCTGGATCATTATTGCCAAACTTGTTGATCGAGCCGACGCCGGCGGTCGTGCTGAAGAAGCTTCTCAGAAAACTGTGAATAGAGATGCCTTCATGGCCCTCGCCGCCCCAGATCACGGTGCGCTCAAAGCCGAATTCGAGGTTTTTCGTGGGCCGGAAGCTGATCTTCTCGACGTGGACCCAGGGGTCGCCCGGATCAATCACGTTCGGCAGATTCGGATTTGAGCCGCCTGGATTCGCCGGATTGGGCATATAGGTGTGTCCGTGAAGTCCTCCAACCAGAAAATCGTAACGGAAAGGTCCGGTGAGCCGGGAGAGCAGGGGAATGTAGAGCGGCTCGATGCGGTTGATGCGAAAGGAATAGATATTTTCGGCGTTGTTGGAGTAAGCCATACCGCCGCCCAACCCTGGTCCCAGCCAATCATCCTGCTTGCCGAAAGAGATTTCGTGGTTGAGAAGGTGAGCGGAGACGTAAGCTTCGATGAACCGCCCATCGGTGGTGGTGGCGATCGGCCCCATCGGGATGGTGGCCTGGTTGTAGGGAAGCCCGGTGGCGGCGTTGAGGAAGGTCGTGCCGTCAATCGTGCTGAGAGCTTGGGCCAGTGATTGGGAGTAGCCGACAGCCGAGGGGGCACCTTGGAACTCACCGCGCACATAGAGAGTGAACCGGCCGGCAGTAGCATAGCCACTGGCGCCAGAGTAGTTGTTGAATCCGTTCTCGTAGGGACGGCCGTAGTCGTTGATGATCGTCGAGCCTAAGTGAAAGCTGTCGCGCAAGGGAGTGCCGCTGATGCCACGAGTCACTGAATAGACCGACTCGATGTGGGAGTTGCTCTGTTGCGTGAGGCATTGCATTCCGGCGTCGTAGTGCAAAAAATGGCTCAAAGCGGCGTAGATATCCTGCGCCTCGCCCACGGTTGAAACTCCATAAGTATTTGCATCCTCGATCTGGGCGTCGATGTCTTCAAGCACATGGCTCAAACTGGCACGCGTCCAGGGTCGCATGCCCAGATAGACATGATCGACATAGCCCAGCGAGTAAAGCCTCAGCACCGCCGGATAGACCCAGCTATCAACCGGGATGTACGGCGAACCCAGTGTGGAAGGCTCGCAAACGGTCGCCGAACGGCTGGAATCGCGTTCCGACTGCCCGGTGCCCCCCAGCGCAGCAGACTGCCCGGAGGCATACAGACTGGTAGTCATCAGGATAAGTCCTGCCAACACAGTTGCGCATTGGATAATAGGAGCTATGGCCACATGTCTGTTCACCTTGATGCCCCTTCCCCTAACATTCAGATTCCCAATACTGAAAACGCTGGAATAGACGTACACTCAGGAATCTCCTATTTCAGAAAGTAGGCGTGGATTGCTACTGTCAGCTATAGGAAGGAAACCCGGACCGATAGGGGACAGTCGCAGGTTTACTGGGAGGGATGTCCTCTGCTGGTATACTTCGCGCTCTTCTCTTCTCAATGCTGTATGCCTTCGCCGCGTACCACCTTAACTACCGTCATGCCAATAATCTGGAGGTCGAACTTAAAAGATCGCCGCTGTAGATACTCATAGTCGAACTGCACTTTGACTGGGATCGGAAGTTCATCACGGCCATTCACCTGTGCCCAGCCAGTCAGTCCAGGCACCAGAACGTGGATGCCTCGTTCGGTTCGCAGCGCCACAAGATCATCCTGATTAAACAACGCCGGACGCGGTCCGACAAAACTTAGGTCGCCTGCGAGAATGCTGAACAGCTGCGGAAATTCATCGAGGCTTGTCCGACGAAGTAAGCTGCCGATGGGGGTCAGATAGGCCGCGGGATTCGAGAGCAAATGAGTGGGAAGCTGGGGGGTGTCGATCCGCATACTGCGAAACTTCGGCATCCGGAAGATCCGATTGTTCTTGCCTACTCGATCGGACCAATAGAGGGCTGGCCCCTTGGATGTTGCCCTGATGAGCAACGCAAGCGCCAAGAGCAGCGGCAGTAAAACCAATAGAAGTGGGAAAGCCACCAACACATCAAAAACTCGCTTGGTCCAAGGCACCCGATATCTCCAAACCCATCGCGTGGTTTTCGTTATTCAAAATTTAAAAGGAAAGAGTGCGGACATCCCTTATTCTTCCTGTTACCTTCTGAGAAACCACTCTGCTGTGCGATCCAATCCCCGGTCTAGGGTCATTGGAGCACTCCACCCAAGACACTTACTGGTCTTTTCCCTATCCAGAACGAGAGATGAACAGAGACGCTGAACTGCCGCATTCTGCCGCAGCAGAGTTCCCGCCAAATGCAAGGCCGCTTCCGGACAGCGCACGATTTGCGCTGAACAATGCAATGCCGCCGCGATCCTACGAACCAACTCTGGAGTAGAGATATCTTCTCGATCACTGATCAGAAAACGGTTATTCGCTGCGCCCGGATGATCTAGAAGCAGGCAAAGAAGATCGCATAGGTTGTATACGCTAACTAAACTTCTACAGTTATGCAGACTGCCTACGGGCAGAGGAATGCGACGAAATACGCACTTCATTAGCGCAAGAAAATTGCCTCGCACCTCTGGACCGTAGACCAGCGGCGGCCTGACAATGACCCATTCCATATTGGTTTTCGCTGCAATCTGAACGAGGCATTCTTCGGCTTCCCACTTTGACTGTCCATAAGGATCGCAATAGCCGGGCCGATCATCCGCAAAAAACAGTCGCCCGTCTGTTGCCTCGCCATTCACCTTAATGGAACTCAGATAAATGAACCGCTTCACGCCGCTCTGCGCCGCAGCCAACGCAAGACTCTCGGTGCCACCCACATTCACCTTCCGAAACTCTGAGAGTGGATCCTCTGCGGTCTCACGCATGACATGAGCCCGTCCTGCAAGATGGATCACGGCATCCGCATTCCGAAGAACCGGGGATAGATCGGCACTCAAGCCCGAAGCAGGTAGGTGGCAAAGTCTCAGAGAGTCGTAGATGTCGCCAAAAACCGAGACATTCACCTGTTCCCTGACGCAAGCGGTTACCTCTCTACCCGATTCGACAAGCGCTCGGCAGAGGTGCTGCCCAATGAAGCCGTTTGCGCCAGTTACAACCACATACTTCAGATTCATTACTCAACCTCGGAGCTCTTCCGCGAATAAGCGCGCCCAATACAGGAAGTCTGCCTCACGATGACTTATGCTCAGCAATTCCGACTTAATTTCCTTCAAGGTGAAAATGTGAGAGGATTTGTTGGGCAATGGCCCGGACCGAGAAGACCGTATTGCCAAGCTCACGCGCGTTCCTTCCCATACGCTGTCGAGTCTCAGGCTGAGTCGCCAATAAGAGAGCCGCCGCAAGCAACTTCTCATCTTCTCCATTTGCACAGGCAAATCCGGCATCCGCATGACGCAAGAACTCTATCAAATCATTGTCAGGATTTAGACTGGCAAGTACCGGCTTTCCGCAAAGCACATAGCCAAGCAGCTTCCCAGGGAAATTGTGGGATGTCAGCCGCCGGTCCAGACTCACCAACCCCACGTCGCACTCAGACAAGCATTGCATGTATTCGCTTTGCGAAAGCGGGGGAAGTATTCTGACATTGCGCAGGCGTTGCTTCTCAATCTCTGCGCTAAGTCGCAGCACTTCGCTTCCGCTGCCCACAAACAGGAAGAAAACTTCTTCATGATCGCGCATCCCTGCTGCTAGCCTTAAAATGTTATCCAAATCCTGGACTATGCCGATATTGCCGCCATAAAAGAAAATGACTTTGTTGTTCAGCCCTAATTTGTGCCGCCAATAAGAGTTGCTGGCCGGCTGCTTTCGTACATCTAACCAGTTGTGAAGCACCTCGACGCGATAATCATATCCGGCTAACTCATTGCGAAAATAGGACAGGTTTCCAGATGCCTCTACGCCGATAAGATCCGCTGCCGCATACTGCGCGAGTTCTTTGCGCTTTAGGTATCGGTAGACGATGCCTTTACGAATCAGACCTGCATCAACAGCCCATTGAGGGAAAATGTCCCGCAATATCAAATAGGAGGGGCAGCCCCAGATCGTTTTCAACCGATTGACTAAATCCCCAAAGAATATTGTCGGGGAGTAGAACACAATCAAATCGCACGGATTGGCTTGAAAGAACTTGCATGCACCTTGCCACATGGTTGCAGACAAGCGGCACTCTCGCCACATGCGAAATGCCTTGTTGGCGTATTTCAAATCGCCAGTCTTCACCCGCACTAAGGTCACACCATCTTCTTCAGTGATCCTCGCCGTGCCCTCGACGGCGTCGCCGGGCGTGGCTACAATCACTTGATGGCCTTGCCGGACGTATTCAAGCGCAAGATCACGCATCATCTGAGCGGCGGATGTTGTACTCGGCGGGTAATATACAACCAACAATAGTATTCGCATAATCCTAACTCACTTACAGGCACGAATGGATGAGAGCTCGTAGATTTCAGAGTCCGATTCGTTCAATAAGCTCGATCTGTTGTCACTACTTATGCCACACTACCCTATTCACGTAGTCGGTATAGCTATGAATAATTCTTACAACCTTCTCGGACACGTTAGGAATGTTATAGTCCGGCACAATACGCAACGTGCGTTCTTCGCCGATTGGCTGTGCCTCCAGGATCTTCAGCGCATCCAGCACACACACTGGATCAAGGCCCGTCATCATTACCGCTCCTTCTTCCATGCCCTCGGGACGCTCGTGAGCTTCCCTGATGTTCAGAGCACGAAAGTTGAGAATCGAAGATTCTTCTGTGATCGTGCCGCTGTCAGAGAGCGTTGCCCGGGCCTTCATCATCAGATGGACGTAGTCGGACAGGCCCATCGCCTTCACCAGACGTATGTTCTCAGAAAACTTCACGCCCTCTGCGTCAATGCGCTTCTGCGTGCGTGGATGTACGGACACAATCACAGGGAGTTGATATTTCGAAGCTACACGTTCCAGAACAGCAGTCAAGTTTCGAAACTGTCTTGGAGAGTCGATATTCTCTTCGCGATGCGCACTCACTACGAAATAGCCATTTGCAGTCAGGCCAAGTCGCGACAGCACGTCTGAGCTGTCAATTTTTTGGCGATAATACGTGAGCACTTCGCACATGGGGCTGCCAGTCTTGATGACTCGGTCGGGTGCGATGCCCTCGCGCAGCAGGTATTCACGAGAGATTTCGCTGTATGGCAGATTGATGTCGCTGATGTGATCTACTATCCGCCGGTTGATCTCCTCGGGGACCCGCTCATCAAAACACCGGTTCCCGGCTTCCATGTGGAAGACAGGAATCTGCAGTCGCTTGGCCGCCAGAGCCGCCAGGCAACTGTTCGTGTCTCCGAGAATCAGAACTGCGTCCGGCCGCACTTCTGCAAGAACATCACTGGCTTTGAAAATCACCAATCCAATCGTCTCTGCGGCATTCTTTCCGGCCACCTGTAGAAAGTGGTCCGGCCGACGGATCTCCAGATCGTCAAAGAATACCTGGTTCAGCTCATAGTCGTAATTCTGACCGGTGTGAATCAGCACGTGTTCCGTATAATGGTCCAATGCCGCGATCACACGCGAAAGCCGGATGATTTCCGGCCGGGTGCCAAGTATGGTTGCGATCTTCATTCCACATTCTCCGAGGCCATGTTCTGGCTAAGGCTATTGAGCAACCTCTTCACGCCGTCCAACTGCTCAAGTACCGTAAGCAATACGTAGAAGAACTGGGATTCCCCGATCATTGCGAGGCCACATCGGTTATACATCCAATAATACCCATAAGTTCGAAGTGGGCGTCATAATCAAGCAGCTTATTCCTTCGGACTCAGCCATTGCTCATAGGGGGTAGGATCTGCCGCCAATTGTTGTACGAGGGTGGGCCAAGGGGGGCAGACATATCCGGTCGCACCGCGGAACCTGGAACCATCCATGCTGCGATTCGCATACTCTCCATCTACAGGGTCTATGGCAACGTCCAGGGCATAGGCTTCCCGGAGGAGACAGAGTAAGTCATACTTGCTGATCGGTTCACTTGCCACCTGATATACACCTTGAAGCTGTGGATGATGCAGAATGATGTCGGCCACCACCTCAGCAAGATGATTCGTTGTCACGCCGGAATAAATCGACTTACGATATCCTCTTACGCGCCCGCCCTTGTTTGAGAGAAACCAGTCCAGCAGGGAACGGTGATTCGCCAACTCCCGCCCAATAATCGAAGTTCTGATCGTTACTGCATTCGCCTCTGTGGTTTCGCCGAGGAACTTGGTCTTCCCGTACAAGTCCTCGGCGTCGCTGAGGTCGCCCTCCTTATACATGCCTTGGTGGCCGCTGAACACGCAGTCCGTGCTGAAGTGGATCAGCCGACCACCCCATTTAGCACATAGTTCTGCCAACTGGTGCGGAAGCAGGGAGTTCACAGTAATGGTGGAAATGTGTGACGAAGCCTCATCCCGTTGTTTGATGACGCCAATGCAGTTAACAATAAAATCCGGCTTAAGACGCAAGAGCAAGTGCGACAGCTTGTTGAAATCGAAAACATCAATCCCTTCAATTACTTGAGGGCTCTGGAACATGGCGATGCGGCTGTACGGTGCATCGCTTGCGCGGCGGTGCATGGTGCAAATCGTTCCGGGAAATCGGGGCAGGAAATGCTGGAACAGTTTGTGCCCCAGCATGCCTGTTCCGCCAAAAATCAGAATCATAGGTGAAGCCACCTCACTGATTTCCTTACTGGGTTACTCATCGATGCAAACGCGCCCGATGAGGCCCGGCTTAGCGATCGGCCAAATGTTGCTCAAGCCAGCGCTGTCCTGCCATTCAAGGCATCCTGCACACACGGCAGCTTCAGCAGCATGTTCATCATCGCATCCACGTCCAGCAGCTCCGCGTTGTGGGAATTGTAATCAATAGCCTCAGAAACCTCGGCCTTTCCACTGCTGAAAAAGCTGGAATAGTTTAAATCCCTTACGTCGGCCGGCACTCTGTAGTAATCGCCAAGGTCTTCAGCCTGGGCCATCTCTTCGCGGTTCAAGAGTGTTTCATAGAGCTTCTCACCATGCCGCGTACCGATGACCCGGATCTCACTCTTCGCATTCAGAAGCTTCAAAAGGGCCTTGGCAAGAGTACCGATGGTCGCCGACGGAGCCTTCTGTACAAAGATATCTCCCGGTACACCATGCGTAAAGGCATAAAGTACCAGGTACACTGCCCCCTCGATGGTCATCATGAACCGGGTCATATTCGGATCGGTCAGTGTCAGTGGTTCCCCAGCTAAAATCTGATTCAAAAACAGTGGAATCACCGATCCTCGGGATGCCATCACATTCCCGTATCGCGTTCCGCAGAACACCGTGGAACTGTCCCCGTACATTCTCGCCTTGGCCACCATGCACTTTTCCATCAAGGCTTTCGACATCCCCATCGCGTTCACCGGATAGACCGCTTTATCCGTGCTCAACACAATCACCTTGCTAACATCGAAAGCAAGAGCCGCTTTCATCACGTTCTCGGCGCCCAGCGTATTGGTTTGCACTGCCTCAATGGGAAAGAACTCGCACGACGGAACCTGCTTGAGCGCCGCGGCATGAAACACAAAATCCACACCACGCATCGCCTGCAGAACGCTATCGTAGTTTCGCACATCCCCGATGTAGAACTTCACCGCAGCGTTCTTCAACCGCCCCCGCATGTCATCCTGCTTCTTCTCATCCCGGCTGAAAATCCTGATCTCGCCAAAGCCAACCTTGCCAGCCATATCCACGACGGCGTTGCCGAAGCTGCCCGTGCCGCCTGTAATCAGGAGCGTCTTTCCACTGAATAGGTTCAAGTTCATTTCGTTCGCCATGTTCTTCTCCGGAATAACTTCTTTTTGCGAAGTGATGTCCAGGCCCGTCCCATCCGAGCTTCACAAACTCCGCCGTTTGCTTCACGGCGCACGGCGTTGGCCTGGAAAGGTCATCGTTTATAGTGCCATGTCACTGACTTAGGACGCTAGAGGCTCGACCCGCCGCTGGCATACCGAAACATCCTACGGTTATCTTCGACCACCGTGGGGTCGGCAATCAACTTCTTGGCATATTCCCCAGTTCGCGCCACGAAGCCTGCATACCACTCCTCATTGGCATCGATGCACTGCTGCACAGCAGCCTGGAACCGCCCAATCTCTCCGAGGGGAATATCCCAACCCACCCCTGCCTCCTCGAGATTGCGCCATGGCGTTTGATCGCTAAGCAAAACCGGACAACCGGCGATCAGCGCTTCACAAATCACATGGCCGAAGTTCTCGCCCAGAGTCGGAAACAAGAATAAATCGTGCTCGGCAAACACTTCGTTAACTCTGGCGTGTTCGACCATTCCCCTGTACTCCACCTGGACGTTCGCCGGCAGCCTTTCTATAACTTTTTGGCATCGATTCCAGTACATCACGTCTTCCGCAGGGCCATAGATGTCGAAAGAGACATCGCCTGAGACGCCTTGTAAGACCTCCAAAGCTGTCAACAGGTTCTTCTTGGGCGAAATTCGCGAAACAAACACCACGCTAAGCTGGCCTGGGCGCTTCTGCCTCGCACTTCCATTCGCTGGATTAGAGATCAGTCCGATGTCTTTTGCGATGGAAAGCACAGATCCATAATTATGCCTTTGCGGTTGCTCAATGCCTTGCAGAATGTTAGCGATGCCAATATCGCGAACGCCGGGAAAGCATCTGCGTATGTCTTCCGCCTCCAACTCCGTGGATGCGTGCCAGATCATTCGCTGGTACAGGCCAAGCCGGCTCGCTATCGCGATATATAGCATCTTCCTGATGGGCTTGATGCCAAGCGCCCCCGGAGAGAACTCGCCGCGCGGCGCAATAACCAGATGCCTGGCTTGAAGCAGGCCCAGCCAGTTCATGAAGATGACTAGCATTGAGTAGCGTCTTGGGAAGAACCCGTTCAGGTAGATCACAGCCGCGGAATCAACTGAGCGAAGCAGAACCATCATTTTCAAGTGGCCTCGCCATCCAGGTTCCAGATACATCACATCTGCTTCGCCAACTTGCATCCAGCGGTTGATTTCAACACCGGAGAAACGTGAAGTGTCCCCCAGGTCCCTGTCCGAAGTCACAATCCTGAAGCAAAACTCCCGGCCCAACACTGACACCAGGTTCGCAATACTGCGAATCGGCCCGCCGGCTTTGAACCCTGGAAGGTACCAATTGAGGAGTATAAAGATTTGAGGACGCGATTTGCACGCTTTGCCGTTAGAGTCCTCGTAGGTTTGAACAATTACCGTCATAAAGCTGATTTTCCCCTGATGGGTTGCACCGTATGGCTGAGAACGCGGTCCACCGCCTGCTCCATTTCATCTACCGTGACAGAGCGAATGCACTTCTTGTCCATATCGACGCAAGTCTGTAGACCGCACCCGTAGCATTCCGTCTGATGATAGATAACCAGATTCCTCTCCCCGGGTGGGAACCATACTCCAGGCAACCCTTGTGCGGAGAATACGCAAACGCAGGGCACACCAACGCTTGCGGCCAGATGCATAGGGCCGGAGTCAGGTCCGATGAACAGCGCAGCGTGGCCGATTACCGCAGCAGATTCGCGTGGGCTTAGCATACCCGAGAGATTCACCTTGGCGCCAGCCCAATCGCGGAAAGCTTCGTTGCAGAAACACACTTCTTCTTGAACACCGATCATTGCCAACCCATAGGAGGGATACTTTGCCCAAATGCGGCCTAAAAGCATTCGCCAGTTCTCCTGACCCCAGTCTTTAGCCTGCATCTTGGTGCCTGGACCGCAGACAATCAATGGCCGCCCCATAATATCTCCAAGAGCCCTGGCCCCTGCCTCGCGTTCCGGGAGCGTGAGCCGTAGGTCCCAGTTGGCAATGTCTCCTGGATCCGCATTTCCCAAAGCCGCAATCGACCTTGCCAAACGCGAGGCTTCCGACTCATAGAGTCCCGTGGCAGGATCGAGGCGGTGCCTGAGATCCTCCGCGCTGGGAAGTCCCACGATCCGTCCCACGCCAGCCAGCCGGAAGAAGAGCCAGTCCCGACGAACACTTTTAAGAGGGCGGATCGGCATCATATACACCAGCGCATCCGGGCGAAAACGGCGTATCTTCCACAGTAGACTCAGCATTTCCAAGATATTGCGCGTTCCCCCGGGGTATCTCATCTCGCCATCGACAAGACCGGAGCCGCCTAGCACGGCCATCGCCGCCGGAGCTTTGGCATGAACTGGAAGGGCCGTCAGCAGCACCCGTCTCGCCCTGGGAAAGACGCGCGCGATCAAGTGAAAGCATGGCAACGCCACGAGCGTATCCCCTAAGCTGCCCGTCCGATAAATAAGAACCCTTCGAATCGACAGGCTAGGAGTGTGTGTCATCGGTCATCAGGAAACGTAGTTTTCTGAGCATCGGCCGGTATAGGACAGCTTGATATCATCTGCGCCGGAGGCGCGGTCATCGGTCGATCATCGTCGGCGAGGCTGGAAGTTGTAAGGTGT
>Ga0224553_1000892_pt1 | contig 11838 bp, 8 predicted proteins | sample 714S21014metaG_FD_179897 | JGI IMG/M metagenome (GOLD analysis project Ga0224553, IMG submission 179897) | Peat soil microbial communities from Stordalen Mire, Sweden - 717 S2 10-14 | ecosystem: Environmental > Terrestrial > Soil > Wetlands > Peat | place: Sweden: Norrbotten County, Stordalen... | reverse complement strand
TACCTGGAGAAGGCGCGAGGCCTTAGCCTTGTTCCCCCCTGTTTTGTGCAGGGCGTGGACGATAGCAGTCCGCTCAACATGGACCGTACTGCCTCGGACGATCTCCCGCAGCGACAGATCGCTCCGCCCCGGGCCGGGCGTGGCAGAGTGCTCCGCCGGAACCTCCTTCACGACCCCCTTGCCTGCTTTGGCCCCCAATCCGAGATGCTGCTCGTCAACAACCTCCTCAGCCAGCAGCACGGCGCGGCGAACCACGGAGCGAAGCTGGCGCACATTTCCAGGCCAGCGATAGGCCAACATCGCCTCGACCGCTGCCGGCGAGAATCCCTGTATGAACTTGGAAAGCTCGATATTCGCGATGTCCATGAAGCGCTTGGCCAGGTAGGGGATATCTTCGCAACGTTGGCGCAGCGGCGGAATAAAGATGGTGTATTCGTTCAACCGAAAGTAAAGGTCCGAACGGAACGAGCCGCGTTCGCAGAGCGCTTCCAGGTCCGTCCCGCTTGCCGTCAGCATCCGGGTATCGACCTTGATTGGCTTGACCCCGCCCAGCCGGTACAGAGTTTTTTCCTGGAGCACTCGGAGCAGCTTGGCTTGCGAGGCCAGCGGCATGTTGGGGATTTCGTCCAGAAAGAGCGTGCCTGTGTGGGTTTCCTCGATCTTGCCCACGACCATCTGATTGGCCCCGGTGAAGGATCCCCGCTCGTGTCCAAACAACTCGCTCTCAAATAGCGCCTCAGGGACCGCGCCGCAGTCCACGGGAACAAATGGCTGGCGCGCGCGACCGCTTGCCTGATGAATCGCCCGCGCCACCACTTCTTTCCCGGCGCCGGTCTCGCCGACGATGAGCACACTGAAATTCGACTTTGCGACCTGCTCGATCGCCGCAATCACCTTGCCGATTGCCTCGCTCGGGCCAAAACTCTCACGCGGCGAGAGCACCTGGTGAACGTGATCGGTCAGGTGCTTCAACTCCACCTTCAGGCGCCGCTCATTCAAAGCCCGAAGCACGACACGAGAGACCTGCTGATGCTGAAATGGCTTGGCGATATAGTCGTAGGCTCCAGCGCGGATTGCCTCCACCGCTGCGAACACTTCGGTACACGCCGTAATCAGGATGACCGGCAGATCGGGGTCGAGCTCCTTCGCCTTGCGCATCAACTCCATGCCATCCATGCCCGGCATGCGGAGGTCGGCAAGCACGACATCAGGGTCCGCGGCACGTATCAACTGCAGTGCCTCGACACCATCTTTTGCCAGTAGCGGCGTCTGACCCTCGCGTTGTACCAGTTGGCCCAGCAGCCGGACCATCTCGTGGTCGTCGTCGACGATTAGTATTCTGCCTTGCACCGTCTTCATGCGGTCTTTCTTTACTTCACCCTGGGTAAACCGAGCGGGTAAGTGACGCGAATATCCGAATCAAGAAACTGTGCCAGCGAGTGGAGCATCCCCAGGAACAAGATTCCGGTTTCCCCATCCCCTAAGGTCACGTTGATGCGATCCGCAATAAAACGATCACGTTTCTCCAGGACCGTGTCGCGCAGCTGGCGCTGGCGACTGTCGTCCGCTGCAGTTACCCCGGAGGCAAGCGAAGCCTTTGCGAGCTGATATTCCTCCACCAGCAGTTCGGGCGATTCCGTACCCATCACCCTCGCCCCGCGACTCTGGAGTTCCAACAGCAGCCTGTGATTCCGGCTGCCGGATCCAGCCAGCTCCGACACAATTTCCTGCTCGTGCCGGCAAATCGGCAATCCGTCCTGATAGATGCGCACGGTGCCCGGGGCCACCGGCAGGCGCGAGGCCACGCCTTCGATTTCCTGCCACATCTTCTCCACCATGGCCGCATTGCGCGCCAATCCCTGCCGTCCCAGCATGGACAATTTCTTCCCTCGTATGGAAGGTGCCAGTGTTCCCATGTCCGCCGCGGTGTGAATGATGGGGATGTAGACGAGGGTCCGTTTCCGGTCGCTGGGTGGGCTGGTGTTCATCGGAGTGGATCATGATACTCCCGTCTCGAGATAGGGTTCGCACCGAACACAGACCTGTCCGTACCTGCCAGAGAGGAGGAGAGTCCCGGCAAGCATCTTCGATCCCATCGACTTGACTTATGTATCGGCGCAGTTCCGATTTGCATGAGGACGAAATGGGCCCACGGTTGGACCCGCGCGAGCGGAGCGCTGACAGGAAGGACAGTTGAGCTCTCGGCCCAACGGGGTTAGAGGATCTGATTGATAGTGCGCAGCCGCGATCTGGTCGATAGAGCGGAGGCCGGAATCCTTTTCCTGTGCCGCTCACCCGATCTGTGACTGGGATAGTGCCGCCAGTGAGCAATTCTGTACATCGCTATCTGCTCTCAGGGGTCCATGATTGTGGCAGCCCGACGACTCGCCCGCGTGAAAGCAGGAATCCATGATGTCCCTCCCAGAAATGCCTCACCACGAAGCCATGGCTGAGGGTGCGCTCGCCGGGGGGTCTCCGCGTCGGGCGTCGAATGTCCCTCCTCTGCCTTTGCCCACTCGCATCGCGTTCGTTGGCAACTACCTGCCCAGACAGTGCGGAATTGCCACCTTCACGACCGATCTATGCACCGCAGTCGCGACTGAGTTCGGCAGTAGCCGCCTGTTCGCGATACCGGTGAATGATCCGGACTCAAGCTATCAATATCCGGAACGGGTCCGGATCGAAATCACCCAGGAGGAGGTTGCTTCTTATGAGCGCGCAGCCGAATTCCTCAACTTCAATGGCAACGACCTCGTCTGCCTGCAGCACGAATACGGCATCTTCGGCGGGATAGCGGGCAGTCACATTCTGGTGCTGCTGCGCAAGTTGAAGATGCCACTGGTGACGACGCTTCACACGGTGCTGCGTGAGCCGGATGTGCATCAGCGCGCGGTGCTCGATGAGATCGCGCGCCTCTCGGACCGGTTGATTGTCATGAGCGAACATGCGGCTCGCCTATTGCGCGAGGTGTATGACATCCCGGCCTGCAAGATCGATCTCATTCCCCACGGCGTGCCCGACCTTCCTTTTATGGATCCAAATTACTTCAAGGATATGTTTGGTACTCAGGGAAAGTCGGTGCTGCTCACCTTCGGTTTACTGTCGCCGAACAAGGGGATCGAGAATGCGATTCGCGCGCTCCCAATGATTATCAAGACGCACCCAAACCTGGTGTATATCGTGTCGGGTGCAACCCATCCTCATATCCGCCGCCGCGAGGGTGAACGATATCGCGAATCGTTGCAGGCGCTGGCCGTCGAATGCGGCGTGTCTGCGAACGTCATATTCAACAACCGCTTTGTCAGCAATGAGGAAATGATCGAGCATGTCGGCGCGGCGGATATCTACATCACTCCGTATCGCCAGGAGGCCCAAGTCGTCTCAGGCACTCTGGCAATTGCACTCGGCGCCGGCAAGGCGATTATCTCGACGCCATACTGGCATGCAAAGGAACTCCTCGCCGATGGGCGTGGTGTGATCGTTCCATTTGACAATCCCGCCGCGATCGCTGAGGCGGCAATCAGACTTCTGGATGACGATGCCGAGCGTCATGCGATACGCAAGCGCGCTTATCTTTATTCGCGCGGAACCACCTGGCCGAAGACCGCGCGGGCTTATATGGAAAGCTTCCAGCGCGCCCGGGTGGCGCGGATGTCGAGGCCTCGGCCCACCCTGCAGGAAACCTCCGCGCTGGAAGCGGCCGATAGCCTGCCCTTGCTGAACCCCGGTCACCTGCTCAGCATGACAGACGACACGGGCATTCTTCAGCACGCCATATTCTCGCTGCCCAACTGCCTTGAGGGCTATACGGCAGATGACAACGCCCGTGCACTGATCGTGACAACTCTGGCGAGTGGATCGGCGATATCCAGGGAGTACTGGCATGCCAGTCTGTCCCGGCGGTATCTGGCATTTCTATGGTTTGCTTTCAACGACAAGGCCGGCAGGTTTAGGAACTTTCTCAGCTACGACCGCGCTTGGCAGGAAGATATTGGATCGGAAGACAGCCATGGCCGTGCCTTGTGGGCTGTGGGGACGGTGCTGGGCCATTCGGATGATGCAGGCCTGAGAGGCGCTGCCGGCAGGCTCTTTGAAGCCGCGTTCCCTGCTGCGTTGACGTTCACAAGCCCTCGTGCCTGGGCATTCTCCATTTTGGGCATGCAGGAATACCTCGACTGGTTCCCGGGAGACAGGGTCATTCAGGGTGTCCGCAATGCGCTCGCGGACCGGTTATTGGACATCTATGAACGCAGTCACTCGAAGACGTGGCAGTGGTTTGAGAAGAGCTTCTCCTACTCCAATGCCCGGCTGCCCCAGGCGTTGATGCTCGCGGGTTGGCGAAGTGAGAACCAGAGGATGATCGACGTTGGGTGTGAGACACTCAAGTGGCTCGTTGCCGAGCAACACCGAGACGACCCGGACGTCTTCGTGCCCATCGGTTCTCGGGGATTCTGCGCAGAGGATGGCGAAAAGGCCCGTTTTGATCAGCAACCCATTGAGGCTTGCGCCACCATCTCCGCATGTCTTCAGGCATACCGCCTCACCAGCGAGAAGCACTGGCTGGTCGAAGCCTGGAGCGCGTTCCGATGGTTTCTTGGCAAGAACGATCTCCAGGTGCCACTGTATGACGCAATCACGGGCGGTTGTCGCGATGGGCTTCATCCGGATCGCGTGAATGAAAATGAGGGAGCCGAATCGACCCTTTCGTTCCTGATGGCGCTCCTCGAAATGCGAGCTTTAGAAGCGACCAGCGTAAGCCAACTGAACCTGGAAATGAGGGTGTCTGTTTGAATTCAATCTCTCCGCTGGCTGCATCGGAAAACGCCAACATCGAACAAGAAGGCTTGGATCTGCTCGCCGAGCGCCCGCTGTTCGCTCGTCACCCGGCCAATCCCCTCCTCAGCCGCAAGGACTGGCCATATCCCATCAACAGCGTGTTCAACGCCGGCGCAACTCGGCTCGCCGACGGAGACACATTGCTGCTTTGCCGGGTCGAAGACCGGCGCGGCCTCTCGCATCTCTGTGCGGCTCGTTCTGCGAATGGCATTGATGGATGGCGGATCGATCCCGAACCCACGTTGATGGCGAAGCCGCGTGAATTCCCCGAGGAGATATGGGGCATTGAAGACCCGCGAATTACGTACGTCCCTGAGTTGGAGCAGTATGCGATTGCCTACACCTCGTTTGCACGCGGCGGCCCCGGTGTCTCACTCGCGCTCACCAAAGACTTCAGGAGTTTCGAGCGATTCGGAGTCATCATGCAGCCTGAGGACAAGGACGCCGCTTTGCTGCCACGCCGGATCGGAGGCTTCTGGGCTATGATTCACCGGCCGGTCACTACGCTTGGCGCACATATGTGGATCTCCTACTCACCCGACCTTCGTCACTGGGGCAGCCACAAGGTGATGCTTGAAGCCCGGCGCGGAGGATGGTGGGATGCAAACAAGATTGGGCTATGCCCGCCCCCTATCGAAACTCCAAAGGGTTGGCTCGCAATCTACCATGGCGTCCGGAACACTGCGTCCGGCAGCATCTATCGCCTGGGTCTCGCGCTGTTCCAACTCGACAAGCCGCACATCTGCCTGCAGCGGGGTGAATCATGGATATTCGGTCCCGAGGCGCCCTATGAACGCGGCGGAGATGTGAGCGATGTTGTATTTCCCTGTGGGCAAACCATCGGGGCGGATGGAGATACGATCAATCTCTACTACGGAGCCGCCGACTCCTGCATGGCGCTCGCCACCGGCAGCATCCGCACTCTTCTCTCCTGGCTGGATGCGAATTCCAGCGCAGGAATCGCAAGCGGAGCATAAATTACTCGCTGTCTGGTCAAGGAGGGAATCATGGATTCCGCTGTGCAAGGTTGGCTTGGTCGACTACCGAAGGTGCTCTGGACTCGGCGACAGTGCCCGCTGTGCAGTTCAATTCGCTTCGCGGAGGCAGAGCCGGGCTCACTGGATGGTCCGTTACGCATGTTCATGCTGCGTCCGGTTCGTTGCGTCAATTGCTGGCGGCGGTATTACTGGTTTGCAATGACGGGCAGTGTTGTTAGGTGAAAACCTGCTATGCCGGCAAGATCGCGTAAAAGCGCCTGCGGCGGTCGCAGACTTACGGGCTCCGCACCTCTTGCAGCCTGCCGAACAGGGTCAAAGCAGAAGTAAGAAGCTCATTGTCTTCGATCTTGACGGTACGCTTGCCAAAGCAAGTCCGCCGTAGATCGCGTGTAGACTTGTGGCCAGCAAGTGGAGACTGCTTAGGCTGCGGTCAAGAGAGCGATGACACCTGATACGAGTGGCGCGGTTGAGGCGCCAGCCGAAAAGGCCGGTTTGGCAGGCGTTGACCCTGCAGGGCCTCCGCCCCCCCCGGACAAGTCTCCAATTCCCGCAAAGGCGAAGAATAACAACATCCATGTTTCCCCCGCAGTCCTCGATGCGGCAGGGAAGGCCGGCGACGAACTGCTTCGTTCCTTGCACACGACTCCAGCAGGATTGACGGGAGCTGACGCCGAAGCGAGAGCGCATACCGCGGGCCCAAACGAGGTTGCCCAGCAGAAACCACGAGGCTGGTTTATCCGCCTCCTGATCATCCTGCGCAACCCGCTGGTGATCCTGCTGGCGGCGCTCTCGTCGATCTCCTTTGCCACAGGCGACGCGCGCGCCGGAACCGTGATGGCATGCATGGTGCTGCTCAGCGTTACGCTGCGATTCGTGCAGGAGGCCCGGGCGAACACAGCAGCAGCAAAGCTCAAAGCCATGATCCATGTGACCGCCACGGTCATTCGGGATGGCAATGCGAGGGAGGTCCAGCTCAGGGACCTGGTGCCCGGAGATATGGTCAAACTGTGCGCCGGCGACATGATCCCCGGCGACGTGAGACTGCTGTCCACGAAGGATTTATTCGTCAGCCAGGGCGCACTTACCGGAGAATCGCTTCCGGTCGAGAAGTTCCATGATCCAGACCCGCAGGCATCGAGCTCGCCCACCGAGCTGAAGAACATCTGCTTCCTCGGAACCAGCGTTCAAAGCGGAACGGCAACTGCCGTGGTGGTTGCGACTGGGATCAACACGTATCTCGGCAGCATGGCCGGCTCGATCACAGAGCAAGCGCCTCCGACCAGTTTTGACCGCGGACTCAGCCGCTTCACATGGCTGATGATCCAGCTGATGGCGGTCATGGTGCCCCTGGTCTTCCTCATCAATGGGTTTACCAAGCACGATTGGAAGAGCGCGTTCTTCTTCGCGATGGCAGTCGCGGTCGGCCTCACTCCCGAGATGCTGCCCATGATCGTTTCCGTATGCCTCTCCAAAGGCGCGATCGCGATGAGCCGCAGAAAGGTGATCGTCAAGCGGCTCAATGCCATCCAGAACTTCGGCGGCATGGACGTACTGTGCACCGATAAGACCGGCACGCTCACTGAAGATCGTGTCGTGCTGCAACGGCACTGCAACGTAGCCGGACGGGAAACGGACGAGGTACTGCTCGATGGTTACCTCATCAGCCACTTCCAGACGGGCCTCAAGAACCTGCTGGACACGGCGATCCTCGGCAGTTCGGACTTTCATCAGCAAGCTCTGATCGAAAAGTACAAAAAGCTCGACGAGATTCCCTTCGACTTTACCCGGCGCATGATGTCCGTCCTGGTCCAGGATCCTGAAGGCCACGCAATCCTTCTCACGAAAGGCGCTCCGGAGGAGATATTCCATCAGTGCTCTCAATTCGAGTTGGACGGCAAGATGTCGCCGATGGATCCGCAGTTGATGAAGGGACTGAAAGATGAGTATGCCAGCCTCAGCAATGACGGCTTCCGTGTTCTGGCCGTGGCCACCAAGCAACTCCAGGGAAAGCTGTCCTGCTCAAAAGAAGATGAGTGCGACCTTGTTCTGAAGGGGTATGTCGCATTTCTCGATCCGCCCAAGCGAACCGCAGCCGCCGCAATTGAAGCGCTACATAAGCATGGTGTGGGAGTGAAGATTCTTACGGGCGACAACGACCTCATCAGCCGAAAGGTGTGCGGCGATGTGGGACTCCTGCCCGATCCAATGCTTCTGGGCGACGACGTGGAGAAGATGTCCGATGCTGAATTGGCGGACGCTGCGGAAAAGACAACACTGTTCGCGCGCCTCTCGCCTGCTCACAAGCAACGAATCGTTCGCGTCCTTCGCGGCAAAGGACATGTCGTCGGATTCATGGGAGACGGAATCAACGATGCGCCCGCGTTGCACGCCGCGGACATCGGCATCTCGGTGGATACGGCTGTGGACATCGCCAAGGAGTCGGCGGATCTCATCCTGCTGGAGAAGGATCTCATGGTGCTCGATGGGGGTGTGATCGAGGGGCGGAAGGTCTTCGCCAACATTATCAAGTACATCCGGATGGGAGCCAGTTCGAACTTTGGCAACATGTTCAGCGTGCTGGGAGCGAGCGCCTTTCTCCCATTCATCCCGATGGCTCCCATTCAAATCCTGACCAACAACATGCTCTACGACTTCTCGCAGGTGCCGATTCCCACGGACGCAGTGGATGAGGAATTAGTGCAGTTGCCGCGACCCTGGAACATCGGAGAGATCAAGCGGTTCATTCTTTGCGTAGGCCCCATCAGCTCGATCTTCGACTACACGACGTTCTTCGTCATGCTCTATCTCTTCAAGTGCTGGGATCCGTCCCGCGCTCCACTCTTTCAGACGGGTTGGTTTGTCGAGTCGCTGATGACGCAGACGCTCATCATCCACATCATCCGCACCAACAAGATCCCCTTCCTGCAAAGCCGCGCAAGCTTGTCCCTGACCCTCACTACACTGGCCATCATGGCCTTCGGAGCCTGGCTTCCGTATTCTCCGCTGGCTTCTTCGCTGGGCCTTGTACACCTGCCGGGACTTTACTGGCCGATCCTGATGCTGACACTGCTTGCCTATGCGGGCCTTACGCAGTCGGTGAAGGTCTGGTTGCTCAGGAGGAAATGGATCTAGACCGGCACCGTAGAGTTGCTTCAGAGAGCGCGACGCCGTCCCGAGATGAGGTTGAAGATGAGGATGATGACAGCGAGCACCAGTAGAAGGTGAATGAAAGCGCCGGCTACGTGGAAGGTGAAGCCCAGAAGCCACAGAATCAGTACGACGACAAAGATTGTCCAGAGCATAAATCCCCTATCTCCGCATCGCCGGCGCCCGAGAGCTGGAAAGCCGCTCAGGCGCCTGCAATGCAGTCACAAACGGTTGTTAGTTTGAGGCAATTGCCTGTGCCTTTGCGTCTCTCACCGCGTCAAGGAACGATTGCGCCGAGGCTGGCACCGCTTCATCGCCTTGAAGAATCCGCCTGGTGGGAACGTCATGCCCGTAGATCGCCTCAGTGGAGTCGTCATCGCGGCGAATCGAAGCGCCGTTCAGCGTAACTCCAGCAAAAGCTCCTTTGGCGCGCGAGTAAGTCAGGACCTCGGTCTCCAGCTTCCAGTTGGTGTCGGCAGAGGCATGGCGCCCCACCGGGCCGGCGGCCGCAGAGGCGTCCGCACCCAGCTCGAACCCGCTTCCAATCAACTGCTGCATCCCTTTGTCGTTCTGGATGATCAAGACAAGGTCCACGCCTTCAACGCCGATCTGCAATCCCCAGCTGCCGCCAGTAATGGCAAAGAATGCCGGTGCGCTCCAGCCGTCGGCAGTCCGGCACGTGGCCACTCCGCGGCCATTTTCTGCACCAATCACAAAGCCGCCCTTCAGCAGATGGGGCACTACGGCCACGCACTTCGCGTGTTCCAGAACCTCTTGCGGAATGCCCTTGTCTGGTGCCGCCATAATCTCATGCAGCACCCTGCCTGCGTGATCCATCCGGTCGACCGTTGCTTCACGATTGGTCGCCGCCCAGCCGATGCTCGTCAAACTGAGTAATGCCACTGCCGCCATAATCTTCTTCATGCATTTCACCATTTTCTACTCATGCGCAGCGTCACCTGCTTTACGCGCACACGAGGCGCACAAGGTACTTCTCACGTTAGAGGTGACAGAGCAGCGCCGTCTGAGCAATAGTGCTCTAAGCGGGATAGTGATGTTGGCTGGCTGTGGCGAATCTGCCTTAGGCGTGGCTCCGCGCCGCGAATGAGCGGTTACCACTCAAATGAGTGGATGTCCCGGAATAGTGGGCAAAATCTGAACGGAGCATCCCCTTAAGTGCGATACTAGACATAAGAGTCAAGCTGTAGCCTATGATCGCAAGAAGCCGCCATTGCTATGGTTAAGCCGGAACAACCCGCATTTGATGCCGCTGCCTTCTTGATGAGTGCCGGTCTGGGGCGAAAGATTGTTCACCTGGCGCCCAGGCAGCCCTTCTTTTCGCAGGGAGACCCCGCGGATTCCATCTTCTATCTGCAGAAGGGCCGCGCAAAGGTCACGGTCGTTTCGCAAGCCGGCAAGGAAGCCACCATCACGCTCCTCTCCGCGGGCGATTTTGTGGGCGAAGGGGCGCTCGTGGCAGTGCCCGGGCTGCGTTTGTCCACGGCTATCGCCATAACCGCCTGCACCGTGCTCAAGATAACCCGGGAAGAGATGGCCCGGGTAATGTACGAGGAGCATGACTTCTCCGACTTGTTTTTGAAGTTTCTGCTGGCCCGCAGCATGCGCATCCAGGCCGATATTGTCGATCAGCTCTTCAACTCCAGCGAAAAGCGCCTGGCGCGTATCCTGCTGTTGATGGCGGAATTCGGCAAGCCGGGCGAGCCGGAGCAGTATATCCCTCAGATCTCACAGGAGACGCTGGCGGAGATGATTGGCACCACCCGCTCGCGGGTCAGCTTCTTCATGAACCGCTTCCGCAAGCTCGGTTTTATCGAGTACAACGGCCGTATACGGGTTCACCAGTCGCTGCTCAATGTAGTTCTGCACGATCGCTTGCCGAACGAAGATTCTTAAATCCGGTCCACCCCCTCACATTCCATGTGAGTAGCCCCAAACTGCCAGTCGTAGGCCGGCAGACCTGTTCAAGATTGAACAGCACAACAAGCGGTCAATGGAGTGGTAAATCACTTCCCACAAGGCGACTTTTGGATACCGATGATCGGCTCAGTCGCTTAGTGAGGAGGGCTTGCTGTTCAAAGACATTCAGGAGTTGGCCTGTGTATGATGCTCGCGGGGCCGGTGAATGCAGACGAATGCAGGAGCAGGTCGCAGATCCGGCTTTTCAGGCCGCCGGTCAGTGGAGATCCATGAATCGTGAATTAGCTTTGAAGATTGCTCTGGCGGCGGTGGGATTGCTCTTTATCGCTTTAGGCTATCCCATGTTGGTGTTTATCCGGCAAGCGCCTGCGCTTTCCATGCAGTTCAGCCTGTACGTCACGCTGGGCGTCTTTCTGCTTCTGGCCATCCGCAATCCGTCGGCGAGTCGCAGCGTCATTGCCTTCACCGCATGGTCGAGTTTCGCTCACGCTGCGCTGATGGGCACCCAGGCATGTTGCAACATGGTGGCACGGGGCGAACTGATCGGGGTAGCTGTTCTTGTGGTCATCGGCGCCGTCTTCCTCGCGCTCGCGCCAGCAAAGCAGCTTGTGGGGTGAGAGTCACACCGGAGCCTACGCCATCCACAAGGACGGGTAGTCGCCGAAGAGTAGAAGCGCCTGGTCTCCTGATCCAGAGTTCTCTTTACAAAGGAACAAGGGGACTCGGAATTGCTCCGATGACGGGAGGTAACGGAAAACGATGGATCCCTATCGGGACTGCCCCGGCAGATGCGGCGCTCTAGGAACTTGTTGAAATTGGTTCTGGTCTTCGGCCGATTTCGGTTGTGGTTCGTCTATTGAGTATGCGTGGAGACGAGCGAGTTCAGGACAGTATGTTCAGCTATTTGACGTTGGAGCAG
>Ga0224553_1000891_pt1 | contig 11846 bp, 11 predicted proteins | sample 714S21014metaG_FD_179897 | JGI IMG/M metagenome (GOLD analysis project Ga0224553, IMG submission 179897) | Peat soil microbial communities from Stordalen Mire, Sweden - 717 S2 10-14 | ecosystem: Environmental > Terrestrial > Soil > Wetlands > Peat | place: Sweden: Norrbotten County, Stordalen... | reverse complement strand
CGCGCCGGAGATTGTCACTGCCTCGGGCGAGGCGGCGCCAGGACTCGGTGACCAGAGCGATTTCTATCGTGGCGAGTTGCATGAGTGAGACCCCGATGTCGCAGGCGAGCCGTGGATCAGGGGTGCACGTCGTTCGCGGCTGCCAGCGTGCGTCCGAGACCATCCGGCAGTTACCTGTCCAGGGTTTGCTGCACCGTCGATAGTGCTCGCATCGACGACGATTGACACATCGGCACCGTCAATCGTTCGGGACATGACTTTTCGCGAGGGCGAGAACCCCTAGCCAGTTGAGGTTGAGGCGGCCATCTTCGAACGCTCTGACGTGGCCGACTGCACGGTCGTGGTGACCGCCCCGCGGGCCCGATGAATACACCGGCTTCAGCGCCAAGCGCGTCGATGGCAAGACCATGACCCTTAAGTCGAAGATGTCTTAGACCACTAGTCGGCGTAACCGATCGCGTCAAGCCGAGTGGCCCTGTTATTGGTGGCCGACCGCCAGCATCTTCAGCAACGTCGCCGCCGCCTCGGCGGACGACGCCGGATTCTGGCCGGTGATAAGCGTGCCATCGACGATCACGTACGGCTGGAAGTCCACCGCGCCCTTTGAATAGTGGGCGCGACGTTCAATCAACACGTCTTCCAGGAGTTCGGGCACCACGTCGGTGAGTCCAACCGCGGACTCTTCGGAATTCGAGAACCCCGTGACATTTCGACCATCGAGAAAGTATCCTCCGGCGTCGGTCATGAGATTCTTGAGCGCGATCGGTGCGTGGCAGACTGCGGCGATCGGCTTGCCCTCGGCGTCAAAATCGCGTAGCAGCGCCAACGAATCCTTGTCGTCCACAAGGTCCCACAACGGGCCGTGACCACCCGGGTAGAACACGGCACTGAACGAGCTGGCGTTGACCTCGCTGAGCCGCTCAGTGTGTGCCAGCAACTTCTGCGTTGCGGGGTCTGCGTGGTAGCGCGCGGTGGCGTCGGTCTGGGCAGCGGCCTCGTCACTGGTCGGATCGATGGGAGCCTGGCCGCCCTTTGGCGAAGCGAGCACCACTGTGGCGCCCGCATCAGTGAGCTCATAATACGGCGCAGCGAACTCCTCCAGCCAGAGTCCCGTCTTCTTTCCGCTGGCGCCGAGTTGGTCGTGCGAGGTGAGTACCATCAAAATATTCATTGCATTCTCCTTGTAAAAGTGTGAGCGAGCCATTCGCTCGATGTGTGAACCGCCGCGCGAGCGAGCAAGCCTTCCGTCTCGAGGAGGCGTCGTGCCCGAATGGGCGACAATCGTCAAAATCGTCCGACCCGAACCTGGCGTCTCGAAGTGATGAATCACTCCTCATCGCCAACGTATCATCTCTGGGCCTGCCGGCATAGATGTGAGTTGATTTAGGCATTTGAGACCAGGGGATGCTCGTGCGGAAGAACGTGCGTGATCGGTCCGAGGGTCAAGTTGATCCCTTACCGCCCTACCGTCGCCCCCGCCCACAACAGAGACAGCGAGGGGCGGTGGTAAAGGAGTGGGGCGAAAGTTCTTTTTCGCAATACGTCTCTCAAGCCGACCTGCGAACCAAGAATCAACTCATGGTGATGAGTCTGGATTTCCAGGGACCATGTTCTTCCCTCTAATTCTTCGTTGTGATGACCGTGACCTTGTTCGCTGGCGAACTCGTCACCATTCTCAGAACGAATCGAATTTTCACCTTGCTCGACAGGTAGTTTCTTACTGCCTCGGCACGACCCTTAGCCAGGGCTGTGTTGTTCTTTGCGTAACCAGTGAAAATGATTGAAGCCCCCGATGTCAACTTCTTCGACAAAGTCGCAAGCGTACTTTTTGCGGCGCTCTTTAGGGTGCTCTCTCCAGAAACGAAAAGTACGGTGACGCCAGCTGTCTTGAGGTTTCCTTCGACGGCCACCGTGGCGGTCGTGGTGCCCGGCACCGAGGTGGTTGTGGCTCCCGGGAGCGTGGTTGTTGTAGTTGTCGTCACCACCACGCCAGTACTGCTGGCTTGATCACTGCCACTTACAAGGGTCCCGCCGTCAAAGTAGTAGGTGGTGCCGGTAGTCGTTTCGTAGACCTGCGCCCGCAAATCGGTATGGCCGGATTGGGTGATTGACAAGGGCGCCGAGACGAGTGTCCACGTGTTGCCCACCGTGAAGTCGGTCAGGTCATTTTCGGCGGTGCCACCGAGCGCCAAGAGTGAGAGCATGCCCGACACGGGAATGCTCGTCGAAGACTTAACCCAGATCGAGAAGGTGTAGGACTGACCAGGGCTGGAAGATGCCGGCACGTCTTGGTAGATCGAGCCACCCCTTGTGGAGGTGTTCGACGCCGCATAGGTTGTGCCCTCTTGTGCAATGGAGGAATTCGAGTAGGCGCCGTAATTCGTTGTCCCGCCATTCACCGAAATCCCAGTCCAGGGTGCGAACTGCCCGGTACCCCAGGATCCATTGGAGAGGAGGTTCTGGGATGAAGGCTGAGGAGCCGAAGCGTCGCCAAAGTGAATGAAGTTATCCGGCATGGCAGGGGAGTTGAGGGCAATCTGATAACTGTCAGTCCAGCCACCGGCAGGAACCGAACTTGACGAGCCGTCATAGAAGTTATCGGCAGTTATATCGATGTAGCTACTGGTCACGTTGTACACATATGCAACGTGCCCATCAGTCGAAGGTGAGTTCCATTGCGCCACTGAACCGACACCCGGCGTCTGGTTCACCGTAACGCCGTGGTTCGCGGCACGGGTTGCCCAATTGTCGGCGTTGTCGGACCAGCCTGGAGAAGCCAAGCCATTCTTCTGCAGTTCGAATGCCGCATACAAAGTGCAGTTATGTGGACCGTAGGAGTTGAAGCTCGGGTAACAACTTGCTGATGATGGGCAGCCGGTCCCGTAGTACAACGTCGCCGCCCAGCCAGTCGGATTCTTCACCCACGTCGCATACGCAGAATCAACACACGCGTAACTGGCGGTGGGCGAACACAAGACGGTCACACCGGCCTCACCAGACCACGGAGTCCCGTGGTTCGTTGTTGCGACACTTGCCGAGGCTGACCGACTCTGTACGGTGACCGATGTAATCGCAATCGCCAAAGTAATCACTAGTGCAAGGACCACAAATCTCGAAAGGTTTCTTGTTCCAAGAAATGATGACATGCTGCCCCTTTCGGAAGACCTAGTGAAGCGTATATGAGGTCGGACTGGATATCCTTTTCTCTTGAATCTCAGTTACTGGGGCGGTTTTAAGGGGTCCGGCCACCCCACCCACACTTAATGCTCGGGCACGCCTGCGGCGCACGCCCAGCGCCAGCACCCCCGCTCGACGCTTTACTAGGAGATCCTGCGGCGGTAAGTGGCCATGGCGAAGATGTACGCGACGATGAGGATGCCGACACACCACGCAAGGGCGATCCAGATGCCGGTGCCGACCGGCCGCTGTGTGAACAGGTCGCGGATCGCGTTGACGATGGACGTCACCGGCTGATGCTTGGCGAAGGCGCGCACCGGGCCGGGCATCGTGTCGGTGGGCACGAATGCCGAGCTGACGAACGGCAGGAAGATGAGCGGGTAGGAGAACGCGCTCACCCCGTCCGTCGACTTCGCAGAGAGACCGGCGAGTACGGCGATCCACGTCAACGCCAGGGTGAACAGGATGAGGACGCCGGCGACCGCGAGCCACGCCAACACTCCCGCCCCCGAGCGAAAGCCCATGAGGAGAGCGACGAGCACGACGACCACGAGCGAGATCAGATTGGCGATCAGTGAGGTCAGCACGTGCGCCCATAGCACCGACGACCGTGCGATCGGCATGGACTGGAATCGCTCGAAGATGCCGCTCTGCCTATCAAGGAAGAGCCGGAATGCAGTGTAGGAGATGCCCGAAGCAATCGTGATGAGCAGAATGCCGGGCAGCAGGTAGTTCACATACGAATGCGCCACTGACTTGACCGCGCCGCCCAACACGTAGACGAACAGCAGCAAGAGGGCGATCGGCATGATCGTGGTCGTGAGAATGGTGTCCAGGCTTCGCGTGACGTGGCGCAGGGATCGTCCGAGCAGGACAGCGGTGTTTACGAAGAAACGCTTGGTCATCGCTGCTCCTTACTCGTAGGTGCCGACGCTGCGGTGATTGCCACGGCGTCGCTGTCCTTGCCGTTACCGACGACGGCGAAGAAGACGTCCTCGAGGGTCGGCTGCTTCTCGACGTATTCGACCTTGGCGGGCGGGAGTAGGTGCTTGAGCTCGGTGAGTGTGCCGTTTACGATGATCCGACCCTCGTGGAGGATTGCGATTCGGTCGGCGAGCTGCTCGGCCTCGTCGAGATACTGCGTCGTGAGAAGAACCGTCGTGCCGTGATCGGCGAGTTCCTTGACCGTCCGCCACACCTCGATGCGCCCCTCGGGGTCGAGCCCGGCCGTGGGCTCGTCGAGGAAAATGACCTGCGGATTCCCGATGAGGCTCATCGCGATGTCGAGGCGGCGGCGCATGCCACCCGAATACGTCGACACCCTGCGCGCGCCCGCGTCGGTCAGCGAGAAACGATGGAGTAGGTCCTCCGCAATTGTGCCCGGGCCCTTCAGACGCCGCAACCTCGCGACCAGCACGAGGTTCTCGCGCCCGCTGAGGATTTCGTCGACGGCCGCGAACTGTCCGGTGAGGCTGATGGACTCACGCACGTCCGCAGCCTGCGTAGCGACATCGAAGCCATTGACGCTGGCAGTCCCGGCGTCGGCGTTGAGCAGTGTGGAGAGGATTTTCACGACGGTGGTCTTGCCCGCCCCGTTCGAGCCCAGCAGGGCGAAAATGCTGCCCCGCGCCACGTCGAAGTCCACGCCGCGCAGGACCTCCAGCTCCTTGTACGACTTCTTTAGGTCCTGCACGTGGATCGCAGGTCCCGGGACCCGATTGACAGTCATCTAGATAGCCGCTCTTTCTTTCATTGCGTTTCGTTGTCCGCGGCACGATCAATGGCGTTGGTCAGCCGTTCCCGCTCCCGGGTCATCCACTGACCCTCCGGGTAGTTCCGAAGAAATGTCTCGGCGAACTCCACAGGGTTCTCCCCGACTATCGCGCGCACCGGGGTTCCGTTCGCCTCGCTCATCTCGAAGAGATCGGCAAGATCCTCCAGCATCGACAGCACTGCATCTCCCGTCCCGGGCCCAAAGCGATACATGTACCGCACCAGCGCATCGATCGCCGCGCGGTAGTTCGCGGGAAGCCGCTCCGTGCGCGCCTTGAACTGGCGGTAGCGCCTTTTCTGCAACCTCTGCTTGTTCCACCCTGCGGCCATGTCTATTTCCCTTCTTCGCGGAGCTGTTCGAGCTGTTCGGCGAGGAAGCTCCACGTCCTCCAGAACTCTTCGAGATATTCCTGTCCCTGAGCGTTGATCGAATACACCTTGCGCGGCGGCCCCATCTCGGACGGGATCTTCTCCACGCCGACGAGCCCGCGCTGCTCGATCCTGACGAGCAGGGCGTAGACCGTGCCTTCGGCGATCTCGGAGAAGCCTTGTTCCCGCAACCGTGCCGTGATCTCGTAGCCGTACGCGGGCCGCACGGACAGGATTGCGAGGACGATGCCCTCCAGCGTGCCCCTGAGCATCTCCGTCATCTGCTTGCCCACGTGACACCTCCTCCGACTACTCATGGCTACTGACTACCAGTACATAGTATCAGTGAATAGTGGCGGGCGCAAACTCCAAGTGCGCCCGGGCCTCGCCGACGACCTTTATCGATCCGGGTTCACTTTGGCAGAACTGACACATCGAGGCATTCAATTCGCGACTGCGCGAAGAGTTTCTGAACACTCACATCGAGGGGTCACTGCTCGAAGCGCAGACGTTGGGATTGCTGTCATGGGGGGCTGTTGACGGACTGGTTGACGCAGTTCAACCTGCATAGATCGCGGAGGTTCATCGAAGTAGCGCGGCCAGAACTTTTGAAATGTTTGAAAGCCATCCGCGAAAGTCCACTGCTGCCGAGGGCACCACTGTCCGAGATACTGGACGTTGCGACGTCGGTCCCTTCCATTCATCAAGGGATTTCGTGGCGTTGCCCCGTCGAAATCCAGCCAGTGGTGCGAGTATCTCTGTAGTGGACCCAACGGTCGCACCACGTATGGACTGAAAGCAGAGTTCATTCAAAAGGCGGGAGTATGTGGAGGCCTTCACGGTGGAGTGAGACTAAGCGTGAACCTTCCTCCTTGTCCCCGGATGCCCGGGTCCTACGTCGGCGTAGCCGCTTTATCCTTCGCACCCGCCCCTTGCCCTCCCTCTACGGCCTCAATAGATTTGTTGACCCATTTCTTCCTACGGATCTGGAAGAGCAAAACCGGGAGGCCGCCCAGGACGACGGTGCCGCCAACGACCAGCATCACGTAGGTGACAGGTGTACCGATCGGAAGCAGCGTGGGCGGAAAGAAGGAGGTTACGAACGCGAACCCCGCGCCGAGGAAGCCGACTCCGGCCACTACCCATATCCCGGACTTGCCACCCGGAACGACGAATGGGCGCTCCAAGCGAGGACTCTTGTAACGCAACCTCAGCACGGCCATGTACATGAGAAGGTACATGATCAGGTACAGGGCGATAGTGAGCGCGCCAATCAGAAAGAATCCAACGGACACGTTCTTCTCCAAGAAGTAGATGCAGGCGACGAGCGTCACGACAATGCCTTGACCCATGAGGATCCCTATCGGCATCTGGTGCTTGTTCACTTTCTGCATGAACGGTGGAAGTGCGCCGTCCTGCGTCGTGACCAGCATGCCGCGAGGCGGACCGCCCAGCCATGCGAGCACGCCCGAGATGCCACCGATGGCGATGAGCAGATCGATTGCACGGGCGAGCCAGCCGCTCACGTGCAACGTTTGTGTAAGGACGAGCTGGAAAGCGTAAAAGACCGCGCTGAGGAGACCCAAGTGTTTGAAGGGGACTATTCCGGCGATAGCCAGCGACCCGAGGATGAATATCCCGGCACTTATCAGAGCGGCAACGGCGATAGCTGATGGGAACGAACCTGGACGACGCATCTCACGCAGATGGACCGCCTGTGTCTCCACTCCGGCGAACAGCAAGATGAACCCGGCGAGGAACGCCACTGAGCCAAGACCGGTGAACGTCGGGAAGAACTTCGGGTGGCCCGGGGCTCCAAGGCCACTGCCAATCGTCCCCTCCCAGCCCATTGGGTGCCCGGATGCGATCCAGTAACCGAACAGCCCGAGCAGGATCACGCCCGGTATCACTGTGCCCGCCATGAACGTGATGGAGGCGATCTTCGCGAAGAACTCCACACCCTTCAGCACTATCAGTGTGCAGAGCCAGTAAACGACAATAACGAACACGCCAATGTAAAACCTGTTCGAGGCAAGAGCCGGTCTGCCAATGACGTAGGCCGCGCCCGCAGCCACGAACGCGATGCCGGTTGGGTACCACACGACATTCTGAATCCACTGCAGCCACTGGGCCGTAAATCCCCAACGCTCGTTAAAGGCCTCCTTCACCCAACGATAAACCCCGCCTCCCGAACCGGGGTACATGCCACCGAGTTCGGCTGAAACGAGTGCGCCGGGTATGAGGAAGAAGACAATGGAGAACCCGAGATAGACAAACATCGTCATCTCGGTGAGCGCTATTGTCGGCAGACCTCGCAGGCTGGTCACGACGGCCGCGGCGGTCATGAAGCCGATGGTGGCAACGCCAAGACCTTTTTTGCGATCACGCTCACTATTGGTAGGGGTAGTCATTCCGGTCCTCTCTGCTCCTGTCGGATGAGTGCTAGTTGTGGTGGAATCCGGACCTCGAAGGGCGCGGTCCACCGGTCAGCGTCTTGACGCCGGCCTCTAAGTCGGCCACGAAAAGGCCCGTCATGTCGCGGCTCATGCCGTGGCGGATGAGGATTCGCTGAATTACCGTGTCTTGTCGGTTTGCGGGAAGTGGGTAGGAGGGGACCTGCCATCCACGCATTCGAAGATGATCACTGAGGTCGTAAAGGGTGAACGGAGCGGAGTCGTCGTTGATCCGGTAACACACCGCGGGTAGCGCGCCTTGCCCGTCGTAGAGCAACTCGAACGGTCCCACCCTCGGAAGTTGGTCGGCGATGAAGTGGGCCGACTTCGCGCACGCCTCGTGGATTTCCCGGTAGCCATCCCGGCCGTGGCGTAGAAGGAGATAGTACTGGCTGATGATCTGTCCGGCCGGGCGCGAGAAGTTAAGGGCGAACGTGGGCATGTCGCCGCCGAGATAGTCGACGCGAAAGGTCAATTCCTCAGGCAGGTCACTGGTGTCGCGCCAGACAATCCAGGCCACGCCTAACGGGGCCAGCCCGTACTTGTGACCCGACGCGTTGATCGACTTGACCCTGGGCACTTGGAAGTCCCACTCCAGATCGGGCTGCAGGAACGGGGCGATGAAGCCTCCGGAGGCCGCGTCAACGTGGATCGGGATGTCCAGGCCACTGCGTTCCTGAAGGTCATCGAGCGCAGCGGCAAGTTCGCGCACAGGCTCGTAGATCCCGGTGAAGGTCACGCCGAGGGTCGCCACGACGCAGATCGTGTTCTCGTCGCAGTACTTCGCCATGTCCTCCGGGCCCATTCCGAGACCGTCGCCGGTGAGGGGCACCTGCCTTAACTCGACATCGAAATAGCGCGCGAACTTGTGCCAACAAATCTGCACCGGACCGCAAACCAGGTTCGGCCGGTCCGCCGACTTCCCCTGGGCGAGGCGGTCCTTGCGCCATTGCCACTTCAGGGCTAGTCCTCCCAGCATGCACGCCTCGCTCGACCCTTCCGTCGAGCACCCGATCGTTTCGCCCGCATCCGGAGCGTGCCAGAGGTCCGCGAGCATGTGCACGCACCGGTTCTCTATCTCCGCGCTCTGTGGGTACTCGTCCTTGTCGATCATGTTCTTGTTGATGGCGAGATCCATCAGATAGCGGACATCCTCGTCGTCATAGGTAGTGCAGAACGTCGCGAGGTTCTGGCCAGCGTTGCCATCAAGCAAAAGCTCGTTGCTGACGAGACTACGGACCTCACGGGGGTCCGAACTGCCCTGAGGTACCCGATAGCGGGGCAGATTCTTCTCCGCGAGGAGTCCCGCGAAAATATCCTGGTTGGTGTCGTCTTTGGGAGTCAGTCTCTGGATAATGCCCATCGTTATCTCTCCCGACTCAACTAATTTCCTTGGTACCGCCGGAAATTTAACAGTGCCGGCCAAGTCAATACAGTGCCGAAGGTCCCTTGTTGCTTAGGCGCACTCCGGTCACGGAGCCGTAGCCGTACGAGCCAGAGTGTGCGGAGGTTGCACGAAGTGAGACCGACAAGTCCTCGACTCTTAGCTTGGATTCAGTGCTGAAATTGAATGGCGCGCACGTCGTCGAACTCGCGAGTTTTGAGGTCGTCTTAACGCCGTTGCTGGTCCGGCAGGCCTGGCAGTTGGGCTGCTTGACGTTTCACTCGTCACGTTGGCAAGCAATCCTTTACCAGCCTCTTGATCTTGTATGTCACGACGGTTGCCGGTCAGCAGTGCGGCCCGCGGTCTCTACTTGACCTTCACCTTGGGAGAAAGTCCATACTGAGCTTGCCGGACAAATGCATCGGCACTAAGGGAGCCAGTCATGGAGACACTGAGTATCGGCGAGTTCGCCAGACGTTTCCGTCTGTCGCCCAAGGCGCTGCGCCTCTACGACCAGATGGGTCTGTTACTGCCCGCGCGGGTCGACGCCGCCTCCGGCCTCCGGCTACCGCGAACGCGACCACCGCGACCTCGAGGTCGTTCCGTAGTGCGTGAGCATGTTTGCGATGCGTCCGCGGCGCATCACGGTCACGGTCTGAGCGCTGCCATCGCTGCCGACGGGTCGGGAGCGAACTGGGCTTTTCCGGCGCGTCGGCCGCCGGCCCGCCGGGCCCGCCCCGGCATAATGCGGGTCTTCGGATATCAGCGGGGTCTGGTGGACTGACCACGTCCGTGCTCGCGATAGTTACCTCGCCCGGAACGGCACTTCAGCCACACGTGCCGACGAGATGAGCGGTAGTCAGATCACTGGCACGGGGGAAGTGTCGAGGAGGGTGCGGTCCCCGTCGAAGCCGTGGCTCAGAGCTGCAATAACGTCCTGATGTGGAGTGCCCATCTCGACCGCGCTGACCTCATCCAAATGCCGGTAGTGCTTGTCGTCGAGTTCGAGTTCGAGAGACTGCAGGTATTCCTTCAGCTGGGTAAGTGAGCGAGGACCGGCGATCGGGATTAGGGCCGTCGGGGCCAGCGCGGCCCGGCGACGCAACCAGGCCAGAGAGACCTGCGCCGCGCTACTGCTGATCTCATCGGCGATCGCTAGCACCGCGTCGACCACGGCTGTTCGCTGCGCAGAGCCCTCCACTGCGTCGCCGCGAGCACTCAGCCTGCCCTTCTCGCCCTGTCGGTACTTGCCGGTGAGCAGGCCGCCGGCGAGCGGGGAGTACAACACGACGCCCAAGCCATGGGCCTCGGCCATCGGAAGCAGTTCCCGCTCGGCGGAACGTTCGGCCAGGTTGTATTCGGTCTCGATACCGGCCACCGGAGTCAGGTTTCGAAGGTCGGCCCGAACTGCCGCGCCGGCTACCCGCCACGCCGGGAAGTTGGAAAGGCCGCCATAAAGGATCTTTCCCGAGCGGGTCAGGTCATCGAGTCCCGTCAGGATCTCTTCTATCGGCGTCGTCCCGTCAGGGAAATGCGGCATGAACACGTCCACGTAGTCCGTGTTGAGACGCCGCAGGCTCGCCTCCAGGGAGCGAATCATGGTCTTGCGGCTGTTACCGGTCGTCCCGGGGCTCGGTCGGACCTCTCTCGTACCGGTGTACTTGGTGATCACCACGTAATCGCCTCGGTCTTGGCCGAGCAGTTCGCCGAGGACGGTTTCCGCCTGTCCGTCTTGATAGAGGTTGGACGTGTCGAACGTGGTACCGCCCGCAGCGACGAAGGCTTCGAAGATCGAACGTGACGCCTCCGGACCGGCGCCCGTATCGGATGTGCTGAAGTTGGCGGTGCCGAGCGCGTACTCCGACACACGCAGCCCAGTCTTCCGTCCGAAGGTTTTGTAACGCATGGCGACTCCTCGATGGTGGCGGCGGTGCGGGGTACACTGCTCGCACCATACCAACAAAAGTGAAGGGTCATTCATGTTATGCCAAAGGTAGGTCAGAGTTACCTCGATGCCCGCCGCAAGCAGATCGTGGACGCCGCCCACACCCGATTCACCAGCCACGGCTTCGCCCGGACCTCAATGGCCGACATCGTCACCGAGTCCGGTCTCTCCACCGGGTCGATCTACCGGTATTTCACGAGCAAGGATGAGATCGTCATCGCGGTCTGTGAGCAGGGAACCGAGGCGTTCCCGACGGCGCTCACCGTCGAGGCCGTGAACGATTTTCTGGAGCATGTCCGGGCTTTGGCCCGTGACAAAGGCCATGCTCGGCTGGTAGCCCAGATCTACGCCGAAGCGGCGCTGTCCCCGACGCTGGCGGTAATCGTTGCGCGGCAGCTCGCCGCGACGCGCGCAGCGGTCGCTGAGTTGATTCCAGACCGCAGCCCGAACGACGTCGAACAGATCACCGAGGCTTTCGTGACCATCTGTAGCGGTTACAGCCAGCAACTCGCTGTCCGGGGCGACCTGGACCCAGCGCCCTTTACCAGAGCGTTGATGGCGATCCTTCAGGGATAGTCCCGTTAGTCAGTTGGGCTTTACCGCAGGTATACCAGTCCATCGGTTCAGTGGGGGCAGATTCCGACTTACCTAGCGTCGGGTGCTTACTATCGCGACCGCTGCACCCCGCTGAAATCCGAAGAGCCCATAAAGCAGGATCAGAGAAGCACGCGACGGGTCGGTACAT
>Ga0224553_1000890_pt1 | contig 11851 bp, 7 predicted proteins | sample 714S21014metaG_FD_179897 | JGI IMG/M metagenome (GOLD analysis project Ga0224553, IMG submission 179897) | Peat soil microbial communities from Stordalen Mire, Sweden - 717 S2 10-14 | ecosystem: Environmental > Terrestrial > Soil > Wetlands > Peat | place: Sweden: Norrbotten County, Stordalen... | reverse complement strand
CGCCGCGTCCGGGTAGGGGTAAGGCTGCGCCGAAAGCGACCACATGTGCGAGACCTTGACGAAGAGCTTGGGGTAGCGGGCGAGGCCGAGCAGCAGATCGAGTTGCTCGGGGTGGTCGAGAGGCGAGTCGGCCATGTGGTCGATAACGACCTGAAGATCGGGGTTGGCGTCGAGCAAGGGATGCAGTTCAGGCAGCCGCGTTACCGGGATCAGCAAGGTCATGGGCACTTTGAGCTGGGCGCAGCGGCGCCACAGCGGCGGCATCAGCGGACCGCGAATCCAGTCGCCCTGTGAGCCGGCCGCGGGACTGAGCCGGACGCCGCGAAAGCCTTGGACTTCTGTCAGGTGAGCCAGTTGGTCCGGGGCCGCGGGGTCTTCGGGATTGACGCGGCACACGCCGTGGAACTCGCGTGGGTAACGCTTCAGGACGCTGGCCAGATAGCTGTTGTCCCAACGGTAGTGGATGACCTGGATGATGACCGTGCGGGCCACGTCGTTGGCGCGCATCAGGTCCAGCAGCATCTCCGCCGTCGCGTCCTCGGGCGTAGGGTGAGCGCCCGCGGCGAAGGGGAACGCCGGATCGTGCTTCCAGACGTGGACGTGCGAGTCGATGAAGCGGAGGGGCGGAGTTTGCGCAAAGATAGAGCGCACCAGTGCGGCTGCGGCTGAGACTGCAACGAACTGGCGCCGAGTCCACATGATGATCTGGAAGTGTAGCGCACCCGCGAACTCGGGGGAGGGAAGAGTGTGCCCGGTACGGACCGGGGCCCCCTTTTCCACCGCGATTCCTTGACACGCCCGATATAATTTAAAGAGGGAAGCACAGGAGCGCGGCCTCGTGTCTGGCCCTTGTCTTTCCACTCGCTGCACGGTGGATGTTCCTGTAACGGCATAAATATAATTGACACACCACGCGCTGAGAGAAAGTGACGAATTCATGATCGAACAAATAAATGTCACCAACTTTCGATGCTTCAAGCATCTGGAAGTTCCCAACCTAAAGCGCGTAAACCTAATTGTTGGAGAGAACTCCAGCGGGAAAAGTGCGTTTCTTGAATCCGTGTTTATTTCGTCTGGTTCTCTAGCCCCAACCGTCGTATTCCAGATGCGCGGCATCAGGAGAATGGGAAATCAGATCGTCGTTCCGACCGATGCGCAGGCCTACCGAGGCCTGTGGGAAGACTTGTTCTATAACTTCGAGTACGACGAAAAGATTTCAATAAAGCTGACCGGCAATCCTAACTCTGACACCCGACACCTATCCGTTCAGTACATAAAACCAGTCGGCTCGCAAGAACTTCCGTTTGGCAAGCAGCCTCCCTCTAGTGGGAATAGTATGCCGCAGCAGATTAGCGGGATACCGCAGGTTGAATTCACCTGGAAACGCGCCGGACATCCGGCAATTGTATCCACCCCAAAGATCACATCCAGCGGGTTGCAGTATGACTCTTCGCGCATCGATTTCTTCCCATGCATATGGTTCACACCTGGGGCACACGAAACCACCGACGATAATGCAAAACGCTTTTCGGAGTTGGATAAAAAAGGAGAGATCGCTGCCGTATTGCGGGTCCTGAACCATGAGTTTCCTTACATCGAAAGCCTCTCAATCGACTACCACGCTGGCGTTCCCATGGTGTTCGCTGGACTAAAGGGAAAGCAGAGAAAGCTCCCCATTCCATTGGTGTCTGATGGGGTGAATAGGCTGCTGGGGATTTGCTTAGGATTGGCAAATTTCAAAGGTGGAACCATTCTTATTGATCAACTAGAGGATGGCTTTCATCACAAACTATTGCCGTCGATTTGGAATTCTCTTTACGCCTTGGCGAAGGAATTCAAGGTTCAACTATTTGTGAGCACTCACAGCTCCGAGTGTATCCGAGCGATGAGGCCAGTTCTGGAGGGCCATGAGAGCGAGTTTAGCTTACTTCGCGCCTCGCGCCGGGACGATGGATGCGCAATTGACTCTCTCCCAGGATCGTATCTAGAGTCCGCCTTGGAGCAAGACTTTGAAGTGCGATGAGAAAGAAGCTGCGGCAATAAATCCTTTCGAGCCAGAAAGCCCGTATGTGATCGTGTGCGAAGGATTTCACGATATGGCGCTGGTCTGCGCTTTATTGCGGCATGCGGGGATTACGAACTGCGACGTTACATATCCGAAGAAAAAGGACGGGGGAAACGGGAAAGACGCGATCAAGAAGGTAGTCGAATTGCTTGCGGGACGCTCCGCTCAGCTCAAGGGGGTTTTTGTGGTCACAGACGCCGACCTCGATCCGGACGACTCTTTCAAGACCATATGTGGGGCGTTTGTACCTCCGTTCAAAGCACCGACGGCAGCATTCACAATCCATCGTGGCAAGGACTATCGAACCGGTGTTTTTCTGACACCCGGTAAAGGAAAGACTGGAGAGGTTGAGGACTTGCTACTTCAAGTGGCACTCGACACGAACCCTCGGACCATCCAATGCATTGAGGATTTCAAGGTATGTGTCAACACAATGGGGAATTGGTCAGCGAATAAGCAGGCCAAAATGAAACTCGCTTGCTATATCGCGACCCAATGCAAAAATGACCCGTGCTGCTCTCCTGCCTTTATTTGGGCAACCAAAAACAAGGTGTTGGAAATAGCAAATCCGGTTTTCAAGGAACTATCAGATCTGCTGGCAGAATTCGCCGCTCCCTAGCTATCTATGCCCCTGTAACTCATTGATTCCAGCTATACTTCCATTTTAAGCGACCTGGAATCAGCGAGTTGCAAGGTTAGGGAAAATCTAGCCCCTGTGTTTTGTTGATCATAGGGAATTTGATAGGGGGGAGGGGGGCCCCCGATCAAGGTTCAGAAGCCCCGGTCGAGTGCCGCAGTCTTGGCAATTGTGGGATCTTCCTTGTCGACGGGTGCGGCGGTGAGGGTCAGGGTTGCGGTTGGGATCCCGTCCGCACTGGCGGTGACGGTAATCCGGCCTGAGGTCCCGGTGGCACGGACCAGAGCAACGGCATTGCCGTCATAGAGCTTGCGCTCAGTGGCCTGGAACGGATCGTGGTCCATCATGTTGCCATTGTCGACGGCGACGATGGACGCCGGCCCAGTGGCTGCGAACTGAATCACTGTGGTCGAGTCGGGGATGCGAGTCCCGGCGTCGTCGACCAGCGTTGCAGTCACGTAGCGAACGTCGTTCCAGTCGGGAGTGAGTGGGGTGGCCGCTTTATCCGCGGTGAAGACAATCCGGGCTGGCTTGCCTGCGGTCTTCAGCTCTTCAGTAGCCACCACCTTGCCGTGGCTTTTGGCGACGGCCTTCAGCGTGCCTTGCACAAAGGGCACCTTGAAGGTGATGGCGCTCGCGTCGGGATGCAGCTTATCGCTGCCGATCGGCTTGCCATTCAGAAAGAGTTCCACCTCCTCGGCGTTGGTATAGACCTCAACATTCTCCGAGTGCGGTCCCAGGTCCTTCGGGGTCCAGTCGGCGAGCAGCGGTTGTCCGAAACGAACGGTCGGGTCGAGCGGCGGCGCAGCGGGCGCACCCGGAGTCGCTGGAGTAGCCGGAGTTGTTGGAGCACCCGGAGTCGCTGGAGCAGCTGGAGCAACCGGGGCCGCAGCCTGGTTGGTGCTGGTCGCGTCGGCGTATCCGGGATCGATCGGCGCGGGACGGGTGACGGCGACCCGGCGCACGATGGCGACCATTGGCGCGGTGGTCCACCAGCTCTGGCGCTCGAAGGCGCGCCCGCGCGGCAGCGCGGTGGAAAGCAGCAGGCCGGAGCCGGAGCCGATCGTCGGCCAGCGCCCTGCCTCGCCCAGGTAGTCGATTCCCGACCACAGGAACTGGCCGGAGTATTCGGGGTGGTCGCGCATGGCAACCCACTGGTTGCGGTCGTGTGTGTTCTCGGTGCCGATGATCTTGCGCGTCGGCTTGTCCGCGTGGGCCTTCAGAATCTCCTGCTCGCGGTAGTTCTGCCCGATCACATCCAGCAGATCGGCCAGGCCGTCCTCGTAGTCGTGGCTCGCGTTGGGACGGAACAACGCCTGGGTCACCGGCCGCGTCGGATCGTTCAGATGGAATGTCTTGACCAGGGTCGCCAGAATGGGGATCGCAATCTCCGGCTGCGGCGTGTCGTGAATCTCATTGCCGGCAGACCACAGGATGATGCTGGGATGATTGCGGTCGCGCATCACGGTGTCGGTCGTGTCGCGCACAAACCAGTCCTTGAAGTAGAGTTGGTAATCGTATGTGTTCTTGCCGACGGTCCAGCAGTCGAACATCTCGTCCATCACCAGGAAACCCATGCGGTCGGCGAGGTCGAGAAACTCCGGCGCCGGCGGGTTGTGCGCGGTGCGGATGGCGTTGACGCCGTACTTGCGCAACTCGGTCAGGCGCCGCTCCCACACCGCCAGCGGCACGGCGGTGCCCACTGCGCCGCCGTCTGTGTGCAGGGCCACGCCATAAACCTTGTGGTGGACGCCGTTCAGGAAGAAACCCTTGTCGGCGTCGAAGTGGAACTCGCGAATGCCGAACGGCACATCCTCATCATCCACCGCTTTGCCATCGCGCAGCAGCGTGGCATGGACGGTGTAGAGGGCCGGGTGGTTCAGGTCCCAGCGATCCGGCTTGGGCAGAACCGTCTCCGCGTCCAGGTCGGCGGTGGCGCGGGGAAATACCTGCAGGGGCTGATTCGACGAGATTTCCTTGCCTGCCAGAACCGGGGCGCCATTGGGCCCGGTGATGCGTACCCGCAGCGAGAGGTTCACCGGGGCAGCGGACTCATTGGTCACCGTCGCGGTGATGTGGATGGTCGCGGCGGCGGCGCTGATCTCCGGAGTGGTTACAAACGTTCCCCAGGGGACGATGTGGGCGTCGCCGGTGGTGATGAGCCGGACCTGGCGGTTGATGCCCGCGCCGGGATACCAGCGCGATGCAGGCTGCTGCGAGTCATCGACGCGCACCGCGATGACATTCGTGCCGGGCTGCAGGTGCGGCGTCAGTTCGTACTCGAAGCTGACGTAGCCGTAGGGCCGGTGTCCCAGCAGCGCTCCATTCAGATACACATCGCTGTTGGCCATGACACCGTCGAAGACGATGAACGTGCGGCGCTCGGCGGTCGGCGTCGCATCCGCGTCGGGAACCGTGAATGTCCTGCGGTACCAGCCAACCCCGGTGGGCATAAACGCGCCCGCACCCCTGGACGGCGCGTCTTCCTTCGGCGGGCCGGCGATCGACCAGTCGTGGGGCAGGGTAACGCTCTTCCATGCGGAGTCGTCGAACGCGGGCTTCTCCGCCCCCGGGGCGTCCGCCTGCAGGAACTTCCAGCCGGTCGTGAACTGTTGAATGACGCGAGACTTTTGCTGCGGTTGGGCGGCAGCAGGCGCGGCGTGCAACAGGGAAGCCAAGGCGATAAGAGCAGCGGCAAGGGGGAGGCGGAAGGACATCGAGGATGGCTCCTGTGGCGGAAAGGCCGGCGGTGCAGAGCAGGTTATTCCAGAGCAGAGGGAGGGCCAGCCGGGTGCGCCAGAGATTTATACACGGGAGACGATGCGACAGGGAAATAGTTTCGCAAATCAGCGTCACGCAAGGCCATGTCCTAGGCGGTGCGACCCTGTCCTGTTACACTCGTAAAGGTTGTCAAGAGCAAGGCAATGGCACGATCGGTTCCGCAATGGAGCCTCGATTGGCCAGGTGCCTGGCGTATGGTGGGGGGCTGTAGCTCAGCTGGGAGAGCGCCTCGTTCGCAACGAGGAGGTCAGCGGTTCGATCCCGCTCAGCTCCACCAAAGAATCGACAACCCGCAACCGAGCAGTTGAAGTGCGGCTGGTTTGTGCCCGGGGTTGTTTTCGCCCTTCCGCTTTTGCACCATTCTCCCCGCTGTCGCTTTCACTTGTTCGGTTCCAGTCCCGCCTTCCGATGGGGCATCAGCCAGCACTGCCTTGACGGTCTCATGGCCGTTGACACCGATCACGCACCGTCCGCGGGCCCAACCTAAGCGGGTCGCTCTTGCGTGGACCGCTTATCGCGGTTGCCGCCGCGGCGTCTCAGGGGCGAATCGCTCCGTGGCTCCCGGCGCTGCTTTCTACCCCAGCTTACCCAACTGTTCGCTCGCATCTTTTCCGGGCTTGCTGTTGGGTGCCAGCTTCTCCGCCATCTTCAGGTGCAATTGGGCATCAGCCTTGTCGTTGAGCTTGATGTAGATCATGCCCAGGTGGTATTGCATCTGGGCATCGTTCGGGAGCGTCTTCACCGCACCCTCCAGGAGATCGCGGGCTGCGCCGTAGTTTCCCTTGTAGTAGTAGACCCAGGCCAGAGTATCTGCGGACCACGGATTGTTCTGGGTAGCTGGATTGTTCTGAAAGATGCGCTGCGCAGTCTGCGCCAGCGTCAGGGCCACGTCCACGTTCTGATTGCTCTCCACCATCAGATACGCCAGGTTGTTGGCGGCGACGGCGTCGTTCGGGTCAAGCTGGAGCGCTTTCTTGTAGAGGTCCTCCGCTCTCGCTGAGTCGCCCTTGGTCTCCTCCAGGGTGCCGAGCACCAGCGGTGCCTGGGGGTCATTCGGGTGCGCCGCGATCCAGGTCTGCCACGCGGATATGGCGGCGTCGGTATTCCCCATTGCGACTTCGACCTGGGTATATGCTTTCACGGCGTCAGGGCTTCCGGGACTCAGCTGCATTGCCTTTTGCGAACTCGCCAGAGCGTCTTGCAGGTCCTTGGTCGCCATTTGAAGAGCGGCAAGCTGGACATAAAATCTGGCATTCTGCGGAGACTTGGCGATCTGCGCCTGGACCCGCGCGATTGCCTTGGCCGGCTGCTTTGCCTGCAGATCGCAGGCCACCAGCATACCCAGCGCGGGAACCGAGTTGGGGTCGTTGTCGAGGGCCTTCTGGAGCAGGGCTTCGCCTTCTGGTATATGCCCCAGGGAAACTCGTAGCCGGCCCAATTCGAAGTACGCAACGGAGTCGTTCGGGCTCTTCTTCAGTGCCGTCTGGAAGTCGGCTTCCGCCTTGTCGTACTCCTTGCCGACGACCTCCGTCATGCCCTGCCAGACGTAGGCGTCGGCGAAGTCCGGGTGCTGCTGGATGGTCTTCTCCGCAATTTCGGACAGCATGCTATTGTCGTTGCGGCTGATCGCGATTACGGCCAGCCCGCGGGCTGCCTCCAGATTGCTCTTATCGATTTTGGCGGCTGCCTCCAGGCTCGACTGTGCGGTCGCAATGTCTTGCTTGGAAGCTGCGACTTTCGCCAGCAAAAGCTGTATCTGGATATTGTTCGAGTTGTCCTTGGCTGCCTGCTTCAGCAGGGTAAAGGCGTCATCCGACTTGCCGTTGTTCAGCAGCAACAGCGCGTTGAGAACCTGCACTTCAGGGTCGCCGCCGTCGCTCTTGGTCAACTGAGCGGCGATCTGGCCCGACTTGGCATAATCCTTCTTCTCGTAAAGAATGCGGGCATAGGTGATCTTGATCGCTGTGCTCTTGGGATACTTCGAGGTCAGGTTGGCGAACGTGGTCTCCGCCTGGTCCATCTGCCCGGTCCTGGCATAAAACTCGGCGAGCGCCACTGCCACCGGCTTGTCGTTGGGGTTGTCCTCGACTGCCTGGCGAATGGTCTGCTCGGCCTTGGCTTTGTCGCCGCCGCGGAGGTAAAGCGACGCCAGCGTTTCACGCGCCTCCAGGTTCTTCGGGTCGGCGCTGATTGCCGTAAGATACTGCTGTACCGCACCCGGGATATCCCCTTTGCGGTCGAGCAGCGTTCCCAGCAGAATATGCGGCCTCGCGCTCTTCGGGTCGAGCGATGCGGCCTTGTTCAATTCTTGTTCAACGTTGGCCTCGTTCGCAGGATCTGCGCTTTCGTATATCGCCAGCGCGGTGTGATAGCGGGCCTGCTTGGGGTCGATCGCAATGGCGCGCTGGATGTCCTTCAGCGCTTCCGCATTGTCTCCTTTGTAACGCGCTATTCCCGAAAGCAGGGCGTAGGCATCCGCATTGTTGGCATCGATGGCCAGTACCGACTTTGCCTGGATCTCGGCCCTGTCGGGGGCGCGCCCGGCAAGCAGCAACTCGCCAAGATCGATCCGGGCCGGCAGATTCAACGGATCGATCTCCACCGTTCTCATCAACTCTTGATAAGCGGGCATTACGCTATTCGTCTTCATCAACGCCTTGGCCAGCTCGTAGTGCGCGGGGGCAAAGTTCTTGTCGTACTTCAGCGCGTTTTGGAACTGAATGACCGCCTCTCTGTACTTGCCGCTGGCCTCGTATCGCTTGCCGCTTTCCAGGTATTTCTGCTTTCGGACATTGGGGTCGCGGCTGCAACCTGTCGCGAAGACGAGCGCGAGCGATACAGCGACAGCCGCTGAAATCCGGGCGATATGCACTTGACGTAAGTTGAACATGGAAGCGTTCCTCTTCTTGTCTCGATCATTAGTTCTGCTGCGTCATATTTCCAATTGCGGGCCATGCGGTACCAGTATCGTAAACCCGCACAACTTGCTTCTCTCTTCAAATTAATTCGGGACGTAGGCGGGGAGTAACGGGGCAATCTGCCGGGCAAAATCCAGCGCGCGATCACGCGCCTCGGCCCTGTCCTCGCCTGCTACGACGGGCGTGATGATGCGAACCAGCGCCTCATCGGTACGGCCGTAACGGATCGAATCCGCCAAAGTGTACAGCTTTGCCTGATAGTCGCCGGGAATGCTGCGCCCATGCAGTTGGTACCAGTACAGGGCTTCGTCGGTCGTGGTTCCATTGGTGATCAGATAATCCCCAACCCTGTATTTCTTGCCGGCGGGGTCTGTCAGTTCGGCAACGCTCTTTGACTCGAAGACCCATCCCGCGCCCGGAAGACAATGTTGCGGCGAGTGGATCGATTGCCCGCTCCGCTGCGTCGGAAAGTATGCGATAAAGAGGCCGATGTCGGCGAGGTCCCCCGGCGACGCGCCGCGAGCATGGGGATCCGGCTGATAGTCGCGATTGAGAAAGTCGCCTTTGCCCAGGACCTGCAACTCTTCGTCGGGAATCTCAACCTCAACCGCGGTGCGCGAGCCGATGGTCGTCGGCAGCCCGCTCAGCGGGAGGCTGGGCAGGACCCGGTCCTGGTCGCCGCGTACGTGCAGCACCAGTGCGGTAAAGCTCATCAGCAGGACAACCAGCCAAAGGCGCGGGGATCTCATGCCGGTTGCCCGCCTTTCCGCCCCACCAGGCGCATCGCCAGATGCACAAGGTAGAGACACGCGAGCGATACCACGAACATCAACCATCCCTGAAACTCATGAAAGAACCCGAGTGCTTTTTCCGGGTCCCAATACTGCACGAACAGGCCGGTGCCAACAATCCGGACGACGTTGGCTGCGACCGCGATCGGGAGGCTGGACAGGGCAAGCACGATGCGTCGCCAGGTTGTCCGCTCCAGGAAATATCCGTAAATCACGGCGACGGCGAAGAGGCTCATCAGCGATCGGATCCCGCTGCAGGCCTCGGCAACTTCCAACGGCATCGAGGCCAGCCGAATCACATTGCCATCCTGCAGCACGGGAACCCTGAACAGCGGAAGGATCTGGCTTGCCAACTGTGAGGCCAGCAACTGCAACGGGAAGGTGATCTGGTTATAAAGAATCGTGGGCAGCGGAATCGCCAGCAGCAGCACCAGCAGCACAAACTTCAACTGACTCAGCATCGCTTTGCCCAACAGGGTCCACACCAGGCCGGCAACCAGCAGGACAAACGAAGTGCGCTGCAGGAACAGGTCTGCGCCGAACACGCCCAGCATCAGTTCGCAAAGGCCGAGGACGACCAGGGAGAGGCCCGCCCAGCTCGGCACAATCGGAGTGCCGGCAATTTCACGCCGTTTGTCCCAGAGCAGAAATGCGGCGAAGAAGGGAATCAGGAAGCCGTGGCCAAAGTCGGGTAGGTTGTACCAGTCGGTCACCAGCTTGACTGCGATCCGGTGATAGAGCAGGACCGACAGCAGGCCGAGAAGGACAACCGGCGCCCAGGCGATGGACCACTTCGGGCTCCCGTCTCCTGCGTGGGGGTCGCAAGGGATTGCGGAAGCCGGATCGACCGCGGATTCGGTCGTGGAATACGAAGAAATGGGAGGCGGCATGGAGCTCTCGTGCATGAAAGTGAAGGCAGGCAACTTCGTTCGGGCAATTCAACGCCCACCTGATTATCGCATGGGTCTTGCCTGCCGTCGCAGCTCGCCTGCCGGACTTAAGTTGATCAAGCCAGCACACTTAAGTGGAATCCCCAGGAGCCGATCGATGGAATAGAGTTTCTCTGAATGGGTAAACCGTTTCCCTTTGGCCCCATTGTGCTGGATGGGGTACCTTAGTGGCCGCCGCCCGCGATTTACAGCGTCTTACAGGTGTAGAATCAGTGAAACTAGAGTTGTTAGGCGGCATGCAATCGGTCGAAAGGCCCTCCTGAGAATAGCCGGGAAATAGCCGGCTAAATCGACCGGGAATCTGACTGCCGGCAACCAGCATAACCCAGGATGAGTCGGCCCAAAGGGAGGGCAGTTTTACCGGAAGCGCTTTTGCTTCCAGGGAGTCGCACTCCGGCGCTCCGCAAGAGAATTCAGACACGATTGGTAAGAATATGAAACTTCTCCGCGGTACACTTTTTTCCTCAATTGCATTTCTTGCCCTTGTCGTCACGGGCCTGGCCCAGCAGCCGGCAGGCAAACCTGTCCTCAGTGCCAAACCCGTCCCGACGCAGCCTGCTCCCGCACCCACTCCAGTGCAGGGAACGCCGATGATTTCGCCCGACTATGTCATCGGCGCAGACGACGTACTCGTTGTCACCGTGTGGAACGAGGGCCAGCTTTCTGGCTCCATGCCTGTGCGGCCGGATGGGATGATCACACTCCCGCTTGTTGGCGATGTGCTGGCCGCCGGGTCCACCCCTACGCAGCTTAAGGCGGATCTAACCACCCGGCTGAAGAAATTCGTCACCGACCCCGTAGTCGATGTGTCAGTGGCGGCGGTCAACAGCAAGCGGGTTTACTTCGTTGGGGAAGTAGGACACGTTGGCCCGCTCCAGCTAACTCCGGGGATGACAATCCTGCAGGCAATCGCTACCGCGGGAGGGCTTACCCCTTACGCCAACAAGAAGAAGATATACATACTTCGCGGGGAGCAGGGGAAACAGCAGACGATTCACTTCAATTACGACAAGGCGCTGAAGAAGGACGATATGCAGGGGGTCTCGCTGGTTCCCGGTGACACCATCGTGGTGCCATGAAAAAGATAACCCAATCCGTCGCCGGGCCTGCGCGGGAAGAGCCCGCGAGTCGGCGATCGAGTCTGCTTCGCAGGAGTATGTCATGAAGTGTTGTGTGTTTCTGACCCTGCTGCTTATCACGGTAGCGCCAGCTGCGTTTGGTCAGGCCCTTCCGGCGGCGCAGGCATCGCCCATCTCGACCGGATTCGAATTGCCCATGACCGCAGGCACGCTGCAATATGCGGTAAGTGCCTCGGAGAGTCTCAGTTGGGGCTATTACGGCAACTCCGGCGTAACGGCAGGAACCAACCTGACCGGTGATCTGGGCTATATCTCCAACAGCAAGCGGGACCCATTCAGCGCGGTCATAGCCGGCGGCCATTCCTGGGAGTCAAATAGCCCGTCCTACAGCTTTGTGAGCCTCGGTCTCTCCCAGGTGCTCAGCGCGGGCAGGTGGACCTTTCTATTCTCCGACAGTGTGGCCTATATGCCGGGAACTCCGACGACCGGCCTTTCCGGCGTTCCCGGGGTTGGCGATCTGGGCCTGACCCCGGTACCGGTAGGTCCCGACACCGGCCAGGGCATCCTCACTGACTACTCCAATAGCATCAGCAACGCCACTTCGGCCACCATTTCACGCCCCATCACAGG
>Ga0224553_1000889_pt1 | contig 11852 bp, 8 predicted proteins | sample 714S21014metaG_FD_179897 | JGI IMG/M metagenome (GOLD analysis project Ga0224553, IMG submission 179897) | Peat soil microbial communities from Stordalen Mire, Sweden - 717 S2 10-14 | ecosystem: Environmental > Terrestrial > Soil > Wetlands > Peat | place: Sweden: Norrbotten County, Stordalen... | reverse complement strand
GGTCTCAGCCGCACACTTTCCGGCCCGACACTCCAGAGCGAGAGGCCGATGCACCGCATGATGGAGCAGTGGCACCCTCTCGGGCCCATCGGTGTCATTACGGCCTTCAACTTCCCGGTTGCGGTCTGGTCATGGAACAGCGCGCTGGCTTTTGTCTGTGGCGATCCGGTGGTGTGGAAGCCTTCAAGCAAGACGCCGCTATGCGCCATCGCTTGCCAGAACATCATCCGCGACGTGCTTCAGTCCAACGGTGTTCCGTTTGGAGTGTCCTGCGTGGTCGTCGGACGCGGGGCGACCGTCGGCGAACGCATTCTGGCCGACAATCGCCTCCCCCTCATCAGCGCCACCGGATCGGGCCGGATGGGCAAGCGCATCGCTCAGGTTGTCGGCGCTCGCCTGGGCCGCACAATTCTCGAGCTTGGGGGCAACAATGCCCTGATCATTTCGGACAAGGCCGATCTGACAGCAGCGCTGGCATCGTCATTCTTCGGCGCCGTCGGCACTGCCGGGCAACGCTGCACCTCCACGCGCAGGCTGATTATTCATGAGAGCGTTTACGATTCGTTCGTTCACAAGATGATTGGTAATTACGAAAAAGTGAAAATTGGCGATCCGCTTGATCCTGAAACCCTGATGGGGCCGCTGATCGATGAAGCGGCCGTTTCGGACTACGAGAATGCGCTGGTTGCTGCCTGCAAGCAGGGCGGAACGGTGCTTTACGGAGGCAAGGTCCTCGATCCACCGCCGTTCGGCCGGCGGACCTTCGTTCTTCCCACCATTGTCGAAATCCGCAATGACGCCGAGATTGTGCAAACCGAGACCTTTGCTCCCATCCTTTACGTGATGAAATACCGGACCATCGAAGAAGCGATTGCATTGCACAATGCGGTTCCCCAGGGCCTGTCGTCCGGCATCTTCACAGACAGCATGGCCGAGGCGGAAAAATTCTACAGCTTCAAGGGATCCGACTGCGGCATCGCGAATGTGAATGTGGGTACCTCAGGTTCTGAAATCGGTGGCGCCTTCGGCGGCGAAAAGGAGACCGGCGGGGGCCGTGAGTCAGGCTCGGATTCCTGGAAAGCTTACATGCGCCGCCAAACCAGCACCATCAATTGGGGCGGTGAAATTCACTTGGCGCAGGGAGTGGAGTTCCACTCGTAATCCAGGTATCTGCAGGATCACAGGAACCCCGGCTCAACACCAGGTAGGTCGCCGGCATCGGTTGCATGGCAGGCCGAAACAAATATGGGATAGGGAAGAGTGGGAAGCAAAGAACGCTTCCCACTCTTCCATACACTTCAACTGTGGCGCTTTTCTATCCTCGACGGGAGTTGCGCCCGGTCTGCAGATAATTACCTTCCCCTGGTGCAAAATATCAATTGGAACTCCGAGAAGGTAACGATGGCGAACAAGAGCCAACTGCTGAAAAAAGTTCAGATCGAATTTGAAAGCCCCGGATCCCCACCCCTCCCCCTATTTCCTGTGAAACTGTGGACTTCGCCTCATCTCACAGTCGGTATTGCTTTCTGTCCGGGTGCGACAATCTGGGAAATGCTATAAAGCTCCATATTGTCTTTTTTGCACGTACCAGGAATTGTTCAGCCGCGCAAAAACGCTATCTATTCGTTCTGGCGCGCAGCGCGCCCAAGCGCGCTTGCGTGAGTATGCAGTTCGACGCCCGGTCGCACCGGTAATGGATGCTGACGGGATAATCCTGCCATTTGGGGTCAGCGCCTTGCCCGCCCGCCTTGTCGAAGTAGAAAATCTTTCCTCCGCGGGTCTCGATAACTCCGCGGGAGGCGTCAAATTCCACGATTGAATCGTCTCCCTCCATGGAAAATGGCAAGAGCTTTATCGCGGATTTAGGAGCTTTCTTTTTGCGGGCGGCAAGCTCAGCGGCAGCTAGCCGCGCTTCGTTCGCTGTAACCTCATCCTGGAGTTTCTGCAATTCATCCTGCACAGCAATGGCTGGAAAGTTGGACGAAAAACTCCAGGCAAAGATGTTTCCATAGGCCCTTTTTGAACAAGGAATCTCGCCTTCGGCGGAGATGGACGCAACCTGTCCATCCTTCCCGATTTGATTCTGGAACATATCATTGTCCAGCTCCCGCTCAGGTTCGCCGGCTTCATATCGTGCGCGATCGATCCTTTGCGCAAACTGTTCGTTGGAGATACTGCCTGCATCCGTCTCGCCGGCCTCAGAATCCTGAGTGGATGCGGAAAGAGTTGCCGCATTCCCGGCATTGTATTTCAGTATGATCTCCTTGCTGCATAGCACAGCGCCATGCGAATCCTGCAAGTGGATTTCGATGGAAAGCGGAACCGGCGAATTGGCGACCGCCAATGCAAACCCCTCCTGCCGGCCTTTGTCGCTTGGTTCTATCGTCAAACGGTACATCGGCTTCTTTTCCCATTTGGTAGACAAATGGCCCTTCAATCCGGTCGCGCTCGAAGTGTACGCTCCCAAATCGTATTGTCCGCTGTTCCCTATGAACCAGTATGCGATTACCAATCCCAGCAGAACTCCAAAGCCCGCGACCGCCGTGACATAAACCATGGTTGGCTTCTTGAGGAGTTTCGGAATCGGTTCCGTCTGCGGTTCATTGTGCTGTGGCTCAGCGCGTTGTGGCGGGGGAGCCTTAGCTTTACTCGCGGCCTTCTTTTTTTTAGTGTCCGTGCTTACTCCGCTGGCAATCTGCGGCTCCGTATCTGTGATTTTTTCGGGGGGACTCTCCGGCAACGGCTCAATGACCTTGTAGCCGCTGTAGTGCAACTCTGCTTCGTCTGTTTTCTCACCGCCGGGTTCTGTCTTCTCGCCGCTGGGCTCTTGCCGGTCCGGGGCTGCGAACTTGTCGCGGGAATTCTCCGCATCCGATTTATCAAACTTGTAGCCGAACCGCGGAGGTTCCGCTGCTGGCCTCGCGCGATTGGGATATCTCGAATAAGCGTCCATCGCCAGGGGCCCCCTTTCCCCTGTTGTCCGCAATCCTCATCTTTGCAGAATCTAATTGGACCACATATCGCCTCTCTGTGAAACCATAAATTGCCAAAACGGACATTCTCGATTACTATGTGCGGCAACGTGAACGGCGAGCGTGATCCTTCTCACAATCCTGCCGCGCCGCGATAGAATAAGCAATGACGAAATCCCCTCAGCGCGGATGATCTTCAGCGCGAGGCGCAACGCAAGGGTCCAGGGTTATTCCATTTCAAGCCGGGGCCTCTTTATCCCCGCTTTCGCCAAGGTGAGCATATGACCATACAGAAAAAAGATCTCGGAGCAGCGGTGCTGGCGACCGAATACGCTGTGCGCGGCCCCATCGTTGCGCGAGCGCAGGAATTGGAAAAGCAGGGCAAAGAAATCATCTACTGCAACATCGGCAATCCGCAGTCGTTTGGGCAAAGGCCCCTCACCTGGCTGCGCCAGCTTCTTGCCCTCTGCGAGTATCCCGCTTTAATGGATATCCCTCTCGCCGTCTTTCCCGCCGATGCCGTCGAAACCGCTCGGGCCATCCTCGAGGGAAGCCGGCACGGAATGGGTGCCTACAGCGAGAGCGAAGGCCTGCGCTTCATCCGCGAGGCGGTGGCCGAATTTATCCGCGAGCGGGACGGCATCGGCGCCGATCCGGAGGCCATCTTCCTCACTGACGGCGCCAGTAAAGGCGTGCAGACGATTCTCAAGCTCCTGCTGGCCTCGCCCACTGACGGGATCATGATTCCCATCCCCCAGTACCCGCTCTATAGCGCCACCATCACGCTTTACGAAGGGCGCATCGTCCCCTACTACCTCGACGAGGCTGATCACTGGAAGCTCAACCGCTCCATGCTCGATGACTCCCTGCGCGCCGCCCGCGCCCAGGGAACGCGCGTCAGGGCCATCTGCATCATCAATCCTGGCAATCCCACCGGATCCGTGCTCGACGAAAAGAACATCGCCATGGTGCTCGATTTCGCGCGCGAGCATGGGCTGGCCGTGCTGGCCGACGAGGTCTATCAGGAGAACATCTACCTGCCCGGCGACAGGTTCGTCTCTTTCGCGCACGTTCTCGAAGCCATGGGAATCAGCGACGTATCGCTCTTCAGTTTCAACTCCTGCTCCAAAGGTTTTCTGGGTGAGTGCGGCGTGCGCGGCGGCTACTTCGAGTACCGCAATGTGCCCGCGGATGTGACCGCGCAGATTCTCAAGCTGCTGTCGGTGTGCCTTTGTTCGAACCTTCCTGGACAGGTGGCCACCTATGCCATGGTTCACCCTCCCAGATCAGGAGATCCCTCTTACGAACTCTACAATCGCGAGAAGAAGGCCATTCTGGAAGAGTTGAAATTGCGCGCCGCCCTTCTGGTGGAGGGATTGAATAAGATCGATGGCGTCTCGTGCAATGCGATCGCCGGCGCGATGTACGCCTTTCCGCGCATCATGCTGCCTGTGGGCGTATCCGACGAAGAGTATTGCATGGCGCTGCTCGAAGAGACCGGCATCTGCGTGGTGCCCGGATCGGGCTTCGGCCAGGCGGAGGGCACGGCCCACTTCCGCACCACCATCCTCCCGCCGACGGAGAAGATCCGCCAGGTGGTGGAAAAGCTCAGCGCGTTTCACGAGTCCTATGTGCTTGTGAAGTATTGATCCGGACCAATTGATCCGGACCAAAATGATGAAACCACCGCAAAGCTGTCATCTTGAGCGAAGCGCAGCGGGGCCCCCGGCGACAGATCTTCGTCGCTGGGGTGGAGAGCGGAGTCGAAGGATCTGCGGTTGTTTTTGGGCGGGTGGCTTACATTTGGGGAATGAAAACGGGGTGCCCGCAGGTCTCGATTTTGAAACCTGGGATTCCAACCGATAAGTTCGCGTCCTGAGCCCGGCATTCTCTCTTAGTTTCTTCCCTCCATCACATCCCTCAACGCAAAGCTGGTCTCCAGCCGTGTAACTCCCGGCAGTCGGGATAACTCGCGCTGATGCAGGCGGCTGTAGTCGTCGATGTCGGCTACGCGGACCACCAGCGTATAGTCGTAGTGGCCGTCCATCAGGTGGCAACTGCCGATGTTCTTCGAGCGCCGCACCGCAGCCTCGAAGGCGCTCAGCACGGCCGCTGACTGGCGCTCCAGCGTAACGCGAATGAAGACCGTCATGCGCTTGCCCAGCAGCCGGTCGTCGATTTGGGCGTGGTAGCCGCGGATGGCTCTCGATGCCTCCAGCGCCTGGATGCGCCGCGAGGCCGCCGAGGCCGAGAGGCCCACAGCCTCGCCTACCTCATAATTGGTCGCACGGCCATGGCGCTCCAGGTAGCGCAGAATCGCAGCATCCAGTTCGTCAAGACGGTTGCCGGCTTTGGTCGCCGCCACTTCCGGGCCGATCTCCATAGCTTCCGCGCCTGATTCCTGCACAAAACGGCCATTTGGATCACGTTTCGTTCGCATAGCACACTTTTATCACAATCTTTGCACACATTGGAAGCGGTCTGCGCCGTAGGATTCTTGTCAGTTGGAGGTGGATGCAAGTCCGCACCGGGTTAAGCCCTCTTCCGAAAACAAACTCTGGAGTCGCAAGTTCTTGATAGCCAGTACTTTCCGGTCTGCATCCAACCCCGCCGGAATGAAACCAGACAGGAGAAACAACAATGATTATCGGTGTTCCCAAAGAGATCAAGGACAATGAAGCCCGCGTGGGCGTGACCCCGGCTGGCGTGAAGGCGCTCACCGAGGACGGGCACAAAGTATTGGTCGAGACAAAGGCCGGCGCGCAATCCGGCTTCCTCGACGAGGAGTACCAGAGAGCTGGCGCGATGATTGAAGGCGCGGCTGGCGATGTTTGGAAAAAGTCCGACACTGTGGTCAAGGTCAAGGAACCCATCGAGAAGGAGTACGCATTCTTCCGCGAGGGGCTGGTGCTCTTCACCTATCTACACTTGGCGCCGGTGCGGGATCTGACCGACAAGCTGCTCGAATCGAAGGTCATCGGCATCGCCTATGAAACGGTTCGTGACCGCCAGAACACGCTGCCTCTGCTGACGCCAATGAGCGAAGTAGCAGGCCGCATGAGCGTGCAAGTGGGCGCCACATATCTCGAAATGGAACACGGCGGGCGCGGCATTCTGCTGGGCGGTGTGCCGGGCGTTCCCCCGGCGCACGTTACCATCATCGGTGGCGGAGTCGTGGGCACTAACGCGGCCAAGGTCGCGCTGGGCTTTGGGGCCAAGGTCACGCTCGTGGATGTGAACCTGAACCGCCTGCGCGAGCTGGACGACATCTTCGGCGGGCGGCTCTACACGCTGGCCTCGAACAGCTACAACGTGGCCGAAGCCACCCGCGAGGCCGATCTGGTGATCGGCGGCGTGCTGATTCCCGGCTCGAACGCGCCCAAGATCGTAACCCGCGGCATGGTGGCCCAGATGAAGAAAGGCGCGGTCATCGTTGACGTGGCCATCGATCAGGGCGGCTGCGTGGAGACGGCCAAGCCCACTTCGCACTCTAACCCTAGTTATGTGGTGAATGGCGTGGTGCATTACTGCGTAACCAATATGCCGGGAGCTGTGCCTCACACCTCCACGCTGGCCCTGACTAACGCAACCTTCCCGTATCTCATGCGCATCGCCAACCTGGGCACGCGCGAGGCATTACGTCAGGATGGTGGCTTAGCGGAGGGGTTGAACACCTGGCTGGGCAAGCTCACTTATCGCGGCGTGGGCGAGAGCCAGGAGCGGCCGTGGACGCCGGCGGCCAGCGTGCTTGCGTAAGAGCGGTGATCAGTTAGTTGTGCTGATAACGGCCGGAAGAATTTCCCATCCTTTCGCCAGGAACAAGGCGAAAGGATGGGAAATTCAGTTTTGATGGGAAAGACGCAGCGCTTGTTGTCCTCTGATTCCTAACCTTAACCCCTGACCTCTAACCCCAGTCGGCTCTATAATCGCCCCATGCTGTTCAGCGGCGATCCTCGGCGGCGTACGGTTGCTCTGCTTGCGGGCGGGGTGCTGCTGATCTTCGTGCTGCTGGGCGCGCTACAGGCATTCAACACCTCAGGCGTGAGCTTTCTCAATCCCGAAACCGCCGGGGAGACGCTCATCTTCACCGGCCTCACGGTGCTGGTCTTTCTGTTGTTGCTGCTCATGCTGGTGCTGCTGCTGAGGAACATCCTCAAGGTATACGCAGGCCAGGGCAGCAGCGGGCTGGGCGCGCGGCTGCGTTCGCGCATGGTGCTGGGCGCGGTGCTCATTGCTCTCGCGCCCGCGGTCTTCATGTTTCTCTTTAGCTATGGGCTGATGAACCGGTCGCTGGACCGCTGGTTTTCGCCCAACATCTCGGAACTGCGCGACGATTCTACGCGTGTCGTTCTGGAACTGGCGCAATATGTAACGGCCAACGCGCGCGTCGAGGCGGAGTCGATTGCGGCTTCGGGCGCGCCGGACCGCGCGCTTCCGGCGCTACAGGATGAGTTGGGTTCGCGCCGCATTACGCTGGCCGGCGGCTTTGCGGTGGTCTATGGCAAGGATCAGCGGCTCCTCGCCAGCTTTCAGGCTCCGCCGGAATCGAGTCCGGCCAGCCTGATTCCCTGGCCGGAGGAAACAGGGCAGGGGCAGGCGGTTTCACTTCATGGGCCGCTCGCCATCAGTTTGCTTTCCGCCGCACGGCGCACGGATGAGCCGGTGATGAGGGTGGCCGGCCGGGAGTACGCGCTGGGCATGGCGGCAACCGCGTCAGGCAAATTCGTAGTAGTGGCGCTGCCCATGCCGCAGGGACTCAGCCAGCCTGCCATGCGCATCCGTTCCGGCTCGGCCGCTTATTGGAAGCTCTTCCACAAGCGCAATCAGATTCGCACTATACTCGTCCTGATCTTGCTGGTAATTACCGTGCTTGCGTTCTTCCTCAGCGTATGGGTGGCGCGGTTTCTCTCCAATCAGATCACCCGTCCGGTCGAGGCTTTGGCCGTGGCGATGGCCGAAATCGCCACCGGCAAATACGACCATCGGGTGGCGCTGGCGGCTACCGGCGAGATGGGTGAGCTGGTGCGAGCCTTCAATCGCATGGCCGCTGACCTGGACGCCAGCCGCCAATTGGCTGAGACTTCTTCCGCGCAACTGACCGCCGCTAACCTGGCTATCGAAGAGCGCCGCCGCGAACTGGAGACCATCGTTGAAACCATTCCATCCGGGGTAGTCACGCTCGACGGCGCGGGCACGGTCCTGCAATCCAATCGCGCCTTTGCCGCGCTGATGGGCCGGCGCGTCGACTTTGGCCTGGGCGGGGAGAAGATCGAATCGCTGTTTCCCGCCGACTGCGCCGAAGATCTGGCAGGCGTCATTCGCCGCGGCCACCGCATGGGCGCGGCCTTCACTGAGATTGAGGTGCCTGTCGGCGGCCGCATCCTCCATCTGGCCATCACCAGCGCGCGGTTTGAGCTCACCCAAAGCCAGCCGGGAACTGTGCTGGTAGTCGAGGACACCACCGAGCTTTTGCGGGCGCAGCGGCAGTTGGCGTGGAAAGAGGTGGCGCAGCGGGTGGCTCACGAGATCAAGAATCCGCTAACGCCCATCGCTCTCTCCGCCGAGCGGATCAGCAAACACCTTGACCGCGGCCAGCCGGACTCGCCTGCCATTATCCGCAAATGCAGCGAGGTAATTCTGGGCTGCGTGGGCACGCTGCGCACGCTGGTGGCCCAATTCTCGGCGCTGGCCGAATTTCCCGCGCCGCAGCCGCGCGCCTGCGACATCAATCAAGTGACAGAAGAGGCGTTGGCGCTGTTTGCCGGCCGGCTCAACGGCATCACCGTGCAGCTCGATCTGGAGCCGGGTCTGCCGCCCGTGCTGGCTGATCCGGAAGCCATTCGCCGCGCCCTGGCGAACCTCATCGACAACGCCGCCGAGGCCATGCAGGGCAGTCTGCTGCGTGTGCTCGGGCTGCGCAGCTCGCTCAGCGAGGACGGCGCATCGGTCGAGGTCGAGGTCTCCGATACCGGCCACGGCCTCACCGATGAAATCCGCGAGAGGCTGTTTCTGCCTTTCTATTCCACCAAGCAGCGCGGCACCGGCCTCGGCCTCTCCATCGCGGCCAAAATTGTGCAGGAGCATGGCGGCTCTCTGCGCGCCGAGGCCAACAGCCCCAAAGGCGCGCGTTTTCTGCTGCGGCTGCCCCTTATGGAACCGCCGGCGGAGCCCGCCGCGCAACCCGCTGACGCAACCGCCGACGCCGCACCCATCCAATCTGCCTCTTTGGCCAACCCTGTGAAGGGATCGCTCCAATGAATCACATTCTGGTAGTAGACGACGAAGCAGAGATTCGCTCTTCGCTCGAAGAGATTTTGCGCGAAGAGGGTTACGGCGTGGCGAGCGCGGCCACGGCCACTGAGGCGATGGTCCTGCTCGAAGACGCGCCCTATGACGTGGTTCTGCTCGACATCTGGCTGCCTGACCGCGACGGCCTCGACGTGCTCGCCGACATTCACCGCCAGGGAGCCGCAATGCGCCCTGAAGTGGTCATCATCAGCGGCCACGGAACCATCGAGACCGCCGTCAAGGCCACCAAGCTGGGCGCGTACGACTTTCTTGAGAAGCCGCTCTCGCTCGATCGCACTCTGCTCGTGCTCAAGAACGCAGTCGAGGCGCGGCGCATGCGGGCGGAAAACCTGGAATTCAAGCGCCAGTTCAGCGTGGGCTCGGTGCTCACCGGCGAAAGCGTGCCGATGAAAGCCCTGCGCCAGCAGATTCGCCTCATGGCGCCCACCAACGGACGCGTGCTCATCTACGGCGAGTCGGGCACCGGCAAGGAACTCATCGCCCACTCCATTCACGCCGAGAGTCTGCGCCGCGATCAGATTTTTGTCGAGCTCAACTGCGCCGCCATTCCCGAGGCGCACATCGAGGCCGAACTCTTCGGTTACCGGCACGGAGCTCAACCCGGCGGCCTGCCCGAGCAGCGCGGCACCCTCGAGCGCGCCGACGGCGGAACGCTCTTTCTCGACGAAGTCGGCGACATGAGCCTCAAAACGCAGTCCAAGATGCTCTCCGCGCTTGACGACCAGCAGTTCACTCCGGTCGGCGGCACGCAGCCCATTCGCGTGGACGTGCGCCTTATCGCCTCCACCAACAAGGACCTTGAAGAGGAGATCGCCAAGGGCAACTTCCGCGAAGACCTCTTCTACCGGCTTAACGTCGTCCCGTTCTTTGTGCCGCCGCTGCGGGAGCGCAAGCAGGACATACCGCCGCTGACGCGCGAGTTTCTCGCCGAATTCGGCCGCCAGTACGGACGCCCGCGCATGGAGATAGCCGAGGACGCCCTCGAGGCGCTGGCCCAATACCACTGGCCGGGCAACGTGCGCGAACTCAAGAATGTGATCGAGCGAGTCCTGATTCTCAATCCCCGCGCCCTGCACATCGAGCGCAAACACCTGCCGCCGTTGACCCACAAAGCCGGCACTCGTTCCACGGAAGAATTCTCCACCCTCCAGCAGGCCCGCGACGCCTACGAACGCGAGTTCATCCTCAAAAAGATCGATGAATCCCGCAACAACATGAGCCGTGCCGCCGAGCTGCTCGGCCTGGAACGCAGCCACCTCTACCGCAAGATGAAAGCGCTCGGCATCAGCGTGCGGGAGTAGGGAACAGGAGTCAGTGGTCAAGGGACAAGGGAAGATGGTAGTATCAATTACTACTGAGGTGTATCTCATGCCTACCATCGAAAAACTGAGCATCGCGCTTCCCTCTGAAATGGCGTCGCTCGTTCGTCGCGCCGTGGACGGGGGCGAATACTCCTCTAACAGCGAGGTCATCCGCGACGCCCTGCGGGACTGGACGCACAAGCGCAATCTGCGCGAGCAAAGCCTCTCCCATCTGCGCAAAGCGTGGCAGGAGGCAGTTGCCGACGACTCCGAGGGGCTTGATCCGGAGCCGGTCCTTGACCGCCTGGAAAGCAAATTGGATCGCCTGACCGAGGCAAAGGCTCGATAATACGCCTCCGTGCGCGAACTCCTCAACTTCATTATCGCCCTCATCGACCCCGTATTATCACCCGTTTACGGGTCCACACGAAGCCCCAAACCCGCCGGCTGATCCCGATATGGACGAAAAACCCGACAGATAATGGAACCCTCGCCAATCCTGCCGCGTCCAATCCAATGTATCCTTGTAGTTGGAGATGTTTTTGCTCACAGGATTGCAGCCGGATATTCGTAGCGGACGCCGCCGGAAGCCACGCGCTTTCGGGGCAACCGCTTTGCTTTGTCTGGCTTTGCTGGCGATGGTGGCCGTGGTCCAGGTGGCGCACATACATGCTCTGGACAGCGATGCCGACCATTGCTCGCTGTGCATTGCGATGCACTCCGCGGTGCCGGTTACGATTGCCGCGGCTGTCGTAGTCCTGGTCAGAATTGGAAGCCCCGAGCCGGTTGTCGAGGCGCGCGCGTTCGTCCGGCATTGGCATCCCAAGCTCTTCACTCGACCCCCTCCCGCCGGCTGTTAGGGCATCCTCCAATCTCTCGTTCAGCCTGGCCCCGGTTGCGCCTTGCACGTTTTGCGAGCGCAACTCCGCCATTGCTTCGCAGACGGCGTTTGATTTGGAAAGCTGTCCTCAATGCACAGAGGATGCGCGGCTGCAAGAGCCGCGGCCCGTCTTTCGCATGATTCAGCCATCATTCAGGAGATTATCTATGCCGTTCAAACACGGCACAATTTTAAGCATCTTCACCGTTCTCGTCTTGATTCTTGCGGCGCTCTTCGCGACTGCGGAGGGCAGTAACTCCGGCGCTGTCCGCGGCACCGTTACTGACCCCTCTGGCGCCGTGATTCCCAACGCGACTGTTCATCTGATTAACCAGGTCAGCGGCCTGGACCGGACCGCGACTACCGACGCGACCGGCCAGTTCGTATTCG
>Ga0224553_1000888_pt1 | contig 11852 bp, 11 predicted proteins | sample 714S21014metaG_FD_179897 | JGI IMG/M metagenome (GOLD analysis project Ga0224553, IMG submission 179897) | Peat soil microbial communities from Stordalen Mire, Sweden - 717 S2 10-14 | ecosystem: Environmental > Terrestrial > Soil > Wetlands > Peat | place: Sweden: Norrbotten County, Stordalen... | reverse complement strand
CCTCCCCGCGATCATGGGCCTCCAGCAACTTGCGACGCAGATCGTCGCCATACGATTTCGCCATCGTCCGTTTGCCGCAGAGTTTCGCCAGCAATCACTATACACCTAACGCGAAAATGCTCTAGGTTGCAGAGTTCCTCAAGTTTGATGTGCTCAGCGATGTTCAACAGGTTCTGTTTGTCAACCGGCATTCCAAGCAAAGTGGCTCCTGCCTTCAGCAATGCTGCTGCGCGCTGTGCGACCACTTCGGTCTTTCCCGAACCTGCACATGCAATGAACTGCAAGTTTCCCGGCGGCCATCCGATGGCGTTTTTTTGAGCGTCAGTGAACTTCATGCTGGCTCCTGAGCCGGGGGGTTGCACTCTCGAGGTCCGCTACGCCATGAAACTGAAGCGAGAAACTCGATGCCAGAAGTGTACCGCCAGCTTCAAGACCGCACGAGCCGCATTTAGGTGCATCTTCAGAAACTAAAACTGGTTGCATAAATACGTCGGTGCATGATACGGCTCGAATCAAACCCGCGACCAAGGCGGGTTTCAGGTCGCTCCCTGGGGCCACCAAAGCCATATATGCAACCAGTTCTAGACAAACGGAGCATCACAGCTAGAAAATCTGACGGGCCGACCAATCGGCACCCGGAGACCTGACGACTCAATGACCCAGATCTCTCGATCTGGAGCCCAGAAATCCTTATTGGCCCTTTATGGCCCACGGTTGTCCCCCACGAGGCACATCCGAACGAGCTAAGTGATTGAAAGTAATGGTCGGGACGACTAGATTCGAACTAGCGACCTCACCCACCCCAAGGGTGCGCTCTACCAGGCTGAGCCACGTCCCGACTCATGTTTCGCGCGCCGCCCGGGTGGGGCGGCTGCGGGGGTCCCGCAGCATCAAGTGTACACCGAGCCGGGCCACTCCGAATTAAGTCTGCGGCTTCCCTGAACGCGACCTCCGCGGATTGATCAGTGGCCCTCGCAGCCTGACCACGGGCAATCCCGTCCGTCCACTCTCTCCGCAACTCGGTGGGCATCACCCCTCCGGCAAATCCGGCCCTGGATCAATGTCCTCCGCACGGTTCCCTAGTGGCTCGGCGCCACGTACTCCTTCGGCAGCGCGCCGCCTTCGCCCTCGCCGAAGAAGAAGCCGTTCATCTGCTCCACCAGAAAATCCTGTGCCTCCCGCGTCCACGGCTGCAGCCGATACTCATTCAGCAGCATCTTCTGCCGCTCCACCCACTCGCCCCACGCCTTCTTCGACACGTTCTTGTAGATCTTCTGGCCGAAGTCGGAGTCGAACGGCGGTTCGTCCAGCCCCTCCAGCTCAGCCTTGTACTTGGTGCAAAAAACCATGTGCGCCATCGGATCGTTCTCCTCGTCTCCTCTGATTGTAACGGGGTTCAGCGGCGTTTGCTTTTGCCCTTTTTCCCTCCCGCCTTCACCCTCCCACGCTTCGCCGGCTTTGCCTTGCCTTGCTTCGCCCGACGATCTCCGCTGGCCTGCGCATCCGCCTCAGCCGCCTTGCCCTTCCGCAGCGACTTCCCCTCTGCCGCCCCCGCTCCGGGCACCAGCGCAAACTGCAGCCGCCGTTGCTGACGGTCGATGCGGTCCAGCAGCACATGCACCCGCTGCCCCATCTTGAACGCGCGCCCGCCCCGCGTGCTCACAATCTGCTTGTCGGTGTCGCGGAAGACGAACCGCTCATCGCTGCCCCACCCACTCAGCGACGTGATCGGCACCAGCCCTTCGATAAACAAATCATCCAGTTCCACAAAGAACCCGTACTTGGTGCATGACAGGATGATCCCGCCAAGGTCATCGCCCACGCGGTCCTCCATGAACCGCATCTTCTTCCACTCCATCAGCTCGCGCTCCGCATCGTCCGCGCGCCGCTCCGCCTGGCTCGACTCGGTTGCAATCGCCGCCAGCTCCGGCTCCGGAATCGGCTCCGACCGGTACCCCGCCGCCCGCTTCTCACCCACATTTGTAACCGGCACGGTCTCTTGTTTCCAAGGCTGCGGGTCCGTGCTCAGAATCGCCCCTCCGCGCGCATCCGTGCCGCTCCGCAGCAGTTCCCGCACCAGCCGATGCACAATCAAATCCGGATAGCGCCGGATCGGCGACGTGAAATGCGTATAGCGCGGGCTGGCCAGCGCAAAGTGTCCCACGTTCCGTTCGCTGTATCGCGCCTGCTTCAGCGACCGCAGCATCAGGTAGCTCAGAATCCGCTCTTCCGGCTTGCCTGCAATCTTCGCCGTCAGCCGCTGGTACATCTGCGGCGTCACCGGGATTTGTTCCGCCACCTCGTGCATCTTCGGCGGTCGCCCATGGCCGCCACCCCCGCGCCGGGCGGCCTCTCGCCGGTCCGCCTTCATCGTTATCTGCTTCACCGGCAGGCTGGCAAACCCCAGCGAATAGCCGAACCCGCTGGCTGTCTCTTCGAAATCGAGAATGCGCTTCGGGTCCGGCGTCTCGTGGATGCGATACACGCCCGGAATCGCGTTCTTCTCAATCCAGGTCGCCACGCACTCGTTCGCGCTCAGCATGAACTCCTCGATCAGCCGGTGCGCCCAACCGCGTTCGGACCGCACAATCGACTCCATGTTCCCATCCGGATCGAACTCAATCACCGGCTCCGGCAGATCGAAATCGATGCTACCTCTTCGGTTACGTTTTGCATTCAACTTCAGCGCCAGTTCGTACATTCGCTCAAAACTGGTTACAAGTTCTTGAAACTCCGCGCGCACCGCCCTGTCCGTATCCGTCGCTGCATCCGTCCCGCTATCCAGGATCGCCTGCACCTGGGTATACGTCATCCGCCGCGCGCTGCAAATCATCCCCTCGCACACCTCGTACCCCACCACCTCGCCGCGCCTGTCGATCTCCATCACGCAGCTCAGCACCAGCCGGTCCTCGTCCGGGCGCAGGCTGCACATGCCACTGGAAAGCTGTGGCGGCAGCATCGGCACCGCGCGGTCGGGAAAGTAGACGCTGGTCCCACGCAGCCGCGCTTCCAGGTCCAGCGCTGTCCCCGGCCGCACATAGTGGCTCACGTCCGCAATGTGGACCTGCAACTCCCAGTTGCCATTCTTCAGCGGCGTCACCAGTACCGCGTCGTCGAAGTCCCGCGCCGTCTCGCCATCGATGGTGACAATCGGCAGCCCGCGAAAATCCCGCCGCCGCGCCCGCTCGTCCGCCGTCAGCGTCTCCACCGTCTGCGTCGCCGATGCGCTCGCCTCCGCCAGCACATCCGCCGGAAACACATGCGGCAGATGATGCTTGCGGATGATGATCTCCACGTCCACGCCGAACGCGTCCGGCGGTCCCAGCACCTCAATCACGCGCCCCTTCGCCGGCCTTCCCGGTGCCGGAAAGTCCGTGATCTCCACATCCACCGCCAGGCCCTCCAGCCAGTCGTGCCGTCCCACCCGCTCCGGATCATCCTCGTGCAAACTCCACCTGCGCTGCTGCTCCTGCGCCTCTTCGCCCAGCACCCGGTGCGGCGTTTCCACCGGCGTCACCTGCGTCTCCGGGCCTTCCGGAATCAGGATCGCCCCGCCGCCCGGAGCACCCGTCATCCGCTCATCCAGCGGCGTCATATAATTCCCCGCGACCACCGGCGCATCATCCCACGCGCTCCCGCGTCCGCCGTAGCCTCGCCGCCCCCGCGCGTAGTGGAAGATCCCCACCACGGTTGTATTCCGCCGCGTCAGTACCCGCGCAATCCGTCCCGACCGCCTGCCGTCGCGCCCCGGCGCGGCCTCGTCCACCAGCACCTCGTCGCCCTGCATCGCGCCATTCAGTTCATTCGGCGGAATAAACAAATCGTCGTCGCGATTGCTGCTCCCATTGGGCCGCACAAAGCCGTACCCATCCCGGTGCAGGTCCAGCTTCCCGGCCACCAGCCGGTCCCGTGTCGCCCGTAACTCACCCGGCGCCGCACCAACGCTCTGCCGCTCGGCACCGCGCGCCGCCCGAGCAGTCTTTTCCGGCGCCGCACTGGGAATCGCCCATTGCTCCGACTCCGTCTTCACCAGCTCGCCGCGCGCGGCAATCCGCGCCAACTGCTCCAGCAACAGACGCCGCTCGCGGCCGCCGCCCAGCCCCAGTTCCCGAACCAGCTGTTTGTATCCCGCGCGATGCCCCGCCGAGCGCTCAATACGCCGGATCAGTTCCCCGTCCGTCTGTTTGTATGGAGTCTTCGCCATCAACTCTGAGCATACCGCGCTGGAATTACTTGCGCAGTCTCGCCTGCGCGGCTCCCTGCTTGACCGGCCCGGCCAGCAGCATCCCCACTGCCTGTTCCAGTGTCGTCCCCAGCGGCACCAGCGTGAGCTCCGACTTCACCTCGTCCTCCTGCTGCCCGATCGTCTTGAAGAACAGCGCATGCCCGCTGACGTGTGTATGGGTCTCCGTGATTTGCCACAGCCCCGGCGCAACTTCTCGCCGCTCGATGTCGAAGTTGCTGCCTGTCTTGATCCTGGCCAGAAAGCCAAAGCCGATCGTCACATCGTTGTCCAGCCGCCCCTGGAACGTCCGAATGTGATGCCCCGGATTGGCCACGATCATCGTTCCCGTCATCGCACCCATCACCCGCGCCTCCATGTCCGGCGGGTCGAAGTTGGGATCAGGCCGGTAGGACAGCGTAATCATGTCCCGCGTCTGGCTCTCCACCTTCCACACAAAAGCCTGCGCCATCAGGTTCAGCAGTTCGGTCGCACTCTTGTCGTCATGGGCCCCGTTCTGCCTCTGCTTTGCCTGCATGGACGGATCGTGGATGAACTTCTGGATGTATTCGTCGTCCGCCGCCAGCACCGCCGCCGGCGCCGGCTTCCCATCCGCATCGATGTGGCGTCTCAGCGCGCCATTCTCCGTCTCCACCACCACGAACTTGTCGCCGCCCCTCTCGGTCTCGACGTAGCGCCAGTGCGAGTTGTCGTCGCGGTCCGCGGCCAACTGCGTGTTCACCGCCTGCTGCACGATCTGCTTCGCGTCCTGCGCCTTCACCGCGTGCGCCGACGCCAACAGCACCGCTCCTAGCGCACCCGCCCAGTATGTCTTACCTCGCAGCATCAATCTCCCTTAGACGTTCAACGTTCACAAAATGGTCGATGCCGCCGGCCCGGCCCCAATCCCTTCCACACTTACTTTATCCAATTCACGCGCACACTCTTTTTGCCCAGCCGCAGCGCCACCGATCCACCTGACTCACTCTTGGTTGTCATTCCCGAAGGGAATCTGCTTCTCTGCCTTTGCTCTTGCTTCTAGGTATCCCAAGGCTTCAGCCTTGGGTCTCACAGGCCCGGTTAAGAGATCGGGGCTTAAGCCCCTGGGGTACGCCTCCCTACTCAATCCACTTTACGCGCACGCTCTTCTTCCCCAGACGCAATACCGGCGAGTCACCCAGGACGTCAAGCGAAACAAATCGCTGGTTCGACTTAGTACCGTTGATACTGACCGCGTTCTCGTTGAGCTTACGCGTAGCTTCGCCCGATGAGGAAGCAAGCCCCGTCATCACCAGGAGCGTCGCTGCTCGAACGCTGCGGGCACCGGTGGCAGCATCACTGATGTGCATGAGCCCCTCCGCGTGCATAGCCACCTGCACCACCGGCACATCTTCCGCAACGCCCCGCTGCTGGAACTGTTTCGCCCAACTCTCCGCCGCTGCGTCCGCCGCCGCGGCCGAGTGGAAGTCCCGCACAATCCCCCACGCCAGGTTCTTCTTTGCCTGCATCGGGTGCAGCTTGCCCAGCATCACCGCGGACTGCATCCCTTCGATCTCGCGCTTCGGCAAGTCCGTCAGCAGCAACCAGTACTTCCACATCAGCTCATCGGAGATGGACATCAACTTCCCATACATCTCCCCCGGCGGCTCCTGAATCCCAATCGCGTTCCCCAGCGATTTCGACATCTTCTGCACGCCGTCCAGCCCCTCCAGGATTGGCGTCATCAAGATAATCTGCGGCGGCTGTCCCGCGTCCCGCTGCAGGTCGCGCCCGCGCATCAGGTTGAACCTCTGGTCCGTCCCGCCCAGCTCCACATCGCACTCCAGCATCACCGAGTCGTACCCCTGCACCAGCGGGTACAGCATCTCGTGCACGCTGATCGGCTCCTCCGCCTTGAATCGCTTGTGAAACTCATCGCGCTCCAGCATCTGGCTCAGCGTTGCCTTCGCCGCCAGCCGGATCATCCCCTCGAAGCCCAGCTTATCCAGCCACTCCGAGTTGTACCGCACCTCGGTCTTCTCCGGATCGAGGATCTTGAACACCTGCTCTTTATACGTCTCCGCGTTCCGGTCAATCTCTTCCCGGCTCAGCGGCTTCCGCGTCACATTCTTTCCCGTCGGATCGCCGATCAGCGCCGTCGCATCCCCAATCAGGAAGATCACCGTATGCCCGAGTTGCTGAAAGTGCCGCAGCTTGCGAATCAGAACCGTATGCCCCAAATGCAGGTCCGGCGCCGTCGGATCGAACCCCGCCTTGATCCGCATTGGCACGCCAGTCTCCACCGACTTCTGCAGACGAGCCCGCAACGCCGCGGCATCCGAAGCTGCCGCCGGCGGGATAATCTCCGCCGCCCCCTTGGTAATCAAATCCAGCTGCTCATCCACCGAACCGAACGTAGACATACCCTTCCAAGTATAAAGACCCCACCACCTCGCCACACCTGCAACCGTCGTCATTCTGACCCGCAGGGTCAGAATCTCAGTATTTCGCCAGCGTGGCCCACACACAAAAGGGCACCGACGCCACGATCCGCGACCTCGGTGCCCATCTGTTTCGTCGTCCCTGGAACCTGGTATCTGGCACCTGGTACCCAGCCTACTTTCCCTTCTTCTTCGCCGGAGCAGGCGCAACCGCCGGCAGGTCCGAGTTCCAAATATCCTCCGACGACTTCCAGCTTCCGTCGGCCTGCTTCTTTGCCACTGCCAGGTACTTGCCCGTGTCGCTCACGGGCTTGCCGTCCGGCCCTGGTGTACTGACCGTATACGTTCCCTGGACGTACGCCATGTCGCCGGAGGCCGCAACCTCCACTTTGCTGGGGGTCCATGTAACCTGCGTGCCCGGAACCAGCATCGCCGCCCACTGCTTCTGGATCGACGCTGGATCCGACACCGCGGGCGTATTGGGCGGCATCACCGTCGCGTCCGCGCTGTAGCCCGCCGCCACGCCCGCCGCGTCCAGTGCCTGCGCCGCCTTCATCTGCGCCGCATCCCCTGCCCGCACCGCGTCTTCCGCCGCCTTCAAATCCACCGGCGGAGGCGCCTGATTGCACCCCGAAGCCAGCACCACAAAACCAAGACATACAAACACAGCCTGACCCAGAATCTTCCCGGAGAGTTGTCTTCTTGCGCAACTGGTCGTCATTGTTTGGTTCCTCCTGACCGGCGACTATACACGCCTCGCTGCACCAGCGTCACTCCAACCCGGCCAGCGGTTTTTGCTCGCTGGGGTGGAAGCGGGCCGGCGTGTCCAGGCTGCCCGGCCTTCCGTCGATCCCCCTCGCGCCCCCCCGCGATTCATACATCCATACAATGGAGGCATGAACGAAGCGACTTATGACCTGCTCGTCATCGGCGCCGGCCCCACCGGCATGGCCTGCGCTATCGAGGCGCAGCGCGCGGGCTTCTCGGCGGTGCTGGTCGACAAGGGCTGCCTTTGCAACTCGCTCTTCCACTACCCCGCGCACATGACCTTCTTCACCACTCCCGAGCTACTGGAGATCGGCGACATGCCCTTCTCCAGCCCCAACCAGAAGCCCACCCGCAGCGAGGCCCTCGAGTACTACCGCAAGGTCGCCGAGCACTATTCGCTCGACGTCCGCCAGTACCAGACGGTCGAGCGCGTAGAGGGTTCGGACGGCGACTTTGCCGTCCATACTCTAGACCGCTTCGGCCGCGCCAGTACCCATCGCGTCCGCAAGCTGGTCGTCGCCACCGGCTACTACGACCTGCCCAACTACCTCTCCATCCCCGGCGAATCGCTCTCCAAGGTCAAGCACTACTACCACGAGCCGCATCCCTACTTCGGCCTCGACGTGCTGGTCATCGGCGGCAAGAACTCCGCCGCCATCGCCGCGCTCGACTTATGGCGCCATGGCGCCCGCGTCACCGTGGCCTACCGCGGCGCCGAGATGCAGCCCCACGTCAAGTACTGGATCCTGCCCGACATCAACAACCGCATCAAGAACGGCGAGATCAAGGCCTACTTCAATTCAACCGTCGCGCAGATCACGGAAGACGACGTCACCCTGGCCACGCCCGCCGGCCCGGTCTCGCTGCCCAACCACTTTGTCTTCGCTCTCATCGGCTATCACCCCGACTTCGACTTCATCGAGCGGTTGGGTGTGAAACTGGACGAGGCCAACGACCGCTGCCCCGTCTGCGACCCGGCCACGCTGGAATCCAACGTCCCCGGCATCTACCTCGCCGGCGTCATCGTCGCCGGCGAGCGCACCAACGAAATATTTATCGAGAACGGCCGCTTCCACGGCAAGCTCATCGCAGAAGACCTGAAGCGCAAGCTGAAGCTGTGATCTTTGCCCCACCCCTACCCTCCATATCCAAATCTGCATGATCTAGATAACAAACGAGTTAGCTAGCAAGATCTAGATTCTAAAGAAGATACCGCAAAACCCTGATTCATAATGGTTTCCCCCTGCATTGTCAGCCAGTAAAGGGCCAGGCATTACGCCGCGCGCCTCTTTGCTCCTACCTTCTATTTTACCGTGCCTGTCAAGCATGGGAACCGCGATTCGGCGCCTCGGAGATGTAGGTGCCCGCCCAAAGACAGCTACTGAGATTCTGCGCGTCGCGCAGAATGACGGCGGGTTGGGGAGTGGTTGGGTGACCTTAGAAGCTCTGAGGATTCGCGGTGGTGGGGACGGCCGCTTCCACGGCAGGCTCGCGCGAACGTGAGGGCGGCGTTCCATGTTGACCGTTGGCCCCACCAAAGCCACGGAGTACACTCCCTCCTGTCGTTGCTTTTGCCTCTGAGATAGGCCCGGACTTTAGTCCGGGCATTACCGGCCACCGAGAAACAAGGGGCTTCAGCCCCCGGGACACGCCCTCCCACCATGCGCCTCAAACCCCATATCTACGCCCTCGCTGCCATAGCTCACCAACGTCGCCGCCTCTTCCAACGCACCGCAACCGCCGAACTCTTCATCGCCACACTTTTCCGCTATCGCGACGCCGGCAAATTCCAACTTCACGCCTTCGTCGTCATGCCCGACCACGTCCACATCCTGCTCACCCCAGCACCCGAGGTCGCCATCGAACGCTGCGCTCAACTCATCAAGGGCGGATTTTCCTTCGCCGTGCGCAAGGATTTCTCAGGCGAGATATGGCAGGACGGCTACCACGCCCACCGCGTGGTCGATGAGGAAGACCTCCGCAACCAGACCTTCTACATCCTCAATAATCCAGCGAAGAAGCGGCTCGATTCCTATCCCTGGGTCTCTTCATCGACACCATACGCGCAACGCATGGACACCCCGCCCACCATATAAGGCTTGTCCCAGGGGCTAAAGCCCACATTTTTGCCGCCCTCTGATGCCCGGACTAAAGTCCGGGCCTATCTCAGAAGCAAAAACAACAGCGGTGCCGATTCGCCAGACACTGCCTAAAGCCCCAGCCCATCACCGCCGTATTGCCCGGACTAAAGTCCGGGCCTATCTGATAATTAGAACCGGCAACGAACAGCTCGCTTACTTCTGCGTTGAAAACGTGAACACGGTGGTGGAGTGCATGGTCTCGCCCGGCTTCAGCAGCGTGCTGGGAAAGTCCGGCTGGTTGGGCGAGTCGGGATAGTGCTGCGTCTCCAGGCACAGCCCTGCGTACTTCTTGTAAGCCACGCCGGATTTGCCCTTGAAGCTTCCGTCCAGGAAGTTGCCGGAGTAGAACTGCACTCCCGGCTGGGTCGTGGTCACGGTCAGCACGCGCCCGCTCTTCGGGTCGTAGACCTTCGCGGCCAGTTTCATTTCGCCATTTTTCCCGTTGAGTATCCAGTTGTGGTCGTATCCGCCGGCGATCTTCAACTGCTCGTTCGGCTGGTCGATCCGCGCCCCGATTGCCGTCGGCTTGCGGAAGTCGAATGGCGTTCCTTCCACCGGCTTCGGCCCACCCACCGGAATCAGCCCGGGGTCCACCGGCGTGTACTGGTCGGCGTTCAGCATCAGCACCTCGTTCAGGATGGTGCCTGAGCCCTCGCCGGAGAGGTTGAAGTACGAATGGTTGGTAATGTTCGTCACCGTCGGCTTGTCGGTGGTCGCCGAGTAGACAATCTGCACGGAGCCGTCCACCAGCGTATAGCGCACGTGCACCGTCAGCGTGCCCGGGAAGCCCATGTCCCCGTCCTTCGACACCAGCGACATCTCCACGCCGCCGGGAATCTCCCTGCCCGTCCACAACTGGTCGTCGAAGCCGTGCGGACCTCCGTGCAGCGCGTTGCCGTTGTTGTTGGGCGGGATCTGATACTGCTTGCCGTCGACGGAGAACTTGCCCGCGCGAATCCGGTTGCCGTACCGTCCCACAATCGAGCCAAAGTACGTCTTGGCCGTCCCCTCGGCCACGTATCCATCCACCGACTTGTAGCCCAGCACCACGTCGGCCACCTTGCCGTCACGGTCCTTGGTCTTCAGCCAGACGATGCGCGCGCCGTAGGTCGCGATGCCCACATCCAGGTCGGCGTTCTTCAGCGCATAGACGTCCACCGCCCTGCCATCCGGCAGCTTGCCGAAATCCGCCTTCGTCACTGTAACCGCCGCCATCGCACCCTGCGCTCCCAGCATCGTTGTCATCGCCAGCACCAAACCTCTCGCAAATCGCATCGTCATTTTTTCCTCTTGGCGGTATCCGTTCTACGTTGTCCGTTGACCGTTGGAAAATGCAAATACGGAGATTCTGACTCTTCGAGTCAGAATGACGCCTCTGTAGAACTAACGTGCAACGCAGAACGGCAACGATCAACGTTCTTCCGCACCGCCCACTATACGTGAAAGGCGGGCAGCGCCCAAGCGGCGCGCGGCGTCGACCACGGCGGCGGAAGGCAGTTACCAGCTATAGGTGTATCCGATGCTGCTGGTGGTGTACCACGGCACGGTGACGACTTTGCTATAGCTCTCCTGAATCCAGATGGAACTGTGGAAGCTGAGATGCACGATTGCCCCGATCGACAGGCCGGTATCAAGATGGTTGCTCAGGCTGCTGTAACCGGTGTAGGTGGTGATGCCGGTCTGGATCCAGGTGTATCCGGAGACAACCTGGGTGCCGTGGATGGCGAAGTTCTTCATTACGCCGACCTGCTCGGAGTGCTCTCCATACCGGGTGTGCAGAAAGCCGTGGGTTCCGGCGTTCTCGTAGGTGTAGGCGAAGGTGAGCTCGTCGCCGATGGGGTCTTTCTTGAGGAAGCCGAAGGTGTGGCCGATGCCGATGTTGTAGTTAGCCCGCGGCAAGGTGCCCGGGCGGTCAAGATCCGAGCCGGCCATGAGGAAGAGATCGGTGCTGGTGCTGGGGGCTGAGGCGGGTGCCGATGCGGGGGTGGGAGCGGATGCCTGCGCCTGCGCTGCGCTCGCCTTGAGCGTGAGACCACACGCCAAGGCGAGGATTGGCAACACGCGGATGGTTCGCGGTATCAGCATTTGGAGCCTCCTATTTAAGGCTCACATTACACGCAGGTTCATCAGCGCCGCATAAAGGTCCGCGGCGAGCACGAGGGTTCGGCCCGCCCGGTTTCAGGCAAACCAGCGTAATATGGTGCCGCTGAAGCTTTCTTCCGAGGTTGACTGACTCCCGTGACCAGACTCCTACGCCGCTCCATCGTTGCCAATTTCTTTCTGCTGCTCGCCTTTGCTGCA
>Ga0224553_1000887_pt1 | contig 11855 bp, 10 predicted proteins | sample 714S21014metaG_FD_179897 | JGI IMG/M metagenome (GOLD analysis project Ga0224553, IMG submission 179897) | Peat soil microbial communities from Stordalen Mire, Sweden - 717 S2 10-14 | ecosystem: Environmental > Terrestrial > Soil > Wetlands > Peat | place: Sweden: Norrbotten County, Stordalen... | reverse complement strand
CGGCCTTTGCGGATCGCCGTGGTGGTGTAGCAGCCGGCTGCATGAATGGCGGATGAGCGGATGATGAGTCCCATGCGAGTGTGCGGTTTTTCCTTTGCACCGATCGTGTTGTATGGTCCGCATCTTATCATTGAACAAGCCATTGAAGAGCGAGGGATAGGGAAATGAAACGGGGTTACTTGGTTGCGCTGGTTTTGGCGGGCTGTCTTGGGGCGGCGTCACAGGCCCGTGCGCAAACGCCGGCGGGTGGGGATGGCGCTGGAGCTGGTCAGAGCAAGCCCGCTTCTAGCGGGCAAAAACCTCTTGCAGCCCAGCCGCAGGCTACTCCACAGACCGGCGCCAATCCGTTTCCCGAAGATACAAGCACAGTTCCGCTGATGCCCTCCAAAGGGGCGGCGGCTTTGCCTGAAGGGACCTACACCGGGTCGGAGAACGCAGGAATCCCGCTGGCGGGCGACGATAGCGACCCGGTGCGGAGTCCCGACGATCCAGTTCCGGCGGCCGCAGGCAATGGCCAGGATCAGGAATCGTCCAGCCTGACAGGCCAGGATAAGTTTCTGCCCAAGCCGGATGACGATGACTCCGACAAGAAACAGGGGAAAAGAAAGCTCACAGTCAAGGAGCCCACCCACCAGGAGGCTGCTTCAGAAGACATCAACGTGGGCGGATATTACCTGGACAAGAAAAACTGGAAGGCCGCACTGTCGCGGTTTGAATCGGCGATGGTGTTGGATCCAGAGAATCCCGATGTCTATTGGGGATTGGCCGAGGCTGAGAGGCATTTGGGGGATTTTGCGCAGGCGCGTGGGTACTATCGGAAGGTGGTGGACTACGACCCGGACAGCAAGCATGGAAAAGATTCCAGCAAGGCTCTGAAGGAGCCGGAGATTGCGAATGCGAAGAACGCTGCGCCCGGACAGCCGACGGCGGAGAAACCCAAGTAGAGGCCGCACAGACGAGCCGTCGGGCGCTCAAGCCGAGGCGCCTCTTAGAAGCCGGCCCAGCGCAGATAAGCGGCAATGATTGGCCCGCTCCAAAAGCTGCTGACGATGCCGCCGATGCACAGAAAAGTTCCGAGCGGCAGCTTTTTGAGTGCCCAGTTTTTTGTATCGGTGCGTGCGCCGGGTACAGCCAACAGAATCAGTGCAACCAGCGCTCCGAGCACCACTCCCAGGCCGAAGGCGAGCAGAGCGCCGGGCAGGCTGAGCCAGGCGCCGAGCAGGGCCATCAGCTTGGCATCGCCCAGGCCGATTCCCTCGCGGCGGCGGATCAGCCAGTAGACCCAGCTGATCACAAGGACCAAGCCCGCGGCGAGCACAATACTGACCAGATTTGAAAGCAGAGCCGACGTAACCGCGTGGCTCCTGGTCTCGGTCAAGCCATCCTTGATGGGCGAATGGGCAACCAGGGCTGCATGAACCGGGGCAACCAGGCAACCCACAACCGTTCCCAGCACGGTGATCCGATCGGGGAGCCAGAGCTGCTCGGCATCGAGCACAGCCAGGGCCACAATCAGCCAATAGAAGAACATCCATGCAACCGCGAGGAACAGGTCGTCGTAGACCTGGATCAGCGGCAAATTCAGGTCGCTCAACTGATGGAATAGCTTCCATGCGGGAACGGTCCACAACGCTGCCACGGCTAATTCGACCAGCGGATAACGCCAGCCGATCCAGGCCCGGCATTTGAGGCAGCGGCCGCGCAGCGCAATCCAACTGACCAGAGGAACGTTCTCCCACCATGCCAGCACGTGATAGCAATTGCGGCAGTGGGAACGCGGGCTGACAATGCATTCTTCTTTCGGCCAGCGAGTCAGGCACACGTTCAGAAAGCTGCCAAAGGCCAGCCCCAGGAGTGCCGCAAAAGTCGTGCCCAGAATTTGAATCATGCGCGAGGTTGAGTATACGTCTCTTGAGACGCGGGAATGCCCGTTGCCGCTCCCGCTCAGAGTAGACTGAAGGTGCATGGACCTTCCGCGAGAAAGCTCCACCGCACAGGCTTCCCCGGCGCAACCGGCAACCGATCCGGCGCGGGCGGCGGCGCTGTTTGAGCAGTCGGTGAGCATCATGGCGCGGCTGCGTGCTCCCGATGGATGCCCCTGGGACCGCGAACAGTCCTTCGATTCCATCCGCAAATACACGCTGGAAGAGACCTACGAGGTCTTCGACGCCATAGAGCGGCGGGATTTCCCGCACCTTGCCGAGGAGTTGGGCGACCTGCTGCTTCAGGTGCTGTTTTATGCGGAGATGGCGGCCAACGACGGTCATTTCACCATTGCCGATGTGCTGGACCACCTCAACCGCAAGCTGGTGCGGCGGCATCCGCATGTGTTTGGCGACGAGGCCTCAAAGGCAGCTGGAAATCGGGCGGAGGTCGACGCGGCGGTGCAGGGTTCTTCTGCAGCGGTGCTGCGAAACTGGGAGGAGATCAAGGCCGCGGAGAAGCCAGCGGCGACCGCCCTCGCGGGAGGCGCAATTCCAGATGGGGTGGGGAAGCGAACCGTCTCGCGGCTCGACGGGGTGCAAAGAGCCTTGCCTGCCTTGGCTGAGGCCGCCAAGCTGGGGGCCAAGGCGCAGAAGTCAGGCTTCGACTGGTCGAACTGGCGCGATCTGCTGCCGAAGTTGGTCGAGGAGACTGCGGAACTGGAGGCTGAAGCTTCGTCGGCGGACCCGGCGCGCAAACCCGCCGTGGAGGCGGAGTTGGGCGATCTGCTATTTACCGCGGTCAATCTGGGCCGGCACCTGGGCGTGGATGCGGAGATGGCGCTACGGGGCTGCAACCGGCGTTTTCGCCAGCGGTTCCTGGAGATGGAGTTGGCTGCGGATCGGCCGCTGGAGGAACTTTCCGCTCCGGAGTTGGAAGAGCTATGGGCACGGGCGAAGAGAAAGCTGGCGGCGGAGGGCGATCCCGGCGCTGGCGGTGCTTCAAATCCAGGCGCTGGGGCGCATGTATGATTGCGATCCGCGCCTGCGCCGGCTTCGATGAGCTGGAGGCCTGCGTTCAACTCCAGATCGAGACCTGGGGCTATGACGCGAACGACGTGGTTCCCCGCAAGTCATTTCTCGTTGCGCAGAAGATCGGCGGCCAGGTGATTGGAGCCTTCGATAACGAAATCCCGGACGCATCGGGGGGCGGAGCCGCGGAATCGCTGGTCGGTTTTGCCTTGTCTTTGCCGGGAATGAAAACCGGAAGTGGCGAACCGAAGGCTTACATGCACTCGCACATGCTTGCCGTCAAAGAACAGTACCGGAACCGCGGCCTGGGCAAGCAACTCAAGCTGGAACAGCGGCGGGAGGCCCTTGCGCGAGGCATACGGCTGATGGAATGGACATTCGATCCATTGGAAATCAAGAATGCTTTTATGAATATCCACAGGCTGGGGGCAACGGTTTGTTGTTACCGGGAGGATTTCTATGGTTTATCCTCATCTCGACTGCAAGGTGGGCTGCCTACGGACCGTTTATTAGCGGAGTGGCGGCTGGATTCGCCCAGGGTTTTGGGAATACTTGAGGGGCGCACCGCAGGCAAGCAGGTCATCGAGGAACGAATCCTGGTCCCGGCCTCCATTTATGAATGGAAGGCTTCCCATGCGAACCGAGAGCGAGCCCTCACCGTTCAGTTGGAGAACCGGCGGAAATTTCAACAGGCATTTTTCCAGGGACTGGCCGTACTTGACTTCTCCCTGGATGCGGAAGGGAATGGAGCCTTCGAGCTCGGTTCCCTCACCCAGGCGGAGCTGGACTGAATTCCCCAAGGACGCAAAAATCTATGAGAATCGATGCAATCATCCTGCGTGAACTGCACCTGCCTCTGGTGCGCCCGTTTGAAACCAGCTTTGGCGTAACCCGCGAACGAAGGATTCTTCTGGCGGAGATCCGGTCAGAAGGGCTAATCGGCTGGGGCGAGTGTACAGCGGGGGAGCGGCCGTTCTTCTCCGGGGAGTCAACCGATAGCGCCTGGCAAGCGATCGTCAGTGAACTGGGACCGATGCTGGCTTCAGAACCGCCGGCGCATGGTGGGGAATGCCCGCGGATCTTCCGCCAGGTGCGTGACAATCGCATGGCCAAAGCGACGCTGGAGAACGCCATCTGGGATATCGAGGCGCAGCGCGAAGGGATTTCGCTTTCCCAGTTGCTCGGCGGTGTCCGCGATGTGATTCCATGCGGCGTTTCGCTGGGAATTGAGTCCTCTATTCCGGAGTTGCTTGCAGTCATTGAGAAGGAACTGGCTGCCGGGTACCAACGCATCAAGCTCAAGTGCAAGCCGGGTTGGGACGTTGAGGTTTTTGATCGCGTGCGGAACCGGTGGCCTGCCATTACGCTCAGTTGCGACGCCAACTCCGCCTACAAGCTCAGGGACGCCGACCACCTGGTCACCTTTGACGCCTTCGATTTGCTGATGATCGAGCAGCCGCTCTGGCACGACGACTTCTACTACCATTCGATGCTGCAGAAGCGGTTGAACACGCCCATCTGCCTGGACGAATCCATCCGCAATCGCCGCGATGCGCTCGCCGCAATTGAGATGGAGTCCTGCCGCATCATCAACATCAAGCTGGGGCGCGTAGGCGGCTTCTCCGAGGCCATCGCGGTCCACAACGCGGCCCAGGAGCGCGGCATTCCGGTGTGGTGCGGGGGAATGCTGGAGTCCGGTGTAGGCCGGTCGCACAACATTGCGCTGTCGACGCTGGAAAATTTCACCCTGCCCGGCGATGTGTCCGCGTCGGCGCGCTATTGGCGTGAAGACATCGTTGAGCCGGAGATCACGGTGTCTTCGGCGGGCGAGATCGCCATTCCGGATTCGCCAGGACGAGGCTACGAGGTTCGCACGGATTTAGTCGAGCGGCTGACCGTGCGCAAGGAGACGATACGGGCTTTTGAGATGGTCGCGTAAGGCTGCGAATTCAATTCGTTGAAGAGCGCGCTTTCGTGTTGGCCGTGGGCAGGTCGATCTCCGGCATGGCTTCTGCTTCTACGATTACCACGTTTTCTTGGAAAAGCGATCGAATCTGCGCCGGAGCCCAGCCCCGCATGGATCTCTCACGTTCTCATTTCCTCCTATGGGGATGCATTTTCATGAAGATGCGAACTGGCACGCGGGAGAAGATGAAAGCGGGCCGGATATCGGCTGTTTGGGTGCTATTCACTAAAGTAATTGTGGATAACTTTTGATGTGTGATTTAACCCCTTGACTATAGAAGCGGCACAGTGTCTCCTCAGGCTACTGAACACATTGATCTCCCGCATAGAGTCCACGAACGTGGATTCCATTTGCGTTGTCACGACGGAAGCGACCGCGGTGGGAAGGGAAAAGGGCGCAGGGTACACGTCTCCCAGAAGGAGCGCCCCTGTGACCGACACTCTCAACACCACTGAGCGCGCTTTCGCTTAGCGTCTCCGATGCCGGCTTCGGATCGGGCCGCGCAAGTCCTTTGGTATTGGGGGTTTCGTGCTCAAACGCAGCGTGGACGTTGTACTTGCAGGATTTCTGTTTGCCGTCACACTACCGGTGCTGGCAATCGCAGCCATCGTCATCAAATTGGATTCCGAGGGGCCTGTGATCTTTCATCAGGCTCGGATGGGCCGGGGATTCAGGCGTTTTCAACTATTGAAATTGCGCACCATGCGATTCTGCGGCGAGGGTTCCGCATATACCCTTGGCGCCGATTCTCGCATTACGCGCGTGGGGCGCTGGTTGCGATGGCTCAAGTTTGACGAATTGCCGCAACTATGGAATGTGCTGCGCGGCGATATGAGCATTGTGGGTCCGCGCCCTGTGATTCCTGAGTTGACGATGGAGTTCAGGTGGGAGTACGAACGGCTGCTTCAGGTGCGCCCCGGTCTCACCGACCCGGCTACGATCAAATACTGCCGCGAGGCTGAGCTTCTCGCCCTGATTCCCGAGCCGCTCAGGTATTTCAAAACTGTGGTAACGCCGGACAAGCTGCACATCTCTCTTGACTATCTTGCAAAGGCCACTGTGTGGAGCGACTTTGGCGTGATGGTGGCCACGGCTCTGGCCTTGTACCCGGCCAACTGGCGGCCACGGCTCAGGCGGCCGTTTCGCGCGGGCATGGGCAAATCCGTGAAGAGCGTTAAGGGAAACAGCGTCGGATACATTGAGATCGCCTCGGATCGGGTTGCGTAGCGACACTTCAGCGAAGGCATGGGAGCTGACGCAATTGTGCAGGTTTGGTATATGTGTGTTGTCTGTCACGTCACCGGGATAGGTCGGGCTTTTATGATGAATAGCGAAAAAATAAGAGGCCGCCACACGTGTGGAACGGCGAGGAGATCGTAATGCCCGAAGCGTATGCATTCAGCACCATACCCGCGAAGATTTTGTTGCCCATTGACTTCAGTCCATCGTCCCGCGAAGCCCTGGAGCAGGCCACCGTGCTCGCTCAGCACTTTCATGCCGAAGTCTATCTTGTGAACGTGATTCCCGAGAGCGTAAACCTTGAGGAATCCAAGAAACAGGCGGAGGAGCGCTTTGCGGTTTCTGTGGCAGGTCTTGCCGCCAAGGGGATCAAGGCAACCTCCAGCGTCGAGGTTGAAAGCGACATCGCTGGAAGCATCCTGGATGTAATCGATCGTGAGCATATCGATATGATTGTGGTTTCAACGCACGGTATCACCGGCTGGCATCCACTGGTGTTCGGATCGATAGCGGAGAAGCTGGTAAGGCTCGTACAGATTCCGTTGTTGCTGATTCACACAAAAAAGCCCGAGAGCAGTGCGAAGGTTTCATCGGGACGTTTGATGGAATGGTGGTAGTTGAGGGATTCATGCAAAGGGCGAATCGCATGTGTTCGTAACAGGTTTGCTCTTGCATCATCCTGCCCAGTTGGCGGCTCCGTTTAGCGAAGCCGCCAACTGGGCTTTTACGTGGATCACGCCTTCTTGATTCTGCAGCTTTCCTTCGACTGAGAGAAAGCGGCTCCGTGTGACGGCGAGGCGGTTCTGCTCAAAGACATCCGGCGTGAGGATGACGTTGGCAATCCCGGTTTCGTCTTCAAGGGAGAGAAAGACGAACCCCTTGGCGGTGCCGGGACGCTGGCGGGAGATGACGCGGCCGGCGATGCGGACGGATTGATTGCTGCCGCAGTTTGCAAGCTCCTGTGCGGAAAGAATGCCTTGCCGGCGCAGAGTTTCGCGCTGGTAAGCCATGGGATGCGGGCCGGTCGTGATGCCGGTTCCCGCATAGTCGGCGGCGAGGCGCTCTTCGCTGGTCATCTGCTGCAATGGTCTGGACTTTGGCGTTCGGCTATCCATAGTTCCGCGCAGCAGAGGGCCAACGGGCCGCCCGGCTTGCTCGACCTGCCAGAGCGCATCGCGGCGATGCTCGACTTCACCTAAAGAATTAAGCGCGCCGACGCGGGCCAGTGCAACAAGTTCGTTGCGGTTGAGCGCGGGCACTTGCTCAGCGAGGGCATCGACGTTTGCAAAGGCCGCGTAGCGGCTGCGGGCGTTGAGAAGCGCGGCAGCGGAGCCTTGCCGCAGGCCTTTGACGTAATGCAGCCCGATGCGCAGCGAGAGAGAGCCATCCGCTTCCGCTTCCAGCGTGCAGAGCCATTCAGAACGTTGCACATCGATTGGGCGCACGCGCAAGCCGTGCCGCTGCGCATCCTTGATAAGCACAGCCGGGGAGTAGAAGCCCATCGGCTGGTTGTTGAGCAGGCCGCATGTAAAGGCCGCGAGGTAGTGAACCTTGAGCCAGGCCGAGGCATAGGCGATGAGCGCGAAACTGGCGGCGTGCGACTCGGGGAAACCGTACATTGCGAAGGATGAAATGCCTTGCACGATCGAGTCCTGAGCGTCGCGCCCGATGCCGTTGCGTGTCATGCCGTCGCGCAGGCGGCCTTCCAGGTCCTTCATTCTCTGCATAGACCGGCGCATCCCTACGGCGCGGCGCAGTTCTTCGGCTTCCGCGCCCGAGAAGCTGGCAACGGTCATGGCCATGCGCAACAGTTGCTCCTGAAAAAGCGGCACACCGAGGGTGCGCTTGAGCACGGGTTCGAGCGATGGATGAGGATAGGTGACTTCCTCTTTGCCCTGGCGGCGGCGCATGTAGGGGTGCATCGTCTTTCCGACAATGGGGCCGGGCCGGATGATGGCCACCTGCACAACAAGATCGTAAAAGCGCGTCGGCGCGTTGTGCGGAATCGAGGCCATCTGCGCGCGGCTTTCCACCTGGAACATACCCACGGTGTCGGCCTTGCACAGCGTTTCATACACCAGCGGATCTTCGGGCAGCGTGGCGAGGTCGATTTCTTTTTGGTAGTGGCGGGGGACGAGTTCGATGCAGTCCTTGAGCACGGCCATCATGCCCAGGCCAAGCAGATCGACCTTGATGAGGCCGAGGTCGGCGCAGTCTTCCTTGTCCCACTGGATCACGGTGCGGCCCGGCATGGAGGCGCGTTCGATGGGCACAACGCGGTTGAGCATTCCGGCGCAGACGACCATGCCGCCGGAGTGTTGGCCCAGATGGCGCGGCAGGTCCCGCATACGCAGGCAGAGCTCGAGATAGCGGGCGATGCGCGGATGCCGTGCATCAAAGCCTGCCTGCTCGAAGTGCCGAGCCATGGTGTCGTTGGCTCCGCGCCACTCCCAATGACCAACCAGGCCGGAAAGCCGCGCGAGCTGCTCTTCGTCGAAGCCCAGCGCCTTGCCAACCTCACGCGCCGCCGAGCGCCCTCGATAGCTGATGACGTTCGCGGTCATTGCCGCGCCGAGCTGCGTGTAGCGCTCGTAGACGTATTGAATCACCTGTTCGCGCTGATCCCCGGAGGGCAGGTCGAGGTCGATGTCGGGCCACTCGCCGCGGTTCTCGTTGAGAAAGCGCTCGAAGAGCAGCTCCATGCCAACCGGATCGACGGCGGTGATTTCGAGCGCGTAGCAAACGGCGGAGTTGGCCGCTGAACCGCGTCCCTGCACGAGGATCCCGTTCTGCTGGCAGTAGCGGATAAGGTCCCAGACGATGAGGAAGTAACCGGCGAATCCGAGTTTGGCGATGAGCTTGAGCTCATGCTGGACCTGTGCGCGGGCCTTGGCGAGCAGAGGATGTTTGGCCGGTGAGCCGTAGCGTTTGCGCACGCCTTCGTCCACGCGCTTTTCAAGAAAACTGTCCATCGACTCGCCGTCCGGCACAGGATAGCGAGGAAATTCATAACCGAGTTTGTTGAGCGTGAAGTCCAGCCGGCCGCTGATGATTCGCGTGTTGGCGATAGCCTCGGGAATATCGCGGAAGAGCGCGGCCATTTCGCAGGCTGGGCGCAGGGAACGCGAGGAGTTGAACGCCAGCAGGCGGCCTGCCCCATCGAGCGGCGTGTGGTGGCGGATGGCGGTCAGCACGTCGAGAATTTCGCGATCGCTTTCCGTCGCGTAACGGACGCCATTGCTGGCAACGACAGGCAGTTGCAGAGTGGATGCAAGGTCGAGCAAGGACTGATTGCGGCACTCGATGTCGCGTCGATCGTGGCGCTGAAGTTCGAGATAGAGATTGCCGCGGCCGTAGATTGCCGTGAGCCGTTCGGCGATCTTGCGTGCTCCTGCGCTGCCTTCGCGTATTAGCGCGGCTGCCAGCGGGCCCTCATCGCCGCCGGTAAGACAGATCAAGCCTGCTGAGAATTCCTCCAGATCGTCGAGTGTTGCGGCGCCCTCGGCTTTCGTCGCTTCGCGCATCTTGAAGCGCGTGATGAGCTGGCAGAGATTTTGATAGCCGGTTTGCGATGCGCAGAGCAGAAGCAGGCGCGGAGGTTCAGCAGGGCATTGGTGCGGCAGCCAGGACGGCGGTGTGAGCTGGTTGGCAAAGGAGCTAACCGCGATCTCCGCGCCGATATGTGCCTGGACGCCACACTTCTTCGCCATGGTGTGGAAGCGCGCAACGCCATAGAGGCCATTGCGGTCGGCGAGGGCGATGGCGGGCATTCCAAGTTGGGCCGCGCGCTCGATAAGCGCTTCAGGCTGCGAGGCCGCGGCCAGAAAGCTGAAGGCGCTCGCGGCGTGCAGTTCGATGTATTCGTCGCTGTCAGTCATAATAAGCTTCCAGGCTCCACTCGTTCTGCGTGCAATTGCGAACCAGGAGGCAGGCGACGCACGAGCCTCTGCTTGTCTCGGCCAGCACATCCCACTCTTCCGCGTTCCAACCGTCGGCAGACCACCAGCAACCGCTGGTTCTCCACGGTCCGTAAGCTGCCGTGACCTTGAAGCTTTGTTCGCGATCGCGAAAGGCAACCGGCTTGGACGCGAACAGTTGAACGCGGACCGAAAGAGGCGGCCTCATGCGCCGGAGCGCCAACCGCGGACGGTTTTCCTCCAAACATTCAGGCGTGCTGGATTGGCTGGCGACGGCAAAGCTTTCCATGCGGAAGCTGCCGGGCCTGTGCGAATCTTCAAGCACCGGTGAGCCGACGCGATCGTCGCCGGCAATGGCCTTGAGGCGCGCGATGGTCACGTCGAGGCGCGAAGGCTCGGGTGTTTGTGGCGCGAAGAGGCCGAGTTGCACCTTGCTGGATTGGCCGGCCTGCGCGGTGAGGGTGAGCGAGAGTACGGCTGCCTGGGGAGGATGCGCGGCGATCTCCAGTTGCAGCAGCTTGAGCAGAAACTTGCGCTCGGTGGTGGGAATGGCCGGCCGAATCGCGCGCTGGTAAACCAGTCCGCCAGTTAGTTCCATGTGCAGCCCGAGCGAAGCAAGCGATAGCGCATGAGAGGCCGCGCGCGCCACCAGGCAATCGATCATGCGTGCGCCCATGAACAGCAGCGAATCGGTGCGATCGATGGGCGTATCGAAATCGCAGAACTCTTTGAGAGTGAACTCTGCCTCGATCGGTTGAAAGGTGTGCGGCAATGCGCCGAGGGCGAGATGGCGCCACGCTGCGGCCTGCGGCCCGAGCCGTGTAACCAGGTCGGTCTCTGCAAGCGCAGCCAGTTCACCCAGGGTGCGAATGCCCCAGATTGCGAAAGTTTCAGCGTGTTCTTCATTGAGGCCGAGAAGGGCGATGGGCAGTTTCGCCAGGCAAGGGGCTTCCTGGCGTTGGGGAATCACGGCGATTCCGCGCGAGATAGCGGCTTTGAACCGGGCGGCATGGAAGTTGGCGCTGACCGCGACTGAGGTGCGAAAGCCGGCAGAGGCAAGGGTTGCGCGCAGCCTCTGGGCAAGGATTTCCGGAGCTCCGAAAAGTCGCTCGGTACCGGCAATGTCAAGGACGCAGGCACAAGCTGTTCCCTGGCTTGCCGCCTCAATGCGAGGAGAGAAATGGGCGGCGCACTCGAGCAATACGGCGCGTGCCGCGGCCTCGGTTTCTTGAGAGCGCGCCAGGATGCGCAAGCCGGGAATGCCTTCAGCTTCCAGGCGGGTCATCCCCAGGGAAACGCCTTTCAACTGCGCTGCCCGATTGAGGGAACAGACCGTTTCCAGAGGCGCGCGGCCATCGAGCACGGTCACCGGCTGCGATTCAAGCCCAGTTCCAAGCCCAGTCCGCAAGCGCAGCAAGGCCTGCGCCGGGAACTCCGCGGCGTGAACACAAGCGTAGAGTTCCTGTTTCATCCAAGCCTCCCACCTCTCCCACCGGCTTCACCCACCCGCGGGGAATGAAGCTGTGCCCCATCCATCGGACGTCTTTGTTTTTGTCCGATGGGTGGGAGTCCGTAGAACTCCATGGCGACGTCTTGTTCTGTTGAACCTGCGTTTTTGTTTCTTTGTAGTTCCCCACCGGTGTTGCCGACCTGCGGGGAATGAAGCTGTGCCCCATCCATCGGACGTCTTTGTTTTTGTCCGATGGGTGGGAGTCCGTAGAACTCCATGGCGACGTCTTGTTCTGTTGAACCTGCGTTTTTGTTTCTTTGTAGTTCCCC
>Ga0224553_1000860_pt1 | contig 12018 bp, 21 predicted proteins | sample 714S21014metaG_FD_179897 | JGI IMG/M metagenome (GOLD analysis project Ga0224553, IMG submission 179897) | Peat soil microbial communities from Stordalen Mire, Sweden - 717 S2 10-14 | ecosystem: Environmental > Terrestrial > Soil > Wetlands > Peat | place: Sweden: Norrbotten County, Stordalen... | reverse complement strand
AGATCGTGCTGGTAACGAGCCACTACTACCCCGAGGGTCCGCCTGCGGATCCTCGCATGAATATCGACCTGCTTCTGCATCCAGGCGAGCGGTTCGACTACTCCTGCCGCGAGGCGCTGGACTCGGCCAAGGCCGCCGGCTTGCCATTTCGCATGGCGGAAGGAAATTCCTGCTACAACGCAGGAAAGCCGGGGGTCAGCGATACGTTTGCATCCGCGCTGTGGGCGGGGGACTTCTGCCTGCAAATGGCGTCCATGGGCTGCGTGGGAGTCAACCTGCATGGGGGAGCAAACGGCTTCTATTCGCCAATCGTGGGCTCGATCGGAAGCGGATTTGAAGTGCGACCGGAGTTCTACGGACTGATGCTGGCGCAACAGTTTGCGGGGCGCACATTGCATCGGACGACGCTTGAGGCACAGGGCGCAAACCTTACGGCCTATGCGGCGGGCGGGGATGGCGCGCAGGGTCTGGTGGCCGTCTTCAACAAGGATGCACGCAACGTTGAGGTTACTCTTACCGAGGCTTCCGGTGGTTTCAAGTGGGCTACGGTCGAGCGCCTTGAGGCTCCGGCGATCGACAGCAAGCTCGGGGTCACGTTCGAGGGAGCGGCGGTAGGGAGCGATGGCCAGTTTCATGCTCGGGCCGGCGAGCGGCTAAGGTCTCATAGCGGCAAGCTGAGCGTGCGCGTTCCGGCTTACTCCGCGGCGCTGATCAGGCTGGGCTGAGGCACGTGCCGGACTGGGCGAGACACGGATGTTCTGGTGGAGTTCTGTTGCGGTCTGCACTGCGGTTTACGCAAGCGGAATCTTGATTTTGGTCACAACTCGAATCTTGTTGTTGAGGCTCCGGACGACGCCGGTGGAAATCTCCCCTTATGCCCGGAGCCAGTTCAGCAGCAGTTCTTCATGGGCACGTAAACACTGATCCGGTCGCCGTCTCGTACCGGATAGGAGAAGTCCACAGGCGTACCGTTGAGCAAGATGAGATCGACTTCCGTGTGTGGCACGCCCATGGATTCGATCATGTCCTTCACAGAGCCTGGCAATTCAAAACTGTGCTTGAAGGAGGCAAAGCGCCGAGAACGCGGCAGGAAATCGTTCAGTTCGGCGTAGTACCGAAAGACTGCGTGCCGTCTTGGAAATGCCGAAATTAGCGTCTGTACGTACCCATCAATTCCGTCTGGGACAACACGTGCCGCTTCATGGCGAGTTCCAGTTCGTTCCTGCTGGCGCCTGCCTTTACGTCGAGCCTGGCATCGAGAGCGTACAGTTTGAAAAAGTAGCGATGGCGCTTGCCCGGAGGCGGACACGGGCCACCATAACCAATGCGCTTGAAGTCGTTCCTGCCCTGACGTGCGCCATTGTCGAGTACTTCTACCTTTGGCACGCCCTCCGGCAAGACCGTAGCTTGGGCAGGGATGTTCCAGATGATCCAATGTGTCCACGTGCCCACGGGTGCATCAGGATCATCCGTTATGACTGCCAGCGAATGCGTCCCGGCTGGGGCGTCATCCCAGTTCAATGCGGGCGAGAGGTCAGCGCCATCGCACGTATACCTCTTGGAAATCTCGCCGCCGTTCGCAAATGCCGTTGATTTCAGTGCAAAGGACATCGCACGACCTCCTTGTAATTCGTAATGGCCAGATTTCACCGAGACCGGAGTGGTGATTTGGCCGGAGGAGCCCGACCGCGTACAGTTGAATGGAATCAGCAGCACTGCGCTTGTGAGAATCAACGTCATGCGTCGGTGCTTGCGCATTGTGCAACTCCAGCGCAGAGAATTCTAGCACCGCACCATCGTTTAGAGTGCTGAAATCGTCTGCCTTGACCATGGCTTCGCAACCGGAACAGGCGGCGAACGGCTGCCTGGTTCTGAACACGCCGGTTACGCTGGATGAAGTACAGCATGTCCCCGCGCTCTTTCCTGTGATCAAAGCCGCCATCGATCGGAAGCGGCAGTCCGGGCGGTTTTTGCTCACAGGATCGGCTAACATGATGCTCCTGCCGAAGTTGTCGGAGTTCCTGGCGGGACGCATGGAGGTGCTGACCCTTTGGCCGTTTTCTCAGGGCGAGATGCTCGTAGCACGAGAGAGTTTTGTGGACACCCTGTTTTCCCAGAAGCCCGTCGGATGGGCGGGAAAAGCTGCTAGAGTTCGGCGGGAAGAGTTGTTGGAGACCGTTCTCGCCGGTGGCTACCCTCTTGCGGTTGCCCGCCAGAGCGCCACGCGCCGCGATGACTGACCCATCATGATATGGGCCGGAAGCCGCGTGCTGGTTCCCGCTGCGAAGGGCCGGGCTGGTGGAAACAACTCTCATACTCGAACTCAGCATGGCGCACGGCTCGCGCGCTCTAAGAATTTGCTCCTGCTCACCTCGGTTCTGGCCGCTTACAATCTGTCTATGGCCGATATCCCGTGGACCATCCGAGGTCTCCGCAGTGCACTGGCGGCTGGCATCGAATCCCCTTCTGCTCTGGCAAACCGCGCTATTGCACTGTCCGGCCGGAACCCTGGCCGCAACACCTATCTGTGGCTGGACGCCGCATGGACCCTCTCTGACGCAGCCCGCGTGGAGGCCATGCCGCGCAGCACCGGCGGCGCCTTCGGGGATGGGCGGAGCCCGTTTTGGGGTCTGCCCGTCTCGGTGAAGGATTGCTTCGACCTGGCCGGTGCGCCCACCAGCTGCGGAGTGCATTTTTACCGCGAGTCGCACGGCACGGCTGCGCGGGACTCCTGGCTTGTGGAACGAATCCGAACAGCCGGGGCGGTTATCACGGGCAAGACCCACCTCCATCCGCTGGCCTACGGGATTACCGGCGAGAATCCCGATTTTGGCGACTGCCTGCAGCCCTTCGACCCCACCGCCCTCACCGGGGGATCTTCCTCGGGGGCGGCGGCCAGTGTTCAAGAGGGCTCCGCGGTTTTCGCTATTGGCACGGATACCGGCGGCTCCATCCGGGTGCCGGCCGCACTCTGCCGGTTGGCCGGCTATCGCGCTTCGCTGGGCCGCGGCGACTGGCGCGGCGGAGCGCATCTGGCCGAATCGTTCGATACCATGGGCTGCCTCTTTCGCGACCTCGAAGACGCGCCGCTGCTGGCCAGCCTCTTCGCGCCGGAAGAGGCGGCCCAAACCGGCGCTGGTTTCACCCGATTGGCCGTGGTGGACGACCCCTTTCTGCATGACTGCGAACCGGGAATTGTCGCCAGCCTGCACGATTGCATCCGAGAGTTCGAGGCCCTGGGCTTGCACTCGAGCCGGATTGATACTGGCTGGTGGGCAGACTCGATGGAGATATTCGCTCCCATCCAGGCATGGGAAGCCGCGCGCCTCCATGCGGGCCACTTCGACCGCTTCGAGCCGGCGATCCGCCAACGCCTGAAGTGGGGCGCGCGTATTGATGCCGCAGAGGCCGCTGAGCTGCGCCAGCGCCACCATTCTTTCCGCTCGCGCATGGATGAGCTTTTCGCCGAGCACGAATTGGTCCTGCTTCCAGCCGCGCCCGTCCAACGCCTCGATGCCGGCGCCGATCACAGCGGGACTCGCGCCCGCCTGCTGCGCTACACCACACCGTTCAGCCTGGCCGGCGTTCCCGCGGTCACCGTTCCCTGTGCCGCCGGCGCCATGCAACTGGCGGCCGCGCGCGGATTCGACGAGACTCTGCTCCAACTCGCCGCCCAACTGGGAACACGCATGAAACTGAACGCTCCCCCGACAGCCGCACGATAGTTTTCATTGCATGGATGGTTCGCTCCGCCAATAAGGTCGTCGTTGAGACTTAGCAAGCTCTTCTCCTTTGCCGCGTTCATCCTCATCACTACTGGCACGATTGTGGATGCAACGATCATCCAGGCAACCTCTTTGACCAAGAACCGTGCGGGTCAGCGCGACCCTTAGATGCATCAGACAAAGAAGGACAACCAATGGTACTTCGAGGCCAAGCACATATCGGCATGGACAGCAAGGAGACGGAGGTGCATTCGGTGGCGACCACAGCTGCCAGCGTGGCAGATGCGCATATGTTGCCGGAGTTACTGCACGGCGAGGAGAGGAAAGTATCGGGAGAAGCCGCGTATCCAGGGCAGACCGATGCGATCCACTAGGCCGCGCCCGAGGCGCAGGATATGACCAACCGCCGGACCAAGTTCGAGAACTATGTGGACGAAGAGGCCAACCGCAAGAACACGACTAAGGCCAGAGTCAGAGACAAGGTCGAGCATCCCTTCCGGATACTGAAGCGCATCTTCGGATTTGCAAAGGTGCGCTACCGGGGCTTGTGGAAGAACCACCAGTGGCTGTGCGCGGCATTCGCGCTGGTCAACCTATACGAGCACCGCAACCGGCTGGTCCCAAAGGGTGCGTTGTGTCTGGAGACCGGGAAACGGCACCTGCAGAGATCAAATAAACAAGCCAGGACATGCCCATTTCGAATGCATTTTGATCGAAAATGCAGGAAATCAACCACGACTGTTCCGTCGCAGAGAAATCAGGCACCTGCGCAGAATTTCCCTGATATGGAGTGACCCGTCAACCGTTGCAAATCTGTGGGGTCGTTTTTGTTGTTGTTTTTGCTTTTTTCGTCTTTCGAGGACAGGGCCAGCAGCAGTGGGGCAGGATTGAGCGACGATTGATCAGTCTGATATTCGCGGGGCGGAACCGCATAATCATGATCCGTCGGGAGCTGCCTCTGACTAAGGTCGCGAGTCCGGCTGAGCCTGTCGCATAGGGAAGACGAGGATTCTCCTTCGTGCTTGCTCCGCCTGCTGCTGGCTCTGTCCTCGAATTGGAAGTCACGTTTCATGGGTCAGGTTTTTGTTTTTTCATTCTTGGGAAGGTTTTTGCTTCTGCCTTTGCTTTTGTTCTTGCACTTGCTCAGGCCGCCATGCGCAGTTTGCTGTCAGCTCCCACCTTGACTCCGATGGCCCAGATGAAGCCCAGTAGTTCGCGCCCCACTGCGGTGACGATCTTGCGCTGGTCCTTGCCCACCGCCAGCCTGGCATAGCGCTTGGAGAGCCGGACCTGTGCTTTCCAGGCAATCTCCTTGATGGGTTCCGCAACACCTTCCTGTCGCTTGCGCAACCTGGGCCCGATGGCCGGCCGGTGCCGATAACTCCAGGCGGCTTCGACGACGATGCGTCTCAGATGTGCGTTGCCTGTCTTGGTGATGCTTCCACGTTGCTTTCGCTTGCCGCTCCCACCCCACGGACGAAGACCTGTCCGTGGGGACCCCGGCTGCAGTCCTCGCTGGGAACCGCGCCGCTGTAACCCATCAACTGCCGTGCAGTATCGAAGCGCGAGATCTGCCCCAACTCGGCCACAATCGTCACCGCCGAAATCTCTGCGAAGCCGCGCAGAGCCTGTAAACCCTTCACCACTTCCCGCACCTGCGGCGATGCCAGCTTTACCGCTTCGGTGATCGCCTGCTCCAGACGCTTGACCCGTGCCGCCATGTGATCGACCTCGTGCAGATAATCCAGAAGCCTGGCTTGCTGTGCCGGTTGCTCGAACCGAACCTGGCGCACCCAGGCCATGTAAGGTTCCGTCCACGCCTTCATCCCCACCGCCGGACGCCGCCCCGTGCGCAGCAGAAACTTGCTCAGCCGATGACGCGCACGGTCGCCGCGGCGACATCCTGCTTGGCCGCCTCACGTGCATGCACCAGATCGCGTAATGCTTCCGAGTCCCCGTCCGGAACCCACACCGCAGTCAGATCGCCGGAACGATGACTGCGCGCCAGCTTCAAGGCATCCCGCCGATCCGTCTTCACCCGATCGCCGGCTTTGGTCGGAACCAGCGTCGGCGCTACCACCGCGCACTCGACCCCCAGCTGCGTCAACTGCCAATACAGCACATAGCCCGTTGGACCCGCCTCGTAGCAGGCACGCAAATGCTCCCCAGCACCCAACTTCTTGACCAGCTTGCGGATCGACTCTTCGCGGTTGGCGATTGTTCCCAGGCTGCGAACCTCGCCATCCGGCTCGGCTACGGCAACAGCAATCGTTTCGGCATGGAAATCCAAACCCAAAAATCGTACCTTTTCCTTTATGACCGGTTCCTCTCCGCTTGTGGCTCATGAGTTGTGCTTCTCTCTTGAATCACAGCCTAACCCACGGTCAGCGCATGGGACCGGTCACTCCATTTTGACTAAGGAGCATAAAGTTTCTTTCGCGCGAGGGCTTCCGCGCCGTCTTTGGCAACCCGGGCCATGGGCAATTGGGCGGGCCGCCGGCGCCACGGCATACCAGATATTCTGCCGAACCGGCAATCGCGTCGAAGGAATCGTGCCAAAATGGGAGGGCTCGGGCGATCCGCCCCTCACCGGCACCATGTCCCACCTTCGTAGTATGTCCCAGATCGCAAAAGCAGGTTAACTTAGAGTCATGATTCGCCTGCGGCGGCTTTCATTTGCCTTCCGCCGCGGGCGGTTCGGTCACACTGATCGTCCTTGCAAATATGCGTAAATTGTGCACACAGTTTCTTGGCGTAGTCTCGCTGCTTTCTGCGGCAATCCCCACCCATGGGCAGACGTTTACGCCGCAATCGATTCATTTTACGGGAGCGCCAGATTACTCCGATGCGGCGCTCGCGAACGTCGCTGGCCTGGCGGTGGGGATAAGCTACACAACAGATGAGCTGAAGCGGCAGGCGCAGCAGCTCATGGACATCGGCATCTTCGAGAAGGTGTCTTATAAGTTCGACGGCACCAAGCTGAATTACACGGTCAAGATGAGTTCACAGGCATTTCCTATCCAGGTGAGCAGTCTTCCGCTCGAAGTGGGCAAAGATGTCGATGCCCTGCTGAAGGCCAATATCCCGCTCTACCGCGGCACATTACCGCCCCAAGGCTTGCTGGTCGAGGCCGTCCGGCGCACTCTCGAGGAGTTGCTCGCCGGCGAAGGTGTTCATGCGCAGGTTGCCACCGAGCTGGTTGAAGATCCGGCCACGCACAACACAGGCGCAATAAAATTCATCATCGCATCGCAGCCGGTGCGGATTGGAACCCTGAAGCTGGAAGGTGTGGCGGACTTCTTGAAGCCCCAATTGGATCTGAACGCGAAGCTCTCCGACTTGACATTCGACTCCGAGCGCTCGACCGCCGATGTCGAGCGGAGTGTCATGGACGCCTACGCCGCTCACGGATTTGCCGCGGCTGAAGTCCACGCGGTGCGATATGGATTTCCCGTGACCGAGGAAGGCGTGATCCGCGTCCCTTACAAGGTGACGGTAAAGCAAGGCCGCTCATACCGGCTGGGGACGGTCACGCTGGCCCCCAACCTCCCCCTAGACCCGGCGGAGGTGGACAGGCTGATGGCCTCACGAACCAACTTCATACCCGACAACCTGTTCCTCGAGAGCCTGATTACTCAGGTAGAAATGAAGCTCAAAGGCCAGGGATATTTGAACTGCCACGTGGCTCTCGAGCCGAAGCTCGACGAGAATGCGGGGGTGGCGAATTACATGATCGAAGCGGACCTCGGAGCGACGGACCACTCGGGCTTGATGAAGGCCGAGGGCGCGAACGGCGCTCTGAAGAATTTAATGAGGCAATAGGGGTATTTACTTCACGCCACCAGGCACAACAGGTTGTGGTTTGACCAAGGTTGCAAACGGGACGGGGCCAACCTGCACGGCTTGTTCAGCCAATCGATAGAACAGTTTGCCGCGAGATTTGGATGTGCGGCGGTGGAATCGAAAGGTGAACTCGTCCAGGTAATTGTTCATATGCTCCGGTCCAATCGCGCCCTGATGAGCGCCCAGCAACCATCGCTTCAGCAGCGCCATCACACGATGGACACGCGGAAGCAGTCGCTCTCCTTCATCTTGACAGCCGCATGGAGAACAGGAAGGCTTTCGGCGTCTACTTCATCTTCAAGAGCATGGAACAGGGCCGCAGGTTCCGGATCAGCGTGCCGAAGTATCCCCCGCAGGATCCCAACTACCGCATCCTGGCGCATCAGACCAGCCGCTTCACCCATTACTACTTCTACATCCGGGACCAGGTTCTGGGGCCCATCATCGTGCGCATGGCGAGCTTCTTTCCGTTTCACGCCACCTGCTGGCTCAATGGCCACTCTTTCATGGAGCAGGAACTGAAGCGAAAGCAGATTGCCTTGCGGAAAAACGACAACGCTTTCCTGGCGGTGGACGATGTGGCCCAACTGCAGGCGGCCGCCGACCGGTTGAGCCCGGCGATCATCCGCAAACAACTCGATTACTGGACATTCCTGCTGGGGGCGAAGTTTTCAGAGAAGGAGCGCGGCCAGATGAACCTGTCGCGGTTCTACGCCATCAGCCAGATCGAGCATTGCCGGAATTTCATCTTCAAACGCCACTTCCCCATGCACAACATTTTCGCGCGCAGTTGCGAGATCGGCCCCGGGCGCCTGACCGCCAACCGCATCAGCGAGATCTTCGGCGTCCGGCTGGACAAGAGACTGCAGGGAAAGCTGGCCACAGTGATCGATCAGATCGAGCAGGGGCATCACGTTTTCAGAGCGTACCGGAAACACGCATTCCTGAAGCAGTATGAGAAGTTCTCGCGCCTCCTGCGCAATGAGCTCTGCTCCAACAACCTGCACGACTTCGGACTGAAGAAAGGACTCGATCATCTCGACGCCGTCCGCAAAAGGTTCCAGATCATCACTGATCGCTTCGCCGGCTTCCAGGCCCAGTGCCTCAACGTTCATGTGGACTTTCCCCTGCTACAGAGCATCGCTCTGCCCATCACCATCGGCTCAGTCCGTTATCCCGGCATCAAACTCCATGACCCCTGGATCATCCGGCTGCTGGAGGTTCTCCTGCATAACGGCAGTACCGTCGGCGGCTGAACGGCCAAACAGATCCATGAGGCAGTCCTCACCACCTTCCAGTTCTTCCCGAAGAGCTACCAACTCAACCAGTTCCGCTACGACCTCCGCAAGCTGAAAGGCCACGCACTGCTGGAGCGAGACGGCAGCCGCTACGCTTACCGCTTGACGGCCAAAGGCGTTGACGTAGCGCTCCTCTTCCTGTTGTTCCACAAGCGCCTATGCGGACCGCTCGCCAACAGCCGCTTCCATCACAAACCCGACCCGGCGAGCAGACCAAACAGCAAACTGGAAACCGCCTATCACAAAGCCGACAGGGTCATTGAGAACATCGTTAACCTGTTAAAAGCCGTCTGATGTTACTGCGCGTTTGTTGAAGTATTCTTGTTTACGAATGAAGATTCAAGAATCTACAATTTCACCGTCGAGGAATCGCTGGCGATCATCTCGGCGGCACCGGAGCAGTGGAATTCGTTCTTCCGGCTGTTGGCTGAAACCGGAATGAGGCCGGGCGCACTTGCCGGATTGAAGCTGGACGGCGTTGACTGGCAGGAGGGCACTATCCGCATTGATCAGAGTGTCTGGCAAGGGAAGTTGCAGACTCCGAAAGGCGTCAAAGCTATACGGAAGTTTGCCATCTCCTCGGAGCTTGTGCAACGACTGCGGGCATACCAGCGCGACCTTGGATGCGGAACGAGTTGGGCCTGATGTTTGACTCACAGGAGGGAAACCCTTTGAGCATGGACAACTTCCGCAATCGGGTTCTCAACCCCATCCTCAAGAAGCTCAAGATCGATTAGAAGCTGAAGGCGATGGGAATCAAACGGTGCGGGAACTATGCATTCCGGCACATGAATGCCACGGTGATGGATGAAATCGGCACTCCGCTCAAGACGAGGCAGCACCGGCTTGGGCATGCGCAGATTGAGACCACCATGACCCACTACACTCACAAGGTTGAAGCCGACGACAGAAAAGCGGCCGAAGCTATCTGGGTGATGTTGTCACCGGCAATTGAAATCGTAAATTGAAGGGATTTTGGACCCCAGTTGCACCCTGCATCCTGGAGAGTACGACTGTCTGTTCTGTAAGTTATTGATTTGGGTGAATTTGATTGGTTGCGGGGGCTGGATTTGAACCAGCGACCTTTGGGTTATGAGTGACGCAAGTAACGTAGTATCAACGAGTTAGACAGCATGGTTGGTAGTTTCAAAGAGTGCTAAGTCGTTGAGAATAGGTTCAAGGATTTGGTATTTTGGGTTGGATTTGGGTTGGCGGACAGATACCGGCAATGTCGGCTAGACGGGAAATTTGCCGAAGGTGACCGTTCGATTTCTACTCCCATGATCGCTGCACAAAACCTGGACAACGTTAGCGCAACGATTTCGTTGGCATATCGTTGGAGTTGTGCTATCCTTTTTGTGGAGGTTTCACCATGTCCACCACGCTTGCCCGCCCTTCCGCCCTGGCCCTTGTTCCGGGACCGGTCTGGAGCTCGTTTGAGAAGTTCCGCAAAGGGGGAAATACCACGCTTGAGGAGATCCCCGAGCACGGCGTTGGTACGCTCGTCGGCAAGGGTGTCACTTACCGTATCGTGCGCGACGCCGATTTCCAGCATCTCGTCGGACTGGCTACGGATGTGCATCGGCTTCAGCAGGGCCTGAACATCATTATCCAGGCTGCCAAAGTTGTCGCCAAGCATCCTGATCAGGAACATGTCGAACTTCTGATCCATTCGGCCGCCTTGTTTGCCGGATCTCCCGTTTTTCCGACGCGCGACGGGCATGACGCGTTTCAACTGACCCAGGAAGAGATTGACGGACAGGCTTCGGACGGATTCAATCTGGAGAATGCTGCGATCCCGAGGCCCAGGTTCTAAACATGGCATCGACACTTGGAGAGCTTGAACGGCAGTTACGGTCGATCTCGCATAGCAAGGAGGCGATTCAGGCTGTTCAGGCTTTTTCCAGTGGACTGGCGGGCACGAAAAGGCGGCTGGAAGTTTGGAACGCGGTCAACGCGATTGTTCGCAAGCCGATTGATTACGGCGAAACTTCAGCCCTCGGGTTTGACACCCCAGACGACCGGTTCTCCGTCCTGCAGGGTGACATTGTTCAGACCGAGGCAGCGTATTTCTACGGGGAACGCATCGCGGGGATGCCCAAATTCGCGGTGCTCAATTCGTCCTGCGATCTTGTGCCTGGGAGGACGGCTCATGCGTCGCTGCTCCGCATACTTCCGATTCGGAAGGACGAGGAGCGAGCCAAGGAGAAGCTGGGCACACTGCTGACATTCAGCCGGCGCGATTCCATGTATCTGCCTGCTCTGCCGGACGACACCGAAGATGTCGTGGGCAATGCAATCTCCTTTGACGGCATTTGCCAGATACGATCCACTGATCTCTTTCTTGCCAATCGGGCCGCCTCCTTGTCTCTGGTCGGGTGGCGCATCTTTGCTTCCTTCGCCCGAACTGTGATGGCGCGCGCTAACCCTCGCGAAGTTGAACTCCGGATGGCACTCGAATAAGCCGTTCTTGGCGCCATAGACGACCAAATTGTCATCGCCTTGTTTTCCACACAATTCACCGCTACGGTGAATTGTGGTGCTGTACTATATTCTCCAGTAAGCGAGCCTGCCAATTGACCAGAGGCGCAAAACGAAAAGAAAAACCGGCCGAGGGCGCCTCCGTGCGCGCGACCATCAGCTTCCCGTCTGAACTCTACAAGATCCTCGAAGGCATAGCCCGCGAGAAAAAAGTCTCATTGGCCTGGGTCGTCCGCGATGCGTCCGAACAGTACGTTGCGGACAAATGGCCGCTGTTTGGAAAGAGCCTGCTACGCGGAGAGAAATAATGGGGGCCGCTGCAAAGACAAAAAAGGCCCGTTGCGGCGGAAAACGATGGTGATCTGGGAAGGTGAGATTCGCAGCGAGCGCACGCTCAAGAAACGGATAAAAGCATTTCTCGGCGCGAACGCTGCCTCATGGTGAGCAGCATGTTGAAAACCGCGCAACGGCCGGCATACACCGGCAAGCCGCACGATGGAACGAGTTCCGCAGCTGGTTTGCTGCTGAACTTTTCCCCGCTTCAATTTGACGACTCTGAGGTCGATGCGGGTGTGTTCCCCTACGGTGCCGATGGCAACGAGGTGCTGAAGAAATTGCGGCAGGAGCATTGGGCAACGCATGTTTTCCGCCGCGATGGACCCGATGAGATT